>ERZ791885.39-NODE-39-length-112444-cov-4.287555_pt1 | contig 112444 bp, 94 predicted proteins | sample MGYA00510159_ERZ791885 | MGnify/ENA primary metagenome ERZ791885 (study PRJEB30046, sample SAMN00792054) | human gut metagenome | study: EMG produced TPA metagenomics assembly of the A metagenome-wide association study of gut microbiota in type 2... | reverse complement strand
GGTGTGTGCAGCCGGGCCCGCCGCATGGTATGATCCTTTGCAGACGCATCTTATACCATGGAGATGAGACCGAAAAAGTGGAAGGCACTCCTGACACTTTTTTGCTTCGGGCTCATCGCAATGCCCGGTATAACTGCGCCTGCAAAGGATCATACCATGCGGCGGGCCCGGCTGCACACACCGGCAGACAGCGGCAGAATACCCTGGCGGGAGAAAAAACCTGGCGGACAGACACAGGCCCCTGAGGGTAGCGGCAGGCTTCCATTTTTGGGAGAGGTGAAGGAGAGAAGAGAATGGATTATAAGGTGGTTATATTTGGGGTGAAGGATACTACGGGGGAGATAGTGTCTTTTGTTCAGGAGAATATATGTGCTGTGGATTTGGTGGTGACGATTCATCCGGATGTTCTTTCGGGGAATGAGGTTTCGGGGTATCAGGGGCTGGGGTATCTGACGGAGCGGTTCGGGATTCCGGTGTTTGAAACGCGGTCTTATGGGCTGAAGGATGATGATACGGTGCGTTTTTTTGAGGAGAATACGTTTGAGATCGGGATTTCGATGGGGTGGCAGAGGCTGATTCCTCAGGGGGTGCTGGATCGGTTCCGGTATGGGATTTTTGGGTTTCATGGGAGCTGTGGGTATCTTCCTTTCGGGAGGGGGAGGTCGCCGCTGAATTGGTCGGTGATTAACGGGGATACGAGGTTTGTGCTGAATTTGTTTCAGTATGATGCGGATCCGGACAGTCCTAATGTGTTTGCTAATGAGATGTTTTCGATTAATGCGCATGATACGATACGGACTTTGCAGTATAAGAATATTCTTGTGTCCAAGAGGCTGATTCGCAGGCTTTTGAAGGCTTATGGGGATGGGAATATTGTGATCAGGCGTGAGTCGAAGGATTTTGGCGGGTGGTATAATAAGCGTACGGCGGCGGACGGGAAGATTGATTTTCATGGGAGGACGCGGGATATTTATAATCTGGTGAGAGGGGTGAGCAGGCCTTTTCCGGGGGCTTTCTGTTTCTGCGGGGAAGAGCGGGTTACGGTGTGGAGTGCACATCCTTTTGATGAGATGCTGGATTTTTCCGGGTATGCGCCGGGGGAAGTTGTTGATATGATTGACGGGAAGCTGATTGTCCGTACGGTGGACGGGTCGCTTTTGATTGAGGAGTATGAGTGCGGGCGGAAGCTGTGTGCGGGGGACAGGCTGGAATGAAAATAGCAATCCGTATGGATGATATTACGCCGGATATGAATTGGGATAATTTCCTGGCTTTGAAGGCTTTATTTGATAGGTATCATATTTGTCCGCTGATTGGGGTGGTTCCGGATAACCGGGATGATGGTCTGCGGATTATGGAGCCGCGTGAGGATTTCTGGGAATATCTGAAGGAGCTTCAGGGGGAGGGGTGGATGATCGCGCAGCATGGCTGTTATCATCAGTATACGACCCGTAAGGGCGGGCTTTTTCCTTTGAATTGTTTTTCGGAGTATGCGGGAGTGCCATTGGAACAGCAGAGGAGTATGATTTCCTGCGGGAAGAAAAAGCTGGAAGAGCGGGGTATTTATACGGATATTTTTATGGCTCCGGGGCATACGTTTGATAAAAATACGTTAAAGGCGCTGAAGGAGTGCGGTTTTTCTTTTCTGACAGACGGATTCGGTAAGAAGCCGTATTGTCGGGAGGGGCTTACTTTTCTGCCTGTTTCCAGCAGGAAAAAGGATTGTTTCCGGGAGAAGCAGGGCTATACGACGCTGGTGATTCATGCCAATGGAATGAATGCTTCGGAAATCGGGTGGTATGAAAGAATGCTTGCAGAGTATCCGGATAAATTCATTTCTTACAACGAATTTATGGAAATTCCGGGAGAAAAGCGTGGATTTGCAGGAAATCTTGCAGAATATCTGCAGGCGAGCGCAAAACGGATCTTGGTAAAGCTGATTGGGCTGCGCCATGGAAACGGAGGGAATGGCCGGTGAAGGAACCGATAAGAGTGCTTCAGGTTCTGGGAGGAACCAACCTGGGAGGGGCGGAAAGCCGGGTTATGGACAGCTACCGTCATATGGACCGGGATAAAATACAGTTTGATTTCTGTGTCCATACGGAAGAGAGGGGTTTTTTTGACGAGGAGATAGAGCGGCTGGGCGGCCATGTGTATCGTGTGCCCAGATTCCGGGTGGTGAACTGGGTATCTTACAGGAAGGCCTGGAAGGATTTTTTCAGGGAGCATTCGGGATACCGGGCTGTACATGGCCATATGACAAGCACGGCATCCATCTATCTGCCCATTGCCAAAAAGGCAGGGGTGCCTCTTACGATAGCCCATGCAAGAAGCGCCGGCGTGGATCCGGGAATGAAGGGAAGGATAACCCGTTTTCTGCGCCGGAATCTGGGGAAAAAGGCGGATCTTTGCCTGACCTGTTCCAAACTGGCCGGAGAGGCGGTGTTTGGGGAGAAGATGGCACGGGCGGGACTGGTTCGTACGGTGCCTAATGCCATTGATGCGGCGGCTTTTGCCTATAGGGAAGAGATTCGTGATAAAATGCGGCTTCGGCTTCAGATCCCGCAGGATGCTTTTGTTATCGGGCATGTGGGGCGCTTCGGGCATATGAAGAACCATACGTTTCTTTTGGATGTATTTGAGCAGGTGAATAAGAAGCTTTCCTCGTCTATGCTGCTGCTGGTGGGAGAAGGGGGCCTGCAGGATATGATAAAAGAAAAAGCGGCGGCTTTGGGGCTGGCGGATAAAGTGATTTTTACCGGGAATCAGGCCGATGTCAGTGATTATTACCAGGCCATGGATTTTTTTGTTTTCCCTTCTGTCTTTGAAGGCCTTCCGGGGACGGTGATCGAGGCTCAGGCAAGCGGCCTCAGATGTCTGGTGTCGGACAGTGTGACGCCGGAGGTGCTGATTACGGAGCTGGCCCAGGCGGAACCGCTTTCACTGGGGGCCGGTGCGTGGGCTGCAAATGTACTGGAAAGAAAAGAGTATGTCAGAAATCAGATGACGCAGGCCATTAAGGCTGCGGGCTTTGATGTATCGGATCAGGTAAAGATGCTGGAAAAGATTTATCTGCAGGAGAATTGCCAATGAAGAAAAAAATAATGCTCATCGTACCTATGCTGCACCAGGGCGGCTTCGAACGGGTCTGTGTAGCCACGGCCCGTCTGCTGGAGCCTTTTTATGAGGTGTATATTGTGATTTTCAGCTCCAGGGATATTGCTTATGATATCCGGGGACTCCGGGTTATTGATCTGCATATGGGGGCGGAGGACGGAAAGCTGCGTAAAATCCGTAATGTGTTCCGCAGAAGCCGGAAGGTGAGCAGCCTGAAAAAGGAATTGGGTGTCGATATTGCGTACAGCTTTGGGCCTACGGCCAATCTGGTCAATGTGTTTTCCCGGTCATCAGGAAAAACATGGTGCGGGGTACGCAGCTATATGGACATGGGGAATCCCAGGCTGCTGAAGCTTTTCTGTTCCCGATCGGATAAGATTGTCTGCTGTTCCCGTGTGATCGAAGAGGAAATCCGGGAGAAATTCCAGTGTACGAAGACCGTTACTCTCTATAATCCTTTTGATATCAGAGAGGAACAGGAAAAGGCTGCTCAGGAAGAGGAACGCATGCCCTTCCAGGACTGCGGCAGTGTGATCGTATCCATGGGGCGTCAGGACGATGTAAAAGGCTTCTGGCACCTGCTGAAAAGCTTTGCCCTGCTTTATAAAAAGAAGCCGGAGGCAAGATTGCTGATTGTAGGCGAGGGTGATTTCCAGGAATATTGGAAGCTGGCTGAGGACTTGAAGATTTCGGGCGCGGTAAGTTTTCCGGGGGTGAAAAAAAATCCGTTTCCCTGGCTGAATCTGGGCAGCATCTATGTGATGACCTCTTTAAATGAAGGCTTTCCCAACGTACTTGTGGAAGCGATGGCTTTGGGGAAACCGGTGATTTCCACCAACTGTATGACCGGCCCTGCCGAGATTCTTATGGAGGATTTCAAGGCTTATGTGGGAAAAGAGGAGTATATAGACGGAGATTATGGTATTCTGATTCCCAACCTGGATACGGAAAAAAATCTGGACGCGTCGGTGATTACACCGGAGGAAGAGCGTCTGGCACAGCAGATGATGCGTCTGCTCGACAGTACGATTCTGTATGAGAAATACAAAAAAGCGTCCCTGGAAAGGGCTGCCGGTTTCTCAAATGAGGCTTATGCCGGGAAGCTGCGTGAAATGGCGGAGGAAATGTAATGGTGATCAGGGAAGTAAAAGAATGGGAATTACAGGAACTGCTGTCCCTGTATCTGTTTCTTCATGAAAAGGCGCTGCCTGAGGATATGGAACCTCTGTCGTCGGCATGGAAGCAGATTATGGCGGATCCCAATCATCATATTATCGTGGCGGAAGAAGAGGGGAAGCTTGTTTCATCCTGTGTCTGCGTGATCATTCCTAACCTGACAAGGAAGGGAAGGCCATATGCTTTTATAGAAAATGTGGTTACCCACAGTGATTACCGGAAAAGAGGGCTGGCCGCCGCCTGCCTGGACTATGCCAAATCCATGGCGGAAGCCGCCGGCTGTTATAAAATGATGCTCCTTACCGGTGCAAAGGATGAAGGAACGCTGGAGTTTTATAAGAAGGCCGGGTATAACTGTAAGGATAAGACGGCTTTTATACAGTGGCTGTGATATTACATAGAAGTTTTCAATAAAGAAACATTCCGGAAAAACTTTGAGAAAAAGTTATCCGGAATGTTTCTTTTTGAATAGGGAATTTTTGATTCCCGGTACATCTGACAGTTATGATAAAAAGATGTGTTCCCACGGGCAGAGAATGGAAGGTTCTCTTGTCTGTTTAACTTATAACTTTAAACCCCGGTACCGATTGAAGCAGGCAAAAATTTCCTGCCTTCTGGGAACGGCAAGGTCTGTGGGGAGATAACCCGAACCGGACAGAGCCTCAAGTCCCTTTTTCTCTATGAGTGACAGCAGAGAATCCACTAGGGCCTTCATGGTGGTTTGTCCGTTAAAGAGATTTTTTTCAGCCAGAGCCAGCATAAAGGAGAGGGCGGCAGTCTGTTCCGAATCAGCAAGCTGTTCCAGATACCGCAGGTCAATATCTTCCCGGCCCAGCTGGATATTCTCCCTGCCGTGTACTTTTGTTTTCAGGCGATCATCTTTTCGGAGAGCCGGATTATAGCCAGGGGCACGGCGGAAGGAAGGCAGTTCCGGATCAGGAAGAAGTTGGGGCATTCCTGCTTTCGGGCTTTCCGGATTCCGGGCCGCATAGAGTTCGGCTTCTTTTTTGGCAAAGGCGGTAATATCTTTTGGGACATAGCGATCCATCTGGATAATGGCATCGGCTATATGAAAATAGGAGCCGGAGCTTCCCGCGACAATGACGGAAGAGATACCGCATGCTTCATAGAGAAAACGGGCTCTTTCAATAAAAGGAGTGATGGGTTCTTCCTCACGGCATACCACCCGCTGCATCAGCTCGTCCCGGATCATGAAATTAGTGGCACAGGTGTCTTCATCGATGAGGAAAAGGGAAGTGCCGCTTTCCATTCCTTCGATGACATTGGCTGCCTGGGAGGTGCTGCCGCTGGCATCTTCCGTATAAAAGGCTTTGGTGTCTTTGCCGTTCGGCAGATTGTTGATAAACATGGAAATATCTGTTTTTTTAATGCTTCTGCCGTCTTCCGCACGGATTTTCAGCGCGCTGTCATCCGTGATCACATATTCTCTGCCGTCTCCGGCGATATGATTATAAACCCCCAGCTCTAAGGCTTCCAGCAGCGTGGATTTGCCGTGGTAGCCTCCGCCTACAATAAGGGTGATGCCTTTGCGGATGCCCATTCCCGTAATCGGGCCGTGGTGAGGAAGAGCGAGAGTGACTTCCATGGAGGCAGGAGAGGTAAAAGGGATCCCTTCCCTCATGGGCCTGTCCGATACGCCCGACTGTCTGGGCAGGATGGAACCGTTAGCCACAAAAGCGCATAGATCCAGCTCAGGAAGCCGGGTACGGATCGCATGCTGATCCTCTGCCAGGTCTATCACCTTACGGACACCTGCGGGAGAAAGCTTTTTATAAAAGCAGACAGTCTGCACACAGGCCGGGAGAAAGTCAAAAAGAATCCGTTCCAGCTGGGAGGCGTTGATAGTCCTTCCGTTTGCAGGAAAGCCTGCGGCAAGGCGGATATGAAGGCCTCCGTTTTCCAGATGGATGGTCACGGCCGATCGTTCCAGAATTTCCTGACCGCACCGGCTGACGCTGATAAGGCCGCTCTTGCCGGAGCCTTTGGCTTTAAAGGTGTACTTTTCGATTTCCTGGTAAAAAAGGCGGTTGAGGTAATCCTGGAGGGCCACCCGTTTGTACCTGGTATCGAAGAGGGAGCCGGGGAAGCCTGCTGTTTTTCCGTCAACAAGGATGCTCAGGCGGGATGGAGAGGCAAAGGGATCTCCCTGTACATGGTCGATGGATAAAACAAAGTTCCCGAAGGAATAGCTTCCCTTGAGGTCTTTATAGGCGGGATAGCTTTTATGATCGATGGCGCGGAGTGCACGGCGCAGGTCTTCTGCATTTTTCATGGTGATCAGATCCTTTCTGTAAAAAATGTGTTGTTTTTACTTTATCACAGGTGGCGGGGGAGTGCAAAGGGGGAGGGGTGAGATTTTCTGGAAGGTTATGGAGTAAATGAAGGCATTTGAGTATATTTAGGATAAATAGTCTGAATCAAAGATGAACCAGATAAAGAATAAACGAATAGGGAGTATCGGAGTAAAGAAAGCTGGATAAAGAAAGAAACAGAAAAAACAGATGCTAAATAATAAGTGGTAATGAAATTAGATAAAAATTTAATGATTAACATTAAAAATATGTTGCGCTGGATATAGTGGTGTGTTATATTGATAATAGATGGAATACCCGGAATGTGTATTAATAATAAGAGAAGGATTGCAGGAGGGACAGGGATGGGTGATACGAAGTATCTGAATGGAAAGGGACGGAGAAATTATTTGGTATGTATGGTAATTATGTAGGCCATGATTTTATTTTATGTGCTGAAAATAGTAATTGGGGTGGTGAATTCGGTTTATGTGGCGGGGACGCCGCAGGAAGATATAAATGTTGAATTCAATGGGTATGAATACAGGTATGATTTTCCTTTTGCAGGGTATATGAAGCTGGGACATGATTATTATCCGGGATATGTGCAGCCGGTGAGCGGTAAGAGTCTGGTTCTTGCTGTGTCGGTTATGGGAAGTTTGGCGATGGATCTGCCGGTACTGGTGCTTTTGCTGTATGGAAGAAGGGCGTTGAGGAGGATAGCGCGGGAGCGATCGCCTTTTTTGCCGGAGACGGCTAAGGATATCAGGCGTATCGGGCAGATTCTTCTGTTGATAGGATTTCTGCAGAAGGGAATTTTCCAGGCGGGAGTTGCGGAGATCGGTTTTCATACATACTATGTTGATAATCCTTTTTTTAATGGTTCATGGATTTGTGTTGGCTTTCTTGTCCTGCTGATTGGAAATGTGTTTGAAACAGGGTGTGAGCTTCAGGCGGAAGCGGATCAGACATTATGAGGGTAAGGAATAAGAAGGAATGTGTTTGCGAGGAACATGTGGACAGGAACATGGTGTGAGGGGAGGAATTCAGGATGGTAACGGAAAAATTTTTGGAATGGTTTGACAGGGGATGGGATAAATGGGAATTGTGGTATAAAAGGAAAAAAGAAGTGAAGGAAAGAAAAAGGGAAGAAAAAGAGGAATTTTATGACGGGTCACCTGTTATTGGAGGGGAGAAGGATCGGCCTGTCAGGCTGTCTGTGGGATTTAAAATATTGCTGGGAACCGCTATTTTTTTATCGGGGTTCTTAGTATCTACTTATCTGCAGAGGATGTTATCGGCACCCTGGTCGGAGATATTTGGAGATTCTGAAATGTTGGTTGAATATTCACAGAAGCTTTTGTATTGTATTATTTTAAGTCTGTGTTTTTTGATGCTGGTTTCCATAGCAATCAGCAAAAGGCCATTCAACAGTGTTCTGTATGGATTTGGGGTAGCGGTAGGTATTGTTATTCTTGTAGCATCATTTCTATTTCCCCGGATAGATGGATATTATACGAATTTTAGGATCCTGTCAAAGGGGTATCGCTGTGTTTTTGATGGAAACTATTTTATCCCCGGGCTTTTGGCTCTTGTCATGGCGCTTTTATTGCGTTATGGTTATAAATACCAGAATAATTCGGATATGACCGTTTAGAAACAGGAGTGAGATATGGCGATAATATTAAGGCTGGATCGGGTCATGGCTGACAGGAAAATTTCATTAAATGAACTTGCTGCCAGGGTGGGGATATCCAATGTGAATTTATCCAATCTGAAAACGGGAAAGGTAAAGGCTGTCCGGTTTTCCACGCTGGATGCTATTTGCGATGTGCTTGACTGCCAGCCCGGGGATATTCTGGAGTATACCCGGGAAGGGTCGCTGAAAAGAGAAGAGTAGTTTTTTATGTGGGAAAGATATGAAAAACATCCTGTCGGGGTACCTTGGAATGGTTCCCGGCAGGATGTTTTTATGCAGTTTGCAGATAAATATCTGCTATTTTTTTAGAAAACGTATTTTTTCTTTATCCGTTGGTTCCAGAGCTATCAGGAAAGCGGTCACATTTCCTTTCCGATCGATTTCCGCTTCTGCTTCCAGCTCCAGGCCGGGAAGCACATGTTCTTCGGTAAAAAGAAAATGTTGGCTGCGGCAGTGGAAACCATGTAGGGTAAGGGTTCCAAGATCAAGGGAAAGCCCATTTTCTTCCTCACGGATAGTAATGTCTCCGTAGCCGTTGTCGGAATAGGAACCGCAGATGGAGGAAAGGGGAGCGGGGCAGGGATATTCCTCTGACTGTGATTTTACGGCAGTGCGGTTGGTGAGAGCTTCCTGCTGTTTTTTCTTCATATCATTTTGGAAACGGAGGAAACTTCCGATCCAATCCACAGGCTCCTGTTCGAGTATGGCATCCAGAAGGAGATAACGCATGACCCTCGCTCCGTAAGGATTTTCGGAGTTGGTCAGTACAGAGCAGGCAAAATCCTTATCCGGAACAAAACACTGGTCGGCTATGAAGCCGTCGATGTGGCCGCCATGCTGGACTACCTTTGTCCCGCGGTAGTTCTCTACGAAAAATCCAAGCCCATAGGAACACATATCAAGATAACCCTGAAGGGGTTCTGCAATAGGGTCGGAAATAAGCATCTGCGGCGTGAACATCTGTGTACACATTTCTTCTGAAATAATCTGTTTTCCGTTTGCCTTTCCTTTATTCAGGAAAAGGGTATCCCATTTGGCAAGCTGTGTGCTGGTCATGCTGATGGAGCCGGCCGGGCACATGGTATAGAGCGGACAGTAGGGCACCTGCTTGTTTCCGGGAACGGGCGCATCTTCGAAGAAGCGATAGCCTTTGGCGCGGCTTTCAAAGGTTTCCAGCTGGGGGGCGTCAAAGGAAACAGGGCCCATATCCAGCGGTTCAATCAGGTTTTCCCGGACAAAGCTTTCCCAGGTGGTACCGCTTGCCCGGCTGATGACAAATCCTGCCAGGGTGTACATCATGTTCTGGTACTGCATTTTATAACGGAAGGGTTCGTTGGGTTTCAGATAACGCAGCATATCAATCATCTGTTTTTCTGAATATTGGGAAAGGCGGGGATACCAGGCCAATTCATGGCGTGGAAGGCCGCAGCGGTGGCATAGCATGTCGCGGATGGTCAGGTGGGAGCCGGCGTAAGAATCATACATGTCAAATTCAGGGATGATTTTGACTACCGGATCGTCAAGATGGATCAGACCCTTATCGCAGAGCACCGCAATTGCGGCGGCGGTAAAGGATTTGGTGCAGGAGCCGATGGAATACAGAGTATCGGCATCGGCAGGAACCTGGCCTTCCACATCCTTATAGCCTGCATGAATGGTTTCATAGCTTCCGTTTTGATAATAAGTGATGCTGACGGAGGGAATTTGATAGCGGGCTATTAATTCCTCCGCTTTTTCCTGAATTTCATTACGGTTTATCATGGCAACCTCAATTCCTGCGGCAGAAGGCCGCATGCATTTTCACATATGCAGTAAAGTTATTTCCAGCTGAAGTCCTTGTAAAGAACACCGGTGATGGAAGGTGTATAGTTCAGATCTTTGTTCCAGGCGGTGGTTGTCTGCAGATTGTAGAGGGGGACATAGGCGCAGACTTCCTGGGTTAAATCTTCAATTTCCTTATAAATGGCAAGGCGTTCTTCTTTATCCGTTGTGGAGGCGCCTTTTTCAAACAGATCCTGGATGGTGCTGTCGGAATAGCGGGCCATGTTCAGGCCGTCAATATACTCTTCATTGAAATATGTTTTCAGGAAATCATAATCCAGACTCAGGTTCTGTCCCATATCGGCCATGGTAAAATTGCCGGTGATACAGTCATTTACCAGACTGTTTCCGTCCATGCTTTCAATGGTGCAGGTGATACCCACCTCGGCGAGCTCTGCCTGAACTACCTGAACTACTTTTTCGAAATAGGAACCGCCCAGGGTTTTGATGCTTCCGATATCCAGTCCGTCGGGATAACCCGCCTGGGCAAGGAGTTCTTTGGCTTTTTCCGGATCATATTCATAGGTCATATGATCATCTGTATATCCGAACATATAGGAGGTGGCAAGGGAGGTTGCAGGACTTGCCAGGCCGTCTGCTGCCACATCAATGATATCCTGACGGTTTACAGCATAAGCTACAGCCTGTCTGAGCTCCTTATTGTTAAAAGGCTCTGTTTCCGTATTAAAAATCAGGTAAACCACATGATTGGAAGGACGGGCGGAGGTTGCAAAGGCATCGTTGGAAACGATTTCTTCCCAGTTGGCGGAGGGAACACCCATGACATCCAGTTCTCCGGCTTCAAAGGCGGTGATGGAGGTGGTATCGTCCGTAATCAGTTCGAAGTGCAGTGTTTTGATGGAGGGTTCTCCTCCCCAGTAACCGGTGTAAGCTTCCAGTGTTACGCTCACATCAGGGACAGCCTCTGCCATGGAATAGGCTCCGGTACCGCAGGCGTTAAAGCCAAGAAGACCCTGGGTATCCTTATTTTCTTCCGCGAATTTCTCGTTGATGATGCCGATGGAAGCAATTTTTTCCATGAGGGGAGAAAACTGATATTTCAGATGGATTTCTACCGTAGAATCGTCCGGAGCGGTTACAGAATCGATGGCTTCCACTTTTTCCTGCATATAGGCGTTGTCAAAGCATCTTTCATAGGAATAAACCACATCGCTTGCCTTCATGGCTTCTCCGTTCTGGAAAGTAACGCCGTCACGCAGCTTAAAGGTCCAGGTAAGGCCGTCTTCGCTCACGGAATATTCCGTTGCCAGCATGGGAACTTCTTCTGCGCTGTCATTAAGCCAGTAGAGAGGCTCGTAAATCTGGCGGCTCAACATCATATCTGCATTCAGGGATAAATTATGGGGATCCACCGTGCTGAATGCGTCGCCGATATGGATGTTTAAATCTGTCCTTCCGGAAGAAGCAGAGACTTCCTCTCCTGTGGTTCCGGCGGCAGCAGTGCCGGCGGAGCTGTCGGAACCGGTATTGGAACCGGAGGAGCCGGAGCAGGCGGTAAGGCTTAAGGTAAGAACCGCCGCGCAGCAGACAGCGGTAAGGGCTTTCCAATTCTTTTTCATAAAATCCTCCTCTTTGGTATGGGTTCATACCCGTAAACGAGTTACTAAAAATAAAATGACCAAACTTAGTAAATATCTAACATTATACACGAAAACTAACCGATTGGATTTGTAAAAATATCATAAATGCTATGAATAAAAGTTATAGCATAGATGGGGCTAATTGTTGACAGATGCCGAATATTGCAATATTATATGACTATGTTACGATAAAGTGTTGAAGTTTGCGTTATGAAAATAATGCATATCCGACATATCTGATCTTCTGCTGAAAAGGGAGAATGAAAGAATGCTGAAGTACATATTAAAAAGGCTGCTTCTTATCATACCGACCCTGCTTGGGGTTTTGTTCATCGTTTTTGCCATCATGAATTTCACGCCGGGAGATCCGGGCAGGCAGATACTTGGTATCTCCGCAAAACAGGAGACGGTGGATGAACTGAATTATCAGCTGGGATATGACCGGCCTTTTCTGGTACGGTTTGTTTCCTATATAGGGGATCTGCTTCAGGGGGATCTGGGAACCTCCTACCGAACAAGACAGCCTTTTACCGGAGAGTTTTTCACTAAAGTGCCTGTTACGCTGAAGCTTGGCTGCCTTTCCTTTATTGTCTCTTCCATTGTGGGGATATCTCTGGGGATTTTATCGGCGGTGAGACAGTATTCCTTTGCGGATACCTTCAGTACGATAACAGCCATCCTGTTTGCGTCCATCCCCGGTTTTTTCCTGGGAATGGTGCTGATATATGTGTTTGGCCTGAAGCTGGGGCTTCTGCCTACCCATGGGATTGCCGAATGGAGAAGCTATATCCTGCCTGTAGTAACGCTGGCGGCAGGAGGGAGCGCCCAGCTGATGCGGCTGACCCGTACCACCATGCTGGAAGCCATCCGCCAGGATTTTATGCGCACGGCCAAAGCCAAGGGCTGCACACCGGCCTGTATGGTGTGGAAGCATGCGCTGAAAAATGCGCTTCTTCCGGTGCTTACCGTGATGGGAACCAGCTTCGGCTCTATATTGGGCGGGGCCGTTATCTGCGAAACGGTATTTGCCATCCCCGGACTGGGAAACTATATCCTGACGGCTATCCGCAGTAAGGATATTCCCGTAGTCATGTCTTCTACCGTGTTTCTGTCCGCCTTCTTCTGCCTCGTAATGGTGGTGGTGGATATCCTGTATGCCGTAATCGATCCCCGTATCCGGGAAAAGGTCGTGAAATAAAAACAGCTTTGGCTGCGGCGGCCGGAATTGCCGGCCCGGAGGAATAATTTTATGGAAAAAACAAAGAAAAAGAAAAGAAAAAGCAACAACGCGGCGGATGCCTGGAAGCTGTTTCGGAAAAATAAGGCGGCAATGGCGGGCCTTGTGGTTCTTGCTGTATTTGTATTCTTTGCTTTATTTGCGGACCTGCTGATCCCCTATGAAGCGGCTGTCATCCAGAGTCCCAAGGACAGGCTGATGGCGCCCTGTATGCAGCACTGGCTGGGGACGGATGAGTTCGGAAGAGATATGCTCGCGCGGATCATACATGGCAGCAGGCGTTCCCTGTCCCTGGGTGTGGGAACCACTGCGGTTTCTCTGCTGCTGGGAGGAATTATAGGGGCCTGCTGCGGTATTTACGGCTCCAGGTTCGACAGTATCGTGATGCGCCTGTGCGACGTGCTTAACTGCGTGCCCGGACTGCTTTTTGCCCTGGCGGTGGTAGCGGCGCTGGGATCCAGCATGCGTAATCTGCTGATAGCGGTGACGATAGTAAGCCTTCCCGGCTTTATCCGGATCGTACGGTCGGTGATTCTGTCTATCGTGGAGCAGGAATATATTATGGCTGCCAGAGCGTGTGACAGCAGTAATTTTACTATAATTATGAGACATATCCTGCCCAATGCCATGGGGCCTATCATCATTCAGGCGAGTATGTCCGTTGCGTCCATGATGCTTACAGCAGCGGGCCTGTCCTTTATAGGAATGGGAGTACAGCCGCCCACGCCGGAGTGGGGCGTTATGCTGAGTACGGCGAGAGATTATATGAAAACAGCGCCTTACCTGCTTCTTTTTCCCGGAATCGCCATCGCTCTGAGCGCTCTGGCGCTGAACCTGGTGGGGGACGGCCTGCGGGACGCGCTGGATCCCAAAATGAAAGTGTGATGCCCTTTTTGGCGGACCGGCTGAAGAAAATAAGGACTCAATTCTGCCGGCCGGCATTCGGCGGAAACTGCATGCGTGAATATAGAGTACAGATGGGAGCAAATGATGAGTGAACAGGAAACTTTGCTTTCGATACGGAATCTGAAGACCTATTTTGTGACAGATGAGGCCGTACTGAAAGCGGTGGATGATGTATCCTTTGAAGTGAAAAAGGGAGAAACGCTGGGAGTGGTCGGGGAAAGCGGCTGCGGAAAAAGTGTCAGCTGTATGTCGATCGTGAAGCTGGTGCAGGGCGGCAATGTGAAATATGAAGGCGGACAGATTTTGTTTGAAGGCAGGGACACCCTGCAGATGACGGAAAAAGAGCTGCGGAAAATCCGGGGGAAGGATATTTCCATCATATTCCAGGAACCCATGACGGCGCTGAACCCTTTATATACAATCGGGGATCAGATGAAGGAAGCCCTGAAGAACCACCAGAAAATCAGTGACAGGCAGGCCCGGGAAAGGTGTGTGGAATACCTGAAAAAGGTGAAAATCCCCATGCCGGAGGAGATGATGTTCCGTTATCCCTTCAGCCTTTCCGGAGGGATGCGCCAGAGGGTGATGATAGCCATGGCGCTGATCACATCACCTAAGCTTATAATTGCGGATGAGCCTACGACCGCACTGGATGTGACAATACAGGCGCAGATTCTGGATCTGATGAACGCGCTGAAGGAGGAAACAGGAAGTTCCTGTATTTTTATCACCCATGATTTGGGTGTGATCAGCGAAATGGCGGATCGCGTTGTAGTGATGTATGGCGGAAAGGTCTGTGAAGTATCTCCCACGGACGAATTGTTTGAACACGCGGCGCATCCCTATACGCTGGGACTGATCCATTCCAGGCCCCGGGCGGACTTTGAAGGGGATCGTCTGGAAGTGATACCGGGAAACGTGCCTTCCCTGAATGATAAACCGGAGGGCTGCCCGTTTCATCCCAGATGCAGGTATGCAGGGAAGAAATGTGAAAAGGAATTCCCGGAGGCTGCGCTGCTTTCCGAAGAACACAAGGTGTTCTGCTGGAAATACTGCGGAGGCTGTGAGTAAAATGGTTTTGCGGAAGGAAGAACAGCATGGATAACATGGTAGATGTACGGAATCTGAAAAAATATTTCCCGGTAAAGGGCGGGTTTATCCAGCATACCTTGGGATATGTCCAGGCTGTGGACGATATCAGCTTTACCATACAAAAGGGGAAAGTCCTCGGGCTTGTGGGAGAATCCGGCTGCGGGAAATCCACGGCGGGCCGTACGATTCTCGGTCTTACGCCGGCAACGGAGGGACAGGTTCTCATAGACGGCGTTGATGTGTGCACGGCGACAGGCGATGCGATGCATACGCTGCGGAAAAAAATGCAGATAATTTTTCAGGATCCTTATTCCTCTCTGGATCCGCGGATGACCGTATACGATCTGATCGGAGAAGGGCTGGCGGCGCATAAGCTGGTGTCCTCCAGAATAGAGCTGGAAGAGAAGGTGGAGGCTATTATGGAAAAATGCGGCCTATTTCCGGAACAGGCCCTTCGTTTTCCCCATCAGTTTTCCGGCGGACAGAGACAGCGTATCAGTATCGCCAGAGCGCTGGCCGCCAGTCCGGAGTTTGTTGTCTGTGACGAAGCGGTATCCGCGCTGGATGTCTCTATTCAGGCGCAAATCATTAATCTTCTGAAGGATATGCAGGAGGATATGGGACTGACCTATCTTTTTATATCCCATGATCTGAGTATTGTACGGTTTATCAGCGACGATGTGGCGGTTATGTATCTGGGACAGATTGTGGAGATGGGGAGCAAGAAACAGATTTTTGATGCACCTGCCCATCCTTATACGCAGGCACTGCTCTCTGCGGCTCCCGCTTTTACCAGAAAAGAAAAAAGGGAGAAAAAGAGGATTCTGCTGGAAGGCGATCTCCCCACACCCTATAATCCGCCTGCAGGGTGCCGGTTTGCGGGGAGATGTCCCTATGCAGGTGCGGAATGCAGGGAAAGCGTACGGGTGGAGGAAGTGGAAAAAGGGCATAAAGTTATGTGCTTGAAAGCGGGGAAATTATCTTAATGTGTATCGGCGGACTGCATGAACGGTATATGGATAAATGACAGACAGGTATAGAGTACGGCGAAGGAGGAAAAAGGGATGCTGGTTGCGGACAGAGTAATCGTTGGGGACGGGAAAAGGGTTATTGAACAGGGAGCGGTTGTTTTGGATGGGAAGAGGATTCGGGCGGTAGGTACGGCAGATGAGCTGCGCAGGCGTTTCCCGGAAAAAGAAATCCGGCTTGAGGGCTGTACCCTGATGCCGGGTATGATTGATATGCATACCCATATCGGCTATTACTATGGAGAGAAAAATGCGGACAGGCTCGCAGAAGACAGGATGCTGCGGGCTTATTTTATAGGGAAAAGAATGGAGGATACGCTGAAAGCGGGGGTGACCACTATCCGTGATATGTCCAGCGCAGACGGCGTGGGGAGGGCTTTGAAGGAAGCGGCGGCAGCAGGCTATATCAGGGCGCCCCGTATTTTTACCAGCCTGAAGGGGCTGTGCATGACCGGCGGACACGGGTACGGTATGACGGGAGCCGTGGAGGAAGTGGACGGTGTGGAAGAAATCCGGAAAGCGGTAAGGCGCAATATCAGAGATGGAGCGGACTGTATTAAGCTTCTGGACAGTGAAGCCTATCGGGGAGAAGAATTCAATCAGGAGGAGCTTGATGCGGCTGTGGAAGAAGCACACCGGTTCGGATGCAGGGTGGCGGCGCATGCCGGATACGGGCCATCCATGGACATGTGCATTCAGGCGGGCTGTGACAGCATTGAACACGGCACCCATCTGTCTGTGGAACAGGCGGAACGGATGCGGGATAACGGACAGACATGGGTTCCCACCATTTACGTATTCCATTATGCCTATGAGCTTGTACAGAAGGCTATGACGGATGAAAGCCTGAGCAGCAACCGGGATTATCTGAAGGATACGGTGGAGACCTATAGGGATCAATTTAAAAAGCTGTATGACACCGGCGTCCTTGTGGCAACAGGAACGGATACGGATGCCTGCAGCCATCCCAAGGCCTCACCGGTAGCCATGGAATGTGCTTATATGGTACAATATGGAATATCCCCTGTGGAAGCGATTGCCTGCGCCACCGGCAACGGCGTTAAAGCGCTTGGGCTTTCGGACAGCCTGGGGCTGCTTTGCGAAGGCCTTCTGGCAGATATCATTGCGGTAAAGGGGAATCCGGGCGAGGACATCCGGGCACTTGAGGATGTACAGGCCGTCTGGCAGGAAGGGACGTGCGTATATGAATCTGAATCAACTCATTTATGCCAGTGAAATCAATCGTCTGGGCTCGTTCAGCAGAGCAGCCCAGACCCTTTATATTTCCCAGTCGGCATTGAGCAAATCAATACATGCTCTGGAATTGGAGCTGGAACAGGAAATTTTCATAAGGACTACGGAAGGGATCGCAACCACGGATTTCGGGAGGGCTTTTCTTGCGGAGGCGGAGAAAACCCTGCAGCATGTGGACAGGATAAAAAGCATGGCCGTCCAGGCAGAAGAAAAAAAGGGACAGCCGTTAAAATTCAGCGCTTCCTGCGGACAGATGCTGTTCGCCAGTGAAATTTTTGCAAGGCTTCTGGCCCAATATCTGAATGCAGATACGGATTTTCAGTTTTACCAGAAAACCTATTCGGAGGTTTTTACCGATGTAAAAGACGGGAGATGTGATCTGGGGATTCTTATGACGCTGAATCTTTATACAGAGGAGGCCTGTTCCCTGTTTGCCCAGAATGACATGGAGTATCATGCCCTGGGGAGGCTGAATGTGGGAGTGGCGGTTGATCGGAACAATCCGGTGAATGAGCTTGGGATCACACGGCTGAGGAAGGGGCTGCTGTCAGAACAGCTGCTGATAACGACTAAGGAGACGATATATCCGTTTACCCGGGAGGAGAAAGAAATCCGTACCGCTTTCGGAAACCCCAGGGTGGTTTATGTGGCGGATAATGATACGGCGTTCAGTCTGTGCGGGCAGATTCCGGCCTATTTCTGTGTGGCCCAGAGCGCAAAAATATATAATAAGCTGAATCTGCCGATTTCCATGGTGATTTATCCTTATCAGAATGTGAACCTGAAATATGAATTCGGATGGATTAAGAAGAATCAGACGGAGCTGACGCGGGTGGAGCGGACGTTCATCAGTGAGATCATGCGCCTGTGTCGTTGAGAGCGGACGGTTCCGTTGCCAGTCGTTCCCTCCTGCGGCGGGAGTTCCGCTTTGTCTCCCTGCGGGGTCTGTGAGGGGTGGATGTCCTGTCCCGGGGGACGGCCCCCGCAGGGAGACAAAGCGGAATTCCCGCGCAGGAGGGAACGACTGGCAACGGAACCTGGGGGTATGGGATGGCGGATGGGTTAGAAGGGATTAGAAGGGGAGTTTATGGAAAGTTAATATTTTTGGGGGTTTTGTTTTGGGGATGGGTGTGGTATAAATAAATTATCTGGATAGGATTTTCTTTTTTCGGCGGTTCAGCCAAATATTTCCATTTTTAGTTTTTTTTACTTTTATATGTCCGAAAGAATTGCTTTTTTGTTGGGATGTGTCTATAATAATCTGTATAAAGCACATATCTTTTGGATTTATCATTAATTGATGAGGAGGAGATGTGCTTGTATGGCAGGGGAAAAGGATTTGGCAGTGATGAGGTTTCTGGAGAAACCGGAGAATTTCAGTGATTTGTTTAATGGTTCTTTGTTTCGGGGGAAGCAGGTGCTGAAGGCGGAGATGCTTGAGAGTATGTCCGGGAGGTCTGCGCTTTCTTTTCGGGATAAGGACGGGGGGAAGGTTTCGGTAAGACGGTATCGGGATGCTGTGTGTAAGGCATCGGGGCGTACCACTTATGCTGTTTTTGCGGTGGAAGGACAGGGGGAAACTCATTATGCTATGCCGGTGAGGGAAATGGTTTATGATGCCATGAATTATGCGGGGCAGGTAAAAGCGCTTTCGGATAAGCACCGTAAGAGGAAGGATTACAGGGATGGTGCGGAGTTTTTGTCGGGGCTGCTGAGGGAAGACAGGCTGGCGCCGGTGGTTACGATTTGTTTTTATTATGGAACGGGAAAATGGGAGGGGCCTCTGGATCTTTTTGATATGCCGGATATTCCGGAAGAGTATGAAGATATGAAACCGTTTATGACGAATTATAAAGTGAACCTGGTGCAGGCTTCGAATGTAGCGCCGGATAATTTCAGGACGGATTTAAGGCATGTTTTTTCTCTGCTGGGTATGGCCGCCGATGGTGCGGGGATGAAACGGTATATTCAGGAAAGGCCGGAGGAATTCAGGCATATTTCTTATGAAACTTTTGATTGTCTGAGGGAATTGCTGCATGTGGATAAGTGGTGGAAGACAGATGGATTTGAGCGGAAAGGGGAAGTGGATATGTGTAAGGCTTTGGAAGAGATTGCAGAAATGGCAAAAGATGAGGGTAAAGCAGAGGGCAAGGCAGAAGGAGTACGGGTTGGAATAAAGGCTTTGGCGGAAATCTGTGAAAAGCTGGGGGTTCCTTTTGAACAGACGGTGGAAATGGTGACGGAGAAGTTTGGGATGTCATCAGAGGATGCCAGGGAGTCTGTGGAGCTTTACTGGAAATGATGGAAGTGGATTGAATAGGGAATGGATAAGGCCGCCATCGGTGAAGGATGGCGGCCTTTTGTGTGCTTGAAAAAGAAGCGGTGAGTCAGAAGGAGAGGTCTAAACCGAAGCCGGGAGCATCGAGGAGGGTGAAGATGTCGTTGTCCCGGGTGAAGCCGCCGGTCATGCCGGTCTGTTCGTCGGCATAGAAGAGGAAGCTGTCACAGTCTGCTTCGGTGATGTTTTTCTTGGCGGCAACGAGGCTTACTCCTGCGGTGGTGGCGAGTTTGGTCTCCATCATGCAGCCAACCATGCAGGTTACTCCGAAGGCTTCGGCGATGGAATTGATCTGGGAAGCACGGAAAAGGCCGCCGCATTTCATGAGTTTGATGTTCAGGATATCGGCACAGCCGTTTTTGCAGGCCCGGGCGGCATCCAGGTGGTTGTGGATGGATTCGTCCAGCATGATGCGGATGCCGCTTACTTTGCTGCGGACATAGGCGGAACCTTCAAAATCCCAGTGGGGGAGGCATTGTTCTACGGCTTCGATGCCTGCTTTTTTAAATTCCTGGATGGCGTAGACGGCGTCACTGGCGCTGTAGCCCTGGTTGGCGTCTACGCGGAGGCGGATATGTGGGCCCACGGTTTCACGGATGAGGCGCATGGCACGGATATCTTCTTCTACGTTGATTCCGGCTTTGATTTTGAGGATGTGAAAGCCGTCTTTGAGGACATGCTGACGGGCCTCTTCGGCCATGAGTTCGGGGGTGCTGATGCCTATGGTGATGTCATTTTGGACACGGTTGGAATAGCCGCCAAGGAGTTTGTAAACGGGCTGTCCCATGAATTTTCCCATAAGATCGTACACGGCGAGATCGACAGCACATTTGGCGGAACTGTTTCCGTAGATGCAGGTGTCCATTAATTCATGGATTTTTTCAATGTCCATGGGATCCATACCGATGAGGCCCGGACGGATCATATTGATGACGCTGATAACGCTGTCGATGGTCTCACCGGTGACAAAGGGCATGGGGGCGGCTTCTCCGTAGCCGTCAATTCCTTCATCGGTGGAAACCTTCAGAAGAAGATTCTCTGAATAGTTTATTTCGGCAAAAGCAACGCGGAAGGGAACGGTAAGTTCTATGCGGACCTTTTCCGCTTTGATATCGGTGATTTTCATGGCTGGTTTTCTCCTGTTTTATGTAGTGTGTGTAAATGGGAAATAGAGGATAGTTCACTTGTTTACTTTAGTATACAACAGTGGCCGGAGAGGGATGGAATGAAATATTTTCATGCGGGTTATTCTGGTGACTGTTCTTATTGTGTTTATGCAGTAGTTATTCAGGAAGCATTTTGGGAACAGAAAAGTAGAATTGAAGAAGGGGGAAAGGATGTTGTATAATTAAATATAGATGGAAAAAGGATATGGAAAGCGGAATGAAATTTGAGAAAATGAAGGATCTGTCTATAAAGAAGAAAATTTTGCTGGGATATTTGCTGATCATATGTATTACGGTTATTTTTATGCTGCTGCTGTTGGGTACGCTTTGGGAGCGTCTTACTAAGGAGAGCATCAGTAAATCCATATACAGCAGCAATTATCAGATTAAAAAGAGTATAGACAATTATTTTGACAGTATGGTAAAGCTGTCGGAGTTTCCTTATCTGGATTCGGAGATAATGGATATCCTCCGAAAGGATTATGAAGGGGTAAAAGATGAAAAAAGGGTGGTGGCGCAGATTAATGATGTGAATTCCATCGGCCCTAAGCTTTATAAGCATATTTATTATATGAATAACCAAATCGATGCTGTTTTTCTTTTCCCTGCCAATATGGATTATTATGCTTATCGTTCCCGGAATTCAGTGAAAGGGAGCTATCAGGTTGAGGCGGAAAGCTGGTTTGATGAAGTGAAGGAGGGGAATGGAAAGCCTTTTATAATCGGTGTACATGAAGAAAAGGCGGTGTCGATGAAATGGGATGTGCTGTCTATTGCCCGGGGGATATTGGATCCGGATACGGGAGAATATCTGGGAATGATTGTGATTGACTGTTCCGTGGAAAATTTTGCCCGGCTGTGGGATTCTTCTGAATATAGTGAAAGTATCATTGCTGTATCGGACAAAAATGGAAAACTGATATTACCTGAAGGTGAGGAAAAAAAGCAGGAAATAACGGAATATTTGAATGAAAATGCTTCGGGGATGGAAAAGGAAGGAAAACTGTATCAGGTACATTTCGGTAATCAGACCTATTATCTGGCCGTACTTCCGCTTACTTATATGGAAGGGAAAATTTATCAGTTTGTGCCTATCGGTGATGCGGTGAAAAATATCGCCTATACGTTCATCCTGGCCATTGCAGTCATGTTGGGGCTGGGAGTTCTTTTGATCTTCGTGAGTATAAAAATTTCCAATACTATAACCCAGCCGGTGTTACGGTTGATTGGCACCATGGAATCGGTGGAATCCGGTGATTTGTCCCTCCAGACGGAGGAATTTCATGGAGAGATGAAAATACTGTCCCGGAAATTCAACCATATGGTAAAGCGGATCAATGCCATGTTCATAGAAGTGAAAGAAAAGGAAAAAGAAAAGCGGGAAATGGAGATGCTTGCGCTGCAGTCCCAAATCAATCCGCATTTTATGTATAATACCTTGAATTCCATCCGGTGGCTTTCGGAGCTGCAGGGAGCGGATAAGGTGACTCAGATGCTGGATGCCCTGGTTAAGGTTTTAAATTATGTTGCGGATGATACCAGTGAATTTGTCCCGGTGGAACGGGAAGTGGAATTCATCCAAAATTATATTAAAATATTAAATTTCAGATATTTTGAACGATTTTCCTTTATTTTTAATGTACAGGAAGAAGCGGCGCAATATGAAGTCCTGCGGTTTGTCCTTCAGCCTTTGGTGGAAAATGCGGTACTGCATGGTTTTGATAACAATGATATTTGTGCTGTCATTAAAATTGATATTCACCTGGAGGATAAGTATCTGTTCTTATGTGTGACAGATGATGGGAAAGGGTTGTCAGAGGAAAAAATTCATGAAATACTGACCAGTGAGAGAAAATCGGAGAAGAGGCTGAACAAAATCGGAATTTATAATGTTAACCAGAGAATTAAACTGACTTACGGACAGGAGTATGCAATCCGTATTGACAGCAAAGAAGGGTGCTATACAAAGGTTACCATACGGATTCCGGCCAGAAAAAAGCAGGAGTAGGGAAAAGAATATGCTCCTCATGTATTTTAAGTGAGGACACCGATAGGAGCGCGAATGAATAGGAAGATAAAGGTACTGGTAGTAGATGACGAGATATTGGTACGAATCGGCATTATACACGCCATCCGCTGGGAAGATAACGGTTTTGAAATTGTGGGAGAGGCATCGGATGGAGAAAGCTGTCTTCAGATGGCAGAGAGGTTAAGACCGGATTTGATCGTGCTGGATATCAATATGCCTGGTATGAACGGAATCCAGGTGCTGCATGAATTGAAGGAGAGAGATTATCCGGGAAAGGTTATCATGCTGACCTGTTATGATGAGTTTGAATATGTGCGGGAAGCGCTTAAGGGAGGCGCCTCTGATTATGTTCTGAAATCCAATTTGAATGAAAACGGCCTTTTGGGTTCCATTCTCAGTCTGGATTATGGAGACGAAAAACAGGCGGGCAGGGAAGAGCAGTTTGACCAGAAAATAATGGCTGAAAAATATCTGCGTCAGAAAATCGACGGATTTTCCTGTGGCAGAGATGGAAAACTCACTTTCTCCGTTTCCTGCTTTTGTGTTATTGCAGGCAGAATCAGAAATATGGATAAGGTACTAAGCCGTTATGAGCAGAAAGGGATGGAGTTGTTTTACAGCTCACTGAATTCTATTCTGGAACAGGCTCTGCAGCGATACAGGGAATATGATGTCATTCAGTATACCATGGATACAATAGGTATTTTTATCAGCTTTTCAGATACCAGCAGTACTCAGGAAATCCATCTGCGCATCCGCAGGCTTGTTCCGCATATTCATTCTATTGTACAGAATTATCTGGATCTAGATATGATTTTTGGTATAAGCAGCTTTCAGTTTGGAGAGAAGGAGATAAAAAAAGCCTGGGAACAGGCCGGCCTTATGCTGGACAGAAGCTTTTTCGAAAAGCGGGATATTTTCTTTTTTGATGATTTATATGAATATTATCGGAACAGGGATGCTGTTTATAAGGAAATAACAGACAGGGAAGTGCAACTCAAAAGCTGTATAGTAGATGGTCGTCTGGAAGAAATCAGGGAAGGAATCCAGGCCTATTTCGAACAACTCAGAAAAGGTAAAATAGCGGAATCCAGGTATGTTGTTTCGTTTTGCCAGGACGTTGTGAAGCTGATTCAGGCACAGGGCAGAAACTGGGGGGATATACAGATACTGCAGGAAATAAGTGAGCAGGAAACTCTGGAGGAGATGGAGAGTCTTATATATGCATATTTGGATAAAGTGATTCCGGAATCCGGAGATCAGAATGCCAACTGGCTTGTACGAAGAGCCTGCGAATACATCAGGGAGAATTACAGGCAGGATATTACCCTGAGTAATATTGCGGAGTATCTGGAATTGAGTGAAAGCTATACAAGCCGGATTTTTAATAAGCAGATGGGGATGAATATTCCTGCCTATATCAACCAGCTGCGGATTGAAGAAGCCAAAGAGCTTTTGAAGTCTACAAACAAAAAGATATATGAGATTGCCGTCGAAGCAGGATTTTCGTCCACAACGGCTTTTCATGTGGCTTTTAAGAAGCAGGAAGGAATTACGCCTATAGAGTTCAGAAATCAATAGGACAAAAATAAGAATGAAATGACAATATTTAAAAGTAAAAGAAATGGTAACGGGCATGGGAGCGGGAAAAGGCCGGAAAACGATTTCTTTTTCTTTACCCCAAGACAAAATGTTTAGTCATTTGATAATTATGAAAATAGGAAATGGAAAGAGGAACCGATATAATAGGAAACATAAGGAACCGGAACCTTACAGGAGCAGACACACAAAGGAAAGAGTGACAAAGATGCAATTCACTCTTACAGTTTGGTATATGCGCGTAAGCGCATGGAGGGAGCTAAGGATGAAGAGAAAATTTATGGCAAAGGCAGCAGGAAGTCTGCTGTGCGCTGCTATGCTGCTGGGAACTGTGGGCTGTGGTTCCACGGGACAGCCGGCGCAGAATACATCAGAAGGAGCGGCTGCAGCAAATGAGGCGGAAAGCACGGCTCAATCCACACAGGCGGCTGTGGTGGAGGCCGACAACGATACGGGAGAGGCTGTTACCCTGACTATCGGAATCTGGTCTGATGATGAGTCCATGCGCCTGGAAAAAGCCTTTGAAGGAATTGAAGAGGATTTGGGAATTAAAATCGATTTTCTGAAATATCCCAGCGATTCTGATTTTTGGGATAATATTCCGGCGCAGATTGCAGCTGGAACGGCGCCTGATATTATTTCCTGTACCAATGAGCATTATCTGCAGTATATTGACCAGGGGCTGTTTGAGCCTTTGGATGAATATGTGAACTCAGGGGTAATCAGCCTGGAGGGCACCTGGCCCAAGGCTATGGATGCCTGGAAAATTGATGATGTCGTTTATGGTATTCCTTATGCCTTAAACCCCGGCGTTTTTATCGTGAACGACAGTATGTGGAAAGAATTCGGCCTTGGAGACAAGTATCCGGCTACCTGGGATGAGGTTCTGGAGATCTGTAAGAAAGTAAAAGAAGAACATGATATGCCGGCACTGTGCCTGAATGTGCAGGAATACCATCTTACGAATATAGCGCTTTCCTTTGGCGGAGGCTGGGATTTCGGCAGGAATATCGGCGCAGAGGAAAATGCGGAAGCCCTGCAGTTCTTAATAGATGCTTACAGGGAAGGGTATATCGTCACACCTACTGAGTTAGGTCTTGGCTGGGACGGTGCGGTTATGATCCAGCAGTCGGCGCTGTTTTCCACAGGCGGAGCCTGGTATCAGGCAAGCTTTGCTGCTGAAGCGCCGGATATTGAGTTGAAGTATCTGCCCGTACCCAAGGGCGGAAACGGAAACGGCGGAGGTACCTGCCATTCTGCGGCCCTGGTAGCATTAAAGAATTCCAAACATCCGGATGAAGTAGCACAGGCCATAAGTTATGCTGTGGGCGGCGATAAGCTGTATGAAGCGGTGGTGGATGTTACGGAAGTTATCCCGGCAAAGGAAGAGTATTTCGGCCTTTACAAAGAAAAGGTACCCGCTTTGGCAGATCTGGTAAGTTATCTGGATTCTTCAACTCCTTTCAGCTATCCTACGCAGAGCAAGAAGTTTGCGGACAGCCTGATTAATCTGATGCAGGAAACAATGTTTGATGAAAGTTCCACCATGACGGGCCAGGAAATTGTGGAGCAGCTGGCTGCTGACTATGGCACGGAATAAGAATTACAGCTTATAAATCATCTTATATATCTTTAGAGCCTGCCTGAAGGCTGAAGGTCAAATACCCTGTCGTTTACAGCGTTTCAGATTTGCTGTTCTGCTGCTTGCGGCAGGGTATTTATCTTCATCCGTGCCAGACACAGGCTGGTGATAAAAAAAGTGCTGCGTTTTCATTTATTGAAATTAAGTCCGCCAAAGCGGACATGAGGTATGAAATGGAGAATAAGAAAAAGAGAAGATATCGGGAAAAATATAAAAAACCGGAGGTACTTACGGCTGTCTGCTTTCTGTTGCCTGCCGTTTTTATGTGGATTTACTGGTTTTTTATTCCGGCTGTAAAATCCATGAGACTCAGTTTTTATGATTACAGCTTTATTACCCCGGAACGGACACAATTTATAGGGATTCAGAATTTTGTCCGGCTATTCCAGGACAAGGCTTTTTTAAAAGCGCTGTCGCATACATTTCTTATGGCTGCGGTAGTGGTGGTGCTGATTGCCGTAATCGCTTTTCTGATTGCCGTTTTGCTGGATGGAAACATTAAGGGAAAGACTTTTTTCCGTACTACATATTATATGCCCTATGTTATCTCATCTGTGGCTGTCAGCATATTTTTTATGTATTTTTTCATTAAAGACGGGATAGGGACCAGGCTGTTTACTTTGTTTGGCTTTGATAATACCACCTGGTTTACCAGTACGAAATACGCCCTGCTTCTGGTAATTATTATTTATGTGTGGCAGCAGATAGGATTTTATATGATTCTTTATATAAGCGGCCTGCAGAATATATCGGCGGAGCTTTATGAAGCGGGAAGAATTGACGGAACAAATAAAGCCCAGTCTGTCTGGTATATTACCATGCCTCTGGTTAAACCGACTACTTATCTGGTTATAACGCTGGGTATGATAAATGCCTTCCAGATTTTCGATCAGATTGCGGCTATCTCCAAGCAGAGCCCGTTAGGCTCACCTGCCGGGTCCACAAGTACGGTGGTTACCTTTCTGTATCAGCAATCATTCAGCTATATGGATATGGGCTATGGCAGTGCGGCGGCAATGGTGCTTCTTGCGATTATCTTTTTACTGTCACTGGTGCGTATGTTTATCAGCAAGGAGGGAGAATAGAATGTGCCTGGAATAACAGATGGCCTGTTATTGACAGATACGTTTCATGAATAATATGAAAAAGAAAATTTTAAATGTACTCCTTTATACGGTTTTGATTTGTCTTTCCCTGTTTTTTTTATTGCCAATCCTATATGTTTTTTATAACTCCCTTCTGCCATACAGGTATGTGCAGACCTGGGCGCCTGTCAATGTATGGACTCTGGATAATTTCAGGGAGCTTTTTACCAAGTATCCTATCCTGAAGTGGTATTGGAATACCTTTGCATCTACAGCTATTGTGGTGGCGGGAAATCTGATTTTTCCCACTATGGCCGGATATGCCCTGGCTAAACTGCGTTTCCCGGGGAAAAAGATTATTTTCGGTGCCCTGCTGATTTCCATGATGGTTCCCTTTCAGCTGATCATGATACAGATGTACATCCAGCTGGCAAAACTGAATATGCATAACACGATCTGGGCCATTACCCTGCCTTTTATGTCACAGACTATGTTTTTATTTATGGCCAGGCAGTTTTTCTTCGCCGTGCCGGGAGAACTTCTGGAAGCAGCCAGAATAGACGGTCTGGGACATGCGGGTGTTTTTGCAAGAATAGTATGCCCAATCTCCAAACCGTTGTTTGCCTCCATTGCTATCTTGAATTTTACAGGAACCTGGAATTCCTATATGGTTCCGGCAACCTTTATTAATAAGGTGGACAAATTTACCCTTGTGGTAGGGCTGCAGACAGTGAATATGACATACTTCCAAAAAACAAACCTGACTCTTGCCGGTGTGGTCCTGCTGTCTTTTCCGGTTATCCTTTTCTTTATCTGTACCCAGAAGGAATTTGTAAAAGGAGCTATGAGTTCAGGGATAAAAGCATAAACAGTCAGGAGGAGTTATGAATCCGATAATAACAGATAACGCTGCACGTTTAAAAATGCTGGAATGGAAGGAGGGAATCCTGGATGTGGTGCTGGATACGGATGCTGCCACGGAAGTAGATGATCCGTTTGCCATCAGCTATCTGCTTTTATCTCCTGAACGCTTCCGGGTTAAGGCGGTTTATGCGGCCCCTTTTTCTATGAATGAGAGAGCTCAGGATCCGAAAACCGGTATGGAAATGAGCTATCGGGAAATTCTGAATATACAAAAGCTTTGCCATAAAGAAGGCGGCTGTGAGGTGAAAAAAGGATCGGCTTCCTATCTTTCCGATAAAAAGAGGCCGGTTCCGTCCGCAGCGGGCAGTGATCTGGCGGAAAGAGCCATGAAGTATTCCCCGGAAAACCCTTTGTATGTCATCGGAATTGGAGCGGGGACCAATATTGCTTCGGCATTGCTGCAGCAGCCGGAAATCATTTCCCGAATCGTTGTGGTTTGGCTGGCAGGTAATGATTTTAATCTGTCTCCTGATGTTTATAATATTTACCAGGATGTGAAGGCGGCCCAGGTGATTTTTGATTCGGGAGTTCCGCTGCTCCATGTACCCTGTAATTTTGTAACCTCCCATATGATTACCGGAGTGCCTGAACTGGAAAGCTGTATCGGCGGCAAAAATGAATTATGTGACTATCTTATTTCCATTGTAAAAGATTATGGGCAGGATACGTTTGCCTGGGGTAAGACTATCTGGGATTTAGGGGCAGTGGGCTGCCTCATGAACCGCTCATGGAGCAAATGGGAGATAACGACCGCTCCTTTCATAACGGATCAGCTGACCTGGAACAAGGATTATACCAGACATCTTATTGGAAATGTTAAAGAGATCGATCGGGATGCCATATTCCGGGATGCTTTCCTTAAAATGGGGCGTGTTTGAAAACAGAGGAGGAGACGGAAGGGCATGAAGGAAAAGTTCATCGAAAAAATATACGCAGGATGGCTGGCAAAAATTATTGGAATCCGATTGGGGGCGCCTGTTGAAAGCTGGACCTATGAGAAAATTCGTACTGTATACGGGACGGTTGACGGATATTTGGCAGATTATCATGAATTTGCCGCAGATGATGACAGCAACGGGCCTCTGTTTTTCCTGCGGGCATTGGAAGACTGTAAAAACAGTTACGATATAAAAGCCCGGGATGTGGCGGAGGCACTGCTGAATTATGCTCCCTATGAGCATGGTTTTTTCTGGTGGGGCGGATATGGTGTATCTACGGAGCATACTGCATATCTGAACCTGCGTCACGGAATTCCGGCGCCACGGAGCGGCAGCATAGAGCAGAATGGAGCGACGGCGGCAGAACAGATAGGCGGACAGATATTTATTGATACATGGGGGCTGGTCACACCGGGGAATCCGGATTTGGCGGTAAAATATGCAAAAGAGGCGGCAAGTGTCACTCATGACGGCAACGGAGTTTACGGAGGGATGTTTGTGGCGGCCTGTATCAGCTTCGCTTTTGTGGAGACCGATATTTTAGCCATTATCGAAAAAGGGCTTTCCTTCCTGCCTTCCCAATGCGAGTATGTCAGGGCGGTGAGGGTGGTAATGGACTTCTGGGAAAAAGAAAAAAATGACTGGAGGGCCTGCGTTGCTTATATCCATGCAAATTTCGGATACGATAAATATCCCGGTGTCTGTCATATCATACCGAATATTGCTGTTATGATACTGTCCCTGTTATATGGAAACGGGGATTTTTCCCGGACGATACAGATTTGTACCATGTGCGGATGGGATACGGACTGCAATGCAGGAAATGTGGCGGCTATTATGGGGGTACGGGGAGGACTCGATGCTATTGAAAGGAAGTGGAGAGAGCCTGTACATGATTTCCTGGCCTGTTCCAGTGTGATAGGATCACTCAATATTATGGATATTCCTTACGGGGCATCTTATATTGCCGGATTAGCTTATAAAATTGCAGGAGAGGAGCCGCCTGTACCATGGAACGCTATTTTCAGGGAGCGTATGGACAGCTGCCATTTTGAATATCCCGGTTCCACCCATGCTATCCGCATGAAGGTATATGACAGTGCCTCGGGCAGGTATGAGATTAGAGAAGGTATGCTGCTTAATACGGAAGAAGAGGCATATACCGGCAGCAGGTCCCTGAAATGTGTCTGTAAACCGGTACAAAGAGGGGACGAAGTGATGATATTTAAGAAAACGTACTATCGTCCGGAGGATTTTCATGACAGTCGGTACGATCCTGCTTTTACTCCTCTTTTGTATCCGGGGCAGACACTCCATTGTGCAGTGATGGCGGCTGAAGGAGGAAAAGGAGCAAGAGGACGTTTGTATGTACATGGAGGAAACAACAGCACTTATTATTATGGCGGTTGGATCGGGCTTGAACCGGGAAAATGGGAATTACTGTCCTGGGAAATACCTGAGATGGAAGGGGAACTGCTGGATGAAGCAGGAGTCTGCTTTTTAACAGGGGAAGCAGATGAGGTGGATGCCTTTTCCTGTTATATTGATGATTTATATTATGAAGGGAAGCCGGACTATACAATTGATTTCGCTGAGGAAAGAGAAGAGATATGGCCCGGTCTCCATCGGGAAATAAGTCAGTTTACCCGGCTGAAAGGGATGCTGTCCCTTCGGGAAGGAAGGCTGCACCTGTCTTGCAGTGATTTTGGAGAAGCCTATACGGGAGGGTGGAACTGGACAGATTATGAGGTGTGCGGATATCTGACACCCTATACGGAAGGAAGCCATATGATACAGGCCAGGGTGCAGGGAGGTATGCGTTCGTATGCGTTTGGGCTGCTTCGGGGCGGAAAGGCAGGGCTTCTGAAAAATTGCGGGAAATATGAGATTCTTATCCGGAAAGATTTTTTCTGGGAATTGAGGAAAGAATACCGGTTGGTGATTAAGGTAAAGGGAAAAGATATCCGGGTGGAAATTGACGGGATATTAGTTGGGGAATACCGGGATGAAGAGGATGCATATGAGTATGGTTCTGTAGGGGTGGCAGTGAGAGATGGGGGGCACTGCAGTCTGCGGAAAATGTGCATTGCACCTGTCCAGTAACTTTTTATAACGGCAATGGGTAACGTATCTGTTGACGACGATGCAGTCAGAAATCGCAGCACAATCTTAAGTGCTGCGATTTCTGATATTTTCCATATTATTAGATTCAGTGTGTCTCCAAATAAGCTTTCAATTCCGGTATTTCATTTGTCAGCATATCCGTGAAATAGATAGCTCCTTCTGGGTTAAGGTGATCTGCATCCCCGAAATACTCCAGATGCATCTGGAAGCGTTCATCATGGGAATAATCATAATATGAAACGCCATATTCCGAAGCAATTTCCTGTATCTTGCTGTAGAACTCATTCATAAACTCTTCGGATACGTATTTATTATAATATATCGAAAATGGTGTCGTGATTAAAATAGGAGTGATATTTCGTTCCTGGCACAATTCTATAATTCTCTTTAGATTCTGTTCTTTATCCTCTTCAAAATATTCGCTCTTTCCTTCAAAATGCCTTTGGTATCTAGCAGTTCCCTTCGTCTCAAATTCCTGCACTTTTTCGGCTCCGTAAATCTGCTCCAGATTTTCGGCGGAAACAGGGACTTCGGAAGACAAATCAGTAGAAACAGCATCCGCATTTTCATCCTGCACAGGTACATCAGGTGATACTTCTGCGGCATAAACAATATTCTGGCGATTGTCAGATAAGGATGGGAAGGTAATAGGCGGTTTAAACAGATCAAATATCTTATCGCCTGCTGATAAAATAGGAAAACGTATGGCAACTATATCTTTATAGAGACTGTAATTGGGATTATATTGGGGTGATAGAATACGATAATACCGTACACTGATGGCCTCAATATCATCCGGTGAGGTGGCCTCACTGTTAAAGGAAAAATAAGATATTGGAATGAAAGCAATACTCCCTTCCGTAAATTCATCTTTATGCATATTTAGCAATGCATAATCATATTCAAATGACTGGCTAGGCAGGGCAAAGTTGAAGCATTTAATCCCACGGTTTTTGAGAGTTTCCCAATCGAACGCATATTGTCCGTGAGAACTGCCGAAATTTGCAAGCTGAATCGTTTCGGGAACAAAGTTAAAGGCATTTACTTCGGCAATTGGATTATCCGATTTTTGCTCATACATAATATCCAGATAAAATACGCAGAAGACGGTAATACATACGGCAAGGACACTTTTTACAAGAAATGATTTCATAAGCTTATGTCAGAATCAGATATAGATAGATTCTGGGACGACTCCTTTCTTAAGAAGAAATGATAATTTCTTATTTATATTTATAGTGACCAGTTTTCGGCTTAATTAAGATACAAATTATTTATTAGGATTTATTAGGATAATAAATAAAAATAAAGTTAATTTATAACAGCAGGTAGTATTATATTGTACTACAAGGATGGAAAAATATACAAGTATAAACATTGGTTTATAATAAAATTAATTAAAATTTAAGAAATAAAAAGGCGAAAATCAGAATATAAACATCGCAAAATAAATCATGTAGCCATATAATATTAAAGATTATCAAAAACATCAATAGATTTTAGAATACAGATTTAAAGATTAATTGTGGAAAGAAAAAAGTATTATTTGTAGTCAATTTATTTTTGCTTGCATTTTTAGGAATATTCGGATTATTTCTTCAGGCTAAAGAAGCGCAGAAAATTATGTCGGTTGAAGTAAAAATAGAAAAGGAATTGAAAAAAAGCTGCTTCCTGTATTGGAGAGCTTTGCAAAAGGCTATAAAATCAGATCCCGGAATGTGACGGCAGGCGGAATTGATTATGTGGTGGAATTAAAGACAAAAGATGAAATGGGGCTGATAGATGCCTGTTCCGTAATGGAGGGTATGGATTCTGTTTCCCTTCTTACCCATGACGGAGATATCCGCTATTAATAAATCATTTTCCAGGGGAAAAGGTTTTACCAGAGAGTAAAAAGCCGCCGCCCGGGCATACTAACCGAAAAAGTGAAAGGCGGCAGCAGTTATGGATAAAAAAGCAAAAGCAGGCCAGGAGGCTTCCCGGAAAACAAGCAATGTATACGATGACGGAAACATCCCTCAGTCGGATCTTCCCCTTCCTGATGACGAAAAAGGAACCAGTGACGTCATCCCGGACGAGGTTCCAAGGAAGGACGGCCCCGGAGGAGAAAACAGCAGTAAGAACCGGGCTGAGTAATGCTGACCGGAGGAAGACAGGCATGTTCTGCGGGCGGGTACCACGGCGAAATGGCGGGGGTACCCGCTTTTTTTCTTGTATCATGAATCTTAATGTGGTAAACTAAGTTGAATTTGAGGGAACAGTTCAGCCATGCCAAAAGGAAGGTGCGGGCTGACCGCGTGAATAACGAAAAGGACGTAAGGATGCGTAAAATTGTATTTCACATAAACAGCCTGGAGCAGGGCGGAGCGGAACGGGTAATCACGAATCTTGCCCATCAGTTTGCCGCAGAAGGCTATGAGGTTTATATTGCTACGGAGTGGTATGCTGAAAATGAGTTTCAGATAGACAAGAGCATTACCAGGGTCCATGTGGGCCTGAATAAAGAAGAAGAGAGCAGGGGCAGATTTGCCAAGCTCAGAATCCGCGGACAGCGTCTGCGGGCGTTTATAAAGAAGATTAAGCCGGATGTGGTGGTTGCGTTCTGCCATAAGGCGAATTACCGTGCCATAACGGCAGCATTGGGAACCGGGATTCCGGTGATTGTATCCGTGCGTACGGATCCGGTGGGGCATTATGACCACTGGGATGATAAATTCCAGATTCCGCTGCTTTTTCCCAGAGCGGCAGGCTGTGTGTTCCAGACGGAAGGGCAGAGAGACTTTTTCCCTGAAAAAGTGCGGAAAAAATCCCGTATTATTCTGAATCCCCTGAATGACAAATATCTGGATGTGCCTGAACCGGAAAAACGGGTCAAAGAGGTGGTGCAGTCCGGAAGAATTGTGGACTTCAAAAATCAGCTGATGCTGATTCGGGCTTTTGACAGGGTGCATAAAAAGCATTCTGATTATGTACTTAAAATTTATGGGGGAGATTCCGGAGACGGCACCAGGGAGCAGCTGGAGGAGCTGATTGCCGAGAGAAATGCCGGAGAGTATGTATTTCTCATGGGAGCAAGCGATTCTCTGGAAAAAGTGCTGGTGAATGCCTCTGTCTTTGCTTTTTCTTCCGATTGGGAAGGTCTGCCCAACGCGCTTTTGGAAGCCATGGCCCTGGGCCTGCCTGTAGTGGCGACGGATTGTCCCTGCGGCGGTCCGCGGACGGTGATGCAGGATGGAGTGAACGGGCTGCTTGTTCCTATCAAGGATGAAGAGGCCCTGGCGGACGGAATCTGCAGACTGATTGAAAATCCGGATTTGGCGGAACAGCTCGGCAGAAAGGCAAGAGATATCTGTAAGATTGCGAATGGCAAAGCGGTTTTTGAGCAATGGCAGGATTATATAGAATCGGTATGCAAATAACTTTGGAGGAATAAAGCGGAATGTTTTCCTATTCGGATTATAAAGAAATCATCAATATTATTAAAGAAAGCGGACGGGGATGCAACTTCAGGCAGGCTCAGGCAAGGGATAAGTTCATCATTATGAGACATGATGTGGAATTCAGCGTGGATCGGGCCTTTGCACTTTCCAAGCTGGAGCTTTCCATGGATTTCACCTCCACTTATTTTTTCCAGTGGACGAATAATTCCTATAATATTTTATCCAAGAAAAACATGGATATGATAAAATATATGCATGAAAGAGGACATGTTATCGGCCTTCATTTTGCTTTGAACGGATTGACGGATATGGAGCTGGTGAGAAAGAAAATCCTGCAGGAAATTCATGTGCTCAGTGAAATGATCGGGGTTGAAATCACCGAATTTTCCATCCATCGTCCGTCTGCGGATGTGCTTCGGGAAAACATCAAGTTCCCCGGGATTATCAATGCTTATCAGGATGAGTTTTTCACCTTTTCCGAAAATGTCACGGAATCCACGCCTCTGCATGTAAAATATATTTCCGATGCGAAGCACAGGTGGAATTACGGCACGCCGGATGCTGCAACGCTGCTGGAAAACGACAGAGTTCAGATTCTGACCCATCCCTATTCGTGGACGAAGAAGGGATATGATAACCTGGAGAATTTCAGGACCCTGATACAGGAAAGAAATGAAGAACTGATGGACACAATAGATAATGAGTGTAAACATTTCGCAAGCGTCAGGGATCTGCTGTAAGAGAGGATGCCGCCAGGCGGCGCTGACAGCAGAAAGAAGGAAAGGAGAGTGGCAGTATGTGCGGTATTTGTGGTTTTGTGAGCAGGAGGGAGATTTCGAATAAGACTCTGAAGATCATGAATGACACGATGTACCACCGTGGGCCCAACGACTCCGGGGAAGAAATTTATTCCGGGGAAGACGGCTATCGGATTGGGTTTGCACAGCGGAGACTTTCCATCATGGATCTTTCCATGCTGGGCCATCAGCCCATGCATTCGGACGCTGCCTTTGGCTCCGCGCAGGATCGGGTTTGTATTGTTTATAACGGTGAAATATATAATTTTAAAGAATTGAAAAAAGAACTTTCCGACTACCCCTTTAAGTCTAACTGTGATACGGAAGTCATTATCGCAGCTTATCTGAAATGGGGTATTTCCTGTATTGACAGGTTTAACGGTATGTTTGCCCTGGCCCTTTATGATAAAAGTACCCAGGAAATCTTTCTTGTACGGGATCGGATTGGAAAAAAGCCCCTTTCCTATTGGCTGGACGGAGAAAACCTGGTATTCGCTTCGGAATTGAAGCCGATCATGGAATGCCCCGGATTTACGAAGGAAATACGCAGGGATGTGCTGGCCCGCTTCCTTTACCAGCAGTATATCAACGCGCCGGACAGTATTTTTAAGGATGTATATAAGCTGCAGCCGGGAGAAATCCTGCGGTTTCATAAAGGGGAAATAAAGACCTGGAAATATTGGGACATTGCTGACGTATACCATAAAATGCAGAAAAATCCGGTAACGGATTTCGGGGAGGCTAAGGCGGAGCTGAAAAGGCTTCTTCAAAAGGCGGTGGCTTCCCGGATGATTGCCGATGTGCCGCTGGGAAGCTTTTTGAGCGGCGGCTACGATTCGTCTTTGATGACCGCTGTCGCCCAGGAAAATTCGCCGGATCCGGTGAAAACTTTTTCCATCGGCTTTGAAGACAAACGTTACGATGAGGCCGCCTATGCCAGACAGGTGGCGGAGTATCTGGGCACGGATCATACGGAAGCCTATATCGATGAAAAAGGAATGTTCGATCTGGTGGAAAGCATTCCCAGGTATTACGACGAACCCTTTGCGGACAGCTCCCAAATCCCTACCATGCTGGTATCCGCTTTGGCCAGAGAAAAGGTGACGGTGGCTCTGTCGGGAGACGGAGGGGACGAATTTTTCTGCGGCTATCAGATGTATGACAGGCTGGCGCAGGTACAGAGGCTGGACGCTTTGGGCGGAGCGGTTCATGGAATATTAGGCCTGCCGGGTTTAAGAAGGGCAAAGCTGGAGAAACGGCTTCCGGTAAAGGTACGTTCCATAGCGGAAAACCGCAATCCGGAGCTGAAAACCCAAATCTGCCCGCCGGCATATCTGGATGTGGCAAGAGCCTTTGCTGCCGGTGAGGGAATGGACTGCCGCTATCCAAGGGAAAGCGCCTATCAGGAGAAAGACTGGCAGATCCGCAGGATGCTTCTGGATATGGATACGTATCTTCCCGGAGATATTTTGTGTAAGGTGGACAGGGCTTCCATGAAATATTCCCTGGAGGCCAGGTGTCCTATCCTGGATAAGGATGTAATGGAATATTCCTTCCGCATTCCTCATTCTTTCAAATTTGAGAATGGAGAGAAAAAAAGGATTCTAAAAAGCATAGCTTACGACTACATCCCAAAAGAGATGCTAGACAGGAAAAAGAAGGGCTTTTCCGTGCCTCTTGACAAATGGCTCCGGGGGCCTCTCCGGGAAAGCCTGAGAGACTATTCCGGAAAAGAGTTTCTCGTGAAACAGGGGATTTTCAACACGGATTATGTAAGCCGGTTTGTGGAAAATTATCTGCAGCAGGGAGACAGGGGGCCGGGAAGCGGAGAAAATTATTCGCGAATCGTGTGGGCTTTTTATACTTTTCAGCAGTGGTATGCATGCTATATAGAACAATAGCATGCTATAAAGGAGTGGTATATTGAACAGAAAGCAGGATGAAACAGTACCTTCCGAAAAAATCCATATCGCTCTTTTTATCAGCGCCCTTCGTAAGGGCGGTTCCGAAAGAGTGCTGGTCAATCTGGCCGAGTATCTGAAAAACCAGGGAGTACAGGTTACTGTGGTAACCCAGTATAAGGGGAAAGGGGAATATGAGCTTTCCCCGGATATCAAACGGGTTTTCAGTGAGATAACGGAGGAAGAGACGAGCAAGAGCCGGGCGGTGAATTTTGTCCGCCGTTTCCGCAAGCTGCGCCGTATATGGAAGGAAGAAAAACCGGATGTGATCCTTTCCTTTATCGGGAAAAATAATCTCATGGCCCTGCTTACCAGCAGTTTTCTGAATATTCCGGTGGTTATATCGGTGAGAGGCGAGCCCCGGGCGGAATATGCTTCCGGGCTGATGCGTTTCCTGGCCAGGACTTATTTTGCCAAAGCGGCCGGGGTGGTGCTCCAGACGAAGGAGGCATTTTCCTTTTTCCCGGACAGAATCCGGAAGAAGGCGGTGATCCTGAAAAATCCTCTGAACCCTTCTTTTATCAGAGAGAGGTTTGAGGGTGAGAGGGAACTCTGTATTCATGCGGTGGGCCGTATGGATGCAAATAAAAATCATGAAATGATTCTCCGTGCATTTTCCGGACTGGCAGAGGATTTTCCCGGGGCAAGGTTGGTTATTTACGGGAACGGGGAATGCAGGGAACCGCTTCAGAAGCTTGCCGGGCAGATGGGGCTTTCGGAACGTGTCAGCCTGCCCGGAGCGGTGACGGACGTGGCGGATAAAATATATAAAAGCAGCGCCTTTGTCCTGTCTTCTTTCAGTGAAGGGATGCCGAATACCCTGATTGAAGCCATGTGCCTGGGACTTCCGGTGATTTCCACCGACTGCCCCTGCGGCGGGCCGGCAGAGCTGATTCAGGACGGAGTCAACGGGTTCCTGATCCCTCCCGGAGATACCGATGCCCTGGAGCGGAAGCTGCGGATTCTTCTTTCCGACAGGGAAAAGGCGGATGAGATGGGGCGCAATGCCGCCAGGCTTCTTGAAGAGTATCTTCCGGAGCATGTAGACAGGGAATGGATGGATTATCTGATTTCCAGGCAGAAGAAAAAATAATTTGCATCATGGACGGAATAAAGAGTATGTCTGTAAATCGGCAGATTTATCATGTCAGAGCGTGTTTGAAAATTCATTCATGCAATTTTCAGACACACTCCAGGGAAAGCAACAGGTAGTATGAAGAAAAAAGAATGGATTAAGACAATTGTATTTATAGCAGGTTTTTTCCTGATACTGATTCCACTCACCTATATGATTCGGACAAACGGCGATATCAAGGACATTTTTGTGGGGTTTTATGCGGAAAAGAAGGATACCATTGATGTGGTGATGATCGGCTCCAGCCCGGTATATCCCTATTATGCAGGGCCGAAAATCTGGGAGGATACCGGCATCACCTGTTATCCGCTGTCCTCTAACATGCAGCGCCCGAAGGCCGCGGTACATCTGGTGGAGGAGGCGGAGAAAACCCAGGATCCGGAGCTTTATATTTTCGAAATGCGCATGTATCTGGGGCCGGATGAACGGCTCACACAGAACATGGCATATACCAGGGGCGTCACTGATAACATGAAGTATTCCTGGAACCGGATAAAAACCATCAATGATTTGGTGGAACCGAATGAAGAGGAGCCAAGATATACCTATTATTTCGATATTTTCAAATATCATTCCAACTGGAAAACACTGGTGCTTCCCAGTCAGATGGTTACCTTCCGGTATGAATATCCGGATCCGCTGAAGGGCGCTGTGATCCGGGACGATATCGGACCCAGCGAAATGGCGGATTATTCCTGGGTGACGGATCGGCAGGCGATTCCGGAGGATCAGGAAGAGGTGCTGCGTAATCTTTTGGCTTATCTGCAGGAAAAAGGTCTGAACGCTTTATTTATCGTATCGCCGAATACCATGACGGAAGAAAAGCAGAGGCAGTATAATTATATTGCGGACATCATAGCCCCTACAGGATATCAGTTCCTGAACATGAATGATTATTATGAGGAACTGGATATTGATTTTGAGATGGACTTTGACGATTACGGCGGTCATGCCAATGCCTTCGGTATGGAAAAGTGCAGTGCCTTCCTGGGAGAATATCTGAAAAATAATTATTCATTTACAGATAAACGCGGACAGAAGGAATATGAAAGCTGGGATAAAGCGGCCGAACTGTGGGAAGAGCAGACGGAAATCGCCAAGCAGACGATTCTTGACAAAAAGGAACGGAGTGAATTTAAGGTGATCGAAGAAGAGTAAGGGCGCTTTGCCTCTGCTGTTCTCCGGCTGCTGCTTCGGTCTGCTGTGGCTTGGCCCTCCGGCAGGAATCTTCCCGGCCCGGCTCCCGGGAAACCGGCTGCGGCCAGAGATGAGTCCTTATAGGGCGCGCTTTCGCTCGGATATAAACGCAGCGGTACTAACGCTGCAGAATACGCAGCGTAAGGACCGGCGTTTTTATACGGCCCTTACAGGATCTCATCTCTGGCCGCAGCCGGTTTCCCGGGAGCCGGGCGGGAAGATTCCTGCCGGAGGGCCAAGCCACAGCAGGCCGAAGGGCAGCCGGAGAACAGCAGAGGCAAAGCTGGGTGAAGTGAGTAAGTTAAGGGCAAAAAAGGGAAAAAGGCAAGGGATTTAGTAAGTTGTAGCAGGATAAAGAGGCGTGATTTTAGAAAGCGGGTGAGATTATGTGCGGGATTGCAGGGTTTTGTAATTGGAAGAGGGATTGGGAGAAGAATATCAGGAAGATGAATGAGAGGATGCGGCATAGGGGGCCGGATGCTTCGGGGATTTGGGCGAGTGAGGACGGGGATGTGGTTTTGGGGCATCAGCGGCTTTCTATTGTGGATCTTTCGGAAAATGGGGCGCAGCCTATGCAGTCTCACAGCGGGCGGTTTGAAATGGTCTTTAATGGTGAAATCTATAATTACAGGGAGATCGCAAAGAGGCTGATTGAGGAGAAGAAGGTGGATCGTTTCAGGGGGACTTCGGATACGGAGGTTCTGCTGGAGGCTATGGAGCATATGGGGATCGAAGAGGCGATCGCTTTGTGTAAGGGGATGTTTGCCATTGCGCTTTATGATAAGAAGGAGAGACGGCTTTATCTGCTTCGGGATCGGATCGGGGAGAAGCCGTTGTATTATGGTTTTGTAAACGGGTGTTTTGTGTTTGGGTCGGATATTGGATCGATTTCTGTTCTGGATGGTTTTAGGAATGAAATTAACAGGGATGTGTTGGATATTTATTTTGTGCATGGGTATATACCTGCTCCTTATTCTATTTATGAGGATATATGGAAGCTGGAGCCGGGGTGTATCCTGACGCTGGAAGCTCCTTTTGCCAAGCCTTCGGTGAAAACGTTCTGGTCTGTGATGGAGGCGGCGAAGAAGGGGCAGGAGAATTTGTTTGCGGGAAGCCGGGAGGAAGCGGCGGAGGAGCTGGAGAGGCTTCTGAAGGCTTCTATCCGGGATCAGATGGCGGCGGATGTGCCGGTGGGGGCTTTTCTTTCCGCGGGGATAGACAGCAGCACTATTGTGGCGCTGATGCAGTCGCTGAATCATGGTAAAGTGAAGAGCTTTACGATTGGTATGGGAGAAAAAGAGTATAATGAAGCGGAGGCTGCCAGGGAAATTGCGAAGGTGCTGGGAACAGAGCATACGGAGCTTTATATTACGGAGGCGGATGCCAAGGCGGTAATTCCTAAGCTTCCTTTTATGTTTGGGGAGCCGTTCGCGGATTCTTCGCAGATTCCTACCTATTTGGTCAGTAAGATGACCCGGGAGCATGTGACGGTATCTTTGAGCGGAGATGGGGGAGATGAACTTTTCTGCGGATATACCTCTTATGCTTCGGTGAGCCGTATTTGGGGAAAAATGAAAAACGTTCCTTATTTTCTGCGTAAGCCCTGCAGTGAGCTGGTTCTGCACAGTCCTTTGGTGAAAAAGGAGTTATTCCGTATCAAGGGGAAACTTCTGGGTGCCAGGGATCCTTCGGATATTTATGTGCAGTCACGGCTTACGGATCCGCTTACCATGGATATTGCAAGGGAGCACGGAAATCTGCCGTATAAGTATACACAGATGCCAGCAGGTTATCTGGAGGAAACGAATCATACGATTATGCTGATGGATATGCTGATGTATCATCCGGATGATATACTGGTAAAGGTGGATCGGACGGCGATGGCGGTTTCTCTGGAGACAAGGGTGCCTATGCTGGATAAGGATGTGGTGGAGTTTGCCTGGAGCCTTCCTTTGGAATATAAGAGGCAGGATGGGACAGGGAAACTGGTACTTCGGGATGTTTTGTATAAATATGTGCCGAAGGAATTGATGGACAGGCCAAAGAAGGGATTCTCCATACCTATCGCCAAATGGCTGATGGAGCCGTCTCTGCGGGCATGGGCGGAAACGCTGATTGATCGCAGGACGCTGGAAACGCAGGGTATTTTAAATCCGGATACGGTATGGAAAATCTGGAAGGATTTTGTGGAAAACGGTGTCTGGCGCATTCAGATCTGGTATATTCTGATGTTCCAGGCCTGGATGGCGGATCGGGCAGCGGTACGTTGAAGCGGCTGCTATGACAGATTGCAGGAAGGAATTATCCCGTGCAGAAAATAGAACATTTTTCATTCCGTCCGATACCGGAGCAGGAACAGACGGATTTGATTTCGGTCATCGTGGCGGTATATAATATTGAGGCGTATCTGGAAAAATGCGTCCGTTCCATTCGGGAGCAGACATACCGGAACCTGCAGATTATTTTGGTTGACGATGGTTCCACGGATGGCTGTCCGGGCCTTTGCGACAGGCTGGCCGGGGAGGATGACAGAATTCAGGTGATCCATAAGGAAAACGGCGGCCTTTCCGATGCCAGAAATGCAGGGACCGGTCAGGCGCTGGGAAGCTATATTGCTTTTGTGGACGGGGATGACTGGATAGAGAAGGAAATGTATGAAGGGCTGCTTTCTGCGGCGAGGCAGTTTGATGCGCCGCTGGCGGTATGCCGGTACCGGAAAATCTACAGGGACCGTGCTGTGGATGAGGCCACGGGTGCCGCAGTTTATATGGAAGGCCGGGAGGCGCTGGAATGCTTCTTAAGAGAAGAGGATGACATCTGTATCCAGAATGCCGCCTGGAATAAGCTTTACCGAAGGGAGCTGATGGGTGAACTGCGGTTTCCGAAGGGAAAATATTATGAGGATATCGTATATACCACGAAGCTGCTGGCAAGGGCTTCCGGGACCATATACATGGATTTTTCCTTTTATAATTATGTCCTGGAACGGGAAGGCAGTATCATGGGAGAAGGGCTGGGAGAACGTATCTTTACGGATCAGCTGCCGGCCTATGAAGAAAAGGAAGCTTTTTTGCGTTCCATAGACAGAATGGATTTGGCGGATATCCATCGGTATTTTTTTTATAAAAGGCTTTTGCTTTATTACATTTCGCTGGGAAAGGCGGAAAAGGACTTCAGACGAAAATACCGGAAAGAAATCAGGGAGCGGCTGCGGGCGGACAGCGCAGAAATGGACAGGGTCTATCAGAATCCGGCAGCCAATCCCAATGAAAAAAAGAAAATGATGATTTTCCTGAAGTCACCGGCAGTTTATCTTTGCGTGATTTGGCTGAATGACAGGTTTATCATACCTCTGAAACAAAGGGTAAGAGGGCGTTAATATGGTTATTGTGCAATTATCGGGAGGGCTGGGTAACCAGATGTTTGAATATGCCCTCTATCTGAGCCTGAAGGCTAAGGGAAAAGAAGTAAAAATAGATGATGTCACCTGTTATGAAGGGCCGGGAACAAGGCCGAGGCAGCTGGATGTGTTCGGAATTACCTATGACCGGGCAAGCAGAGAGGAACTGACGGAAATGACGGACGCTTCCATGGATGCGCTGTCCCGTGTCAGGCGAAAGCTGACCGGCCGCAGGACGAAGGCCTACCGGGAACGGGATATCAATTTTGACCCGCTGGTGATGGAAAAGGATCCGGCATTGCTGGAAGGGTGTTTTCAGAGTGACAAATACTTCCGGGACTGTGAGGGCAGAGTCCGTGAAGCATACCGGTTCCGCGGGATAGAGTCGGGGGCTTTTCCGCTGCCTGAGGATTATCTCCGGCTGGAGAAACAGATAGAGGACTGTCAGTCGGTCAGTGTCCATATCCGGAGGGGCGATTACCTGGATGAAAGCCATGGCGGCCTTTATACGGGGATCTGCACGGAAGCTTATTATAAAGAAGCTTTTGCGCGGATGGAGAGGCTGGTACCCGGCGCCCTCTTTTTCCTGTTTAGCAATGATCCGGAATGGACGAGGGAACATTTTGAAAGCAAAAATTGTGTCCTGGTGGAAGGAAGCACGGAGGATACGGGTTATATGGATCTGTATCTGATGAGCAGATGCAGACATAATATTATAGCTAACAGCAGCTTCAGCTGGTGGGGAGCATGGCTGAATGAAAATCCGGAGAAAAAAGTAATAGCGCCGGCAAAATGGCTGAACGGCAGAGAATGCCGGGATATTTATACGGAGAGAATGATACGCTTATGATGGAAAATATTAAAAAACTGAGCCGCATTTTAAGTAAGGAACAAAAACGGAAGGTAGGCCTGCTGGCGATTCTTATTCTTATCGGCGGGGTACTGGAAACCATAGGGGTTACGTCGATCCTGCCTTTGATTACGGCGATCATCGATCAGGATAGTATGCTGCAGAGCGAAATGGTACAGAAAATCTGTTTGTTTTTCGGATTTGAACTGAGCAGGGAGAACTACACCCAGCTTATTCTGCTTCTGCTTCTTCTGGTTATTGTTGTCATTGTGGTGAAAAATCTTTTCCTGCTGCTTTTGACCTATGCTCAGGCCAGATTCGTGAATGGAAATCAGTTCCGTACGGTAAGCTATATGCTGGAAGAGTACCTGAACCGTCCTTATGAATTTTATCTCAATGCGGATATCCCTACTGTATTCCGTCTGGTTGACAGTGATGTGCCCAAGGTATTTACTATCCTGATGGAATATATACAGCTGGCGAGTGAAGCCGTTGTTGCGGTTTTTCTGTGCGTAACCCTTCTGCTGGTGGATTTTAAAATGACGGTGGTGATGGGTGGAATACTGGTATTTATGACACTGCTTATCATGCGTGTCATGAAAAACAGGCTGAATTCCATGGGGCTGAAATCCCAGCAGGTTCAGAGCCGCATGGGGAAATGGCGCCTTCAGTCCATTTATGGGATCAAGGATGTGAAAATTCTCCATAAGGAAGCTTTCTTCGCAAAAAATTTCCGCAAATATTCTCAGATTGCCGGTGAAGTTACCAGTAAATATACGGTATTGAACAATGTCCCCAGACTTCTGATAGAAACTCTCTGCATGGGAGGCGTCCTTGCCTATCTGGCCGTTTATATCATGGCAGGAGGAAATTTAACCGAAATGATTCCTCAGATGACGGCTTTTGCCTTTGCTGCGACAAGGCTGCTTCCCAGTGTAAACCGTATCAACGGACATGTTACTAACATTGCATTTTTCCAGCCTTCGCTGGATTATGTGTATGAAAATGTGGATTTCAGCGATTATACGAAGTATGGGGAGTACCAGAATAAGGATGATGTGAATGCCGCGCCGATTCCTGTCAGGGATGCGATCTGCCTTAACAACATCACCTACTTATATCCCAATACTACGAAAAAAATCCTGGATGATGCCTGTATGCGCGTGCCGATAGGGAAATCCGTGGGTGTTATGGGACCTTCCGGCGCTGGAAAAACGACGGCTATCGACATCCTCATGGGTCTGCTTCAGGTGCAGGCGGGAACGATAACCTGCGGCGGCGTCAATATTTTTGATAATTATCCTTCCTGGCTGAGCCATATCGGATATATTCCTCAGACGATTTTCCTGACGGATGACTCCCTTAGGGAAAATATCGCTTTTGGTGTGGACAGGGATGAGATAGATGATAAAAGAGTGTGGCAGGTGCTGGAAGAAGCTCAGATGAAGGAATTTGTGGAGCAGATGCCTGAACAGCTGGAAACCAGCATCGGTGACAGAGGGGTTCGTCTGTCGGGCGGACAGCGGCAGAGGATCGGTATCGCAAGGGCGCTGTATCATAATCCGGAAATTCTGGTGTTTGATGAAGCGACCTCCGCTCTGGATAATGATACGGAATCGGCTATTATGGAGGCTATCGACAGCTTCCACGGGCGCAAGACCCTTATCATAATTGCCCATAGATTGCGGACGATAGAGAATTGTGATATTATCTACAATGTGGATAAAGGGAAAATTGTGGAAGCGAAGCTGCCGAAATAATGGGAGCTGAGGCAGAAACAGAGAATAAGGACTTTGGTTGAGTGATATGATAGGAACGGAATTTTTAAAGGGACAAGGATTGGGAAATCAATTGTTCTGTTACGTTACTGCCAGATGTATTGCAGCAGAACGCGGCGTGGCCTTTGGAACAGCCGGGCAGGAGCAGCTGGCGGTAAATATCCACAGTAAAAAGGGTATGTATTTTATGGACATGGATTTGGGAGAGAATATACCGGATCCGTCTGTATTTCGTGCCTATCATGAGAAGGAAACGAGGCTGTATCTTGGTAATTCAGTCCATGACCTGACTCATGGCTGTTATGTGGCGGGAGAGGATGTTTCTCTTCATAAATTGCCGGATAATACGTTAATATATGGGAATATGCAGGCCGAAGGCTATTTTGTGAAATATATGGATGAAATGAAAGAATGGCTGAGGGTAAAACCGGAGTACGACTCTCATGAATTTACGAAAGATAATTTGTGTATCATCAATGTAAGAGGCGGAGAATATACGGGGAGTCCGGAGCTGTATCTGGACAGAAGGTACTGGCTGAATGGAATCCAGAATATGAAAAAAATCCGTTCCGATATGGAATTCATTATTGTAACGGATGATGTGGAAGCGGCGAAAAAGGTACTTCCGGGTATCCCTGTTTATCATGGGGATTTAGACAGAGATTATGTTATGATTAAAAATGCGAGATACCTTCTGCTTTCCAATTCTACCTTTGCCTGTTTCCCGGCATTTACTTCTGAAACGGTACAGTTTATTATTGCACCGAAGTACTGGGCAAGATATAATGTGTCGGATGGTTATTGGGCATCGGAACAGAATATTTACAGCGGATTCCATTACCAGGACAGAAAGGGCAGACTTTTTACGGCGGAGGAATGCCGCAGGGAGCTGGAGGAATATAAAGAGAAATCGAGAAAGTTTAGAAAAAATATAATAAAACCTGAAAAATTAGAATATCAGTTGGGAATCATAAGAAGCAAATGTATTTATTATTATTTTTATATAAAAAAGATAATTCATTCAATAGTAAGAAGAAGTAGATTGTTGGATTGTAAAAAAGAGAGAAGTTAGTATGAAGAATAAAAGAAAATTTATTTTATTAACGCTTGCCATTATAATTATTGAAAGTTCATTATTGGTTAAAGGAAGAGAACTCTTAAATATTTTTAGTTCTATAGATATCATTTTCAAAGAAGAAGTGCAACAAGGGGCAGTACCTGTGATGAGATATCATAGTATAAATCAAGCGTTTGAAGATGATAAGACAATAAAGGGAGAAGTTAAAAAAAATATTACCTCTTTTTCTTTAAAATCAATTGGAAATAAAAGTAAAGTATGGTTTGAATTATCACCAAATATTAAAAATAATTTTTTCTCCATAACCAAAATACAAATAAGGATTGGAGGTTTTATTGTAAAAGAATATAATACAGATGTTTTACAAAATGATTTTTTTGATATATATAATATTGATAGCAGTGAATACAAAAAGGATGAAATTATTTTTCATACAGAGGATAAAGATCCCTATATTGTTTTTACGCTTGGTTTCCAATCTAAACCGCATATACTTATAGTGTGTTTTATTTTTATGATTTGGTTAATCGTATCTTTTGTTCTTTTAGGACATGGGGAAATAAATAATAGGTATATTAGTAGGTTATTGATGATTACAGGTATTTTTTTTACAATGCTTGGAGGAATATTATGGGTATTCAAAGCCTATTTGGTAGAAAGATATGGTGACCTTCCAATCTTTCAGTTAATATTTTATCATTTAAATGAACCTTTAAAAGGAACCAATTTAGGTCAGTTTAAGGATTTGTATTATAGGATTGGTAAAATATCATGTTTACTTATATGTGTAATAGGCATAGGATATTTTATCTTCAAATTTATAGATAGAAAATCGTTTTTCCGGATTAACTTGTTTTTAGGCGGAAGTTTCTTACTAGTTTTTGCCCTGGAACAATTGTGTACATCTTTTGACTTAATTGACTATTTTCAATATATAAAAGAAGAAACTGATATATATGATACTTATTATGTTGATCCCAAAACTGTTTCCTTTGAATTTGAAAACAAAAGAAATTTAATCTATATTTTTGTGGAGTCTATGGAAATTTCTTTTGCGGATAAACAAATGGGGGGGTATAAAGGAAGAAAATTATATTCCGGAATTATCCATGCTTGTGCAACAGGGATGTGATTTCTCAGCTGGAAACAAATTAAATGGAGCATATGTATTTAATGGTAATGATTTTACAACTGGTGCTATGATTGGTCAGACTTCAGGGATTCCATTGAACAGTAATATAATAAATAGTAACAAATTACTTGGGAATACTGATGAGTTGAATATAAAGGGGATATATTCATTAGGAGATATCTTAGAGGATAATGGATATAAACAAATATTGATGATAGGTTCAGAAGCTGAATTTGGTGGACGGAGAGCTTACTTTGAACAACATGGAAATTATGGCATATTTGACTATAATTCGGCATTAGAGAATCACAGCATACCAGAGGGATATAAGGTGTGGTGGGGATTTGAAGATGAAAAATTATTTAGTTTTGCTAAAGACAAGGCATTAGAATTAAGTAAGGAAGAAGAGCCATTTAATTTAACTCTTCTTACTGCAGATACTCATTTTACAGATGGATATGTTTGCGAACTTTGTAATAATGAGTTTCCTGACCAATATTCTAATGTACTAAGTTGTGCAAGCAGACAAATTGAAGCTTTTGTTTCATGGATACAGGAGCAGGATTTTTATGAAAATACAACTATAGTAATTTGCGGAGATCATCTATATATGGATGCTGTTTATATAAATAAGTGTATAGATCCAAATTATCAACGAAAAACATATGTAAACTTTATTAACTCACCAATACAGCAAAAGAATTTTACAAATAGAGAATATAGTACACTAGATTTATATCCAACGACTTTGGCTAGTTTAGGGGTAGATATCGAGGGAGATAGATTGGGATTAGGAACTAATTTGTTTTCGGATAAGCAAACATTAATTGAAATGTTAGGATATGAAAAGGTAAATTCAGAGTTAAAGAAAAATTCTTCCTATTATATGAATAAAATATTGCTTGGCTGGTAAGGAGTCACTTTGACTGAGTGTTATATGTCCTGACCGAAATGAAAGGAAATAGTGAATGCCTGATAGAAATTGGATTAAAGCTCATGAGGATGTTCCGGTTAATGCGAAAAGAAGTTATTACAATGAAGCGGGCAAGCTTGTTCTTCCAGATGTTACCCTTTGTGCTATGACAAGTGTTAACATCCGGGAAACGCTGAAAGCCATGGAATACAGCTGCAGGGGAATCGAATTTGCAGATGCTGTGATTATTACGGATAAGAAGCCTCTTTTTCTTCCAAAAGGGATCCGTTACAGTCATATAGACAAGTTAGATAATATTGACGCATTTAATTATAAAACGGTTTATGATCTGGGAGATTATATTCATACGGATTTTGCCCTCCTTGTACACTATGACGGCTTTGTGGTACATCCGGAGATGTGGCGGGATGAGTTCCTGGATTATGATTACATCGGTTCCCCATGGCCCCTTCCCAAGCCGGGGGATACGACAACTTATCGGGATATTTACGGAAATATATGCCGTGTCGGCAATAGTGTGGGAATACGAAGCAAGCGCCTTATGGATTTCCCCAGGAAAGCGAATGTTCCGTGGGTAGGGGAGAAAGGCTATTTTAATGAGGATGGATTTATCTGCTGCAAAATCCGTCATCTTCTTGAAGCAGAAGGAATGCAGATAGCACCTCTGGAGGTGGCTAAATATTTCGGACATGAAAATATGATTCCTGAGATCGAAGGAATCACACCCTTTGTTTTTCATAAATGGTATGGAACCAATGCGGGATACCCTGATTTCAGAAGAAAGCATACTATTCTGAATTCCTTGCGGAAACTGCATGGCAAATGTAAAAGATGAGTCTGTTCATCGTATGATTAAGGGCAAGGTAGGGCAAGTATGATATATGATTGTTTTCAGTTTTTTAATGAACTGGATATATTGAAGCTGAGGCTTCATATTATGAATCCGGTGGTGGACAGATTTGTCATCAGTGAAGCTACAGAAACCTTTTCCGGAAATCCCAAACCTTTATATTATGAGGAAAATAAGGAAATGTTTGCGGAGTTTGCAGACAAGATTATCCATGTGGTGGTAGATGATACGCCTCCCGGATATACCCATGACAGAGATACCTTTCAGAAAAATGCGGTGGGCAGAGGACTAAAGGATTGTACTGATGATGATATTATCATCTTCAGTGATCTGGATGAAATACCGAATCCGGAAAAGGTGAAGGAAATTATTGAGCATTTTGACCGGACTAAGATCTATCATTTTGCCCAGAGATTATTTTATTGCTATCTTAATATGGAAGAGGTATCGGGGAATCTGCTTTCCTATGCAGGCGAATTCCCGGGTGTTGAGAATAAAAAGTGGATTGGTTCCAAGATGTGCAGTTATGCGCTTTTGAAGGAGCAGGGTCTGCAGTTGGGAGAACTGCGGTTCCCTGAGAGAAAAGAATGCGGTATCCGCGTGGAAGACGGAGGCTGGCATTTTGGTTATATGGGCGGCCATGGGGAAAAAGATGTAAAAAAGCGTGTGGCTGAGAAGGTACGCAGCGCTGCGCATCAGGAGTATAATAAGGCTGAGGTGCTCTCAGATGTGGCGGACAGAATTAAGGATGGGAAGGATATTTTTGGGAGGAATGCATCATTCGAACAGGTTAAGATTGATGGGTCTTTTCCGAAGTATCTCAGGGAAAATAAAGCAGAGTATGATTTCCTTATATTAAAAGAAGAAACGGCAGTGAAAAGAGCGTTCCGTCATGCAAACGGTGTTTTACGCAGGGGAGCGTTTAAAGCAGGGCACGGTGTGAAAAAAGTACTGCGTAAAATAAAGAAAATTTTTCATTAAGAAACAATGTGCTTAAATACACGCAGATTGGGAGATAAAAAAATGGGGAAACCTAAAATTTCCATATGTATACCTGCTTATAATAATGCAGAAGAGGTCAGGAGGCTTCTGGATTCTATTTTTAAACAAACCTTTCAGGACTGGGAAATTATTCTGACAGATGATTCTACCAACGAAGAAATTTCCGTACTGGTTAAAGAGACTGCTCAGGACAGGCTTCATTATATCCATAATGAAAAGCCTCTCGGACATATTTTTAACTGGAATAAAGCCCTTTCTGAGGCAAAGGGACAGTATATTAAGATTATGTTCAGTGATGACTGGTTTGCAGAAAGAGACAGTCTGGAAAAAATGGCCGCTCTTTTAGATAATAATCCGCAGGCATCCATGGCATTCTGCGGAACGATGCAGGTGACGCTGGACGCAGCAGGAATAGAAAATAGAGATGTAAAAGCTTATGCAAGAGCGGCCGGGGACTGGTATACGGACAGGCTTGCGGAAGATTACAGGAATCTGTTCCTGGGAAATGAAATAGGAGCACCCAGTGCCACATTATACAGGGCGTGCGGTGCAGTATTTGATGAGAAAAGCAATTGGGCTTCCGATATGTTTCTTTATTTTGAAATCCTTGGAAAGAATCCCCGGTTTGTATATACAAAGGATCCTCTTGTTTCGATAGGAATACATCAGGAGCAATATACGGGGATGTTTCTTGAAAAGGATATCCGTAAATTTAATGATATGCTCTATATGTATGAGAAATACAAGCTAAGGGAAAGTGAAGCCTGTCGGCAATATATGCTGGATCAAATATTAAAATTCGATCAGGGCTGGGGTATTGCAAAACGATGCGGAATTGACCGGAAACAATATATAGTGCGGGGGCTTTCCTGGTTTTGGAAAAATACTGTGCTGGGGTATTGGAACGGAGCTATGCATAAATTAGGAGTTAATCAGCGTGGATAAGAAGCCTTAAAAGGAGAATGGAATGGGAAAAAAGATACAGTCGGATGGAAGGCTTTACTCTTTGGGTCAGTTTTTTTTCTATATGGGGCTGATACTTGAGCTTCTCATAGTCATTATAGACAAAAGTGCATATATTAACCCTGTTGAAGGGCAGCTTTTCAGACTGACATTCCTTCTTTTCCTGGGGAAGGTCTGCTGTACCCGTTATTCTTTTAAAGAATGGCTTTGGATGTTCGTTTTTCTCTTAATTACAGGAATTTGTTATTTGTATTCCGGAAGAGATGAAGCGGTAAGGCTTGTTATATTCTGTGCTTCTTTTAAAAATGTGGAATTAAAGAAGGTAATGAAGCTTTCTTTTTTTATAACACTTGCAGGATGCCTATTGTTAGCCGTACTCGCTTTTACAGGAATTTTCGGTCAAATGTATATTGTGGATGAAGGTGACAGGGGGATCAGATACAGTTTTGGATTGGGGCATCCCAACGCCCTTTATTGTATGGTCTGGGTGCTTGTGGTTTTAGGAATTTACCTGTACTGGCAGAAAATGAAGCTGTGGATGTACGGAGCCATTTTAGCGGCCGGTATCCTTCTTTTTATTCCTACCAATTCAAGGACGGGCGTTCTAATCCTTCTTTTTACACTGGCACTCTCTTTAGTGCTCGCATATGGGAAAAATATCAGGAACAGCCGTTGGGTGTATATTGCGGGGATCGTAGCTTTCCTTTTTTGTGTGGGCATGTCTGTTTGGATGGCTTATTATGAGCCCTATGAAGGCCCCTTTTACCCCTATGACCGCTTCTTTACCGGCCGGATAACCAGTATGAATACATTGGAGGGAGGAGGGGGAATCCTTCGCAACTGGAGCCTGTTCTCCCGGCCTGAAAACACCAAATATTTCGATATGGGCTATGTGCGCCTGTTTTACTGGTATGGAATCATACCGGGGGCGGTTTATGTTGTTCTATATGCAATGCTGATCTGGCAGTGCTATAAAAAGAAAAATTATATGGGCTTCATGATGGTACTCAGTTTTGCGCTGTACACCATGCTGGAAGCGCATTTTATCTCCGTATATTTGGGGAGAAATTATGCCCTCTTTTTGACAGGGGCATATTGGAGCGACATGCTGCACTGCAGGAGACAGAAGCTACGGGCAGGTGGAGAACCGCCGGCTGAAGGTGAAATACAGGAAGAGTACTGGTGGCAGGGCTGGCGGTTCTTTATGAAACAGGGCGGAAGATAAAAAAGAAAGGTGCAATTATGAGGCTGGTGATTGACTGCTTTAAATTGGTTAAAGGCAAAGGGAAAAGTATAGGCATATACAATCTTGCACAAAGTCTGGTACAGCATCTTACCGCTACGAACAAGAGCGGGGAGCACTGTGAGGAGATTATTGTCCTGGGAAATGAGTATAACAGGAAAGATTTCGATATTCCGGGTATCCGTTTCGTCCTTATGAAAGGGAACCCGCTGAATAAACTCACCTGCATTGTATGGGAGTTGTTTCTCGTACCGTGGAAGGCCAGAAAGTATGGGGCGGACCGGATCCTTTTCCCACGGGGCTACCGTCCTCTGTTTTACAGGGGAAAAGATACGGTAATCATACATGATTTGATTCCTTTTTATTATGATAAGCATTTTCCCGGTGTACTGAACCGATTTGAAAATGCCTATATTATGAGCCGCCTGAAGGCATCTATGAAGCATGCGGATCGGATCATCACCATATCTGAATTTTCCAGAAAAGAAATTGACGCTATGTGCCCGGGAAGCGGCAGCAGAGTCAATGTCATTTATAATGGACTGAATAAGGTGGAAGCGTCGGAAGAAAAATGTGCGCTCAGCCCTCAGGGAGCGTATATTTATGCCACAGCATCCAAACTTCCCCATAAAAATGCGGCAGGAGTGCTGAAGACCTATGATGCTTATTTCCACCAGACCGACAATCCGGCCAGACTTGTGGTGGTGGGAATACCGGGGACGGAAGAGTTTGAAATCAGTGAAGAAGCCGCCGCTTATGTGACCTGCTATAAATATATACAGCGTACAGAGGATATGCACAGCCTGCTGGCAGGAGCGAAAGCTTTCCTTTTCCTGTCCCTGATCGAAGGCTTTGGCTTTCCTCCATTGGAAGCCATGCAGTTGGGCGTCCCGGTGGTATCCTCCGACAGAACGGCCCTGGCAGAGGTGGTAGGAGATGCCGGGCTTCTGACTGATCCGGATAATTATGCACAGACGGTGGAGTGCCTGAACCGTGTGCTGGAAGATGAAGAGCTGCGCGCCGGGCTGATTCAGAAAGGCTATGCCAATGTGAAAAGATTTGACTGGGACAGCCGCATTGCAGCATACTGGGAGGAATTGTCCAGGTGACAGATAAGATTTCGGTGATTATACCTGTTTATAATGCAGAAAAATATATTTCCGACTGTCTGGAAAGCGTTGTCCGCCAGACCTATAAGAATCTGGAGATTCTTCTTGTTGATGACGGTTCCAAGGACGGCAGCGCAGGAATCTGCCAGGAATGGTGTAAAAAGGATGCCAGAATCCGCCTCCTTCAGAAAGAAAACGGAGGGGTTTCCTCTGCCCGAAATTTGGGGCTGCAGGAAGCATCCGGCGAGTACGTCACTTTTGTGGATGCAGATGACTGGATAGGCGAAAGAATGCTGGAAAAGCTGCGGGCATGCATAGAGAGAGATAAAAGTGAGCTGGCAATATGTGAGTTCAGAGAAGTGAATTCCGGTGATCGGAAACGCCTTGCCTGGAAACAGAGCGGCGGAAAGCTGTCTGATAATGAGGAAGCGGAACAAGGCAGGAAACCCGCCATATACGGGGGAGAGAATACTTCTGCGCTGTCTGTAAAGGATTATGTTGAAAACTGCCTTTTAGCCGGTAATACCAGATGCTGGAGTATTCTTTTTGACAGAAAGACGATTGGAGATATCCGATTCCCGGAGGGGATAACGATTGGAGAGGATCTGCTTTTTCTGGTGGACCTGCTCCCTTATGAGAAAATGGTTTCCATATTAAAGTCCGGGGAATACTGTTACTATATCAATGAAGAAGGCGCTATGTTTTCGGAATTTCGTCCGTCATATATGGATCAGATAACCTGCTGGCAGAGGGCATGTGGAAAAATAGGGCAGTTATATCCCGAATATGTGTATAAAGGAAGGATAGCCCTGTTTCAGGCGTCTCTTCTGACCGCAGGGAAGCTGGCATTGCTTACACGGCAGGAAAGAAAAGAAAAGGCGGCCTGTTTGGAGAACTGCATACAAGCTGCAAAAGAGGCGGCCCGGGACAGGAAGGCGTGGAAGGGGCTGCCCGCAGGATACAAGGTCAAAGGAATCCTGTTTCTTAATTTTCCATCTCTTTATTTAGATTTGTATCATATGTGGAAATGCGGCGGTATCTGAAATGCTGCAGGAAGGTGTGAATCCGTTGAAAAAAGATAAAATTGTATTATACATGCATGCCGGAAGCGGCAATCATGGGTGCGAGGCTATTGCAAATACTGTATGCCGTATGCTTCCTAAGCCCGCAATTGTTGTTACCAACAGCGCTGAGGAGGATGAGGCGTATTCTCTGAAGGGGTTATGCACGCTGGTGGAAGAAAAGAAAATAAGAAAAAACTTTTTTATCCATGTGTATTATTACCTTAAAGAGAGGCTGTTTCATGACCCGGAAGCAGCCATGAGGTACCGTTTCAGGGAGGTCACCGGAAAAAATCTGAGAAACCTCAACATTTCCATAGGCGGAGATAATTACTGTTATGATCTTCTTTTGAAGGATTTGAAGCTGGCTAACAGAATGTTTCGTGAGCAGGGAGGAAAAACCGTTCTGCTGGGATGCTCCATCGAACCTGAGCTGTTAACCGATCCGGATATTATAGATGATATGAAGCGCTATACCTGCATTATTGCCAGGGAATCCATTACCTGGGAGGCCCTTCAGGATGCAGGTGTAAAAGACAGCACGTATCTGATACCGGATCCCGCATTCCTCCTTAATACGGTGGAAAAGCCGGTGCCCGAGGCTTTTAAGGAAGGAAACATGGTGGGACTGAATCTCAGCCCCATGGCAGTGGAAAATGAGTCAGTCGCCGGAATTACCATGGAAAACTACAGAGCTCTTATCCGCCACATCCTGGATACTACGGATATGAATATTGCGCTGATACCTCATGTGGTATGGAAAAATAATGATGACAGGACTGTTCTGCAAAGTCTGTACAGAGATTTCAGTAAGACAGGCAGAATCGTACTTATCGAAGACTGCAGCTGTGAAGAGTTAAAAGGATATATCGCACGATGCCGCTTTTTTATTGGTGCAAGAACCCACTCCACCATAGCGGCTTATTCGTCTTTGGTTCCCACGCTGGCGGTAGGGTATTCCGTGAAAGCAAGGGGAATTGCGAAGGATCTGTTTGGTACCTGGGAGGATTATGTCCTTCCGGTGCAGAGCCTCAGCCAGAAGGGGGAACTGATAGAAGGCTTTGAGTGGTTAAAAGAACAGGAACAGGCTGTCAGGGCACGTTTGGAAAAGGTGATGCCGGCCTATCTGGAACGCACCAGACAAATAGGAAAAACGCTGGGGAAATTAGCGGATTAAGGGGATGACTGTATGGAGCGGTTACAGGAACTGATACAAAGAACGGATACTATTCAAAAAATTAATGCATTACAGGAACATATCTGCGAAGAGCTGCTTACTTATCCAAGAATAAGCCAAAAGATAAGAATCAAAAGATTTATTAAAAAATATCTGCTGTTTCGCAATATTCAGCCGGTTGACCGTTTTTTCTGGCCTAATGCTCTTCTGGCGAGAGGGCTTTCAGAGGTCTGCCGGGGAACCGCGGACAGCCACAGCATGAAAGCGCTGGAGCAATATCTTGGCAGATGGATCAGGAAGGACATGCCCGTTTACTATGTGGATAATGTGACCAACGGTATTCCCTTTCTGGATTTATATGAGAGGACAGGCGATGAAAAATACATGCTGGCTTCCGGGCGTCTTGCGTCATATCTGATGAAATATCCCAGGGACAGCAAAGGGAATCTGCCTTACCGGCTCAAGGACGGAAATCATATTTACGCGGATACCATCGGCATGATATGCCCTTTTCTCTGCCGGTACGGGATAATGACGGAGGATGATGCTGCGGTTAAGCTGGGAGTTGCACAGATGGTGCATTTCCTGGAGGACGGAATGGATGAACGGTCAGGACTTCCTTATCATGGCTTTAACAGCGATACGGGGATGAAATACGGGATAATCGGCTGGGGAAGGGCCGTAGGCTGGCTTACCTGCGGAATGTCGGAGAGTCTCGCTTATCTGCCGGAAAAAACACCGCAGTTCAGTTTTATCAGGGAACATTTCAAAGGACTTGCGGAAGAGACGGTTAAATACCAGAGGGAAGACGGCAGCTTTGCCTGGCAGCTGCAGGCGCTGGAGGGACCGGCGGATACTTCTGCTACGGCTATGATTGCCTGTGCGCTGCTGAGAGGCATGCAGTTCGGTAATCTGGATGCGGATTATGAAGACAATATATTCAGGGCAGGAGAGTATCTGCTTTCCCGGATGAAAAATGGAAAAGTGGAGCAGTGTTCGGCGGAATGTGAGGGCTTTAGCCAATATCCCCAGTATTATGGAAATTATCCATGGGGAGACGGACCGACATTACGGCTGTTTGGGATGATGGAGGAAATCTGAATGAGAGAAAACCGTCTTATATTTTATGATACCTGCAACTACAGAGATTATCCGGTGGGCGGCCAGGTAACGAGCATAAAGAATTTTCTCAGCTTTCTGTCACGGGAATATCCGGAACATGGGAAAGATGTATTATTGGTTGGAGTATCCTGTGATGCGGAAGAAGTCGGGAAGATAATTAACATATCCACTGCCGGATCGGAGTATTCCTTTTTGGCAGTAACCCAGGCCTCCACAGACTTGAGCAAGGTGAAAAAGTCCCTGAGAATGGAATATGTGAAAGGCTTATGGAAATACCGTAAACTGATAGGAATAAGCAAAAACGACTGTAATTATATTCATACGCCGGAAGCATTCGGTGCGGTAAGAATGCTTCGTCCCGGCTCTGTCTGCTATGTTTTTTCCCATGGCACTTACTTAAATATGTGGCAGAGAGTGCGTTTTTTTAAAAAAGCGCCCTTGATTCGAAAAGCTTTTCAGAGCTTTTTGATTCATGTTATCAAAAAAAGTACGGCAGTTTTTGTGCTGGAACAGGAGACGTGGGAAGATTATCGTGTGTACAATAAAAACACAGTACATGTGGGAAATTCCATTGTCGTTCAGCCGTATGTGCAACGCCATCTTCATGAGGAAGAGGTGAGATTTTTATATGCCGGAAGGTTATCTGCCGTGAAAAATGTGGGGCCTATGATCGAGGCCGTTAAGTCCTATGACAGAACATGTAGTTTTACCATACTGGGAGACGGGGAAGAACGGGGAAAGATGGAGAAGCTGGCAGACGGTGATAAACGGATTCGTTTTATCGGAGCGGTAAAGCCTGATGAAGTTCAAAGGGCAATGAAGGAAGCGGATGTGCTGATAATGAATTCCACCTTTGAGGGAATACCCATGACCATATTGGAGGCCATAAGCCAGGGACTGCCTGTTATTACTACGGATGTGGGGGGGATTAAAGAGGTTCTTACCTACGGAAAGGACTCGGAAGTCACCGACGGCAGTGTGGAGAGGATCCATACGGCCATGGATAAAATCTTATTGGATTATGAAGCGTATGCGAAGGCAGCTTATGACAAATCACTGCAGTTTGATTACAGGAAAGTTAACCGTAAGGTATTTGATGTGCTTAATGAAAGCCTGCATTGGTGATCTGAGTTGGTTCACCAGGGGAGAAACTTGAAACAAAGTATGTTTCGAGTATTGAATTAATGTCCGCTGAAGCGGACAAAGGGTATAAATATGATTCAGAATAAAAAGGAATTGAAAGAATATCTGGCTTATGAAAAAGCTTTATATTTTGGAGGCGGGAACGGCTCCTATCTGCGTGCATGGCTGCTGCGGTCCAAATTTTACAGGATTTGGCAGTATTTGCGGACGCTCAGGCATGCGGAATATCATAAAAACAGAATTTCCGGCGGAGCGGATTCCGGGAAGATAAATTATTTGTGGGATAAGATGGCTTTTTTCTGGTACCATCGAAAAAAATATGTATTGGGAAACCGGCTCGGTTTTGAAATACCGGAAAACTGTTTTGAGAAAGGGCTTTTGATTTATCATATTGCGCCTATTGTAGTGAATGAGGACGCGAGGATAGGAGAAGACTGTTGTATTACCGGAAACTTTTGTGCGGGAAATACAGGGGCAGGGACGAAAAGCCCTGTGCTTGGGAAGGGTATTACGGCAGGATGGGGATCCTCTGTTATTGGAGGTGTCAGGGTTGCCGATGGGGTTACGATTGGTGCGGGGTGTGTTGTTGTTTGTGATGTGACACAGGAAGGTGTGTCGGTTGCGGGAGTACCGGGGAAGGTATTACATTTGAGGGAATAATCAGACAATTTTTGGTTCGCACATAAATTAATGGAATATTATAAAACGTAGCTCTTATTGTTATTAAATATATTTGGTAATTTAGCTAAAGTGCAAATAATATGCAGATATAATATGAATACCTTGAATGGTAATCGAGTATAGAATTATTGAAAGACTTAATTGAAATATTAGTATATAAAGAGTAAATTTTATTTGCTAAAAAACTAAAAAAATGTTAATTAGTATTAAATGCTGCAATATACAGATATTTAAACAGTTGGTAGAATTCGTTTTTTTAATGAAGTACATGATTTATATAGATGGGAGAGTGGATAAATGGAAGAAAAATTAATTAGTATCATTGTCCCGGTATATAATGCACAGAATTATTTGAAACGCTGTGTGGACAGTATTGTGAACCAGACGTATGGTAATTTGGAAATTATCCTTGTTGATGATGGAGCTGAAGATAAAAGTCCGGAAATATGCGATGCATATGCAGCTGACGATCATCGGATAGAGGTTATTCATAAAGAAAATGGGGGATTAATGTCAGCCTGGATGGCAGGTGTAAAGAAGTCCAGGGGGGATTATCTCAGCTTTATTGACAGTGATGACTGGGTGGAAACGGATATGATGGAAGTAATGCTTCAGAAGACTTCGGGATGCCCGGGTGAAATTATCTGCGGTAATTTTGTTATTGAGAGGACAGGAGGGGTTACAGAGCATTATCATGAGCTTCCTCCCGGAATTTATGAAGGATTGGATTTGGAGAAGAAGGTAAAAAGCCGGCTGTTAGGAAATGAGCGGAGGATAATATCTATGTCCCGGTGTATGAAACTCTTTTCCAGAGAACTGATTGTGGATAACCTTGGATTTTGCAATCCTGAAATAAAAATGGGAGAGGATGTGAACATTGTCCTTCCGGCGCTTCTGGATTGCAAAAGAGTGGTAATATTGGAAGGGGCGCTTCATTATCATTATTTTTATAATGATACTTCCATTGTTCATAAATACGATGGGCATATGTATGAAGGAATCAGGATTCTGACAGATACGATAAAGGAAATATTTCTGGCAAAAAATATTTCTGATTGGGAGAGTCAGTGGGAGGAGGAGAAGCTGTTTCTTTTTTTGCTCGCGGTAAAGAATGAGCTGCGTGGTGGGAGAATGGGATATATGGAACGGATTCGGCAGATCTGTAAAGATGAAAAGCTGAATGATGTTGCAGACAGGTATAAGGCTGAGCCGGAGGATAAGGTAAATAAACTTTTGCTATGGGTGGTAAAAAAGCCGTCAGCAGTTCGGTGTATGTTGGGAAAAATGATATTTGAAGTGTTTGATAAAGTGAGAAGATAAATAAACAAATGAATGATTGTATGTATCTTTTGGAAAGAATATGGTTGGATCTGTTTTTTTAGAGAAATGGGAAAGAATAATTGTAAATACTAAGAAAGATGAAAATTGTAATTGCAAAGTGAATAGTATTATTAAGATGTGAATAGTGCGATGATTTGAATGTTTGTTGGCTATTTGTAAACAATAATATAATTTGTGGGAATAGTCAAATAATTATTAAATAACTTCTGCTGAGACTGAAAATATTTATGTTATATAAAAATATTCTGTGAAATGGATTCTTTTCTGCTTATATAGTGAAAATAACTCTTGAGAGAAAGTGAGTAAATATATGATTATTATTAAGGTTATGGGGGGACTTGGAAATCAAATGCAGCAATATGCGCTGTATGAAAAGTTCAAGTCTATAGGAAAAGATGCAAAGCTGGATATTTCCTGGTTTGAAGACTCTTCCATGCAGGAAAAGGTTTTTGCAAGGCGTTCGCTGGAGCTGAGACAGTTTAAAGACCTGCAGTTTAATACTTGCAGCACTGAAGAAAAGGAAGCTCTATTGGGGAAGAGTGGAATTTTAGGTAAACTGGAGCGGAAATTGATTCCCTCCAGGAATAAGCACTTTTATGAGAGTGATATATATCATCCCGAAATTTTTAACATGTCCGATGCTTATTTAGAAGGGCATTGGGCCTGTGAAAAGTATTACCATGATATAATGCCCCTGCTCCAGGAGAAAATACAATTTCCGGAATCTGCAAATAGTCAGAATATAACTGTAAAAAAACAGATGAAAGCAGAAAATTCTGTCAGTATACATATCAGGCGGGGGGATTATCTTGATCCTGAAAATGAAGCCATGTTCGGCGGAATTTGTACGAATAGTTACTATAAAGCGGCTGAAGAATATATAAAAAGCCGTGTGCCGGATGCACATTTTTATTTGTTTTCTGATGATTCGGTGTATTTGCGCGAGAATTATCCGGGGGATGAGTATACTATAGTTGACTGGAATAAAGGTGAAGACAGTTTCTATGATATGGAGCTTATGAGCTGCTGCAGGCATAATATATGTGCGAACAGTACATTCAGTTTTTGGGGGGCCAGGCTGAATAGAACGCCGGATAAAATTGTTATACGGCCGGCTAAGCATAAAAACAGCCAGGAGATTGAGCCGCAGTTGCTGCATGAATTGTGGGATAATTGGGTGATGATTGATGGAGATGGCAGAATTGTCTGATATTTATTACTGATCTTTATAGTATTTCTGATATTTGTTGCAATTATTATAAACAGGAATAGGCTCACATGCCTTAGGCAGTTCTATTTTGGGTTTATACTGCTGTTTCCAAAGAATATATTTTTATATTTGGCAGGCTATTATGGCAGGCATCATGGAGTTCTCACTCCATTATGTTGCCATTAACACCTTTTGAAGAAACTAAAGCTGGAAGAACAGAAAATGCTGGGAAACCGCATGGTGTATGACATGCTTTAGCGCCGTGTTGAGAATGCCCTCTTCCAAAAGCATTGACAGGTGATAATAGATTCAGATCAGTATCGAAGCAAAATTGATAGAAAGTGAGAATGAAGTTGTGGAAAATACAGTTAGCAAGACAACTGATTTGGAAAAGCAAAACATGGAATATATTCAGTAAAATGGGGAAAAATATTTCGCTTTACTAAGCTGAGAATGGTGGTTGATAGGGTGGAATAATCTGTTATAATATGGTAAAGTATCAAAATCATTAAAAAAGAAAGAAGCAGCGAATGGGACGAGTAAAATATGCAGCCAGAAATATTATGTTTGGCTATGTGAGTAATATAATTACATTGCTGTTAAATGCAGTTCTGCGTTATGTCTTTATCATACGTCTGGACGAAACGCTTCTGGGAATTAATAGCACCTATACCAATATTCTGTCTGTTCTTTCTTTAGCTGAATTAGGGGTTGGAACTGCAATAAACTTCAGCCTTTATGCGCCGGTTGCCAAAGGTGACAGAGAAAAGGTTAAAGCTTACATGCAGTTTTACAAAAAGGCGTATCGAACGATTGCTTTTATCGTAGCGGGGATAGGTCTGGTATTAGTGCCATTTTTAAAATATATTATTAAAGATCCGGTTGGTATTGACAGTACACAGGATTTGATTATTTTTTATCTTATATTTCTTTTTAATACGGTAAGTTCCTATTTTGTAGCATATAAATACAGTTTACCCAATGCTGAACAGAAAAATTATATTCAGTCAAATGTTATAACAATTACTAAAATTGTAACCACGCTGGTTCAGACAATAGTTATACTTACAACCTCAAGTTTTTATGGCTATTTGATTTCGGCTTCAGTGATAGAACTTGCGCAGAAAATTTTTGCTAATATATATCTAAATTATAAATATCCATATATAAAAGAAAAAAATGTGGAAAAGCTTACAAAGGAAGAGACTTCTGATATAAAAAGAAAAACGGGAGCGCTTGTTTGCCATAAAGTTGGAGATGTCGCTCGATTACAGACAGACGCCATTATTATCTCAGGACTTATCAATGTAGCTATGTCTGGGATTGTGGATAATTATAATCTTGTTATATCCTCAGTGTCTAATTTTGTTAATATAATTTTTAACTCGGTAATATCCAGTTTTGGGAATCTGATCGCTACGGAATCCAGGGAAAAACAATATAGTATGTTTTGTATTTACCGTTTTTTTGCTGCTTGGATTTATGGTTTTTCCGCAGTGGGATTTTATATACTGCTGACTCCATTAATACAATTGTGGCTTCATGATGAAAAATGGATTTTGCCCGGAGCTGTGGTTGCCGCAATATTGATTGATTATTATTTTAAAGGCGAACGGGTGGTATTATCAAATTATAAAACTGCTGCCGGTGTATTTGAGCAGGATAAATATCTTCCGTTGGTACAGGGAGCGGTAAATCTTATTATATCGGTCGTACTGGCAATTAAAATCGGGCTGATAGGAGTTTATATCGGGACGGTAGTATCCGGGCTGCTGGCCAATATAATCAGGCCCGTAATAATTTACAGGGTTTGCTTTGAAAAAAAAGCGACGGGTTATTTTTATGACACGATCAGATATGCCGCAGTTATCATATTGGCGGCGGAGTGTTGCATACTATGCGGAAATGCTTTTATGAAGGAAGTAACGATTGCTTCTTTCGTAGTTATGATAGTTATTATAACCGTAGTTTTTAATGGCATCTTTATTTTGTTTTTGGGTAAAACCGTAGAATTCAGATATTTATTTGCAATTTTCAGGGATAAAGCATATGCTGTGATAAACAGACTGCACCACTGACAACATTATTAATTTAGGTAAAGGTAATATGTATGACAACAGAATTAAATTACAGCAGTATATTAGGTACAAGAATTAATATAACTGATATGGAAAAAACAGTCAGTTATATTGAGCAGCATCTGGAGGAACTTAAGGGGCGCTACATATGTGTCTCTAACGTGCATACTACGGTTACCGCTTATCGCGATGAAGAATACAGGAAGGTGCAAAATAATGCGGTGATGAATATTCCGGATGGGAAGCCGCTGTCCCTAGTGCAGCGCTGTTCCGGCCATAAAGAAGCCGGGAGAGTTCCGGGTCCAGATTTGATGCCTGAGATATTTAAGATATCTGCGGAAAAGGGTTATAAACATTATTTCTATGGCAGCCGGCAGGAAACACTGGATGCATTAAAGAAAAAGCTGTTGGAGGAATATCCGGGCCTTACTATTGTAGGGATGTATTCCCCTCCGTTTCATCCGTTGACAGAAGAGGAAGACGAGAAGGCGATTGATAACATAAACAGTTGTAATCCTGATTTCATCTGGGTTGGCCTGGGGGCCCCAAAACAGGAAAAATGGATGGCGGCCCATGACGGAAAGGTTTGCGGCGTCATGCTTGGCGTTGGGGCTGGCTTTGATTTTCATGCGGGGACAATTAAAAGAGCCCCATTATGGATGCAGGAATTCTGCATGGAATGGTTGTTCCGTATCGGGCAGGATCCCAAGAGGCTTTTGGGCAGATACCTGGATACAAATTTTTCATTTGTGTTTTATCTGATGCGTGAAGGACTGAAAGGAAAGAAAGGAATAGACAGAAGAAAGCCGGAGCTTTCGGCGCAGGAAGCGGAGAGGCAGGCGGATATTCCCAGGGGCAGAAAAGGAAGGCCGCTGCGGATTGCAATGATTGGGCATAAAAGAATTCCATCAAGGGAAGGCGGAGTGGAAATTGTAGTGGATGAACTGTCTACCAGAATGGTTAAGCTCGGGTGTGAGGTGGATGCCTATAACCGGTATGGATATCATGTTTCCGGCAGGGAATTTGACGAAAAGAGAGAGAAATATTATAATGGTGTAAGGATTTTTACTATTCCTACGCCGAGCAGCAGTTCACTGAATGCCATTGTTTATTCTTTTCTTGCGACAATAAGATCTTTGTTCGGCCGGTATGATATTATCCACTTTCATGCAGAAGGGCCTTGTACAATGCTCTGGCTCCCAAAGCTTTTTGGCATACGGGTAGTGGCAACAATACACGGCTTGGACTGGCAGCGATCCAAATGGGGTAATTTTGCGTCAAAGGTATTAAGATTTGGGGAAAAAATGGCAGCCAAGCATGCGGATGAATTGATTGTCCTGTCTGAAAATATGAAAGATTATTTCCTGGAAGAGTATGGGAAGGAAACAAGCTATATTTCCAATGGTATTACGCGCCCTGAACATAAAAAAATAAAAGATATAAAAGAAAAATACGGGCTGGAAAAAGATGGGTACGTCCTGTTCCTTGCAAGGATTGTCCCTGAGAAGGGGCTGCATTATTTAATTGAAGCTTTTAAAAAGATTGATACGGATAAAAAACTGGTGATCGCAGGCGGAAGCAGTCATTCGTATGAATATATGGATCAAATTTCCGCCATGTCACAAGAGGATCCGCGTATTGTCATGACGGGGTTTGTACAGGGAGAAATTCTGGAAGAATTGTATTCCAATTCCTACATTTTTGTCTTGCCAAGCGATGTGGAAGGCATGGCTGTGAGTCTTCTGGAAGCCATGAGCTATGGAAACTGCTGCCTGGTCAGTGATATAGATGAGAACATGGAAGTGGTTCATGATAAGGCATTCTCTTTCCGAAAAGGAAATGTCGATGATTTGCGTGAAAAACTGGAGGATCTGCTTAACAGACCGGATCAGGTTGAGAAATACAGAAAAGGAAGTGCCGAATATATATGCAGCCGTTTCAGCTGGGATGATGTGGTTGACAGAACGATCCAATTGTATACGGGGACACAAAAAGGAAAGTGATGCAGGTACAGATAAATGAATCAGAAGAATGTGGTAAAGAACAATGATTCCGATAAAGCGGTGACGTTTAAGGCGGAAGAAATATTTTATTATCTTTTTTTTGCAATTATGCTGTTTGCAAAAGGAATAGGCCTTTATGAAGGCATGAAAGCCTTTATTTTGTGCATAATCGCGGCGTTTATCTGTTTTACGGTAAAAGTATGCCTGACGGAACATACGGTTGGCGAGCTGGCGCAGATGCTTGTACTGATGGCATTCGGCTTTCTGGCTTACCGTAATTCAGGGGAAATGGCAGCTTTTATATATGTGCTGGTAGTGGTGGGAATGAAACATATTCCGGTAAAAAGAGTCTTTAAGGTGGGGGCGGCGGTCTGGACTGTAGCTTTTTTTTCAACCACGATTCTGGCTTTGCTAAAACAGATACCGGATCTTGCACTCGTACATTCAAAACTGGGATTGGGACATATTATAAGATGGAGCCTTGGGTATCCGCATCCCAATGTGCTCCATATTTCTTATGTTATCCTGCTTGCTTTCTTTTTTTATCTTGCTAATCTGAACAGGAAACAGTTGATAGCGGCCACTATCCTGTTATATGCCGGTAACTTTTATATTTTCCTGTATTCCGTGAGTTATACGGGATTGATTCTTACTACTGTTTATCTTTTTGCCAACTTATATTTTAACCTCAGGGGAAAATTCAGTAAAGTTGAGGAAATACTGATACAATGTATCTATCCGGCCTGCGCGCTGCTTTCTGTTTTGGGTCCGGTATTTATAAAAGGGAAATTGTTTGATGTTTTGAATAAAATGATGAATACCAGATGGAATCTTTCCAGGTATTTTCTGACGGAACAGAGGATTTCGCTTTTTGGGACACGTATGGTTAACCTGCCCGATGGCAATTATAATATAGACTGTTCTTATGTTTATATACTGATGTATTATGGAATTATTTTGTTCGTGCTAATATCGGTAGCCTACTTTTTTACAATCAGGGGAGAAGTAAAGCGGGGAAAGAACAAAGAATTAGCTATTATGTCGGCCTTTTTGATAGCGGGTATGTCGGAACCTTTTATGGCTAATTTATCATTTAAAAATTTGACGTTGATATTTATCGGAGAATATTATTATTCTGTCAGCGTAAAAACGGCGAACAAAAAGAAAGAGCTGCTATGGAACTGTCCCATAAGATTATTGCCATGGGCGGAAAAAACAGTTGCAGTGTCTCTACCTGACAGGATTCATCCGATTGGAAGACTAAAAGAAATTTACAGACAACAGGGAAAGAAAATTGTTTTGGTAAGCCTGGCCGCAGCGCTGGTATCCGGAGGCGGGTATTTTGCATTTGCAGAAAGGGCAGAGAGCGCTTATGTTGAGGTTGGCTTATGTGATTACTGGCCGGGCGATAAAGTGAGGCTTGACCGAAACGAGCTTCCTGAAAAATTTAACAGCCTGATTATAGGTAACGCGGATGGAAAGACGGATATGTACCTGCTTACAGGTAATATTGTCGCTTTGGAACATTTCAGGGAATCGGTGAGCATCGGACTGGCGGGTGGACTAGCAGCATTATTTGTTTATAGTGTTGTCTTAAGCCTGAAACATTCTTCCAGAAGAAGAAAGAAGGTTATTTAATTTGAAAGTATTGATAGTAAATAAATTTCTGTATCCGAATGGAGGATCCGAAACTTATATTTTCCGGTTAGGGGAAGAGCTGCAGCGGCAAGGCCATGAGGTACAATTTTTCGGCATGGAACATGAAGGACGGATAGTCGGCAATCATGCGGAAGCATATACATCCGACATGGATTTTCATGCGGGGAAAGTAAAAAAACTGCTTTATCCTTTCAAAATCATATATTCTCTGGAGGCCAGGGGAAAAATCCGAAAAGTGCTTCTTGATTTTCGGCCAGATGTTGTGCACCTGAATAACTTCAATTTTCAGTTGACACCATCAATCATATATGAAATAAATAAATTTGGAAGAGAGTCGGGCAAAAAAATTAAAATCGTGTTTACCGCCCACGATTATCAGATAATATGCCCGAATCATATGATGAGGATTCCTTCGACCGGTGAAAACTGTGAAAAATGTCTTGGAGGAAGCTTTATTAACTGTACTAAAAATAAATGTATCCATAACTCGGGGATGAAAAGTCTGCTGGGGAGCCTAGAGGGATATATATACAGCATTCTTAAAACATACCGCTTTTTGGATACAATCATATGTCCAACCTATTTTATTGAAGCAAAAATAAAAAGTAATCCATTATTTTGCGGACGGACAGTGGTAATGCACAATTTTATAGATGCAAAAGCTGATGAGAAGTATGAAAAAAGAGATTATGTAATCTATTTCGGAAGATATTCGGATGAAAAAGGGATGCGTACGCTTCTTCAGGCATGCGGACAATTGCCGGATATATCGTTTGTCTTTGCCGGCGCCGGTCCGCTGGAAAAGGAACTGCAATTCGTAAAAAACATAAAAAATGTCGGCTTCCAGTCAGGCGGAGAGTTGGTTAAATATATAAAGGAAGCGAAATTCAGCGTATATCCTTCTGAGTGGTATGAAAACTGTCCTTTTTCGGTAATGGAATCCCAGGCTTATGGGACGCCGATTATCGGGGCCGATATAGGAGGAATCCCTGAACTCATTCAGGCAGGGGTTACGGGTGAATTATTTAAGAGCGGGGATGTAAAAGAGCTTTGCCTGAAAATAAGGGAATTGTGGGAAAACAATGATAAACTGAGCAAATATACAGAAAACTGTTCTTCCCTTTTATTTAATACAACAGAGCAATATTGTAAACAGATATTAAAAATATATGCAAAATAGGCTGGACTATGCTTCAGACAGCAGTAAGCGTGGAGGTAAGAGATGGCAAAGAGGACATTATATGGTACGGTAATAGTGACTTATCGCTGTAATGCACATTGCAATATGTGCGATTGCTTCCGGGATCCCACAAAGCCGGAAGATGAAATTACATTGGATATTATAAAAAAGCTTCCAGAAATGGCATTCACCAATATAACGGGAGGCGAGCCTTTTATACGCAAGGATATTCCCGAGATTGTAAGGGAATTATATAAGAAATCGGATAGGATTGTCATTTCCACTAACGGATATTTTACAGATCGCATTATAGCATTATGCAAGGAATTCCCAAAAGTGGGAATCAGGATAAGCATTGAAGGCCTGCAGGAAACAAATGACAAGATCAGAGGCATTCCCGACGGTTTTAACAGAGGCTATGGGACTCTGAAAAAGCTGGTGGAGATGGGACACCCTGATGTGGGCTTCGGCATGACCGTCCAGGACATGAATTGTGGGGATCTGGTTCCTTTATATGAAAAGGCAAACGAACTGGGAATGGAATTTGCGACGGCGACGCTGCATAATTCCTTCTATTTCCGGAAAACGGATAACAAAATAGATGAGAAATACAAAGTATCCCAAAATTTTGAAAAGCTCATTAATGAATTGCTGAAAAGTAATTCTCCTAAAAAATGGTTCAGGGCTTATTTTAATCATGGACTGATTAATTATATTTATGGAAATAAGAGGCTGCTTCCCTGTGACATGTCGAAAAATGCCTTTTTTATCGATCCCTTCTGTGATGTCATTCCCTGTAACGGCATGGAAAAAAAGGCTGTCATGGGGAATTTGAAAGAGCAGTCGTGGGATGAGTTGTGGAATTCACAGCAGGCGGAAAAAGTGCGGGAATGCACAAGGAACTGTACCAGAAACTGCTGGATGATCGGAAGCGCTTCGCCGGCGATGCATAAATATATCTGGGTGCCGGGCTGGTGGGTGATAAAGCATAAGATTTTTAAGGGCGGAAAATACAGCCTGGCCGAAAATTATTTTATAAAAGAAGCAAAAAAGGATAAATAAATGAAAATTCTGATGCTGGTCAACTGGAAGGTGGAATATACTTCCTGTACGCCTAAAGATAAACAGCCTCCTGATTACGTCGCTGACGGGGAAAAATACTGGTTTTTCCGGTACTTTCCAGATGAGATACAAGCCGATGTCATTGATGTCAGATCTTTTTCGGCTTTAGAGCATTTTGAAAAAAATAAGCTACGGTTCTACATCTGGCAGATATTTCGGATATTGCCGCGGCTTAAACATTATGATGTGGTTCTTTCCCATGGAATGCAGAGCGGTATTGTACTGTGTTTATTAAGACGCATGTTCGGAAAAGGGAAATATAAGCATATTGTTTTTGACATAGGGGCATTTAACAGTGCGAAGGAAAACGGAAAAGCCTTAAAGCTGATGCAGTTTGCAAGCAAATCGCTGGATGGTGTGATTTACCATACCAGCGGACAGAAAAGTTATTATGAACATTGTCATCCGTGGCTGCTGGATAAATCCAGGTTTATCCCATTTGGCGCGGATACAGAGTTCTTTTCAGGAGAACTGGATGAAATGTCGGAAAACAGTGAAACTCCATACATTTTATGCATTGGTTTTAATAAACGTGACTGGGATACCTTATTAAAAGCGTATAACAGGGTGGAAACAAATGTAAGGCTTCGAATGATAGGAAATTCTGAAATATATAGTGAGGACAAGCGTGTGACGGTTCTGCCGCCGGTTACCGTGACGGAATTGAGAAAGCAGATTGCGGGCAGTATTTTTGGAGTAGTGCCGCTGGAGGCCTTTAATTATTCTTTTGGGCAGATGACGCTGCTGCAGCAGATGGCCATGGGAAAGGCTGTGATTGCCGCCGATGTGCCCAGCCTTCGTGATTATGTAACGGACGGCAGCACCGCGCTGTGCTATCCCGCCGGAGATGAAAGACTGCTCGCGCAGAAGATACAACTGCTTTTGGAGGATTCCAATTACAGGGATAAGATAGCGGCACAGGGGAAAAAAGCAGTCGAAAGACAGTTTAATGAACGGGTAATGGCTGAGAGGATTGAGGAATTTATAAAGGAGATTGGGGAGATTAAATGAAAACTCTGTTTACGATCATTGTACCGGTTTTTAATACAGCGCCCTATCTTGAAAAATGCATTCAATCCCTGTTGCTACAGACCATGCGGGAAATTGAAGTTATTTTAGTGGATGACGGTTCCACGGACGAGAGCGGAAGGATATGTGATGGCTTTAAACATGATCCGAGAATTAAGGTTATACATAAGAAAAATGAAGGCCAGGGAATAGCCAGGAATGCGGGCCTTGAAACCGCTGAAGGAGATTACGTTTTATTTATTGATTCAGATGATTATATAGAAAAAAATACATGCGCAAGACTTTATGAATATATGAAGAAAAGCAACACGCAGCTTTGCAGTTTTGGGTATGTAATTGAAGATAGGGAAGGAAAAGAAATTTATAGGACAAAGCTTCAGGAAAGAATATTCCGGGGAGAAGAAGTAACAAATCAGTTCCTTTTACATTTTTTCGGGGATGCTCCGGAAGATGATACTATGAGGGGGATTTCCGCATGTATGACAGCCTTTCAAAGAAGCGTTATTGAGAGATATAAAGTCCTTTTCCCTTCAGAGAGAAGAGTATTAAGTGAAGACACCATATTTAATCTGGAATTTTGTAAGCATATAGATACAGCGGCCGTGATTCCTGAATATTTTTACCATTATGTGCAGAATCCCCTGTCGTTTTCCCATTCATACCGCCCGGACAGATTTGATAAAACATTATATCTGTGTAACCTGCTGAAAGAGTATGCGGCGGAATATGGAATTAAAGATTTGGTAAAAGCCAGAATAAGTATGGTGCTGTGGATTAATCTTATGGAATGTATCAAACAGGAAGTGCGGAGAACAGATGAGTCTAATCAGGTAATATATGAAAACATAAGGAAGATGTGCCGCAGCAGGACTACGCAGGATGCGCTAAAGGAATTAAGCCCGTCTGCTTTAGATATGAAACAGAAAATATTTTTGGGAGCAGTAAGAGGGAACTGGGTGAATGCCGTAATTGTTTTGGCAAAAATAAGAAATATGAAGGGGCTGTGAAGGAAAGAGCGTGGGGATTACAGGAGTTATTCTTATGAAAAATAAAAAGCCGATAATCAGCGTAATTATGTCCGTTTATAATGAAGAAAAATACCTTCGTGATTCGCTTGGCAGTGTTATTACGCAAACATTAGAAGATTTTGAACTGATAATTGTTGATGACTGCTCGACAGATAAAACAGTGGAAATTATACAGAGCTTTGAAGATCCCAGAATCATGTTGATAATAAATGAGACAAATATGGGTTTAACCAAAAATCTGAACAAAGCTCTGAAGCTGTGCCAGGGAGAATTTATTGCCAGAATGGATGGAGATGATATCTGCATGCCTGACCGGCTCCAAAAACAGGTGGACTATATGCGGCAGCACCCTGAGTATATGCTGACCGGATGCCAGACGAGGACTTTCGGTGAGCAGAATATGACCTGGTGCCTGAAAGATAATCCGGAAAAACTGAAGATTATGATGCTAATCCGCCCTGTCCTTGCTCATCCTACGTTCATGATTAGAAGAGAACTCATTTTTGAAAAGGGTTTTTATTATGATGAAAGCTACCGATCGGCACAGGATTATGAGCTGGCTCAGCGGGTAAGTGAATTTTATCCCATAGGAATTGTGCAGGATATCCTTCTGAACTACCGGACGCATAAAAAACAGGTTTCCAGCAAATTAGGAAATACACAGTTTGCGAATGCGGATCGTATACGTGAAAGGCAGCTGAAGCGCCTGGGCGTGGCGTTGGATGAAAAAATGAGGAAGGTCTATACTTCCTGGGTAAAGGAAGAAAAAGACGTCAAGGCGGAAACTTTTTGTCAGGCCCAGAAACTGATACAGGAATTCTGTAGGGCAAATAAAGAAAAAAATATATATGATAATAAATTAATGGAAAAAACGTTAAAGGAAATGCTATTCATGTGGGTATTAAGAAATAAATCTATGGAAGTAATGATTAAACTGCCTGTTATCTGTGATTCCATCGGAGATCTGCCGATTGTTATAGGGCAATCCCTTGAAATTGTGAAAAGAAAAGTGCGCGGAGAATAAATCGGGGAGAGACGTATGCGGGAAGAAAATTTATCTTTGAAAAGAAAAATACTTCGTAAAATATGTGCATTGGGAGGAAAAGGGATTCCGGATAAGTTGTATCTGAAAATGTTATATCAGGTAAGGATGGGTGAAAAGCTTAACCTGAAAAATCCACGCAGTTTTGATGAAAAAATGCAGTGGTTGAAACTTTATGACAGAAGACCGGAATACACGATGATGGCTGATAAATATGAAGTCAGAAAATATGTGCAAGATAAATTGGGAGAAAGATATCTGATTCCGCTGCTGGGTGTGTGGGATAGAGTGGAAGATGTCGATTTTTCTATGCTTCCGGAACAATATGTGTTAAAATGTACGCATGATTCGGGAAGTGTGCTCATATGTAAAGCGAGGAATGCCTTCGACATTGAAGCGGCGAAACAAAAGCTTGAGAAAACATTAAAGACAAACTATTTTTATCCAAGCAGAGAATGGCCATATAAAAATATACGGCCGAGAATCATTGCTGAAAAGTATATGACGGATGAATCGCAGGTGGAGCTGAAGGACTATAAAATATATACATTCAGCGGCGAGCCATATCTTGTCCAGGTTGATTTCGGCAGGTTTGTTGAGCATAAAAGGAATCTATATACTACGGACTGGCAGTATATTGATGAAGAGATAGAGTATCCGAAGGACCCGTCAGTGTGGATAGAGAGGCCGGAATGTCTGGAAGAAATGCTGGAATGCTCCAGTAAGCTTGCAAAGGGAACCGCCAGCCTGCGGACGGATTTTTATTCTATAAATAACAGAATATATTTTGGGGAAATAACATTTTACCAGGAAGCAGGATTTGCACATTTTTCTTCGGCGGAATATGCGAGGAAATTGGGGGATATGATTGTGCTTCCGGAGGAATGAGGCTGAAAATGTTTGACAATTTGTATCAAGGGGAATTGCAATAGTGCAGATATATGTGTTTGGGAGTGCCAAAGGGAATAGATATTGATTATGATAATAATTGAAATAAGTGGTGGATTGGGAAATCAGATGTTCCAATATGCATTGGGGCAGAGGTTTGTTTCAATGGGTAAAGAAGTAAAATATGATCTTTCGTTTTATAATGAGAATGTGCAGACTTTAAGAAAGTTTGAATTGGATATATTTCATGTTGATTGTCCTGTGGCCACCGAGTATGAATTGCGGAAAATGGGGAAAGTGCAGAATTTTTTTGATAGAATTAGTCGAAAATTTTACAGTGGATGTAATAAAATATACAAAGAAAATTTGGATGCAGGTTATCAGCCGGAGATATTTGAACTAGATGATACTTATTTATCCGGTTATTGGCAATCTGAAAAATATTTTAAAGATATCCGAGATCGAATTTTAGCTATTTACAGAATGCCGGAAGGAATGAACAGGAATAGCAAAGAGCTTCTTTCGAAGATGCAGAATGAGAATTCAGTCAGTATTCATATTCGCAGGGGAGATTATTTAAGCAAGGAAAATTATAGAGTTTATGGCGGAATCTGTACAACACATTACTATAAAAAAGCCTTTGAGTATGTGAGAGAGAATTTAGCTAATCCTCGTTTTTATATATTTACGAATGATATCGAATGGGTGAAACAGCAGTTTAAAGGGGATGATATGTGGATAGTTGAATGTAATAATAATGTGGACAATTATTTTGATATGTTTCTTATGAGTAACTGCAAATCCAATATTGTTGCTAACAGTACATTTAGCTGGTGGGGGGCATGGTTGAATCAAAATACGGAGAAAATTGTTATTTCTCCAGACAAATGGTTTAGAAATCATAGTGTTTCGAGTGCTATTTGTGATGATTGGATCAGAATTTCAGAGTGATTGGAGTATTTATGGAAGGAAAGAAAATAGCACTAATACCATGGGATGAAAGTATAAGAGAAAATAATATATTTATTGAAAAATATAAAAATTATGTAGACTCACATATACTTTTGAAGAGAGCTTTTGAAAAAAAAAGAATGGAAATAAATACTATTGATATGTACAATGATTTAAGGGAAGTGGATTGCTTCCTGTTTTTTTCAATTAGCTATAAGTGGTTAAATAAAATTATTAAATTAGGTTTGCAGGGGAAAACTGTTTACTGTAGTGGGGAACCTGCCGTGGTTAAGCCCGAAAATTCCAAAGAAGGATATCAAAAGCTACTTAAAATTTTTGCGTATATATTAACCTGGAATGATGATTTGGTTGATAATTTAAGAATATTCAAACGGAATATCCCATATCATTTTGTGAAGTCTTATGGAGATGTTCCATTTGAAAAAAGAAAGCTTTTAACGAACATATCTGGAAATAAGTCTTCAAATGGAGCTTATGAACTTTACAGTGAAAGAGAAAAAGTTATAAGCTATTTTGAAAAATATTATCCTGAAAACATTGATTTGTATGGGACAAATTGGGATATTAATGTGCATCCTTCCTATAAGGGGATGGTGGATAGCAAGACAGATACTTATCATAATTATAAATTTGCTCTGTCACTTGAAAATACTTATAATGTCAGAGGATATATTACAGAAAAAATATTTGATTGTTTTACTGCCGGTATTGTTCCTATTTATAAAGGTGCAAGTAATATAAATGATTTTATTCCTAAAAACTGCTATATTAATTATGATGATTTTGCTTCAATATCAGAAATGGCTGAATTTTTAATGAAAATGTCGGAAGGCAAGTACAAAGAATATTTAGCAGCCATAGATCTGTTTTTGAATTCAGATACCTTATATAATTTTAGCAGCGAATTATTTTGTGATTATATTTGTACTGTAGCATGCAGGAAGGAAGAAGTTATAATAAAAGTACCTAAGCACTATCGTATTTTTTTAAAACTGAGAGAATGGCGGGAACGCAAGAAGAAACTACAAATGAGATGCAGAAAGTTTATAAAAAATTCATTAAAATTATTCTGTTAAAAATCATTGAAGTGATTGAGGAAAAAGGTGATGCGGATTTTAATTGCGGTGCATACTTATTGGCCTGATAATAATGGGGTTCAAATGGTGACCCAATATATTGCGGAGGGATTAGCAAAGAGTAATGAAGTCATGGTGGTTACGGAATTAAAAGACGGTTATTGTAAGAACGAAGACTTTAATCATGTTCATATTGAACGTATTAATGTAAGGAACAAAAGAGGGCAATTCGTGGGTGATAAAACAAGATTCTATAAATTGATTGAGGGTTATACTCCCGATGTGCTTATTAGTGTGTGCACACAATCATGGCCTTTTGACTGGCTTTTCAATAAGCTTAATTTATTGCCGGGGAAAAAGATTTTGTATACGCATGGTTTTTCTGGATTACTGAAAAAATATCCTGTAATGCAAGACTTATTGAGAGGAAGATTAAATGCTCTTAAATATCATTTACATTGGAAAAAATACTATAGAACTGCCTATAAATATATGAGAGAATATGATTTAATCACGCATCTTTCTGAAAACAATATTTCATTTTGGTATGCTCAAAAGTATCATTTGAAAAATAATGCCATTTTGGGTAATGCCGTAGAAGATATTTTTTGGGAGAACAATGTTTTAAAAAGAGCAGAAAAAAATGAGTTAGTACGCTATGTTTATATAGCGAATTATGATTCAAATAAAAATCAAAAAATGCTTCTGCAAGTATTCTATTTAATGGATATTGAAGACGTTTGTTTAACAATGGTCGGAAGTCTTGAAAATGAATACTATGAGGAATTGGCTGCTTTAAAAAAACAGCTTGATGAAAAGTATGGTAAAAAAAATGTCGAGCTATTAACCCAAATACCACGTAATAAGATACCTGGTATATTGTATCATTCAGATATATTTGTTTGCTGCAGTAAAAAGGAAGAATATCCTATCATGTTATGCGAAGCTGCAGCAGTGGGGTTGCCAATTATTTCAACGGATGTAGGTCATGCAAGTAAAATGCAGGGGTGCCTGGTTGTCAAAGATGAAATTGAAATGAAAGAGGCGATGGAATATCTTGGACAAAATCCGGATGAAAGAATTAAAAGAGGTATGCTTTTACGTAAGCATGCAGAATGTAACTATAAAATATCAGAAAAAGTTTCTTGGTTAGAAAAGCAAATAGAATTGCTAAACGGAGATTAGGATGATAATAATGAAGATTATGGGGGGATTTGCCAGCCAATTCACCAAATATATGTTAGGATATCTAATTGCACAGTGGAAACATGCAGAACTTATATTGGATTTGAGTGATTACTTTAATGGGTATTTTCGGCCGTTTAGCCTTTGTTATATGGACTTGCCAAATTGCCGTGTTATAACTGATATTAATAAAACTCGTATAAACAATATGGTATTAGTTAGAAATAGTAATGACATGCGCACGATGTTGGAAAAATTTAGTGATAATAAAAATTATTATTTAGATAGAGAAGAAGATGACTATAGTGAAGCCTTGGCACAATATCAGTGCTTACGAATGGGTCCGGAAATTTCTTTTTTTAAAAAGTTAAAATTTAAGTATACAACGGATTTCCTGGATACATTTAAGGAGAAAATAAAGGATAAACAGACTGTTGCAGTTCATGTACGCAGAGGTGATTTCTTGAAATTGGGATGGCAGGATGATACGGATTTTTATTTTGCGGCTATTGCCTGGCTGTGCGAAAGGTATCCTGGATTACATTTCTATTTTTTCTCTAATGATTTAAGCTGGGTTAGAAATACATTTGGCCTGAATAAAAGGTTCCATTATGTTAGTAGCATAAATGGAAACTGGGGTGATGCTCAAGAATTATTTTGTATGTCAGAATGTAAATTTAGAATTCTTTCCAGATTCAGTGGCTATGGAAGATTAGCAAATGTTTTATCTGCAGCAAAAGAGAATGGCGGTTATGCATTAATGGATGCAGTTGATATTAATGGAAATATTGAAGGACAAGGTGGCGCAGAATGCGTTGGACGAAAATATGCTAAAGAAATTAATGCGGAAATGGTAGTGAAAGATGAGGATGGAGGAATTGTTTTTTTAAATAAAGACTTAATTGATAAATATAAAAAGAAATATAACATTGTTGTTGATACCAAAAAAAATCATGGGGAGTCAATAATTACTTATGGGCAAAGATTGACACAACAGGAATTGAATAATATAGGTACAGATATTGGAAACATAACAGAAGAAAATTATAAGTTGCTGTTAATTAACAGGTATCTTAATTATGTTGATATTGGCGATAGGGCAAGGCAAAGAGAGTGTCTGGAAAAAATGCCTATAGATGACGACTCCAAAAGATTGTGGATGAATTGGTATGGACTAAAAAAGGAATTAAATATTCCTGTTTGCATATGCTCTGCTGAGAGACTAAACAGATGGAAAGTGAATGGGTGGTTTCAAACAGCATCCGTTTTGGCAAAGTGTGGTGCAGAGGTGATATATGTAAATTTGAACTGCCGGAATATGGAAGGAAAAGATTCTGTAATATTTGAAGCTTGTGATATGGATGGTAAAGAATTGTCTTTTCAAGTTATTCAATTAGATGTGAGTAAACTGGAAGCTAATAAAACTGTAATTAATGATAAACTTAGCCGAATAGGTTTGGTTATTGTGGATAGTAATTTATGTTTAAGATATATTAAAAAAACAGATATAAAAAATAAGAAAATTGTTCTGATGGGTGATAAAAAAGAGGATAGAATATTAGGAAGTTTATACAATTTATTTTATAAATTTCAAATTCTTGATGAAAAAAAATTTAAAAGATATCAGTCAGGAAAATTGATTGCTTCTGAACAAGATAAGATACAATTTATAGAAGATATTAATATGCCATTAATAGTTTACGAATATATTGAGAAAAACGGCCTAAAGCTTATAGAGAAAATTATGGGAGAAGAATAATGTTAGAAAAATTAAATTATATTTTTCGACGTAAGGAAAAGATAAAAATATTAGGAATATTAGTGCTAATTATTATAGGCAGTTTTTTTGAATTGATGGGCGTTGCTATTTTCATGCCGTTTATTCAGATAATTATGGAGCCGGATATGGTTAATACTAGTCCTATACTGTTATGGCTGTATAATTTTTTGCGTATAAATTCTATGAATCAATTTTTAGTAATTTTGGCAGTGGCAATATGCATTGTTTATTTTATAAAAAATGTGTATTTAGGTTTTATGCAGAATGCTATACTTAATTTCACATATAAGACACGTATGAGCCTTGCGACCAGATTATTAACTACTTATTTAAATGAACCTTATACTTTTCATTTGTCTAAAAATGTGGCCGAGCTACAGAGATGCCTTCAGGTGGATGCAAATCAATTTATGCTTTTACTGAATGCAAGCCTTCAAATGCTTGCGGAATCAGCCGTTTGTATAGCACTGGGAATTTATTTATTTGATACCAGCCATTCTATTACAGTTGTAATTGCATTGTTGCTGTTATCATGTCTTGGCTTGTTCTTTTTTATTTCCAAAAAGATATCCCAGCATTTAGGCAAACAGAATCAGGAATATAATTCTAAACTTATACAATGGATAAATCAGGCATTGGGGGGAATTAAAGAAGTAAAAGTTTTAGAACGTGAAGAGTTTTTTGTGTCTTCCTATAAGGAAAATTACAAAAAATTAATTAAGGGTGCAAAGGCGAATGAAATGATAGCAACTTTACCTAAGTATATTGTGGAGACAGTATGTATTTGCGGATTATTGATTGCTATTGTCATCAAAATACTATTTGGAAGAAAGGAGATTATCGATTTCATCCCTCAGTTAACAGCTTTTGCGGTCGCGGCTTTCCGCTTACTGCCTTCTGTGGGAAAGATGAATTCTTATATTAATAGTATTATGTATTGCCGTCCTTCTTTGGATCTGATTTATCATGATTTTAAAGAGGTGGAAGGTACTGAGAAAAAGAAGGAAAAAGAACTGCAAGATGTAGAATTATACAAATTTAAAAATGAAATAAGAATTGAGAATATTGCGTATCATTATCCTGATGCACAGGTTAAAGTGCTTAATCATACGTATTTAACAATACCTAAAGGCAAAACAATTGCATTGATAGGGAGCTCGGGAGCTGGTAAAACTACTCTTGCGGATATTATATTGGGGTTGTTGCCGCCAACGCAGGGATGTATTATGGTAGATGACTGGAATATATATGAACATATGCCTTCTTGGCATAAATTATTAGGCTATATTCCTCAAAGCATATATTTGTCGGATGACAGCATACGTAATAATGTTGCATTCGGTATAAAAGAAGAAGATATTAATGATCAGGCAATAGAAGATGCGTTAAGAAAAGCCCAGCTTTGGGAATTTATCGACAGTCTTCCGGAAGGATTAAATACTTTTGTGGGAGATAGGGGAGTCAGGCTTTCCGGGGGACAGAGACAACGTATTGGTATTGCAAGAGCTTTATATCATGAACCTGATATACTGGTATTGGATGAGGCCACCTCGGCTCTGGACAATGAGACGGAACAGGCGGTTATGGAGGCAATTGAAGAACTTCAAGGTTTGAAAACCATGATTATTATTGCCCACAGGCTCACAACGATAAGGAATGCCGATGAAATATATGAAGTTGTGGATGGTAAAGCGATAAAGAGGACGAAGAAAGAAATTTTTGCGGATTGATTCTGGAAAGGCAGCTATATGAAAAAAATTATGGTTACGCAATCATCAATGCCTGCGCTTGACGAGTATGTGGATGAAATAAAAGATATATGGGATAGTCATTGGCTGACGAATATGGGAATGAAACATAAAAAATTAGAAAGTATGTTAAAGGTATATTTGGATGTCCCTGAAATTTCATTGTTTGTCAATGGGCATATGGCGTTGGAAATGGCGATACAGGCATTAAATCTAAGCGGAGAAGTAATTACTACTCCGTTTACTTTTATTTCAACGACACATGCCATTGTAAGAAATGGATTAACTCCTGTTTTTTGTGATATAAATGAAGAAGATTACACAATTAATATAAATCAAATAGAGCAATTAATTACCCAAAAAACTTCTGCCATAATTCCTGTACATGTGTATGGAAATGTATGTAATGTGGAAAAAATTGAAATGATTGCAAAAAAATATCAGCTAAAGGTTATCTATGATGCGGCACATGCATTTGGAGTCCGTTATAAGGGAATAGGGATAGGCCGCTTTGGAGATGCTTCTATGTTTAGCTTTCATGCAACCAAAGTGTATAATACAATAGAAGGCGGCGCGGTTAGTTTTTCTGATAAGAGTTTAGAAAATAAACTATATAATTTGAAAAATTTTGGCATCATGGATGAAGAAATTATAAATAGTATTGGTGCAAATACTAAAATGAATGAATTTCAGGCAGCAATGGGAATTTGTAACCTGAAGCATATCGGAGATAATATACAGAAACGTAGAAAAATAGTCGAATATTATAAAATTCGGTTAGGGAAAATAGAAGGGATTATATTATGTAAGGAGCAAAATGATGTGGAATCTAATTTTGCATATTTTCCGGTATTATTTCAAAAGGATGAATTTGGGGTTTCACGGGACGCAGTCTATGAGGAATTGAAGAAACGTGGAATTTATGCAAGGAAGTATTTTTTTCCATTAACGAATCGGGCACAATGTTATAAAGGTAGGTTTGAATCAAGCTTTTTGCCTGTGGCAGAAAAAGTTTCAAATAGTGTTTTAACTTTACCACTATATCCTGAACTTTTGGAAGAAGATGTAGATAAAATTTGTGATATTATTTTAGGATTGAAAAGGTAAATAAGAAAAATGATGGAAGACAAAGGTGATATTGAGGTAACTGCATGCCTTATTACGTTCAATCATGCAAAATATGTGGAAAAAGCTATAGAAGGTATCCTGCATCAGAAAACAAGGTTTAAATTTGAAATTCTGGTGCACGATGACGCATCTACTGACGATACAGTTAACATAATAGAAAGATATTGCAAAAAATATCCGGGGAAGATCAGAACTATATTTCAAAAAGAAAATCAATTTTCACAAGGTTTGGATAAAATTATATTATATTTTATGCTGCCAGAGATAAAAGGCAAATACATGGCCATTTGTGAAGGTGATGATTTCTGGGGTGATGAGAATAAACTCCAGGAACAATATGATCTTATGCAAAGGATGCCTGATTGTTCTGTCTGCGTCCATAAGACTGATATAATCAATGAAGACGGCTGTTGGACAGGAAAATCAATACCTTCCGTTCCAATATCTTTATGCCCTATTGATGGTGAGGAGTATATTCGATATGTTTTAAGAAATGATAGCCATTTATTTCATACAAGCAGTATTTTTGCCAGATCGGCTTGTATGAAAGGGATAGCAGGGAATATTCCAGAGTTTATGAAAATATCAAAAATTGAAGATAGAGTTATTTTCTTATATTTAGGAATTCAGGGGAATGTAGCTTATATTGATAAAAAAATGTCCAATTATAGAATTATGAGCGAAGGAAGCTGGTCAAGTAAGATGACGGAGTCGCGAGAGTTCTTTTATCATAATACAATAGAAATTATTAATATGCTGAAAAGCTATGATCAATTTACGGAAGGAAAATTTACAGCAGAGGTTAATGAAAGCCTTACAAAGTATTATTTTAGAAAATATCAATATGAAGTAAATGGAAGAGAAATGCTGAAGCAAAGATATGCGGCTTGTTTTCGGCAATTAAGTATAAAAGATAAAATATATTATACTATTTGTGCGTATATTCCTTTTGCTGGTAAACTATATAAAAAAATAAAAAAGGTAACGCAGTGTTAGCGAATTAGTGAATGATTGATGGGGGGGGGTAAAATGAAGGAAATCGGCGGATATTTTGGATGTGAAGAATCATTAGGAAGGGAGTATCATGATAATACAGTCCGATTGAATTCAGGAAGAAATTGCCTGAGATTCCTTTTGCGGGAAAAGAAGATCAAGGAAATAGCCATTCCATATTATATATGTGATGCGGTAATTAAAGTCTGTGAAGAAGAGAATTGTAAGATTGTTTTTTATCATATTGATAAGAAATTTCAACCAATAATTAATGAGGGCAGTCTGAATCAGGAAATATATATTTATATTGTGAATTATTTTGGACAGTTAAGCAACGCGGCTATTATTCGGTTCAAGATGCTTTATAGAAACCTGATAGTTGATAATTCACAGGCTTTCTTCCAGCGGCCAGTGGAGGGAGTTGATACATTATATACCTGTAGAAAATTTTTTGGTGTGCCTGATGGAGGATATCTCTTTCCGCCAAGAAATGTTAATGGACTGGAAAGAGATATTTCATATAACAGATGCATTCATTTATTGGGGCGTTTTGAGGTAAGTGCGTCTGAATTTTATGACTATTATTCGAATAACGAAAAAAGAATTAATGATTTACCATTACTGGAAATGTCATTATTGACCAGAAATATGTTAAAAAGTATAGATTATAAACACGATATAAAGGTCAGGACGCAAAATTTTTCCTATCTGAATAAAGCATTAACTGAATATAATGAACTAGACATAAAAAATATTAAAGGTGGATTCATGTATCCATTACTAATAAAAGATGGGGAAAAATTAAGGAATCATTTAATCGCTAATAGAATATATATACCTGCATTTTGGAATAATGTTTTATTTGGAGAGGCCGGCAACTGGGAAAAGCAGCTTGCCAGAAGTTTGGTATGCGTTCCATGTGATCAGAGATATACTATAGAAGAGATGAAGTATATTACAGATGTTATTAATGAGTGGAGAAAGGAAGGCACTGAATGAAGCTGGGAATTATGCAGCCTTATTTTATACCGTATTTAGGCTATTGGCAACTTTTGAATGCTGTTGATAAGTATGTTGTATATGATGATGTGAATTTTATCAAGGGAGGATGGGTTAATCGAAACAGGATTCTTTTGAATGGAGAGCCAAGATATATTAATATACAAATGGAAGGAGCAAGTGCTTATAAGCTTATAAATGAGATAGGAGTAACTGATAATAAGAAGATTTTCAACAAAGAATTAAGGGTTATAGAAGCGGCATATTATAAGGCGCCTAATTTTGAAGAAGGTTATTCCATGATGAAAGAGATTTTTGAATGCGGAGAAACAAACCTTGCTTCTTTTTTGTTTTTATCAATTCAAAAGATATGTGAATATTTGGGAGTTGAAACAGAGATAATTCTTTCTTCAAAGATGGATAAGGATTGTACATTAAAAGGACAAGATAAGGTCATTTCCATATGTAAACTTTTAAATGCTGATACCTATTATAATGCAATAGGCGGGAAAGAACTATATTCTAAGGAAGCTTTTATTAAAGAAGGGATAGAACTGAAATTCCTGCGTTGCGGAAACATCAGTTATAAACAAGTGGGAGATGGGTTCGTACCCAATTTGTCGATTTTGGATGTAATAATGTCTAATTCCAGGGAAGAGATTTCCGCGTTATTAGGTGAGTATGAACTAATATAAAAAGCAGTCCATTATTTTGAACTGCTTTAATCCTTCATTTGCTGGCAAATATGAAACCTTCCGGCTGGTAAAGACACGTATTAAAGGCCAGTCGTTTTCCCTCATCAGTCTTAAGGGTGTAGTATCCTAAATTATCTACTTTTGGTTTGGGAATATCAATATCAATTTCAAAGGGCTGATAGACAAACGTATTATATCCATATTTTTTCAATAGTTCCTGAAGGACAGGTACGGAATAAATGTTATAATAAACCTGTGAAAAGGACTCGGTTTCTGTAGGACGTCCATAATTTTCAAGGCTTATTGTATAATTAATCTCACCAGGATAAAAAAGAGAAGAGATTGCTATCCATTTTGGATTTACTTTGCACATCTGTTCCAGCGGAGATTTATATTCCGGCAGCCAGGATAGGGTTTGAAGGCTGATAATTCCGTTAAATTTATTTATATAGCTTTGGGGCAGGTTAAAGCAGTCCGCTTTTTCAAAAGTAATATTTTTTTCTTCACCGATAAAATATTGAAATAAATCATCATTTATATCTATTCCTGTGAAATTACTATCAGGATAATTCCTGGCAATATATGATAAAGCGCTTCCCATTCCGCAGCCGATATCGAGGATAGTATCTTTTTGAATGCTTACATTGGCATCGATAAAATTTTTGAAGGCTACGGTGATCCGGTAAGGTTCCGAGAACTGGCGATGGTACCATTCTAAATTCATTGATTGGGTCCAGTAAGTTTTGTTTTGATTTTCCTGCATTTTTTATCCTTTCATTTTAAAAGCATAGAATTTAGGAGGAGAGGGGATGCTTGAAAAAGCTTATGATTTATGATATCATATAACAGAATGTATTGGCAATTAAATATTGTTAAATGTGTTTTTTATGAAAAGTGTTTTTTACCAAGTTTATCTGATTTTTGTATTTACATAGGCTTATACACTTAGATAAATTCGTTGAGGGTAAGTGTCTAAATATTTGGCGGATTGTAAATTAATTTTGATACCCCATGATAGTGGTCAGGTAGTTGGATGGCTCTCCGTACCTAGATGGGCGGAGCTTTCTGTAATGTGGAATGGTGCCACAGAATTAACCATATCTGCTAGCCTGAAAAGGAGTACCTTACAGGGATATCTCTGAACATTATGGTTCGTGGAGCAGTATATATAGCCGTTTTTGTAAGTGGATTAAAGGTAGTCTCCTTACTGATATCTTTCATGCTCTCAGCTTGGAAGTAGAATTTGGAAGGACTTTCATTAGATACCTTAATTGTTCAGGTTCATTACATAGTTCTGGTGGAAAAGATGGCCTTTCGCTGAGATAGGATGTGGCTGTGATGGATGCGTTTGGCTATCCTGTTTATCTTATGTTCAGTGAAGGATAATGAAATGATATTAATTATGTGATTCCTGCCTTGTAGCAGATTACTATAGAAGGAGGCTGGGTATTGGCAGGCAGATTGGGAAAATGACGGTTCTCAACTGATTGATTATATTTATGAGCATTGTGAACAGCCGAACATTCTATCCCGAAGGGATGATAGATTTGAATGGTATCTTAATTTACAGTTTTTTGATGTAGAGAGTAATATTTTGCGTGAATAATTAGCATTTTACGAACAAGCTTGTTTAAGTGTAGAAGAATTTTCTAAAACTGAAAGTTAAATGTGGGTTTGCTAGCGGTGTTACAGTAAGAGAATGTATTAGTTGGAAAAAGGTAATTTGAGATCATGTATAGAGACTTTTCTTTTACAGAGTTAATTTTCGTGATTTATTTTTGGAGATAATATTGGCATCCTATGTAGGTTTAATGATAAATTTCCACATTTCTGTATTCTTAAAGTGCTTTTAATTATGTAGGGATTGTCGAGTGAGAAGGAGTATATAAGGATGAAAAGAATTGATATAGTTGTACCTTGCTATAATGAAGAGGAATGTATATGTCTACTGTTTGAACGCGTAGAAAAAGTATTTTCAAATATAGAAGGCTACAAATTTCGTATTGTTTATGTAGATGATGGAAGCGTTGATGAAACTCTAACTAAGATAAAAAGACTGGCAGAAGATATCGGTGAAGATACCATTAAATATATTTCTTTATCAAGAAATTTTGGTAAAGAAGCAGCAATGTTTGCTGGGTTGCAAAATGCAGATGGAGATGCAGTGGTATTAATGGATGCTGATTTGCAACATCCACCCGAATTGATACCGTACATGCTCAAGGTTTTAGAAGAAGGATATGATTGTTGTGGAGCCAGAAGAAAAGATAGGAAAGGAGAACCTGTAATAAGAAGTTTTTTTTCGACCTGCTTTTATAGGGTAATAAATGGTTTGTCAAAAGTAGATTTATCTCAAAATGGTTCAGATTATCGCATGATATCCCCAAAAGTGGTAAGAGCAATGATATCGTTGAACGAAAGAGAGCGATTTACGAAAGGAATTTTTTCTTGGGTGGGATTTAGTACTAAATGGTTAGAATATGAAAACGTAGAGCGGGTTGCGGGAACTACTAAGTGGTCGATGGCAGCGCTTTTGGGATATGCTGTTAATGGTATAATAGCATTTGCAACAGCACCACTAAGAGGCGTAGTATATTTGGGAATGTTTATTACATTTATTTCGTTTATATATGCAATATATGTGTTTTATAATGCAATATTCCATCCAGGGGCTAGAAGTGGTTACGCAACAATTACTTTATTATTACTATTTTTGGGTGGAGTAATTATTTTGCTGCTAGGGGTGATTGGTGAGTATCTTGCACGTATATATATAGAAGTAAAACAACGTCCAATATACATTGAAAAAGAAACAAATATTTATGCGAAGGGAACAAATGATAAATGAAGTTGTTGAAAAAGAAACTTGATCAAATGGGAAAAAGGAATATAAGTTTGTGCTTGTTTTTTGGGAATTTTGTAATTTTTTTTACGGTTTATTCCGTGCTGTTTAATGATATTTATAGCGCAGATAGTATAGATATAGCTAATTCAGGGATAAATGTATTAGAGTATTGTTATGCGGGACGTTATATGCTTGCTTTTATGTTTTCTGTTCTAAATGCAATAGGATTTGAATGTACAAAACATCAATTCCTAATTCAATTTTTGCGAATTCTAGTCTGTTCATATTTTGCTGTTTATCTAACGGATAAGTTTTACAAATTAAAAAAAGATAGAACAGTTATAGATGCTGTAATACTTAATGTTATTATTTTAATAAGCTTACTTAATGTTTTTTTTGTTGAAACTTTTATGTTTGTTTCACCTGACTGGATGTTTGGGCTATTTCTAATAATTCTTGTATGTGAATTTTTTATAAGACAAAAATATGTTTGGTCGTTTTTAAGCATGTTTTTAGCCGTATCGATATATCAAACATGGATATTTGTTTTCTTTTCCATAATAACTTGCTATTTGCTTTTGGCGTTTGATTTTAAGTTAAATATGTTATATTTTAAGAAATTTATATATACAGTAGTTATTTCATTAGGAACAGCTTTACTTAATTTGTTATCAGTAAAGGTTTTTACAAATATAGGAATATTCCCATATGAAGTTAAGCAAACGAACATACCGAACTTGTTTATTCGTACAAAAGAAATAGCAATATTATTCAAAAATATTTTAAAAGATGGTTTGGGTATGATGCCACGGTTTACGGTATTTTTCATATTGTTAATTTATGCAGTTATCATAGCCCATTACTTTTATAAACACAGGATGCTGAAAGAAGCTTTGTGGGTATGTTGTGCAGTAGGAGCTATATTTCTCTGTTGTTTTTCTTTATCTTATCTTCAAAAGAATATGTATTTGCCTGGACGTATTATTTTTCCCTTTTTCTTTGCATTAGCGTTTACTGGAATTATGGCCTACTTTTTGTGTGATTCAGGAAGGAAAAAAATAATTCTTTGTGTAATGTGTGGTATATTTTTAGTTATATCATCACATCAAGTGCAACAGGTTTCGTTGGATAGATATACATCTAATCAATTGGATTTTGAATATGCAAGAATAGTCGTCGAAAAGATAAATAATTATGAAAGACAAAGTGGAAATAAGGTTTACCAGATTAAAATTTATCCTCTTAAGAACTATATAGGTAATTATTATCGTAAGAGTATGTTAGAACCATCGTATCCAGTGGTCATGAATACGAGAATACTTTTTGAGGAATGGGGAGTTATACCATTAATAAATTATGTAAATGGGACAAATTATAGTGGAGAAGTGCTGACTCTTGAAGAGTATAATGAAATATTCGGAAGTCATGAATGGAATGAAATTAATTTGGATGAACAGATTATATTCGATGGAAATGAGATGTTTTGGGCGGTTTTTTAGTTTATGGAAGAGGGAAAACAAATGATATATAAGAGATTAGAATTTAATGTGCATGGTGATGATAGGGGGAGTTTAATTGCGTTGGAGCAATTTCAGAGCATACCATTTGCAATTAAACGAATTTATTATATTTATGGAACAAAAGATAATGTAAGAAGAGGATTTCATGCACATAAGAAATTAAAACAGGTTTTAATTTGCATCAGTGGTCATTGCAATTTATTATTAGATGATGGATATGAGAAAACTGACATTTTCCTTAATAAAAGAAATATAGGAGTTTATCTTGACAGGCCAATTTGGAGAGAAATGTATAATTTTTCAAGTGATGCTGTTTTGCTTTGTATAGCATCTGAAATTTATGATGAATCAGATTATATTAGAGATTATAGTGAATTTTTATATTGTATCGGTAAGGAGAATTAGATATTAAATGAAAAACAGAATTTTATATAATGATTTCCGAGAGATGCATAAGAAAATTGGTACGGATTTGGATGAAGCATATCGAAAGGTTATAAATAAAAGTTGGTTTATTAATGGTGATGAAGTTGAGCAATTTGAACGAGAATTTGCCGACTATTGTGGAACCAAATATTGTGTTGGAGTCGGCAATGGCCTAGATGCATTGAGACTAATTTTGTTGGCTTATGAAGTTGGGAACGGCGATGAGGTTATTGTTCCATCCAATACATTTATAGCAACTTGTTTGGCTATTAGCTATACTGGGGCCATTCCGGTATTGGTGGAACCTGAAATCAATGATAATAATATTAATGTACTAAAAATAGAAGAAAAAATCACCAAGAGAACGAAAGCAATAATGGCAGTACATTTATACGGACGTATTGCACAAATGGAAAAAATTGAGGCATTGGCACAGAAATATGGCTTATTAGTAATAGAAGATGCAGCACAGGCACATGGGGCGGCACGAGATGGGAAAAAGGCGGGCAGTATAGGAAATGCAGCAGGGTTTAGTTTTTATCCGGGAAAAAATTTGGGGGCATTAGGAGATGCGGGGGCAGTAACGACAGATGATATAAGAATTAGAGAAAAGGTAAAGGCACTTGGAAATTATGGTTCTACTGAGAAATATCAACATGATCTTAAAGGGATAAATTCTCGCTTAGATGAGTTACAAGCCGCTTTTTTAAGGGTTAAATTAAGAAATCTTGATGTTTGGACAAGTGAACGTAGAGAAATAGCCCGAAAATATTATGCGGGAATTTATAATCCATTGATTCGTTTACCATTATATGAAGATAACGGAGCAAATGTATATCATATATTCCCCGTTTTTTGTAATAAAAGAGATTTACTTAAACAGCATTTAGAAAAGCATGGTATACAAACATTGGTCCATTATCCTATTCCTATTCATATGCAAAAAGCATATGCTGACAACGGGTGGATAAAAGGCGATTTTCCGGTTGCTGAATATATAAGTGATCATGAATTAAGTATTCCTTTATATCCGGGTTTAAAAACAGAAGAAATAGATTATATAATTTCTTGTATTAATAATTTTAAGTGATGGTGGTATATGAGAAAAATAAATACTGGAATTTATAAAGACGGCATTTGTCTATTTGGAATAAATATGTTTGCCAGCATGCTTAATTACATTTGTCAAATATTAATGGCCAGAATACTTTCGGTAGAAAGTTTTGGCGAAATAAATGCAATATTTTCTTATCTACTAATTATAGGTGTACCTGGAACGACATTAACAATGTTGGTGTCTAAATTTTATGCACAATCGGATTATGTTAAGGGAAAGAATGAAAATAGGTCTTGTTTAATTTGGGGAGAAAAATTTGTAACAATCACTTCAGGTGTTATTTTTATTATATCTCTTATATTAGCGCCTGTTTTAAAGTCTGTGATACAATTAACAGAAAATTCAGTAGTTTTTTTGGTAATAATTCTGGGCTCATTGAGTTTTTATCATCCTTTTTTCTCTGGTGTTTTTTCTGGATATAAGAAATTTTTACTGTTAGGTTTGTATGCATTATTAATACCGGTATATAAACTGATATCTATTTTTGTCAGCTATTGTTTTGGATTGACTGATCAAAAAAGGTTAAATATTTTACTCCTAATTATGGTACTTGGTACGTTTGCTACCATTGTTATAGGAAGTGCTGTATCGTCAAAAATTATTGGGGGCAAAAAAGAAACATTTGAATGTAAAAAAATTTGGGGTGGGACATTAAGTTTTAATACCTTAGTAATAAATATTTGTTTAATGGTATATATGAATATTGACATCCTATCCATCCGTTATAAAGGAAACGGAGCAGAAAGTGGATTATATAGTTCTGTAATCCTATTCGGTAGAATTGTATATTACTTTGCAGCTACGTTAGCGTCAATTATATTACCATCGGTGGCTTCAAATGCTAATAACCGTGTGAAAACTTTAAATAAATGTATTATTATGTTGCTTGGTTTTAGCTTTATAAGCTTATTACCAATAAATTTCCTTGGGGAGAAAATAATTAATATATTATATGGAAAAGAGTATATTGGGGCGGGTAAATATATCATATATAACAGTATAATAGCTGTTGCATTGAGTTTAAATACAGTATTTTCAAATTATTTGGTTGGAATAGGATATAGCCACAAGTGGAAAAATGCCTTGATTGCAAATATTATAGTAATAATTCTGGCAACTATTTTAGATAGTGGAGCGCAAAGTTTATTACTAACGATTGGGTTGTCAGGGATAATTGTAAGTGTATATGGGTATTTTTTGTGTATTGTTTCGAAAAAAAGGGGGGGATAATAATGCCTAAATATTTTGATTGGATTCGTGGCAACATAATGTTCAAGTTGTTAAAGGATAAATTGATTTTTATATTGGAATTTATATATTTTATATATATTTTTTATATTACACCTCCGGTGTGTGATCGGTGGATGGAGAGAATTGGGCTAGATAAATTGGAAAGTTTTTGGCGTTGCATATTTACTCTGTTTAGATGGTGTGCGATAGCTAATGCAAGATTTTTTAGTAATTTGTTTTCGTTTTTGGTGGATTATAATATTATAGTAAGATCAATAGTTAATGCGGGTATGATAACGGGATGCTCCATAATGATATGTAAGATGGCGGAACAAAGAGGACATAAAAGTATATTGATACGATTTTGTTCAGTTTTGATTTTTCTGTTATCTTCGTTAGAATTAAAGAAAGAAATCTTTTATTATGCGTCAACATTATATATTAGTGGGTTATTTATAATATTGTTAATAATATTATTGTTTAAATCTTTTGATAAATTTAGAAATAATAAGACATTAGTTAGAGAGTTCTATTTATTAATATTTATTGGCTGTACATGGATTGAAAATGTGTCTGTGGGTGTTTTCTCAATTTGTGTAATGCTGTTTATTCTTAAATTTATAGAAGAAAGAAAAATTGATAAGCAATATTTTTTGTGTTTTGTATGTAGTTTTTTGGGCTTATTGTTGATGGCTCTTAGTGCAAAGTTCGGAAGTGCGGGTCGGATTAATGGCGCGTCAATAAATTTAAAACCACAAATATATAATATTTATTTGTTGATCTGTTCAAATATCGTTTTTATATTTATTCTTTGTTTTGTATGTTTATGTCTTGCAAGGAAGATTGAGTTTAAAAGAAAGTCTATGAAATATATGGCAATAGTATTTTGGTCAATAGGGGTGGTGGGAGCTTCGATTTTAGCAACAAAATATATTTATAAGATTGTATCTACAGATCCTGCGGATAAAAACTATGTGGAAATAGTTTATGGTTGGAGTGCATTTTCCAATAGTAAATTAATGAAAATTTATAATATATGTGATAAGCTATTATTACATTTTCTTCCAATAATAATACTTACAAGTATTATATATATAGTTTTTTTTGCATTAAAAATAAAAAGTTTTTATGCATTGACAGCACTTGTAGCTTCGGGTAGTTCATTTATCCTTTTTTTCTTGCAACAAGGAGAACGGATTGCTTCAATAACAATTTGGTTGCTGGGATGTGTGACAATCATATTTATGGCCTATGTCTGTGGGCAAATTGGCAATAATATTAAAAAGGTATTTATTTTGATTATGTGCTTTTTAGTTTTTATGGAATGTAGTGATGAGGTGTTGTTTCTACAGCAGCAAAGAGGGATTGCAAATGCTAGACAGGAGATAGCTGATAATATATTTTTGAAGCAGCAGATGGGAAGTTGGGATTATGAAGAAGCTGTTTTTATGCCCGCTTTTACTGGAACAACAAGGGAATTAATAGGAGAAGACAGAAAGAATCCAGAAGATCAGGATATATATTACAATTTTTTCTTAGACTATTACAGATTGAATGAAAACACGATTGTTAAATTTAATTAAATGGGGGAAAAATGAAAAATAATCGAAAATTGGTATTATGTATAGGTTTATCCATTCTCTTATCCTTTATGCTATTTGGAGGAGAGATATTGATATATCCAGTAAATAAAGAGATATCCACACTTGATGTGTTTATATTTACAGCAGTAACGGTTTTTATATGTTTTCCATTAATCTATGGAATGGTCAATGTTATATTAAAAGTGGGGAAAAATTCGATAGAGAGATGTATTCTTTCGAAAAAACAATTACAGTTTAGGTGGGGGTTATTTTTTGCTATAATTTTTGGAATAAATTTAGTTTACTGGATCGCGTTCAATCCTGCTATTATGTATGCAGATTCTTATATACAAATTGCTATGGGAAAAGGGATACGACCTTATGATGCGTGGCAGACTATGTTTACAACTATATACTATAAAATATTACTTGATATTTTTGATTCTTTAACCTTTGTTGTTTTGGTTCAAGCCTTTTGGTGGTCAATATTATTTGCAAGTATTTTTTGGTGGTTTGCTAATGAATTCTGTCATTGGCGGTTAATGATGGTAATAGCGGTTATATTCTCAATATTGCCCAATCAAGGCTTATCGGTAATAACAGTGATGAAAGATGCTCTCTATGTTGCGGCACTTTCATGGATTACATTTATTATTATTCGTTTATATTTTTATCCCAAAAGATATTTTAATTCTATAAGAATATGTGTGGAAATTGTTGTATGTGTAATATTGCTTTATTTAACGAGATTAAATGGCGTTGTGGCGGCCCTTGGTGCACTAATTTCTGTCATGCTGCTTTATAAAAACAAGAGAAGACTGATAATAATGATTTTGTCTGCTATATGTGTTATTAGTATTTTTTCCTGGGGAATAAATCATATTTCATATATTCCGGTTCCGGCCGGATCTGAATATATGGCGCTGTTGAATGATATACAGGTTGTTTATACAAATGATTTTTCTGTCTCAGAGGAAACGGAGGACTTTCTGGAGAATGTACAAGATCAGGGGACATTCAAGAGTTTTTATGAGGAAGATGTAACTTATGCTAATAATATATATAATTTTAATTATGTACATAACTACGGATTGGTTAATTTTGTTAAAATTTATTTGGACACTTTTTTGCGTCATCCCGTAATAATAACTCGCAATATTCTTGTGCGTATGTTAGTGGCATGGGACTTTCAAGAAATTTATGCACCGGTAACCGTGGCAGGGATTACGGAATATGAAGGAGATGTAGAAGTTATTAAAAGTGTATTTGGCTGGAACACATTTCCTGATTATGGAGGAAGAAAGGGAAATTTTATGACTGTAGTATTGCAAAAACTAACAGACCTCAGTATGAAATATCCCGCAAAAGCTGTCATATGGAGGACTCCGCTTGGTTTATTCGCAATAGCTTTAGGAACGGGAATACTTGCATTAATAAAAGAGAAGCGAGGGGTAATAGCGTTTATACCAATATTTTCTCACTTATTTTCTTTGGTGTTATGCACTGTGTGGAGTAATTATAGATACTTTTGGCCGATTTCCATTGCTGGTCTGATGCTAATCTTTTATTCTATATTAATTGTTAAGAAGAAGGGAATATAAATAAAGAGAGGGAGAGAATATGGATAGATATACTATAGGAATGAAAGCATGCCTGGAAAAAATGGTGGTAGAAAAGGAAGTTAATGATTTTGCGGCTATTACAGGTGATTATAATGATGTTCATGTATGTGAAGAAAAAGCAAAGGAATCAATTTTCGGAGGTAGGATTGTTCATGGTATGTTGCTGGCAAGCTACATATCAACGGTATTAGGGACGCAATTCCCGGGAAAAGGAACTATATATCTTCAGCAAAATCTAAAATTTATAAATCCTGTAAGAATTGGAGATAGTATCAAGGTAATTGTTGAAATAGTAGATATTGTTAACTAACAAAAAGGTATTTTGCGATTGAGTACTCAAGTAATTAATCTTATAAGCGATAAGGTTGCGATAGATGGGGAAGCAGTGGTAAAGATACCGCAAAGGAGGGAACATTAATGATAAATATTGCTAAAAGTTCTATAATTCCTGATACAGTTATAATACATGATGGAGTAATTATTGAAGAAAATGTAGTTCTTCATGATTATGTGGTAGTTTATTCTGGTACGATAATAAAAAAAGGAACGGAAATTTTTGAACATGCAGTAATTGGTAAGATTCCTCGGACGTCAGGTGTTACGGCAAGAGAAATAAAGCCGAAATTTAAAGAAACTATAATAGGAGAGTATTCGGTCCTTTCCCCTGGTGTAGTAATATATGCCGGAACTGAAATCGGAAGTAAGAACCTTTTGGGCGACTTTTGTTCTATTCGAGAAGATTGTAAAACAGGGTTTGGTTGTTTAATAAGCCGTAATGTAAGTGTGAATTATAATACAATGATAGGAAGCCACACTAAAATAATGGATAATAGTCATATTACAGGAAATATGATTATTGGAGAGCATGTTTTTATAAGTGCTTTGGTTGCTACAACTAATGACAATAATATGGGGCGGAAGGGGTATTCGGAAGAACTGGTTAAGGGAGCCTCTATAGGAAACTATACGACAATAGGTGCGGCTGCTAATATATTGCCAGGAGTGAATATTGGTGAAAATGTAATTGTAGGGGCCAGTGCGCTTGTAACAAAGGATGTGCCTGATAAAAAAGTAGTGATGGGTATTCCGGCTAAAATAGTCAGAGATGTAAAAGAAGAAGAATGTTTAAAGGGGGAGATATGAAAAATATTTATTTTTTTATTGGTACAGAAGCAGAATTAATGAAAATGTTTACAACAATTAGAGAGTTAAAACTCAGAGGGTATCGGTGTATTATTGTTTCATCGGGACAAAATGAAATACATAATAGTTTATTCTTAGAATTAGCTGGCTGTAATATTGATATAGACTTATCACAGTATGCGCCAGAGGTAAAAAGTGCAAAGAATTATATCAGTTGGCTTTTCAATACAAGAAAATATGGGGTTAAAGTTATGAAAGAGCAGTTGCCTGCCGGAGGTAGAGAGGATTGTTTATGGATTGTTCATGGGGACACTCTATCTACCTTACTTGGGGCACAGATAGCTCGGAAAACGGGAATAAAATATATGCATGTAGAGAGTGGTCCAAGGTCCTTTAGCTTACTTTCCCCTTTCCCAGAGGAAATAGATCGCTATTATGCTTCAAAATACTCAGTAGTAAATTTTTGTCCACAAAAAATTTATGCGGAATATGCGGAAAAAAGGTTCAAAGGTAAAGCAGTTAACACATATTATAATACTGGTATAGAAACATTAAATTATGCAATTAAGGAGAATAGGGAGAATTCACATCCGAGAATAGTTGAGGAGAAGTATTTTCTTTTGGCAATTCATCGACAGGAAAATTTATATAATAAAGAATATATGGTTAAGTTATTTACTAAAATTATAGAGTTATCGGATAAAATGAAATGTGTTTTTATTTATCATGAACAAACCAAAGATGCATTAGTAAGGTATAATCTTTGGGACAAGGTAAATTCAGATAAAAATATATGTATTATTAAAAGACGCCCATATGTGGAGTTTATTGATTTAGTAGATAAAGCGGAATTTGTAATCGCTGATGGATGTGGGAATCAGCAGGAATTCTATTATTTAGGTAAACCTTACCTTATTATGCGTTTAAAAGTTGAAAAGGATTCTGAAGGAGTCGGATGGAATGCAGAATGCTTTGGTAATAAATTTAATATGATAGATTATTTTTATAATAATTACCAGAAATATAGAAAAAGTCCTGTAGTAATGGAAAAAAGTCCAAGTGTGATTATTGCAGATTCAATTGACGATTATTTTGCTAAGGGGGGGGGGAAATAGATGGAGAGGGGTGGGAGAAACGGTCTGATTGAATTTTTACGGTTTTTAGCCTGTTTATTTATTGCTATGTATCATTTTGAATGGTTGTATATTTCTCATCCCGTGTATTTACAGCATTTTTATATCTGGGTAGAATTCTTTTTTATTATAAGCGGTTTTTTTCTGGCGAGAAATGTTGAAAAAAATAGAACTATTGGCATTGTTTCTCCGTTAAAATACGCTTGGGAACAATTTAAAAAACTTTATCCGCCATATTTGCTGGGATTTTTCTTCTCATTTATTTCCACATGTATTTATAGTAACTGGAGAGGAAAAGAAATATTATCTAACTTGTGGGCCGCAAAATGGGAATTGTTTATGCTTCAATTGAGCGGCTTTGAAGAACAGAGTATTGTAATTAACGGTGTTACCGGACAAATCGCGGCGCTCCTTGTGGCAACGCTTATTTTATACTATTTCTTTGCTTTCTATAAAAGAATGTTTGTTAATATTGGCCTGATTTTAATTATGTTTATTTATAGTCATATATTACATAATTATGGAAATTTGAGCCAGTGGATACCATATGAGCAATGGTACTGCATAGGAATACTTAGAGCGATTGCAGGTATGATGGTGGGAGGGGGTACTTATTATATAGTGGTAAAAAAAATGGAAAAATTGAAGCGTATTCCGATTTACAGCATGTGCCTGATCTGCGTTATCTCTTGTGGTTTTTTGGTACTTCTAAGAGATAAAATAGCATTTTCAGATCTGCTGTTGTTTATTCCTATTTTTTCTGTAATGATTTCATCAGCATATTTGATTCACTTATTTGAACGTAATATTATTATACAAAGGATTATGACTTTTTTTGGAAAAATGTCTTATTACATATTCTTGGTGCATTATCCAATTTGTAAACTGTTACAATATTTTATGAGCGGGAAAAATTATTTTATAATGAGCGGAATATATTTATTATTCGTATTTTTTTGTGCATATATGCTTATGATATTAAATATAACTATTAGTCGAATTATTATGTCTAAGAGGTTTAGTAAAATATGTAAATAAGATGTTAGTTAACTGATTTCCTTTGAAAATGGTGACTGCGTACATAGAAAAAGTAAAGAAATATCTTGAAAAAGTAGAAGGTGTATTATTCAGCAGCAGAGATCTATCTGCGCGTACTTTTAGAGCCACTATCACGATGTGAGAGCCAACGTAGTATATGATTACAATATATATGTAAAGGGTGTTTCGCATCGCTAAAGCGATAACCCTTTGACATATATTGTAATCATATAGGGGAGTTAAGCGGAAATTGGCGATTTCTGCGACTGGCTCACCTTACGCGATTATGATTTAGTTTGTCCGTGAAAGTAGCTCAGTTTGCCCGTGCAGATGGTTCAATTGAAGCGAAATATACAGAAGGACAATTTAAATCAGTGAAAAGGATGAACATGAAGAAATTTCTAAGGAAAAAAAAGACAATTTATCAGCTGTTATGTCTTTTATTATATTTATTTTTAGTATGCTTCCCATATGGTATTTGGCAGCATATGCCCGTCCCAGCGGAGATGATTATGGGTATAGTGCATTAACTTATGCGGCATGGCTGGAGACGCATTCTTTGGCAGAAGTTATAAAGGCGGCTGTAGAAACAGCGAAAACAAGCTATATTGACTGGAACGGAGATTGGTTTACAACCTTTTTGTTCTCATTGATGCCAGAGGTATTCAAACCGTACTCATTCTGGGTGGTTCCATATATAATGACAGGTGCGGTTATTCTTGGGACATTTGTTTTTATGCATGAGGTATGTGTCAGAATAATGCGGCTTTCACATTCGAATTGTCTGATATTTACTTCAGTGATTGGAGCATGCCTGCAAAGCAGCACTGGAGCGGATTCCCAGCCCGCGTTATAAAAATATCAGATTGATACTCGAATCCCGCAATGACAAGGCTGCCTGCCTTTGCGGAAGCTTATGAAAAACAGATCGATCAGGAAGCTGAATACGGATCCATATCCTTCCATGAACGTCTCATGCTGTTGGTTGATGCGGAATACGATTCCCGGCATAATAACAATATCAAAAGATTGATCAAGAATGCGAAGTTTTCTGATTCATCCATGTTTCTTGGAAATATTGAATATCTGCTAGACCGGCACCTGAACCGGGATCTTATGGAAAGCCTGGCGGATAATAACTACATCTGCCAAGGACTGAATGTCATCCTGATTGGGACCACCGGTTCCAGCAAAAGCTATATCGCTAATGCACTGGGGATCAATGCCTGCCAATCCGGATACAAGACCAGATATATCCGTCTGCGGAACTATTCAGCGAACTGGAAGCGGCAAGGATACAAGGAAAATATCATCAGGTGATGAAGCAGTTTCAACAGCATCCACTTGTGATCCTTGATGAATTCCTTTTGATCCCTGCCTCCGATCAGGAGCAAAGAGATCTGCTGGAACTGATGGAATACCGCTGTGTCCAGGTCTCCACCATCTTCTGTTCGCAATTAATGCCGGAAGGTTGGCATGAAAGATTGGGGGGCAGTGCCCTTGCCGATTCCATCCTTGACGGTATCATACCATCTGCCAATACCATGCAGATCGACGGTGATGTTTCCATGCGACAAAGGAAAAGGACAATCAAAAACTAAATTATCCTCCGGGAGCCACGACACAGGTCATGGCTCTTACCGTCGGACGGCTGGCTCTCGACAACGGATTCTATGGCTCTATTCCAGGAGATTGGTTGGCTCCGCCACCTCAGAATATTCAATAATACTTCTGCATATAAAATAGATTTTGAAAATAAAAAAATCAATGATTTTTATAACGCAGATATTATAGTTAATACTATACCTTGGACTGAATATAAAGAATTAATAGGATTGGATGATTTATTTAGATAAATGCTTGATAAACGGATCCATACTCTGTAGTGGTAATATTTTATAATCAAAATATTAGGACAAATGCTCATTGGACATATTTTCCTGATTTAAATTTAGAATACCATAGAGTTCTGCATCGCTTAAATTTTGCTATAGGAACTCAAGGGTACTGAACAGAAACTAATTTATTAAGGTCTGATTTGACGGTTGATAATTGGTACCATATAAATGAATATGCGTATCCTGTTAATACAATAGATAAAACGGAAGCTAATAGATATATTTTAGAATATAGAAAAGAATCCTTAAATGAAAATACTAATCCCCCATTTATGCTGGGAGAATGGAATAGTTGGAAATGGTGAGGATTTTAATAAAAACCTTCCTATGTTATGTAGTAGACAATAAAAAAAGTATATCATAAGTTAACGGCATAGTAAAAAGAGGAAGTCATGAAAAAAATCAGTGTAGTAATTCCATGTTATAATGAAGAGAACAGCGTACTGGAAATGTATAACAGACTAAAAAAGGTCTTCATAGATAGTTTACCTAATTACGAATATGAGATTATTTACGTGGATGATTATTCGACGGACAGCACCAGGTATGAGATTGAAAAATTATGTGAGGAAGATAGCTGTGTAAAGGCCGTATTTAACGCCCGGAATTTCGGATTTGACAGGAACGTTTTCCAGGCTTATCAATACGCAACAGGTGATTGTGCTTTTATGATTTTTGGAGATTTGCAGGATCCTCCTGAAATGCTGCCGGAATTTGTGGAGAAATGGGAAGGAGGATATAAATGTATTGTAGGGCAGCGGAAGAAAAGTGATGAAAGTAAATTGAAATATGGTTTGAGGCGGTTATATTATAAGATAGTTGATACATTATCGGATGCCAAACAAATTGAAATGGTAAACGGGTACGGGCTGTATGATCGGGAATTTTTAGATATATTGGGTCAAATAGAAGAAACGAAACCATTTTTTAAGACTATTTTGAGTGAATATGGTTTAGGAATGTGTGTTGTGCAATACGAACAGTCAGTGGGAAAACGAGGAAAAAGTAACTTTAATTTTCTGAAAAATTATGATTTTGCCATGCATGGAATTACCTCTTCTACAAAATTATTAATGAGATTTGCTACGTTTATAAGTTTACTGGTAGCGGTTATCTGTATGGGTTTATCCATATATGTATTTGTCAGAAAGATTTTGTTTTGGGAAACCTATCCTTTGGGTTCTGCCTCTATAATGGTTGGTGTTTTTTTCCTGGGGGCAATACAACTGTTTTTTATTGGTGTTTTGGGGGAATATATATTGAGCATTAATGAGAGGGTAACTAAGAAACCAAGGGTTGTAGTCGAAAAGAAAATAAATTTTTGATAGGGGTGCGATTGTGAGAGCGGGAAATAAAGCGAAGTTAAATGTGTGGAATAAAAAAATAAGCAGACGGATGATAATTCCAGGATTTTTTTTACTTATTAGCCTGGTCTTTTTTTACAGCTTTATCTATAATGATATTTTGGAGACAATGCGTGTAGGGATTAATTTTTGGACGGATTTGTTTGCGGGAAATGTAAAATATTTTTATGCAGGCAGATGGGAAATGACGCCATTCGCATACACGAAGGAAGTACAGGCAGTTTATGATTTTCCAATTTATATCGTATTTGCAATTTGGAATTTTCCACTGTGGATCGCCGAGAATTTTTTTGGAGTTGATATTTTTAATTCTGTGCCTTGCCTTATGTGGGGAAAGACATTATTACTGGTTGCGGTGGCGCTTATTACGAGATCGTTATATCGACTGTGTCTTACACTGGAATTAAAGGAAGATATTGCAAAGCTGGTATGTATTTTGTTTTTATCTTCCAATTTTTTTATGACTTCTATTATAATGATGTGTGCTTACGACATAATCGCTCTTTATTTTGCTGTAGAAGGGATAAATTATTATTTTAAAGAAAATAACAAGGGTTTTTTAATCTGCTTTATGCTGGCTATTCCTTTGAAGTTTTTTGCTCTGCTTCTATTTGTACCCCTGGTCTTACTAAAGGAAAAAAGGATACCATATATTATTGGGTATGTTTTTATGAGTATTCTTCCCATATTGTTTTTCCGGATAATATTACCCTGCGAAGCTCTGTACGGGCAACCGGACACGGTGGCCTTCAGCTTATTAAATATGTTTAAATCTACTAATCTCAGTAATCTTGCCTTCTTGTACGCGGTAATGTATGAGCAGCCGGCGGCTCTTAGCAGAATGTTCCCGTCCATATTCTGCTGGGTCGTATTGTTCCTGCTATGCTATTTCGTAAAAATAGAATCGAAGGAAAAGATGTACAGGTGGGGAATATATGTCTGTTTCATGGCGTATGCAATTTTGTTTGTAACATGCATGTCTCACCCATATTGGCTGCTTATTATGACCCCGTTTATGATGATTCTGATTGGACAAAATAGCAGATACTTATATATTAATCTGGTGTTGGAAACAGCGCTTACCTGGGGAATGATATTAGCGCAGATATTTAAATTCCCATGGTGCTTTGGGAATGCTATTGTTGCAGGAATGTTTGTGCCGGGTATATTGGGCAGGCAGGATGAGTTTAATCCTATTACGCCTATAACGGTTTTTACGAAAGTGACGGGATCGGACAGCGCACAGGGATATCTGATTGGTGCAGGAACTTCTGTATTTATTGCAGGCATACTGATATTTTCTGTACTTAATATTCCCGGAATTAAAAAAGAACTTCCTTTCATAAAGGTGGATGATAAGCCGGCGGTATGGCTGATTAATCTGCGGATTTTAGCGGGTTTTGTTATTGCGATAATTCCTGTTGTTCTTCATGTTGCAGGAGTTTGGATCTAAAGATGGAAAGTGCGAAACGGGTAAAGCCAATAATTAGTTAACGGAGACGTTTATTTAACAGAAATGGGGAGGAATTTGCGTGAGAGGAAAGAAGATTAAAAAACCTTTTCCCTATATTATGGTTTTGCTGTGCTATATTGTTTTTACCGTTTTTTTAATTATAGTCTCATATCAGGGAAAAATCTTATGAAGTGGGATATTATGGATGCCTATTATCCGCTTTGTATGTCATCGGCAGACATGCTTCAGGAAGGGAGGCTGCCACTGTGGAATGCAGCATTTCAGTTTGGCTGCCCGGCCTATATTATGTTGGGAATTCCATATTGGTATCCGACAACGCTTTTGTTCGAATTGACAACGGGCTATTCTTTGCTCTGTGTTGCATTGGAATATTGCATTCATATAGTTATAGCATGTTTTGGGATGTTTCTTTTGGTTAGAGAGCATTTAGAAGAAAAGAAAATACCAGAAAGCTATATTGTGGCTGTTATTACAGGCGCATTTTATGGATTTTCAGGATTGTTTATATCTAATGCCGAGCATATTATGATTATTGTTAGTGCGGCATGGTTGCCGTATATACTTCTTTTTGTTAAAAAATATCTGACTTCTAAAAAACATATTTTTTTGATGGCAGCAGCAGTTTGTATGGGGTTAAGCATTTTAGGCGGATATCCGGAGATTTGGATAGCAACTTTTATTATATTGATTCCTTATTTCCTTATTCATGCAGAAACAGAAAATAGATATTGTATTAAAATAATGAAGGCGGCTACAGCTTATTTGTTTTTCGGACTGGAAACGGCAGCAATGGCGGCTATATCCCTTATCCCATTTTTGGTTTCAGCCCGATATATAGAAAGATTGGGCGGTGGAGTTGCTGTAAACTCTTATAGTATCAGGATGCTGTTTTCAATGATTATGCCGCATTATTCGGAATATGCGGGAGAACTGGGAGAACAGCTTGATATCAGTATGATAAGTATGTATGCAGGGCTTTTAACACTGATTTTGCTTGTATGGGTAATAGGACTAAGGATAAAAAGAAAATGGCAGTATTTGGGCATCTGTCTTTTTTCTTTTTTTATGATGTTAGGCAACAATTTTGTTCTCCATCCTATATTTTACCGCTATTTTCCGATGTTTAACAGTTTGCGTTTCCCATCGCTGTGGAGATGCGTGCTGTCTGTTTTTTTGCTGCTTGTGACGGCAGGTGCATTAGAACAAATTCTAAGAAACAATAAAAGTGTAAAAAAGTTACTGATATCCAATATTATATGTGGCGGAATATGCATATTTTTATTAAGTGCAAGATATATTGCTTTTTTACTTTCAGCAGAACAGGATTATATTGCAGATGCTTTTCAAATTGATTGGTTCAGAGATAGTATTGTGTTTTTTGTATATACAGCAGTTTGTGTTATTATTCTCTTTGTTAAAGGAAGGAAAAAATATTCTGTAGTGTGGTTACTTGTTTTTGCAACCGCCGCTGAAATCTTTATTTGCCAGCAGAGCCTTTATAGTGCAACTGTAGTATCTTTTGAACCGTGGAATAAAGAGCAAATGGAGCCAGGAAGTGAAATCGTTTTTGGATATCCGGAGATTCGGACAGTAATATTTATTATACTGGTTCATTACTTTTTTATTCATTTAGAAAAAGAAAACAGATACAATATTAAAACAGTGAAGGCTGTCGCATGGTTCGGAATAAGCGGGAGAATTGGGGGAGTAACTTGATATCAGTAGGACAAGCATATATGCGGAGTTTTTGGCTGTAGACTGTATGGCAGTTGAGTAGGAAGAATAATATATAAATGTGTATTGTATGGGGAGACGAAATGGTTTTTAATTCATTAGACTATCTGTTCTTTTTTGCAATTGTTACGTTGCTCTACTATTTAATTCCACAAAGAAAAAGATATATTTTATTACTGGTTGCTGGCTGCATTTTCTACATGTGCTGGAATGTAGGGAATATTATTGTATTGTTGTATATTATTGTCATAACATATACTGCGGGGCAACTTCTTGATCGAAGTTTTACCACTAAGTCTAAAAAGATGATATGTGCATTGACAGGACTTTTTTCTTTTGGCGTTTTATTTCTATATAAGTATTTAGATTTTTTTATCAAAAACCTGAGTATCATCCTAAACAAATTTGGTATGGAGATTAATTATTCGCCATTGGAGTTGATTTTACCCATTGGTATTTCTTTTTTTATTTTTCAGGCATTTGGTTATGTAATTGATGTATATAAAGGGAAGTGTTCTTCGGAAAAAAATTTCATAAAATACGCTGCTTTTGTGGCTTTCTTTCCTAACTTGCTTTCTGGTCCGATAGAAAGAGCCGACAATCTTTTAAGGCAGATCAGTGAGGGGGTTGAAGGAAATCTTGAGAAAGTGAAAACCGGTTTGCTGCAGATCGCTTGGGGATTATACTTAAAGGTAGTATTGTCTAATAACATAGCTCCGATTGTTGATGTGATATATGAAAATCATTCTGCATACCGTGGCATAGAGATAATTATAGCTACAATTTTATTCGGAATCCAGATATACTGTGATTTTGCAGGTTATTCATATATGGCTGTGGGAAGTGCAAGGGTGTTGGGATATACCTTGATGGATAACTTTCGAGAACCATATTTTTCCGGGAATGTAGCAGATTTTTGGAGACGATGGCATATATCTTTGACTAGCTGGTTCAGAGATTATGTATATATACCTCTCGGCGGGAACAGAAAAGGAAAAATAAGAAAATACATGAATACTATGCTGGTATTTTTGCTCAGCGGATTGTGGCATGGGGCAAACTGGTCATATGTATTTTGGGGTGGTCTGAATGGGTGTTACATAGTTATAGAGGATTTTTTCAAATCTATATTTCATAAAAACAAAAAAGTTCCATTTGCAATATCATGTATAGGAACTTTCCTTCTAGTTGATTATGCATGGATGTTTTTCCGGGCTGACAGTTTCCGACAGGGCCTGGATATGACAAGGATGATTTTTTTTAATCTTAATCCGGAATATTTATTTAATGGAACGGTAATAAGAGAGTTTGGCGGCGGAAAAAAAATTCTTTTACTTGTAATGGGAATTTTGCTTCTGACTTTGGTGGATTATTTACAGTATAAAAAAAATGATATTATTAAAAATATTTTTTCCAGATTCGGCCTGATTCGTTGGGGGATATACCTGGGACTGTTGCTTATTATCCTTGTTTTTGGAATTTATGGGTATTCATATGAACAAACACAATTTATCTACTTCCAGTTTTAAAAATAAAAAACCTCTTCTTTGCTTTCTGGCAAAAGGGGTGTTACTGCTGGTCGTTCTTTTCTTATTCTGCTTTGAAATTGTTATGCCACAGTATTTGTATGGTTTTAATGCATCTATTATAGATAAGGTGCAAAGGGCAGAAAGTATAAAAGAACCCAAAATTCTACTTATTGGAAATTCCAATCTGGTATTTGGGATTGACTCCGAAATGATAGAAGAGGAAATTGGGATGCCGGTAGTAAATATGGGAGTGCACGCAGGACTTGGCAATGCATTCCTGGACAATATGTCTCGGTATTTTGTCAATGAAGGTGATATAGTGATTTTCTGCCATACGGAATATGAAGATGATGACAAAATATTGAATGAAGAGCTGGCTTGGATTACGATAGAAAATCATTATGAACTATGGAAGCTTATAAGAGGGAAAGATATATGGGGAATGATAAAAGCATACCCTACGTACTTGAAGGACTGTATAGGATTATGGATTGCGGGGGAAGGAAATCGAAGAACGGGAGAAGCATACACAAGAGAATTTTTTGATGAATATGGTGATAATATATTTCCAAGAAAAGAGCAGCAAATAGAATTTAGAGAAGGGCAGATCAAGGTGCCTGCTATCAATAGTATCTGTATTGATAGAATGAATAGTCTGAATAAGTTGATACAGGAAAAAGGCGGAACGATGTTAGTTGCCGCATATCCAATCGTCGGGTGTGAATTTACCCCGCCTGTTCAAGAGTATGAGATGTTTCAGGAAGAACTGGAAAAACAGCTACATTGTCCTGTCATTTCTGATTTTACGGATTATATTATTGATGAAGAATATTTTTTTGATTCAGCCTATCATTTAAATGAACAAGGGGTAAAAATACGAACGGAAAAGTTGATCAATGATTTACGCATCTGGCTTGCGGAATAGATACCCATCCGCAAAAGCCGATTCAAATGCCAATTCACAAGACCTGTATCCAAGCTCCCGCCGAATATAGGCCTTTGCCTTATCTGCATCAACTCCATCTTCAATATAGACAAGAATTTCGTCCATCTGCTGCAGCCTTTCATCTTGCAAGGGTTTCCATTGTATTCCGTCAAGATAATAAATATCATCGAATTCCATGAAGGATGGAAATTCACTCCATATTTTCCAATGATATTCATCTACGCTTATATAAATGCAGGAACCGTTTTTTTCTGTATATTCTTTGATGGCAGTGTTTCTGTCGGCAAACCAGTATCTGGACTGTTCCATCCTTTCTCCCGGGCGGTGGAATGATGTTATGATTCCTCCCAACAGGCATATAAAACACAGCATATATTTGAGAAAACGGCTGCTGAGATTAGTAACAGTTGTTTTTGCCAGAAAAAGGAAGCCCGCTGCAATAAGGCCAAAGATAATGCCATACACCGGCGTTATATACCGATCTATAACGTATGGCGAAATTTTGGTCACCGTGAAAAAATAAAGCGCGGCAGGAGCGGCCAATACAGCGGAATATAGGAGCGCTTTAAACGAAATCTTTTTACACAGCAAAAGAATAATGGCCCACACGAGCAGGATTAACAATACAAGGCCTAAATGCCGGTTGAACAGCTGCCTGCTGAAAATAGCCAGCATATCCCGCAGATCTTCAAAGATGCCCTGTACTTTAACTAATTTATGTGCGGCTTCTTCCCCGCGATAGCCCGAAAAAATATGGCGGAGCATAGTGGGGTATAATACAATGCATCCAATACCGGATACCGCCATAGTGCAGATGTACTGAAGCAGGGCTTTGGTTTTCTTCTGGATTAGCAGTACGGTACAAAAAATGAGTGCAAGCCAGAAAAGGAAAATCAGGAAATAGTATTGTGTTAAAGTTCCGGTTATAGTGATAAGTGACAGGGTAATAAGCTGCCTGGGCTTCCATTTATCCACTCTTTTTAAAAGCGAATAATAAAGGTGCAGATGGTAATAGTACTGTAGGGTCACTAACAGCATCAGCAATACATACATTCGGATGAAAAGCATATTATTGATGACTCCATAGGTCATGCCAAACAAAAAGCAGAAGAGCAGCGGTAAATAATTGCCTCCGATAAGGCAGCGCAGCAAAAAGAAAAGGACGATAAGCGACAACAGCGTTAACAGGATATTAAGGGATAATCCGTACCACATGGAGAAACTTTCCGGGAAAAAGGAACAGACTGTGTGCAGAAGCATGTAGTAAACAGGAGGGTGGACATCGGTTGCCTGATTCCGGATGGGGATTTCGTAATGAAATCGGCAGGAGGAGGGGACTGAAAGGGCATTGCGGAAATAACTGGAAGGATACCAGGTGTGATCCTCCAGCGCAGCAAGTTTTTTGTATCCCTGCTCTGCATTAGATGACATGTAGGAAAATACTTCGTCACCGTCATATCCGATATTTGTGCTTCCGAAATGGACATAGGTCAGGCAGAGAATTATAGTTAATAAAATAATGGCCAGGACAAAAAACGCCTTGTTTATCTTGGATGATTTTACTGTTTTTGTATTCATGGATTTCCCCTTCTTCTTAATAATACGATACTATTATAATCAATATAACATTCCGCGTCCAGTTCTTATAGTATCTTTCCAATCCCCGGAAGGTATGCTAAAATGAATACGGTATTAAATAATAGACAAACGGGGGCAGAATATGAAAATAGTAGTTGCCGGAACTGGGTATGTGGGATTAGTGGCAGGGGTTTGCTTCGCGGAAAAGGGGCATGATGTTACCTGTGTGGATACGGATGATAAAAAAATAAAGCTGATGGAAGCAGGTATTTCACCTATTTATGAGCAGGGGCTTGAAGAACTGATGAGAAGTAATTTTGCGGCGGGAAGGCTGCACTATACAACCGATTATAAAAATGCTTATAAAAATCCTGATGCCATTTTCATCGGAGTAGGGACACCGGAACTGCCGGACGGATCCGCTAATCTGGGTTATATTGCCACGGTATCCAGGCAAATCGCGGAAAATCTGGAAAAGGACTGTCTTGTTGTGGTTAAATCAACGGTTCCGGTAGGAACAAATGATAAGGTGGAGCAGTTTATACGTGATTTTCTTGTCCATAAAGAGGTGAAAATCGAAGTGGCATCTAATCCGGAATTCCTGGCGCAGGGATCTGCGGTTCATGATACTTTACATGCGGCGCGTATTGTGATAGGGACGGAAAGCAGGCATGCAGAAAAAATGCTGCAGGAGATATATGAGCCTTTTAAGCTTCCTGTTGTTTCGGTAAGCAGACGATCCGCAGAAATGATAAAATATGCCTGTAATGATTTCCTGGCATTGAAAATCTCATACATGAATGAAATCGCAAATTTATGTGAACTCGTTGGAGCGGATATTGAGGATATTGCCAGAGGGATGAGTTATGACACCCGTATAGGATCCAACTTCCTGAAAGCGGGGATTGGATATGGGGGAAGCTGTTTCCCAAAGGATACCAAGGCTTTAAAGTTTATAGCCAGGCAGTATGGGTCTCAATTGAAAACAATAGAGGCGGCTGTGGATGTAAATGCAGAGCAGAAAACCAGGCTTTTTCATAAAGCCTGTGACAGAATGATCACTTTTCAGAACTTAAAAGTGGCTGTGCTGGGACTGGCTTTTAAGCCGGGAACGGATGATTTAAGGGAAGCTCCGTCTGTGGACAATATCCGCCTTTTACTGGAAAGCGGAGCTGATGTTTATGCCTATGATCCGGCTGCGGAAGAAAACAGCAGAAAGCTTTTTCCGGAAGGCGGGATTGGAAAGGGACATATGAGCTATGTGGATTCTCCTGAATTGGCGTTAAAGGGGGCTAATATTTGTTTTATCTTTACGGAATGGAAACAAATAAAGAGCCTGGAAGCAAATCAATATAAAGAGCTTATGCAGACTCCGCTGGTATATGATGGAAGAAATCTTTATTCTCCGGCGTATATGGAGCAGGGCGGAGTAGAATATTATGGCATAGGCAGACAGAGGAGACAGAAATGAGGGAAGGCTGGAAAAGACCGGATGTAAATAAAAAAATCCTGATTACAGGTGCCGCAGGTTTTATCGGGTTTCATCTTTCTAAACGGTTGCTGGAAGAGGGCTGTCATGTTGTGGGAATGGATAATCTGAATGACTATTATGATGTAAAATTGAAGGAAAGCAGGCTTGGCCTGCTTAAGGAAAACGCGGCATTCCAATTTATCCTTGGCAATATAGCAGATAAAGAGATGGTTTGCAGAGTGTTTTCAGATTGCCGGCCAGATATTGTGGTTAACCTGGCTGCGCAGGCCGGAGTGCGGTATTCCATAGAAAATCCGGATTCCTATATAGAGAGCAATGTTATCGGATTTTATAATATACTGGAGGCCTGCAGGAATTCCTGTGATGAAGACGATCATCCGATAGAACATCTGGTTTTTGCTTCTTCCTCTTCTGTTTATGGAAACCAGGCTAAAATTCCTTTTTCAGTATCGGATCCCGTTGACAGGCCTGTAAGTTTATATGCGGCAACAAAAAAAAGCGATGAATTGATGGCCTATACTTACAGCCATTTATATGGTGTTCCATCTACCGGACTGCGCTTTTTTACGGTTTATGGCCCTTTTGGCCGTCCGGATATGGCCTATTACGGTTTTAGTGAGAAAATCATGGAAGGAAAAACAATTAAGATATTTAATCAGGGAGATATGTACAGGGATTTCACATATATAGATGATATTGTAGAAGGGATTATGCGGATACTTAATAATCCGCCCCTTCCTGATGAAGCGGGGGATCGTTACAAGATTTATAACATTGGTAATAATAAACCGGAAAAGCTGATGGATTTTATCCGGACTTTAGAAAATGCATTAGGAAAAACTGCTCAAAAGGAGTATTATCCAATGCAGCCGGGAGATGTTTACCAGACATATGCGGATGTTGATGACCTGATAAAGGATTTTGATTATAAACCGGCGACTGGTCTTGAAGAAGGAATAAATAAATTCGCAGAGTGGTATAAAGAATGGAAAAAAAAGAAAGCGCCGTTATAGGGGCGCGTTCCTTTTTTTCAGCGGGTTGGACATGTTATTTTTTGATTAAGATATATTCATTTTGATATACAATTTCTAGCCCCTGAAGAATTTCCTGGTAGGATTCATAGGTTTCGGGATCTACGATTAAAAGGGCATCCTTCGGAAGTTGGGTGAATGCAGCAATTCCGCCCTCCTTACAATAAAGATCCCCACTTAATTCGGCCGCCAGTAAACCGGCCTGTTCCCAATAATAGCTGTCTTTATATTCATTATCGGTTTTCTCCACATAGATGTCCATTTGATGGAGCCCCGGATTTTGTTCCATTGCAGCTTTAATATCATTTTGGAAGCCGGAAACTTCCAGATTATCCAGCTCCCTCAGGGTACTGCGGCATTCCAGGGAAACTATAAACAAAGGAAAAATCATTAATATGCAGAACAGTCCTTTTTTACATTCCAGACACTGGTACACTTTGTGTATACAAACACCACCCAGCATAATCAATGGAATATAAACCGGGAAAATATACCAATAATAATAAACATGGGAAAAGTCATATACCAGAAGCGGAATAAACAGCCATAATAAATAGGCCAAAACCGTATTGCTGTACCGTATTTTCTTCTTAATGAATAAATAGGCCAAAATAATCAATATTATGGCTGCGGTAATAACGACAGGTTTGCAGCTGAGAAGATATCTGGTAAAAAAGGTATAAGACGGATTGGAGTCCGCGGATTCTGTAATGCGTTTTGTGACATCCACCCCGAACATCTGCCCAAGAAAATTCATGCCGTCATATTGGTAGCGCACCAGCGCCCACAAAAGGATGGGGCCAAAAGCGCTGGCCAGAAATAATAAATAATTTTTAAGCCGAAGTTTTCTCCACAGCCCGGAAAATATAAGATAAAGGCCGCCAATTGCCAGTAAAACCAATGCATGCCAGCTTTTTGCAAGGAAAGCGAGCGAAAACAGGAAGCCGCAGACGTAAATATAATTCTGATGCTTCTGTACCTGAAGCATAAAGAGCATTGCAAGGGTGAATAAAAGGATAAATAAGGCGTCCGCATCCGCATTCCTTCCGGCATGACGGTAAAATAAATCGGAAAAGCTGATGAAAAGCAACATGCTGGAAACAGCGGCGGTTTTGCCATAGTGCTTATGCATATAATAAGCAACCGCAAGGAAGGTTAACAGCAGGGACAGCGCCGAATAAAAACGCATGGAAAAAATAGAGACTCCAAACAATTTGAAGCCCAGAATAATTCCCCAGTAACTGAGCGGCGGCTTTAAATTAAAATAATCATTTTCATAATTATAGGTATTAACTATATAATTATGGTTTTTAAACATTTCATAACCGTTTACTCCATGCCGGGCCTCATCCCAATGCTGCAAAGAAGCGATATCCAGACGGGAGAAGCAGAGATAGGCGGTTACCAGGGCCAGGCTCAGGTAAATGATGCAGATAAAATATTT
>ERZ791885.32-NODE-32-length-124827-cov-16.406349_pt1 | contig 124827 bp, 124 predicted proteins | sample MGYA00510159_ERZ791885 | MGnify/ENA primary metagenome ERZ791885 (study PRJEB30046, sample SAMN00792054) | human gut metagenome | study: EMG produced TPA metagenomics assembly of the A metagenome-wide association study of gut microbiota in type 2... | reverse complement strand
ATACGACTATGAGACAGATATCGAAGTGCAAAGAGAAGAGGCAAGAGAAGAAGGACGAAAGCTGGGACGAGAAGAGGAACGAAAAGAATTTCTCCAAAAAATCTGCTCTCTCATTCAGAAAAAACTTGAAAAAGGAAAAACAGTTTCCGAAATTGCAAATGATCTTGAAGATACGGAAGAAAATGTCGCTCATCTGATTGAACAGTTTCATCTTCGTATAAATTAATCAAAGATAACTTCATAGAACAGAGGAGAAGCGTTGTTTTCTCCTCTGTCAGAAGTCGATTAAAATATAAATATATCATTGTTTCTCATTTACAAATATGCTATGATAATCCCACTCACAGACATTCTATCTGTGAAAGATACCGGCAGTTTCGCCGGTCTGAGGAATTCCCTCAAAATTACCCGATACAATACAACAACAGTTTTTGCGTGGATAGTCTTGTAGAACAGTTCTTTTTTTCGTATACTGATTTTTAAGAGAAGGTCTTAAAAAAGAGAAAACGTTTTCTTTTTCAGAGGAAAAACTTTTGGCGAAAGCAAACCTAAAAGCAGCAAGCTTAAAAGCATTTTCCCGCCTGTACTACAGGATTCGTTCATGCACATGAAAGGAGAGCCTATGGCAGGAAAAGAAAACAGAGAAATTAAAAACAGTGTCTTTGTAGATCTGTTCTATGAGGACGAATCAGCAGAAGCGAATGAGATCGCGCTTTTTAATGCAATCCATGATGAGCCGTTGCCGGAAGGAACGAAGATTCGCAGATTCCGTGTAGACAATACGATCTACATGAATTTTCAAAATGATATTTCTTTTGACGCAGGAGGAAAAGTGATCGTATTCGGCGAGCATCAGTCTACGATCAACGAAAACATGCCCCTTCGGAGTCTGCTGTACATCGGACGTGCTTATGAAAGGCTTGTACCGCCGAGAAGCCGTTATAAGAAGAAAATCGTTTCCCTTCCGACACCGGAATTTTACACATTCTATAACGGAAAAGAAAAGTGGGAAAAGGAAAAAGAACTGCGCCTGTCAGATGCCTATATCGTAAAAGACGGTGAGCCGAGTCTGGAATTAAAAGTAAAGGTCATCAATATCCGGCCGGAAGAGCATCATGAAATCTTAGAAAAGTGTCAGGTACTGAAAGAATACAGCCAGTTCATGGAAATCGTGCAGAACTATCAGATCTCCGGGGAGGAAGAGCCTTATAAAAAAGCGATAAAAGAGTGCATCGAAAAAGGAATTCTTGCTGATTATTTAATGCGAAAAGGAAGCGAGGTTGTCAATATGTTATTAGACGAATACGACTATGAGACAGATATCGAAGTGCAAAGAGAAGAGGCAAGAGAAGAAGGACGAAAGCTGGGACGAGAAGAGGAACGAAAAGAATTTCTCCAAAAAATCTGCTCTCTCATTCAGAAAAAACTTGAAAAAGGAAAAACAGTTTCCGAAATTGCAAATGATCTTGAAGATACGGAAGAAAATATTTCTCATTTGATCAAGCAATTTCATCTAAATTAATCTTATATGCTTTTGTATGATTAAAAAGGAAAAAGTCCAAAGTTGCCCAAACCCCATCTACTGCTTACAATCTCATGATGTGCCTTTTGGCACTTCCGACGATTTATACTGTAAGCAGCTCTTTGAGGCTAAATTTATAATGACAGCCTTCCCTTTACTATGCTAAAATGTAAAAGATTATGAGAAAAACATATGAGAAATATGAAAATGAGGAGGATTTAAACTTTGGAAAACAAAAAAATTATCCAAGTAGAAGAAAAAGTACCTTTCAAGCTGCTCGTACCGCTAAGCATACAACATATGTTTGCAATGTTCGGTGCGTCCGTACTTGTTCCGTTCGTATTCGGACTGAATCCGGCCGTTGTTTTATTTATGAACGGAATCGGAACATTATTGTTCATCCTGATTACAAAAGGAAAAGCGCCTGCATACCTCGGCTCCAGTTTTGCATTTCTTGCACCGGCGGGAATTGTAATTGAAAAATGGGGTTACAGCTATGCACTCGGCGGATTTGTGGCAGTCGGATTCTTAGGATGTGTCCTTGCTTTGATCATCCGCAAATTCGGTTCCAAATGGATCGACGTTGTACTTCCCCCTGCCGCTATGGGACCGGTTGTCGCACTGATCGGACTTGAACTTGCCGGAACAGCCGCTTCCAATGCAGGTCTTACGGCATCTTCCATCGATCCGAAAAATGTGATCGTATTTCTTGTCACACTTTTAACCGCTGTCCTTGGATCTGTATTGTTCCGCAAATTTTTTGCCGTGATTCCGATCCTGATCGCTATCATTGCCGGATATATCGCGGCTCTTTTATGTGGAATCGTTGATTTCAGTAAAGTTGCTTCAGCATCATTTTTTGCGCTTCCGAACTTCTCCACGCCAAAATTCAAATGGGAAGCAATCGTGATCATTCTGCCTGTTATCCTTGTTATCGCCTCTGAACATATCGGACATCAGATCGTAACAAGCAAAATCGTCGGACGCGACCTTCTGAAAGATCCGGGTCTGCACCGTTCCCTCTTTGCAGATAATTTTTCCACGATGATCTCAGGATTTATCGGCTCCGTACCGACAACAACATACGGCGAAAACATCGGAGTTATGGCTATGACAAAAGTTTACAGCGTATACGTTATCGCAGGCGCCGCGGTACTGTCGATCATCTGTTCTTTCATTGGGAAAATGACGACTTTGATCAGCACTATCCCCGGCCCTGTTATCGGCGGAATTTCATTCCTTCTGTACGGAATGATCGGCACGTCAGGTATCCGCATCCTTGTCGATTCTCAAGTTGACTACGCAAGATCAAGAAATATGGCAATGACCTCTATTATTTTCGTAACCGGACTATCCGGTATCAAAGTACAGTTTGGAAGTATTCAGCTTACAGGTATGGTACTGGCATGTGTTGTCGGAATGATCATGGGATTGATGTTCTTCCTCTTCGATAAGCTAAAACTTACGAATGACAGAGAAAACTGCTAAAACACACTGAAAAAACAAAAAGAAAGAACAGAGGAATAATTACCATGCTGAAAATTGTCATTTCACCGGCAAAAAAGATGAATATCACAGATGAATTCCCCTGTAACGCCACTGTCCCGGTCTTTTCTGACCGGGCAGATGTGCTTCACGGGATTTTAAAAAATAAAAATATACAGGAACTGAAAACACTTTGGAAATGCAGTGATAAACTTGCCGAACAGAGTTATCAAAGACTTCATGCCTTTTCTCCCGATCAGGCGGTAACACCGGCGCTTCTTGCCTATGAAGGAATTCAATATCAACACATTGCGCCTTCCGTTTTTACAGATGCCCAGTGGCATTATGTAAATGTTCACCTTCGCATTTTATCCGGATTTTACGGAATCTTAAAACCGACAGACAAAGTTATTCCCTATCGTTTGGAAATGCAGGCAAAGTTAGAAACTGCTAAAAAGAACGACCTTTATGAATACTGGAGCGATACGCTGTACCAAAGTCTTCTCGCAGAAGGGATGACCGAACTTGTCAATCTCGCTTCCGCAGAATACAGTAAAGCAATCCTTCCCTACAAAAATATCCGCTGCATTACATGTATTTTCGGCGAAGAGGTAAACGGAAAAATAAAAGTCAAGGGCACTCAGGCTAAGATTGCCCGCGGCGAAATGGTACGCTGGATGGCAGATCAGAAAATCGAAAGCGTTTCGGACATCCGTGAATTCAAAGAACTGGGATATCGTTTTTCTCCCTCTCATTCCACGGAGGACACTTACACTTTTTCTCTTTGATCTAACTGCAGCTTTGTTTTGTATATGCGGACATATCACTCCCATTTGGGCCGCAAACGATAACTTGGGCTGCTGACTATAACTTTGACTACAGACTATAGTTTTTCCGCAGACTATGACTTTAGTTGCCGACTATAACTTTGCTCCAGGACTCTTTCATATTACTTTTATCTGTGTCTCCGGTGAGATCGTACGAAAAAGCTCGCTCATATTGATCTTCGCAGCACTGTCCGAAAAACTTGCGTCACAAAATACTGCCCGGCGCGGATGCTGTCCGGCAATCTTTCTGATCACAGTCTCGGATATATTTTCATTAAAGCAGGCGGCTAACTCTTTTCCGTCATAATAATGCACTGTATAACCACCGATTTTCTCCGAAGAGTACGGCTTTGACAATAAAAGTCCCCATTCCGTCAGACAGGCGAACAAAAGATCTAAGTCTGTACGATCAGGCTTAATATTTGTCTCAAGTCCGCAAAGCATTTCCTGCGTATACTCTTCAGGCATGTAATAAACATCCTCCATATTACTTTCATCAAGCCGCAGCACACGAAATCCAAAATCTCTGTTTTCGCATCCGTTTTCCCGTTTTATTTTTTCTGCTGCCCGGCGGATCCGTTCTTTTCCGATCTCACAGATTGTCTTATATCCTGCCTTATACGCTTCACTTTTTTTATCACATTCCTGCGGTATCTGAACTAAAATATAGTGCAGATCTATGTTTTTATCCGCCTCAGTCTGCATCACCGCATGAGCCGTTGTCGCCGATCCTGAAAAGAAATCCATTACGATATCGCCGTCTTTTGCCGCCATATTGATAAAATATTGTATGACGTTGACCGGCTTTACATTCTCAAACACTCTTTTTCCGTCAAACAGTTCCTGTACGCACTGCGTACCTGCATTGTATATGCTCACTGCCTCTTTCGGAATCAGAGTGGACGGAGCGCCCATCGCGTCTCCCAAATATTTTTTAATATAGATGTTCCAATGTGCCTGATCTCCGTTTTGATCGACAAGCGGACCTGTCTTCGTTCTTTTAAATGTCACAAGACCTTCTTCCTTTGCCTGCTCAAACCTTTCCCGCACGAACCGGTAAATATATCCGTCTTTCGGACGCACTCTCTCCCCGTCCGGACAGATGATCTCGTATTTTTGGTTTGCATTTGTCGATTTATTTTTAAACACAAAATCTTTATCTCTGTATAATCCCCGCTCGTCTTTTTCCCGATACATCTTGATCGCTTCCCCTGACAACGGCGCAAAAAACATATCCAGACAAGTTTTATTTTTTGCATAACACAATATATATTCATGTGTCTTACTCGCAAATTTCGGCCGGATACCGCCTGCCGTAGAGCAATTCCATATAAAGCAGTTGACAAAATTTCGTTCGCCGAAAACCTCGTCACATATTTTTTTTAAATTTGCCTGCTCGTTATCGTCTATACTGATAAAAATTACTCCGTCATCACAGAGAAGGTTTCTGGCGGCAAGAAGCCGTGCATAAATCATGCTGCACCAATCCGAATGATACCTTCCGCTGTAATCCAAATTCTGATACATCCGGTTTTTATCATCTTGAGAAGCTCCGCCTGCATTCACATATTCTCTCGCTCTGATCCGAAAATCATCCGCATAAATAAAATCATTTCCCGTATTATAAGGCGGATCGATATAGATTACTTTTACCGAATCCAAATAACTTTCCTGAAGAAGTTTCAGCACATCCAGATTATCGCCTTCTATATAGAGATTGCCTGTCGAATCCCACTCAACAGAGTCTTGCACTACGGGACGCAGCGTTTTTCTGATCGGTTTATAAACTTCTTTTACGGCTTCCCGCTTTCCGACCCATGAAAATTCGCATGTTTCGCTTTCCTTTTGATTGATTCCCAAAAGAAGCTGCAACGTATTGATATCGACTTTTCGGATTGTCTTCCCATCGTTATCTTTTTGTTCTTTTACGCATGACGGGAAAATATCCGCAAGCCTGCGGATATTTTCCTGAAAACCGTCAACAGATTCAAATCTCATCTTTTCCATCTATGTCTTTCCTCAACTATTTCCTGCTCTGCCATACTTCATCCGTCTTTTGAAAAACATTCTCTGCATCGGTTTATAAATCTTCCGTTTTGAATCGCCGCTTCTTCACTGTCAAAAATGAGCAGCTCCTCTTTCGGCACTCTTCTTATAAACTTGCAGTCATCTGTTTTATGATAAAAATTTGTCGGCGTATATGGGTTTGCATACACTCTTTGCTTCGGCTTTCCAAACGCCTGCGCCAAACAGTCAATACCTTTTGTCTCTCCTAAGTTCTTTGCAAAATACAAGGCAAGTTCTGATTTATTTTTCTGTCTCATACGCTTAAATTGAACCGTATCATCGAGCAATTCCTCTTTCTGCATCCATCCGATCACAAATCCTTTTTTTGCCGGACGATCCAGGTAAACTCTCACAAAGATATCACAGCACTGATTTTCGCACTCCCATGCGATCACTCTGCGCCGCAGGTTTTCGCCCTTACATCCGTCAAATTCCGAAAACCTTTCCTGAACTTCCCTGCAGTAATCATCCAGACAATATCCAGGATCACTTTCCCGCCGTTTCAACTTCGGATAACAGAATACATCATCTTTACGCCGGATCGTCTCCAACAGTTTTTGCACTGACTTCACATTATCATAATCCCCTGTGAAATCACTTTCTACTTTCAAATCGTTTCTTATATTCGTAGATTTTACTTCTACGATCTTCACGCCTAATGTCCTGCATAACCGCCTTGTAACATTGCTCAGTTTCACAAATTTATTAGGTGTTCTTGCAATATCCTGCCTGATTGCTTCTTCTATAAAAGCAATGTTGACCGTTCCGGTTTTCCAGAGCAGAAAATCAAACGGGGCATGTTTTTTAAAATCATCATTTCTGATCTCATCGTAAGTTTTCAAAGACAACTCCTGAGAATAATACTGACGAATAAATCGTTCGGTGATCTCCTCCGCGATCTTCCCCTGTTCTATATTACATTCCCGCTCTTTCTTCGGTCTGTCCGGCTGCCAAGTTTCCGCCGTATAGTTCATGATCTGTCCTACCACCCGGGCATCTAAATGCACCTGTCCATAATCCGCACATACAATATGATTTTGTAAAGTCAATCTCATCTTCTGCTTTGCACCTCCATGTGCACGACTTCAACTTTTGTATCGAGATTTCTTTTCCTTAAATACACAAATCGCTTCCGTACAAGATCTTTCTATATAGTGTACCTCATTATATCACAAACGGCAATGTGCATTTCAACCGAACTGTTACTTATAAGAAAAGACTTCCGAAAAAGTCACCGATGCCGTCTACAATACCTGACACAATATCGCCGACTCCGTCGCACACATCGCTGATAACATCCGATGCCACACTTCCCGCAAACATTCCCGCGCCGATCCCGATAACAACTTTTGCAGCTAACGGAATCGGTGCGGCCGCAAGAGCCGCCATCGTCGCCTCTGATGCGGCTGTTCCCGCCGCCCCGGAAACAGATCCTTTCAAAGCGCCGGACGCAACATTTCCTGTCGTCGTTGACAGATCGTCTCCGTTCACGATTGATTCCACCGCAGCCATTCCTCCTCCGAAAGCTCCTCCGAGTTTTGCCGACGATTTTGCCGCATTGGCAATCCCGGTTGATGACTGGACTCCGTTAAACTTATTGCTTACACGGGTTGTATCTTTCGTTGAGATTCCGCTGTCTTTCATTACTTTAGTCACACCTTGAGAAGGCGCCTTTGCATTAAATGCCGCCGCACTTTCAGACGTTCCTACTAACTGCGTTGTTCGATATTGACCGTTTTGCACCCGTTTGATCGTATCCATCGTTCCTTTTGCACTCGGAGTATCCTTGCACTGAATCCTCTCTATAATGCGATTTCCCTTCTTCGTAACCAAATCTACCTGACGGGCAGTTGACGAATTCGTAAGCGTTGTTGTCGTGTCCGGCTTCAGCAGATTAGAGAGATTCTTCTTATCAGAATACATCACCTCAAAAGCATTTCCTTTTCCGCCGGTCGGCGAATATGCCCCTGCCCTTCCTGACATTCTCACTGCTACAGAATAGTCATACCCTTCTACCACACTGTTTGCTAAATTTCCTGCTGTTTTTTCTTTGTTTTCATTCATTTTTTCTTCCTCCTCTGTTGTTTCTTTCCACATGCTTCATCTGATTCTTGTTTCATTTTGTCCCTTTACCAAAGCCGCCTCCTGCCTTGACATACTCCTTCTCACTGATCCAAACGTCATTCTAAAATTCATACACTTTCGGCATCCCTCCTTTTCACCAGAGTTTGCTGTATAAAGATAAAGCAGTAATGCGGTCTTTCAATTCATCGTCATAAGACAAAATTGTTTTTATCTCATAGAAGTCTCCCGATCTTCTTACTACCATGACAAGTTCCGGATCTTCACTTAACGGAGCATCTATATGCAGAGGCATGAACCATGAAATAGTTCCGCTTTTCCCTGAATAAGAAGCTTTTGCAAACGATCTGTCGCGGCGCTGCATTTTAATCCCCCGCTCAAGAGCATTCATGATCTGACCTGCGATCTTGCTGTCGCTCTGACTGCGTATGCTTTCCGGAAAACGTTCCCGCCTTTCCTGTATGATGTGGATCAGACAGTTTTGATTAATGTCGAAATCTTCCTTCTTCGGATTAAACACTTCTTCTTTTTCATCGAAAAAACTGATTGGCTCAATCTGCATCATTGACTGTTCTTTTGTAAATCCATAATTCAAATAATCCTGTTTACTCTCGATTACACGCTCCGCGATATACGTCTTGTACTTTTCATAATATCGATATAGAACTAAAAAATCATTTCCGAATAAATCCATCATTCCGGTATTTACGATTGCCGATTTCGTTTTATTCGCGACAAAATATTCTGTCCTTCCGGCATCGACAAGCTGCGTTATCCTTGCTCCTATGATTTTGATATATCTGTCAAGCCCTTTCATTGACTTCCAGTTCGGAAACAATAATCTGCCATAGATCGCTTCTGTAACATTAGAAAGTACTTCTTCATTTTTTATAAAAATCGTTTTTTCGCAATATCCCTCACTTCTGTCTTTTACTTCCGTCTCAACCTTACAAATACGCTCCGCATGTTCTTCCCTGTATCGATGACAAAATTTCAATAAATTTGATCGAAGTTTTTTTTCAGAATACAGAGTTTTCCTGCACATCCCATTTACTAAATAAGACGGCGTTCCGACATAATATCCTGAGAAATAATCAGATCGTTTTAAGAGCGAGATCATCAGCGGCTCATTTCCGTTCACCTTGATTCCTGTATCAATCCATGCCAGAATAACGTCTTTTTCATTTTCCGGTTTTTCCGATAAATCTTTATCAAAAAAATATATATTTGACTCTTCTGACGAAATATTCTCTATAATCTGATCTATTTCAATATCCAGTCCCGTCACTCTGTATATTTCGTCCGTCACTTTTTCTCCATCTGTTACAATAAACTTTTCCTTAATCATGTGATCCATAAGTTATCCTCCTCATTTTATGATATAATGTAACTATTCAGCCATAAGAAGCACGAGTGCGGTTTTACGGATGGTTCAAGCTGAACTGTTACACCTCTCTTGTTTGTAAGCTTATCGTATCACCCTTTCCCGTTATCATGAATAACTGCAAGTTGACATCTTTTTGACAAGATTATTCTTTGTCAAATGACAAAAAATTGACAACACAATGACAATTATCATTATTGATCGGAGGTAAATATGTTAAATTACGCTGTCATCATTCAATATTTAACTCAACAACTGAATATTCCCAACGTAAGGATCGCAGAATGGCTTAACCTTGATCCTTCTATTATCAGCAATATCAAAAACAATAAACGAAAAATGCAAAAAGACATTTCCTATGATGTTTTTTACAGAGACGTCTTTTGCCAAGCCGAAATCGGAACTGATTTTCAAAGTGTTCACAGCCTTTACACATACCTTCAGGACAAGGACTGCTCGAATGAAGTAATAGACATGGCATACTCACACTATAAAGAACACAGATCAGTTGAAAACGCTGAAACTTTTCTGCTCACTTTACTAAAAGAAGTCAAATATGAAAAAGATGCTGTGTCATCGAAATCTGCGTCAAAATCCACTCACCGTTCCCCTTCCGATGCCATTGCTTTTGAGCCGTTTCATAACCCGATACAAAACAATACTTTCTTCGGACGACAGGATATGTTTGAGAAAATACGCTCTGTTTTATGCAGTTTGGGAACTTGTATCATCTACGGTATCGGCGGTTTAGGGAAGTCCTACTGTTCGCTTAAATATGCCGTTGAATATGAAGATTCCTATACACAAATCCAGCAGATCATTTTTACAGGCGATATAAAAAACACAATTTTAAAAATAAAATTTACAGGATTGGATGAATCTCACTTTTCAGAAGACGAAAAATTTGAGAAACGACTTTCCATTCTCGCTTCTTACGGTGAAGATACTCTGCTTATCATCGATAATATGGATACTCACCCGGCTGATCGGGAAAATTATGTGCGGTTAAAAGAATTACCGATACATATTCTCTTCACTTCAAGAGAGACCGATCTCGATTCAGAAAAGTTTCTCTTGCCGATCCATCCGCTTTCCAAGCAAGAACAGCTTCAATTATTTATGCACTACGGACGGTTTACGATCCCCGAAGATGAATACGGCGACTATTTTAAAATATTCAATATGGTAGAAGGTCATACTCTTCTTTTAGAACTGATCGCAAAAACAATGACTGCCGAAACATTAACGCCTGAAGAAATGACAGATATTTTGTACAGTCCTGAATATGACGATATAAGCAAAGTGGTCATTGAAAAAGACAATACTTATCAGCAGGAAAAAATGAACAACTTTATATCTAAACTTTTTGACACAAGCAATCTTACCGATGTCCAAAAAGAAATATTGATGAACCTCTCTCTTACGTCGATAAGCGGCATAAGACAGCGCTTATTCAAACAATTTTTAGATTATAATAATTCAGATATCAACGCTTTGATCCGTCAAAGCTGGATCATACAAAACAGACCCAACGGTCCGGCCTCATCACAGATTCATCTGCATCCGGTCATTAAAGCTGCTGTAATAAATAATACGGAACCTTCCTTAGAAAAATGTTCAGTTTTTATCAACAAAATAATTGAATTTCTGAAAGCGGCTTCCGCAGATGTGATCGAAGACAGTATGTCGAATGATTTATGCGACGTTCTTGCAAACGCAGGTCTCATGTTCAAATATACTTCCGAACATCTCGGCTTAATGTACGACATCGCCTTAATCTTATGGCGCAGCCTTATGTATCATGAATCTTATTCATACTTAACAAAAGGGTTGGAACTATTAAACAAAGAATCATCTGACGATATCGAATTACAACTGTCTTACTACGAAACCGCAGGAAAAGTTGCCGTCAGACTTGCCGATTACGAAAAAGCAATTACTCACTATCAGTCGGCAATCACGACAATCGAAAATTCAGGACAAGATTTTTCCGAAAGGCTTGCCACGATATATGACAAACTAGGGGTAGTTATGCGAAAAGCGTCAAAATATGAACAGGCTTTGGATTATTTTACGAAAGCTCAAAATATTATTGATATCAACCATATAAAAAATCCGGAATTAACATCCGACATTTATAATGATATGGGCGTGATCTATATTAACCTTGATATCTTCGATAAAGCTTTGGCGAATTATCAAAAAGCCCGCGAGATCCGGGAGTCGGTTGAAAATCCCGATCTCGAACAGATCGCCTATTCTTATCACAATATCGGAACAGTATATCAGCGGCAGAAAAAGTACGCAGATGCAATCACATGGCATAAAAAAGCGTTAGAGATCCGTCAGGAAATATACCCTGATAACGAACCGATCATTGCCGCGTCATTAACGATGATCGGCAATGACTATACACAGGCGGCAAAAAACGATTCTTCTTATCACTTTAACGATGCCTTTGAATATTTCGCAAAAGGCTTGGAAATCCGAAAGCTCACGTTGGGAGAAACACATCCTGACACGGCATGGTCTTACCAAAGCATCGGATTATGGCATTTTTATCAAGGAGAATACGAAGAAGCGATTGAAAACTATTTGAAATGTCTCAGCATTCGGAAAACGATCCTTCAGCCTTCGCACGCCTACACTGCCGAAATCTCATACTTGTTAGGAGAAGCATATTTAAAGATCAACCAAATCCACTCTGCAAAAGAACACCTTCTGCTCGCAGAAAAAATTCAGGCAAGCCTTCATAAAGTAAAGGCTCTTGAAAAAACACAACATCTCCTGAAAGAATGCAGTCTTTCATAAACGCTAAGAGACGCCGCAAGCTGCGGCGTCTCTTAGCTGCTCTTCTTATATGTAATTGTCAACGTTTTATACGTCCTTTACTTCGATTTTAAAATACCGTCAAATCCACTTCCAGTCACTTTTACCTCTCCGTTTTCAAAAGTAGCAATTCCGTATATTTCTTTGGAAACGCTGTCTATAATCGAAAGCCCGCCGTCTCCCTGCGTATATAATCTTCCGTCTATAACCAGCCCGTTATTATACTCTACCCGGACTGCCGCGATATCAGATCCTGTCGGAACATACTTTGTACTTGCCTCTGCCATTTGATCGTACACGATCATCGTAGTAGTATCATTTTCATAAGTACCTTCAATCTCCAGATCCGGCGTATATGTACCGCTGATCCTGCGATAGTTTCCCCAGCCTTTGCCTGCACCTGAAGTTACGCTTAACAATCCGTTCTCATTTTTATAGAACGTATAATATTGCCCTTCTAAATAATCTCCGAATGCACCACATTCTGATTCTTTCTCAAAAATCTGCCCGCTCGACGTATAGATAACATAAGACCATTCATATCCGATTGATGCAATCACAAGCCTGTCTCCCGAATCATCGTCTTTATATGTACCTGCCCATCCCATTGTGACCGGGTCTGTCAATACAGCTTCCCTTTTACTGTTATCTTTTTCTTCCTTTTTTTCTTCTTGCCCGGAATCTTTTTTCATTTCCCCATCAGTTTCTTTTTTAGGTTTTACATTTTCCTTTTTCGCCGGCTTCGATTCTTTTTCAGCTGCATTCTCTTTAACCTCTTTATATGTCGAATCTTTTGCAGTTTCTTTCGCATCGGAACTTCCAAACATTTTCACTGCTGCAATAATTCCGATTATTATGACTGCTGCCATCGCGATAATTCCAATTACTACCGCTGTTTTTTTCTTTTTCGGCGCAGGATGAGACACACCCTTGTTTTTAACATCTGCACTTGAATTACCTGTTGTCTCTTTTTGTGTCAACCGCTGTTCTGACTGTACATACTGCTTTGGCTGTTTGCTCTTCTGTTCTGACTGTGCCGACTGCTTTGGCTGTTCACTCTTCTGTTCCGGCTGTGCCGACTGTTCTGGCTGTTCGCTCTTCTGTTCCGGCTGTGCCGACTGCTCTGGCTGTTCGCCATTCTGTTCAGGCTGTACAGACGCTCCGCAATACGGACAGAACTTATTCTCATCTTTTATTTCTTTTCCACAATTTTCACAAAACATTTTTTTACATCCTTTATCTTATTTTACCTTTAATATAACGATGCAGTTCCCTTATAACCGTCATATTCCAAAATCAACGTCGCTCCTTCTACATCACACTCTGCAAAACTCAAACCATAAAATTCAAGAACATTTCCTTCAAAATCTTCTATCGCAAAATCCCAGTCAAGATCCTCCTCTGTGATCACAAACTCTATATCTACCCTTTCACCATCATACAATATACCGTCCTCAAGCAAATCTTCTTCCCAGTTATCCACATCAGGTTCTGAAGCATAAAGAGCATAAATATCAAAACCAGTATTATTAATTACATGCACATTATATCTTAATATTTCATCCTTTGAACTGCATTTAAAAATACCGATCGCCACAATAATAACTAAAACAGCGATCGCGATAACCGCTCCTTTTTTCTTTTTTCCTGTACCTTTAGCGCTAAAATCCGGCGGTATATCATGACTTGGGTCTTCCTTATTTATTTTATTTTCCGCTCCGCAATACGGACAAAACTTATCCCCATCTTTTATTTCTTTTCCACACTTTTCGCAAAACATGGTAAATTCCTCCTACATTCTCTTTTAATGTTTTCTATCACATAAAATATTTTAAATACTTCATAATGATATTTCCGAACGCATATCCGCACAGAAGACCGGTTATTAATCTCCGTATATTATTTGATTCGTAATGAAATTTATATTGTACGAACCAATCTGCAAACATGATCAGAGAAAACACGACCGCAATTATATTGGAAATCTCGCCGACCTTGAATAAGAAGATTCCCAAAACTTCTCCTATAAACACCCCCGTACATCTTGCGCATACCGGAAATTGTTTTCCGCGAAAGGAAAAGCTTCGTTCCGGTAATTGATGACATCCCGTCGCTCTTCCTATCACCATAAGTTTCTTATATATTTTTCTTTTATCCATCATCATCTTACTCTGCAAAATGTACTAAGATCGGACAGACAAAAATCAGTGTACCGGCTAAAGAAAGCATCGAAAATTTTATACAACTCCAAATTTCCTGTTTCTTTTCTACTTCTAAAATATCCCAAATACTATACCCTAACTGTTTGTCTATATCCTCGCATAACTGATAGCAAAAATATAACGGCAAGGAAACTCCCACTATGACAGCGATCAAAACAACGATGACCGTTCTTAAAAATCCATGCACTAATTCATCCAGTATCGGGTAAAGCAAAAGAGAACCTAGCGCGCCATAGCAAAGACAATTTACTGTCATTTTATCCATCAACGAACTTAACATTTCAACAGCGTCATGCTGCGCTAAATGTTGTCTTCCGCAATTTTTACATCCCCACCAGGTGATAGATCTGCTCTTTACTTTAGAGCCCGTGAAAAGCGCTCCGCACAATAATCCAAACGGACCGAGCAAACACATTCCACAGCACCCGCGCCCCATACTGTATCCTTTTGTTTTAATCTCTGTCTCGTTCTTAACAATCGGAAACGTATCCTCGCTGTTACAATACGGGCATATAGAATCTTTCGGTATATTCGGCGGCATCTGAATGATTTTGTCAATCGCATCGATAATATGAAGCCCCGCTTCTTTCATATATTCAATCAGCGCTTTAAAAAATTCGACAAGAGATTCCCAAAGCGATCCATCCGCGTTACTTTCCTGATATGAATTCTCATTTTTCCCTGATTGTTCCTCACTTACAGAAGCGCCGCAATTCGGACAATATTGAACATCTGAATTTAATTCTTTTCCACAATTTCTGCAATATTTCATCTCGCACGCTCCTTATTCTTTTCCGATCAATAACCGAAACTGTTCCACATCTTCAGTCATTCCATTTACAGGAATTTCAAAATTCAGTCCATTTTTCATTTTTAAATTTAAAACCTTTCCATAACCTGTATAAAGAAAGACTGCTATCAATAAAAGCCATGCTACATCTGTTATATTCATCAGAAACATTACCCCAAATAGCGCTGCATACAATGTATCCCAAAAATCCATTTTTGTTTTTAATTCCATTGAACCGATTTCTGATAATTTTATCTCCAAATGGTTTTCTTTTTCTTTCCTTAAAAATCTATGTATCTTTTGACTTATCTCCAAACGCTCTTCATTATTACTTACTTCTGTTCGGATAATTTTGTATCGTAATCTTCCGATCATTTTTACTTTTTCAAAATAAAATGTTCCTTTACTTTGTTCCGCTTTATCCTTTTCTTCATCTTTTAATGTACTTACATCCTCTTTTTGTTCCAATGTACTGCTCCCACATTTAGGGCAAAATTTTGACTCTTCTCTAAGTACATTCCCACAATTCACACACCTTTTCTCCGTTTTCGTCTCATGAACATTATGTTTACCGCTGTGATCTTCCTGCTGCTCCAATATATTGCTTCCACATTTTGAGCAAAATTTCGCCCCCTCCCTAACTTCATTTCCACAATTTTCGCACTTCATTCCTTTTTGCACTTCCTTTATAACTAATATTTTTATAGCTGTAGATAATTATACTATAACTAAGTAAATATTACAATTAAATCAATATTTTTTTGGAGGTTACTGCATGGACACTTTAAACTTTGAACAAATAGGCGAAAAATTAAAGAAAATCCGCCTTTCCAAAAACTTAACACAAGAATATATCGCTAATGCTGCTGATGTGAATACAAGTCATATCAGTAATATCGAAAATAACCGTGTCAAAGTTTCTCTTTCTGTTTTAGTGCAGATATGTAATGCGTTAGATACTACTGTTGACTATATTCTTTCCGATGAATATAACGACTCATCCTCTGCCATCGAACAGGAAATTCTCCATGAGTTACACTCCTGCAATAATGAAACAAAAGAGCAGATTTTGAAAATTGTCAAAGCTTTACAGTAATTTCTCTCATTAACATTACGGCATATCGAAAACCTTGTATGAATCCTTTTTCTTTTGCTGCCTCCGTTAATGCAAATAACTCATCGCGAACCTCTTCATACGTCTTTTTCTCCAAATTCACTCTATTTTCTTTCAACAGCCTCTCCGTCTCTTCGTCAATCTCTTTCCCAATTTCCTTCAAATAATCGGTTTCAGACAGTAAGAAGCGATAAATCTCTCTTATCTTTTCAGTCTTATCTGCCGAGCTGTTCTTTTTTGATTCTTCCGGCTTTTGAAACATACTCATTCTCCTATTTCTATTTCTTTCACTTTGCATTACAATATAAACAGATTATTTTATTGCCTGACACTATAATTAAACCATCTTTATCAAACAGCATGAAGCCGCAAAAAATTTCCGATTTTTTTTGCAGCCTTTTATACCGAAGGAGGATTCAAAAATGAAAGCAGCAAACAAAAACACAATTCCCATCACTTCAGAATCCGATATTTTATGCGCTTTCAGAAATCTGACTTCTTCTTATGACGAACGCACTTTACACAAATGGATTAATTTTTTCAAAAAATGTATGTATTACGCCTCTTCCGATTATTCTAATCCTATGTTTCTTTCTTTAACTTACAATGCAGTTAAAAAGAGCGAGCAATATCCTTATGAATTTTTATATATTCATAAGTTGATGTATCAGTTTCTCTGCCTGAGAACCCCCTGCTTTTTGCAGTTTCCTCCATATACCGATCTTGCATCCGAATACGATCGCACAGCGATCAAATGGAATGTTCCCGCTCCCATTACGCCTTTTTTAATCTGCTATATCAAAGCCGCCAGTAAATTCAAAAAAAATGCCCCTGTCACTTCGTTTTTCCATGAACTTGACGAGACATTTACAAAGACAGAAAAATTTCAAAACGATCTTACCCAAACAGAATATCGGATTTTAACTGATGAAATTCTTTGCCGTAAATATTTTTGTACTACGGAAGAAATTTATAATACTTTCTCAAAAAACGATTCCCAAAAAGAGGCGCTCCGGCATTGTATTTTTCATTTAACCGAAACATTAACCGCAATTTTGCAAAACAGCCGCCTCAAAAATTATTCCACTGCTCCGGTTGTTTCAAACGCATATATTCTGTTAAATACTTTCAGGGAAAAATTATATGAACAGACCTGTTCAGAAAATAAAAAACTAGATTTAACGACCTTATATCCACACAAAAAGCCGTGGACTATTATAGGTGAAAACGAACTGATGCAGAGCATAAAACATTCTCTGTCTTCCTTTTCTGCAAAAATATTTTCTCTTGCAGAAGAAACTTTAGATGACCATTCCATTTACCATATCTCGGCGAAAGACTACGAAACCTTTTCCAACGGATGCACTAAGATCATAAACGACATAGAACAGCAGATTGAGAAAGAAAAAGAAAAAATCACAACATTCTATCTCAATATAACAAACGCCCCCGCTGTCAGTCACGCTCTCTCTAACGGACAATTAGAACTTGATCAAGAAAACTTGAATTACAGATGTTGTCTGCTTACAGATGCCCTTACAACATTTGCCAATTCTTTTTCACAAACGATCCTGACTTTCAAAAACAACGTCAGGAAGGCTTCTCACGCCTTCCCTGAGCAATATACATCTTTAAAAACCGACAGTGACTACTTTTCGGAATTCAAGCACTCTGTCAAAACAATCGAAAAGAGGCTCTACGGGGAAAACTTTATGACAGCTTTTGAACATTCCAAGCCGTTTCTGTTTTATAACGACAGAGGATTCATAAATACTCTCACATATCCCGCTGTCCTCTTTCCGGCAGAATGTTTAAGAATAACTCATGAATTGATAGGAAAATATTTTTTATCTGAAGATTATATCCTTCAGTATTTTCATGATAAAGGGATTCGTTTTCCGATATCACTTGCTGAATTTTTATCGAAAGTTGATATTAAGTAACACACAAAAACCTTTGCACTCCTTCATAAGTTTCTTTGAAATTGATGTAAATTTAGTGTAGTGCTAATGTAGGAATCTCTATTCCATTTTCAAGAACTCTTCAATCACTTTTACAAATTCTTCAGCTCTATCATACTGTTCCTTTGCATCTTGCAGAGACACAAGAAAAAAATCCGCATAATCGGTATTGTTTCGAATTTGAAATGCCTGACTGATATATTTTGAATATTTCTTGTCAAACTTTCCTGTCTTCACATATTCTTTCTGAAAATATGCAATAACTCCGGCATGCTTTGAAAAGTCTTGTCCTTCTACCGCCAGCAATGCACGCACCGCTGTAAACATTGCATAATAGGAACGACCTATAGAATCTTTATAACTTCCAGCCTCTAATAGTATTTTCGAGGAATGCAGTCGCTCTTTTGCCATTTCCAAGCGATATACTTTTAATTCTTCTCTATTATCAGGCAACGATTTCTACCCCCTCACTTTCGATATTTCTATAATAAGGTAAATCATTTTTATACTTCTCATATTCAGCAAAAGGAATAACCGTTGGAGACACTATCGTACCATACTCTAATTCCAAGTCTGAAGAAATATCCCACACACTTTTCAAGCCTTGTTGAAGTTTTTCTCTATCTCCCTGTACAATAGCGACTATATCTATATCTGAATCCTTTTGATAATCGCCTCTAGCATAAGAGCCATACAAAATAATTTTCACAACATTTGCTCCATATACCGCTTGATACGCCTGAGTCATCGCCTGCAATATTAAGTTCAATTCATTTCGTGTACACATTTCTTTCATACTCCTCTGATTATAACATATAACAGATTGTTTCGATTTTATTATAACGTAATTCCTCTAAAAACAAAAGGTACTCTCTATACATCTTTTATAACCCATCTTTTATAACTGTATGTAATCAAATTTTATCTTATTGACAAAAATTGAGGTATCGCAATTTGCTAACACCTCGCAGTCTATTTATCAAAACAAATTTCCATCCTTAATGTTAAATTTTGTTCTAAAGAACGTTCTGTTTTGACAATATCTTAGAATTATTTCCCTAACATAACTTCTCGTACAATATCTATCTTCGATTAATGTAGTGCCATCATCACCCTTTATCTGTTTTTTGAATATTTTCTTCTGTTCCCACTCGCTCTTGATTCCCTCAACTAAATCTTCACTCATTTCAAGATGCGAGAGAATTACTGAATTTAGTTCTTTGTCTCTAATTTCTTTAATTTGAGAGAATGTGCTTAACTGTTGCAATTCTTTTTTTACTGCACTTGTGTAATTGTCTGAACTGATACATTTGCTATTTGAGCCAGTCCTTCTTATGTATAACCTCAGCAAGTTTCTCAAGAATACCTCCAAATACTCGGTTGTTTCGTGGATACCCTTTTGCAGGTTCGTATAATTTGCCGGGACAAGTGCATTTCTAAAATACCAAGCATTTTTCGCAAAAATATCATTTGTGGCAGAAAATCCGAGCGTTCTCAAATACTTGATTAAAAATACTGCCGTCGCTCTTGTATTTTCCTCACCAAAGATATGGATTTGCCATAATCTTGAAACAAAGACTGCAAGATGATGAATGATTTCCTCCATCGAAAACCCTTTGTAAATAAAGTTTTTTCCTGCAAAAAATCATATTCAAGAGTTGCTCTTAGTTCCGAGGCGCTTTCGTAGAGAACAGTTGCTCCGTCAAGTACCCACTCTTTTTCGTAATTTTCAAAATATAATCCTGTTTTTCTTCCACTCATAATAATAATCATGGTTCGATAATCTTTCATCTACTGTCATCTGCCTTTACATAACACAAACAGGCTCATAGAAAATACATTCCATGAGCCTATCTCTTTATATCTCTTTATAACGTTTTAAATCTGTTTTCATTATGGTACAAAATTGATATAAAAATCATTTTTTATTTTATTTCACATTAATTAGTACAATTTTGCGCCTGCCGGAATATGCTCATCAACCATCAGAAGATGAAGTTTTTCTTCCCCTTCTTCATTATGAACCGCTGAAATCAACATACCACAGGAGTCAATTCCCATCATCTTTCTCGGCGGCAGATTTGTAATAGCGATACATGTCTTGCCAACCAATTCTTCCGGCTCATAATATTCATGGATTCCGCTCAGGATCGTACGATCCTCTCCTGTTCCGTCATCCAATGTGAACTGCAGAAGTTTCTTAGATTTCGGCACTGCCGTACACTCTTTTACTTTTACCGCTCTGAAATCTGATTTAGAAAATGTCTCAAAATCTACATCGTCTTTAAATAACGGCTCGATCTCAACTTTGGAAAAATCAATTTTTTCTGCCGATTTTTCCTCTGTTTTTACCTGTACTGAATTGTTTGCTTCATTCTTAGCTCCGCCCTGTGTTTTCATTGTCGGGATTGATGTAGTGAAGTCTTCCACGATTATCCTTTTTCCTCTATAGAGTACCATACTTATCCAAGAATCAGTTTTTTAATTCTTCCACCGAAGTCCACCAAGCTCCAACTCGGTATAGTCAAATTTGTGGTACAAAATTTTTTTAGAAAACGGAAATTCATCAAACATCATCAACGATTTTTCCCCTTTTTTCATTGCATGGATCTGTCCATCAAGCGTCAAGACACATCACTAACTATATTATAATCTTTCCACGGAGATTTGCAACAATTTCCTGCTTTTTCTCCTGTGTTGCTTCCGCATATACATCCATCGTCGTTGTAATATCCGCATGTCCCATAATACTCTGGATTACCTTTAAGTTAGACTCGTTCTCACACAATCTTGTACAGAATGTATGCCTCAGATGATGAGCTGAAAAATGCGGGATAATAAGAGGCTCTCTGTCTTCTTTCTCCGCTTTTTCAATCTCTTCCGTATTGTATGCATTCCTGGCGCTTTCGATTGCACGGTTTATGGCATTCGGCAAATATGCGGTTCCTGTTGCTGTCACAAAAATAAAATTTGAATATCCTTCAATCTCTTCGGAAGAGAAACCAATGCATTTTTGGAGCTCATACTCATCCAGAAATGCTTCATACACTTCATCTATCATCGGAATTGTCCTTCGCCCTGAAATCGTTTTAGGCGTTGAGATATGCTTCATGGATTTTCCGTTTTCATCCGGTCGGTATACCAATGTATGGTTCACACTGATGATCCGCTTTTCGAAATCCACGTCCTCCCATCGAAGTCCGATACATTCTCCAATTCTCATTCCGGTTCCCAAAAGGACTGTAATAATCGGAACCCATCCCTGATATTCCCGATGTGCTTTCAGATAACCCATAAAAGCTTTCTGCTGGGGAATCGTAAGCGCATGTCTTGGATTATGTTCCCAGATATGACTTTTCTTAATTTCCCTCATCACACCTTCTGTCGGATTCTGCCGGATCAGTCCATCTCTTACAGCCATCTGAAATGCCGGATGAAGCTGCGTATGAATACTATCCAAAGTATTTGCTTTCATTTCTTCATTCAAGATCATCTTGTAATAGAATTTTTTTACATCGGAATACTTGATTTTTCCGATAAATCTTTTCCCAAATGTCGGTCTGACAAAATGATTGTACATATACAGATAATTTACCCTGGTAGACTGTTTTAAATCATACTTCTGTTCAATATATTTGTCATATAACTGATTCAGTGTCATCCGGTCTGCAAGCTGCGGATCCAGTCCGTCTTCCTTATCACGGATAATCTTTCTTTCTATTTTTCTCAGTTCAACTAATGTTTTTGCGTAGACGGTCCGTCTGTTTCTTTCCAGATCTGTATAAGAATAGGAATAACGGCCATCCTTTCTCTCACTCTCGCCGGTCCGCAACACATAGCCCCGGCTGTCTTTTCTTGAATTTGCCATTTTTTCACCTCACAAATAATGTGAGGAGCATATGAATTGTGCTTATCCTGCCTGCATAATAGCTGCAAGTCCTTCTTAAGCACCTGCTATTTGTAATTCATTTCTTACTCTTCTATTATACAGTTTATCTATCGATAAGTCAGCAACTTTCTGCTCCTCAACGTATTTCATAGATTGTCTTTACAATTCATCTCGAAAGTTCTCAAGATACTCATCGATCAGTTCCGTATTGATCAGAACGATCCGCTTCACATGGTAGACGGCCTTCGCATCTTTCGCTAATTCTTGGAACGTATGAACTCCCATGGAATATAGTTTTGCTCCTTCCTCATAACGGACAAATTTCTTTCTTCCGGTCTGAACCAGTTTCTCCAGTTCTGGAATTTCTTTTCTTACTTTAGGCATAAAAAATCCTCCTTCTCTTGTACATAAAAAATATCTTTCATATATACAAAAGAAGAAGGGTAAAAATACAGCCTCTGATATGCAATTTTTTATTTTAACAAATCAAGCAGAGTATATTCGCCTTTCGGAATCTTAGCTGTTCTATGATACTCTTTTATTGCCGCTACAAGAATTCTGGAATCAGAAAAGTAATCCAACACATAATCATAAGACTTTACATCGGGCATTTTAAGATTTTCCTTGCAAAAATCACTTGGTTTTTTCCCTGACTTTTTAAATTCTTTATACTGATTTTCGGCAAAGATAATCAACATTTCAATTTCCGGTGCAGTAATCACATTGATCACATCAATTTTATGTTCATACGCTTTACCAATTTTAAAATTTTCTCTTCTTGAATCCAATATTCTGATTACTGATATCTTCTCCGCAAATCCTTTTCTCAAATACTTCTGTTCAAATTTCTTACCATCCCTGCATCGAATTACCGACTCCTCTAACATCTCTTCTCTCGAAAACACGAGTAAATCTTCATCCAGAAGAATATCCATAATCGCATTTTCTGCAGCACCTTCACATATACATGCTTTATATTTTGCCAATTCCATAACGCACCTCCTATTTCAGAGATGCAGCTATGCTTTTCTTCAACTGCATATAGGCTTCGTAAGTAGGTGTCGTCCCTTCCAGAAATCCACTCTGATAAGCATCACTTTTCTTGATATCATTTCTTCCTAAAATATGGGAAAGATTTTCTGCTGTAATTCCATCTCTATTTCTGATAATAAAAATACTGTCGTTACGATCATATTCATCTAAAAGTTCCGGATAATGAGTAGAAAAAATTAGCATTCCACCATTTTTATTTAATTTTCCGTCCATAAAGAAACGAATCAAAGTGCTTACTATTTCTTTATTGAAATGATTTTCTATCTCATCAACAATCAGACATCCTCCATCTCTCAGAACTTCCTGTGCCAATGTAAATGTAATCATTCCTTTTACAGTTCCTGACGAAAGATAATTATTTAATTCTATTGCATTGTTCAGGACAATCTCTTCTTTTCCTTTAAATTTTAAATGAATAATTGGTTTTTCATTTTTTTCTTCAAAAAACAAATTTTCAATTGTTGGATCCAGGTAAGAAATCACCTCAGCCGGGATTCCTTCAGAAAACGGCAACACATTAATATTGGTAAAGAGCAACATACTGACTGCTTTGATATGCTCACCAGTTTTCTTATTGTAAGCAATCATAATACTTACATCATCTGACAGAAAGCTTTCCTGTTCATCCCGAACAATGATTGGTTCTCTCCCCTCAAAATCCAGCATAGCTTTACGAGTTGTTACTTCTTCTATCTTTTTTGACCAAAGTGACTCTGAGTCAATACGATACACTGTTCCTTCTACTTTCGTATTCTTAGATGTGATAACTGTTTCCAGTCTGCAAATTTCTTTGGTAGTCTCTGAATAAAAATATACATTCAAAACAGCTTTCTCTGTATTTCCCAATATTTCCTTTGTATTAATATGATTGATTGGTTCGTTATTTATAATACCTAATGCCAGAAGAAGAACCTTTAATACTGATGTCTTTCCAGAGGCATTGATTCCTATAAACGCGTTGGCCGGATTCAAATATATATTTGAAAACAAGGAATACAGATTTATTTTATCTTCTTCTGCAACTCTTTGCTGTGCATAAAAAGGTAAATCCAGTTTTTCTTTAAATAATGGCAAGCCTTGTGCAGTAACTCTCAATAATTTCATATAACGCCTCCAAATTAAAAACAGATTTTACGTAGTTAATTTTCTTTTACTGCTATTATATCCATATTTTTATTTTTTATCAACGGATAATTCGTTTTTATTTTTCAAAAAAGAGTACTCTTCCTTGTTTTATTAGATTTTGAAGCATCTGATAAGAGATACCTTTCCCTGTAATCTCGCAAGTACACATTATTCCGCCATATCGTCCAAATATCGATTCATAATTCATAGCCGTATTCATGTACATCATCTCAAACAACTTCATACAATTTCTCGACACTTTTTGTATCAAGTTCTAAAGGAAATCCCAGATAATGTAATCGTTCTGTTTCTTCGTATGGATATGCCGTTGCTTTGCCATATCGGATTTATCTGTAATTATTTTTTAGATTATTTTCCACTCACACCCTGTATTTTCCCCCTCCATCTTTTGTATATGTGAAAGGGTTCGTAGACACAGAGCAAGATCCACCCATGTTTAACAGTATTGCCGTTTGGCATCCTGTTGCTCTATGGGTTTTATCTTGATGGGGATCTCCCCATACCCTTTCAATACCAGACGTTTCATTCGTCTGGTGGTTCCGCCCAAAGGCGTTCACAGCACTATTTCTAATATCGGAAGGGACAGCCGATATTGAAATAAGTGGACTCCCGAAGGGAGGAATACTCTCAGCAGAAGGAGGAGTATGAGAACAGAAAACAAAGATAAAGAATTAAATCACAGACATTTTATAGGAGTACGTCTTACAGATGTCGAGCTGAATTTATTAGATCAGGGTGCAGCATCTTTTTCAATCAGTCGCTCCGAATATGTAAGGAAGCTACTTTTAGAAAAGCAAATCTATCATCAGGTGGAAGTCGTTGCAGACATGAATGATCTCAAAAAACTGGTCAGCGAATATGGAAAGATCGGATCAAATCTCAATCAGATTGCCAGATATTTTAACACTGGCGGCTCCCGTTCTCTCGCTGTGGAAAATGAAATCCATCAGTGCATTGCGGACTTATTCCAGCTAAGAAAAGAAGTACTGAAACTGGCAGGTGGTAAGAATGGCAATCGTAAAACATATTAAAAGCAGAAACGCAAATTACTCAGATGCCATCAACTATCTGCTGTTTGAGCACGATGAAAAAACCGGGAAAAAGATTGTTGATGAATCCGGCCGTAGCATCCTACGAAAAGAATTTTATATGGATGGACTGAACTGTGATCCGATGTCTTTTGATAAAGAATGCGAACTGACAAATATGCATTTTCATAAGAATCGGGAACGCTCTGATATCAAAAGTCATCACTATATCATCAGCTTTGATCCTGCCGATGTGACGGAAAACGGACTTACCGGCGAAAGAGCACAGGCTATCAGTATTGAGCTTGCAAAGCAAATGTTTCCAGGATACCAGGCACTGGTTGTCACACATACCGATGGTCATAATGAATCAGGAAATATTCATACTCACATCGTGATAAACAGTGTCCGGAAATATGCAGTGGACCGGCAGCCTTACATGGACAAACCACATGAAGAACGTGCTGGTTACAAGCACCGATCCACTGATAAATTCATAAAATTTTTCAAAAAAGCAGTCATGGATAGATGTCAGCAAGAAGGGCTTCACCAGATAGATTTACTTGCTCCTGCTGAAAGAAAAATCACACAGGCAGAATATATGGCACAAAAATCCGGTCAGGAGAAATTGGAAAAAGTCAATCAGGAAATCGTAGCAGACGGACTGAAACCAACATCCACAGTTTTCCAGACACAGAAAGATTATTTGCGAAATGCCATTGATGAATGTGCTGCTACTTCCGATAGCTTTGATGAATTCCAGACAAAACTGTTTGAGCAATTTCATATTTCTGTTGTTGATCATCGTGGCAGATACAGTTACCTTCATCCAGACCGACAGAAACGAATCACAGAACGTGCACTCGGAACGAGATATGGGAAAGAACATCTGGAACAGACATTTCTGCACAAAGATCCAATTGCCATCCTTTATGTCAGATCGCATCTGCGACTGGTCGTGGATCTCCAGACAAATGTCAAAGCCATGCAGAGTCCGGCTTATGCTCGTCGTGTAAAACTTACCAATCTACAACAAATGGCAAATACGATTATCTATGTACAGGAGCTTGGAATTGATACACAGACTGAGTTAAAAAGAATGCTTCTTGACTCACAGAAAGAACTTGCTGAATACCAAGATCAGTTTGCTCAACGCGTCACGAAAGCAAAAACACTCAACAATCAGATTCATTATACCGGACAGTATTTTGCAAATAAGGAAGTCTACTCCAAATTTGTAAAATCGAAAATCAAAGGAAAATACCGAAAAGAACATGCGGCTGAAATTCAGGCATTTGAAGAAGCCAGAGACTGGTTAAAGTCCTTCTACCAGGATGGAAAAATGACCAGTATAAAGGATCTGAAAATCCAAAAAAACAATTTACAGCAGACCATAGATTCAGACAAAGAATCCATAAAATCTCTGAAAGAAAAGTTAAAAGATTTGGAAACTGCAGATCAGAATATTGATGCTATTCTCCATATGCAGATTCCAGAAAAACGCAAAGAAAAATCAATAGAACCAGAACGATAAATCACGCCAAACAAAGGAGGAATTGTTACATGACACAAGAAGAATTTAATGTTGTCTTCGAACTTCAAATGAGAAAGTGCTCTGATATTCTTGCACATAAAAAGAAAGAATATACTGGCGACAATCTTGACCGGTTGAGCGCATTCAAGATTGCTGCCGCATTACAGAATTGCGATCCGAAAGCTGCACTGGCAGGTATGATGTCGAAACATGTCGTATCTCTTTACGATATGTGCTATTCCAGCCTACTTCATTTTGATATGGATCAGTGGGATGAAAAAATCACGGACTGCATCAATTATCTTATTCTGTTAAAAGCACTGGTAAAGGAGGAACAGGCATATGGATCACATTGAAACAGCTATTCTGAACTGTTACGGAATCCGGGAAGCAGAACAGAATATGGTCTTTGCTGCCAGACTCACACAACATGGTCATACAATCCGTAACATGGAAGATTTAATGACTCTTTACCACCAGACATATAGCAAGAAAACAGTAGAAAATATTGCCAGTCTTCCACATCCAACTGTTCAGAAATTTATGGTCATCACCATAGCCATCGTTGGTGCAAGCAGACGATTTCTGACACAGATTACCCGGCATCAGAATGAAGTAAAATACATGAGTGCTTCTCTGCAGTACAGCAATTATTCCGGACATGCGGCTTTTGCCATTCCATACGAAATTCTAAAAGCAGAAAGCAGCATCCGGGAACTCTACAGCCAAAGCTGTCAGTCGGATCTCGATAATTATGAAAAACTCATTTCAGCTGGAATTGACCATGATGCAGCCGGATACGCAACACCTCAGGGCTTACGTAATGTTCTGATCATCAGCGCCACACCTTACCAGTGGAAGCACATGATTGGTCAGAGGACCTGCCGTAGAAATACAGATGAAACTCGAATTGTAATGCTCAACATCTGGAAGAAATTATACAGCCTGAGTCCCATACTTTTTGCTCCCGATCTGACAGGTCCATTCTGTCAAAGAAGTGCCTGCATGGAAAAACAGATGTCCTGTAAGAATCCTATTTCTCAGATCTGGACTCCCGCTGATATTTTAGAAGCCGATTATCCATTGCTTATCAAGAAGGAGGTGCAACCCAATGAAAATTAAACTCATCGATTTCGGTCTGAAAGAAAAGCACTATCCTTTCCGACCACATGAAAATGATGCCGGTGCTGATGTATTCATGCCTTATGACTGTACTTTACAGCCAGGAGAGATTGCCAGAATTCCTCTGGGGTTCGGACTGATCATTCCTGACGGATTTGCCGGATATGTCTTTCCAAGAAGCAGCATGGCAGCAAAAGGACTGGTATGCGAACTTCCGCCAATTGATTCCGGTTATCGTGGAGAAATTCATGCAATCCTCAGCAACGTAAGCACCGAAACACAGATCATTCATAAAGATACCCGGGTTGGTCAGCTCGTGATCACGCCCGTTTTAATCGCAGATTTTGTTCTGGATCTCGGAAATGAGCGAGGTACCGGAGCATTTGGAAGTACAGGAGCATAACTACTATGATTACATTTGGAAGAAAACTAAAACACTTACGACAGAAAAATCATCTCACCCAGAAAGAACTCGGTATAGCCATGGGATTCCCTGAAAATTGCGCCGACGTCCGGATTGCTCAGTATGAAAGCGATGTCCGTACACCCAAAGAAGATCTTTTAAAACTTTTCGCATCTACGCTGGGTGTACCAATTGAAATTCTCACAGTCCCTGTTCTCTCTGAACCCAGGGAGTACGAAGCTGCATCTTTCTGGATGCACGAACTGGCATCTGAATTAGATTAACTATCGTAAGACCGAAACGAGGCAACGGATCTCTCCGCTGCCTCTCTTTTTTATTATTAGTACAGTTTTGCTCCCGCCGGGATTGCATCATTCAGCATTACCAGATTTAACTGCTCTTCTCCGTTGACATTATGGATTGCAGATAAAAGCATACCGCAAGATTCAATTCCCATCATTTTTCTCGGTGGTAAATTCACGATAGCAAGAAGTGTCTTTCCTTCCAGTTCTTCCGGCTCATAAAAAGCATGTACTCCAGAAAGAATGATACGGTCTGTTCCTGTACCATCATCCAGTACAAACTGCAGAAGTTTCTTACTCTTCTTAACTGCAGTACATTCTTTAACCTTTACAACACGGAAATCAGATTTGCTGAATGTGTCAAAATCAACAAACTCTTCAAATAATGGCTCTATCTCTACAGCATCCGCTTTTTCTTCAACTGCTTCTGTTACTTCCTCTGTATTTTCTGCTGTCTCAGCTACTGTTTCTTCAACTTTTACATTTTCTTCACACATAATTCCTTATCCTCCGTAAATATTGGTTCGCACATTATTTTAGCAGTTTCTAGTCAAGTATACAAGCATAGAAAGCTCTATTACTTCTCTGTCTGTACAGGTGCTTTGGGAATACAAAAGTCTTTGTTGATCTCTTTGTTACGATTTTTTATGATCCCCAAAAATATCATCTAAGATTTCCATTGTCCCATAGGTTTCCCAGAAATCATCTCGCTTCTTCTTTTTTTGATCCTGTTTTTCCTGCTTTCTGATACGCTCCGGGTGCTTATAATTTTCATTCATAATCATGAATTGATCCTGTGCATCAGCAATCCTCTTTTTCTGTTTTTTATCCGCATATTTCTGGATTTTCGACAAGGCATCAAAATGCTGTAAGGATAAATCATATCGCTCTTCTCTTGTCTTTTGATTTTTAGATTCCATCACAAGGCGAACACTATCTTCCAGAATACGGATATGCTGGCTTATATAGATTTCTGTGGCATTTTTCAAAAGTGCATCATCTATCTGCATACCAGGCTTAATCCCCTGAATTACAATAGATGCCCAAGTTTCTTTTTGTTTCCGAGATAAGCCCAATAATCCCATCGTATCGTGATCTCCTTACAAACTTTTCCTTTTCCTATTTTTCTACCAGACCAATCCTTTAGCAGCTTCAATTACATTTTGAAATGATTTTTCTATTTCATCAATCGTAATATCATGTCCCCAACTAATTCGTACTGAGCTTTCAATTTGATCTTTGGGTATTCCCATTGCCAAAAGTACGTAACTAGGACTATACGATTTTGAATTACACGCTGAACCATTAGATATACTGCAAAAATCTTTTGATGACAACATTAATGCTTCCGATGATACACCTTTAAAACAAATGTTCATTGTTGTTGGCATCGCATATTCCTGCAATCCATTATATTTATATTCTAATCCTGATTCTTCTAGCATGGTATTAATTTTATTCTTTATATTTCTACACTGTTGAATATTTGTTTTATATTCTTTCTCAGCTATTTCACAAGCCTTGCCCAATCCTGCAATTAATGCAACTGGAAGGGTTCCTGGACGAATTCCATGCTCTTGTTGTCCTCCATACATAATTGGTTTTACTGGTGGAAGTTTATATCTTTGCTTTCTTAATATAAGTGCTCCTATTCCTTGAGGGCCACCCAATTTATGTGCACTCATAGACAACATATTATATTTTATCTGTTGAAGTTCCTCTACAAGTTTTCCAAAGCTTTGCGTTGCATCAACATGAAATAATACGTCTTTATCTTGTAATGCTTCGCCAATTTCATATACTGGTTGAGTGATACCTGTTTCATTGTTTACATGCATCACGCTAACAAGCAACGTATCTTTTCTTACTTTTTCTAAAACATCTGTAACGGATATTCGCCCACTTATGTCTGGTGATATATAATCAACCGCAAAACCTTCCTGCTGTAATACCTTTACTGTTTCAAGTATGGCTTTATGCTCTATAGAAGTTGTAATTATATGCTTTTTATTTGTAGAATAAGCATATTCTTTTAAGCCTTGAAGTGCAATGTTATTACTCTCTGTTGCACCACTTGTAAAAAATACTTCATCACTTTTTATGCGAAGAATTGAAGCCACTTGTTTTCTTGCATTTTCAACAATTTTGCGTGCAGATTCTCCATAATCGTGAGTTCTACTATCTGCATTTCCGATAATATTTTTATACACATATATCATTGCTTCTAAAACTCTTTCATCAATAGGAGCAGATGAATTATAATCTAAATAAATACTCATTCTTTATGCCTCAATCGCTAAATTTAATAAATCATTAAGATTTTTTATAAAGTTTGTTCCAGTCAAATATGAAATTCCTCTTTCCAAATGCAGTTTAAAATATTTAGCCAAATTTTCCTCTGTTGTTTCTATTCCTTTATCAATGCACCATTCCTTTATTAATGCATCATATATTTCACTATATTCTCCAGCAAAAGTATACCAAGACATTTCAACATTACTATCCGAATTAATAGGAACATCAGTAGGTACAGTATTCTCATGTAAAGAAAAACAGAAAGCCCATCTACATAAGATATTCCAGTTTTTAATTCCAGTTTTCCCTTTTAATCTAGAAAGTTTATCTTTAGCTTGATTTGAAAGCCTAATTTGTTTTACTATCATGCGTCCCCCTCCCCAAAGTAACCTCTTTGAATAGTTGTAGATTTTGAATCGTCATCGTAAATTAAAGTGAATTCATCTCCAATATTATTCTTCATCATATCATGATAATTTCTATCAATTTCAGAATCTGTAGATAAAATAATAGTCTGCTCACTGGCTTGTGGAAAATAAGTTGTTATAAGCGCTTCTCTGTGTGCTGAATCTAGTCTTGATAAAGGTGTGTCTATAATAACTGGGAGCTTTTTCTTTGAACATAATGCTAATGCCCATAATAATGAAATTACCATTAATTGTTTCTCACCAGCTGACAGTGATGCTTTATTAATTTCTATTCCATTATAGTCTTCATAATATAAATCTAGAGTGATTGGATCCATAGAAATTCGATTTATTAAAGTTTTCTTGTTAGCCAGTTTTTTATAACACTCTGTCATTGTTAATGCAACAACTGATATTTTATTTTTTTGCAATCGTATTTTATACTCTTCTAATATCGTATCTGCCATATGTGCATATTTTATAATTCGGTCACTGTCATCATTTAACTCCATCTTTTTAAGATATTTCTCGACTTTTTTATTAAACAACGAAGTAGCTGACATTAATTCTCCATTTTTGGATCTCCGTTCATTGGTTTTTCTTTCGATCAAAACATTGGTTTCAATTATTTGCTGTTCAATTTCTTTAATTTCTTTGTAGATTCTAGTAATCTCTTTTTCATTAATATCAACTGATAAATAACTGTCCAGTTGATTCACTTCCTGTTCCATGTTTTTTAATTTATTCTGTCGTTCAATAACATTCAATTTCGTAGCCAATAATTGTTCATCTAAAAGAACCTGTAATTTAAATAGCGATGAATCCGACATGTTATATGATATACTGTGACTTTTCGTTATAGAATTTTTATTTATATAGCTCATAAATCTTAAAATTGCTGCTGAATCTTGCTCGTTATTTTTTTCATAATCTTTCGAAAAATGATTCATCTTTTTCAAAGCAATTTCCATCATTTTTTGTTCTTGTTCAATTTCTGAATTTTCCCTAATATTTCTAAGATAATCTTTTACCAATAAAAATGGGAGTTCTGAAGCAGCATCTAAAACAAGCTGCTCTTTATAATTATCAATTTTACTCATTAATGCAGTTCTTTTCTGATAAAGTTCCTGTCGTTGAGTAACAATATCTCCACCTTTCGCAATATATTCTTGGTTTTTCACATCCAATTTTTGTTCCAAAATATTCCTTGTTTCTTCTAACTTTTCCAGCTCTTCGTCCACTGCCACTAAGTTAATTTCTGCTATTTCTTTCTGATGTCTGAGTGATTCTACTTCTTCTGCTTCTGCATTTCCGACTTGATTTTTTACAGTTCGATTAATTATTCTTCCTAAATCACTCTTTAATAGTTCTAAAACTGAAATCCCGAGAAGTGTTTTTATTGACTCCTTCATTTGATTACTAGTCTTTTCTACCGCTAATTCTGCAATTTTTTCTCCATCAAAAAAGAAAAAATTCGACAATCCGCTTGGTAATATGTTTTCTATAAACATACTCCAATTATCAGTTAAAAATTGATTGTATGAGTCATCTTTATATACTTGAATTTTTTCTGTGGTTCTTTTTTTATCACCGATCCATTCACGGTGAATACAGTATTTTTCATTATCTTTATTATCCATAGAAAATTCTAAGTCTATATATGTTTCTAATGTTTTATCTGAGACATTAACAAAAGACTTTAAATATTGACCATAGGATTTATAATTGCTCTCATTATAGGCAAAAGAATTTGAACCGTATAACGCTAATAAAACAGCTTCCAAAAATGTTGTTTTTCCTCTTCCATTCATTCCTCCAATAAGAACGATTGGCTTATTCCCTTTAAATTCAAATACATTTGTTGATGCATATACACCAAAATTGTGCAAAACTAATTTTTTAATTATCATTGGTTCTATTCCTCATCTGGTACATCATCAAATTCTTCGCCTTCATCTTGTATATGTGCAAAGAATTTTTCGTTGTAACGTCCTCCCAAATCTTTTTTTCTTTCTAATTGTTGCGTGTAATATTGAGTTGCATCACTCTCATCTCTATAAAAATTGTGTTTTATACATTTTTCCAAAGAATCTAGTATCCCTTTCCTTTGGTTTACACTATTTGCCTGATTTTCAGTATCAATCAAACTATACAGCAATTCAAATGAAAGTTCTTCTTCCGGAAACATATCTGAGCATGTTTTTCGTAGAATATCCCATTCTGTATGTCCATAAGCTTCTGATCCAATCCACTCAGGATCTTCAAATTCTTTATTCATTACAGATTTATATATCCTTGGAAGCGAATCGTCGAACTCATGTTTATCATATACCCAAATACGACGAATATTACGTAATTCCTCTTTTGTTATTAATTCAAGATTCGCAAATTCATCTGGACCATTATTATTAATTTCTACTTGTATTTCGAGTAACTCTCGCAGCCATTGTTCTCTAATTTCTTTTTTATAAGGACCATGATGCAATTTCCCATAACTTCCCTGCAAGTATCCTTGCATTTTTTTAAAGCTACGACGTTCCCGATCATGTTCTTCATCACCAAATCTATTTCTAAACTCTAGCAAAGGAGTCATCCAAGCTTTTTCATCATCATTTGCAATCATAGCTTCCATAGATTTATCTTTTTCAACCATTGTACATACCCAACAGCCAAATCTGCTTTTACCACAACTAGGTAAATTTTTTTCAACCATCATAGGGCATTCATTATCAGCTGTTGCACCTCTGTATAATGTTAAAAGTTCTTGATTTGAGTATCCCCATGGATTTTTATATTGCATTAAAAATACCCAAACATCGTTATCATTCCATTCCTCGAGAGGAGAAAAGACTAATTCGTTTGCCATTGTTGGATTCGGGCTAAGAAGTTCACGTACTCTCTTTTTTTCATAATAGGCCATAGTACGAGCACGTCGTTGACTTTCAGCTTTTCTCGTCCCTAAAACCATGATTATTTCTCCATATTCCGCAATAGCTGATTTCACAAAGTTATTAACCGGTTGTATTTTTAATCGATCTGTACACCATCTCAATTTTTTCCTTGGGAAAGGATAACCTCTTCCAATAAAATTAACCCAAAAGGTATTATTCAAATCAGGTGTTAACCTATGTGGCACAAATGGAAGTTCATCTCTTTTGGCTGATTCCTCCATGATAGCTAATGATTTTGTTACCCACTTTTCTATAACAGGTGATTCTACCATCGTATCTGTGTTAATTATGTGCACTTTCTTTTTCCTTTTTTCTTTTGGCAATGCCAACAAGGATAACCATACAAGCTGTAGCGTTGCTGTACTATCTTTTCCTCCCGAATAACCTATTACCCAGGGAATGTCATCTGCTAAATATAAATTTCTTACAGTTTCCATCAGCCCATCTACTATTTCTTTTGTAATCGTAACCCCTTGCTTATTTGCTTCACAAGTTTCACATTTTGCCATATCAGTACCTCATTATATTTATATCTCTAAAAATTTTTGTTCTGCTGTTAATTCATCCTCCGTTAACGGCAAATCTAAATATTTTTTAATTATATTTCCTGCTAATAATATAGCATTTGCATTATTAATCATACGCCCATTATTACGGATTACTCGCAATTTCCAATCATTTGAATTACGCTTCCAATTAATCAATTCAATTTTCTTTATATATGATTCAACTTCTTCACAATCGTAGTTTTCAAATAAAAAAGCACCAACTCTCCCAAATGCTTGAATGACAACTGCCTGTGTAGCAATATATTGTTCTCGTAATTCTTTTTTACTAATCTCCTTTTTTTGTAACTCACTCCAAGGAATCATATGTACTGCAACACTGCCCCAAAATAATTTTAAAAACTTATAAAAATCATCATTACAAATATTCCTTTTTAAAATTCTCTTATTGGCAGTATAAAATGTATTCAATGTAAATAAAGCGGAGGAATATTTTCCTAAATTATCTCGTTCTTTATCAACATATTCATATAAAAACGGAATTTCACCAATTACTTTTCTTGTAATTACTGCCAGTGCATCTCTTGAATCATACAATTCTGCGATTGAATTTGAAGTTTTCACCGCATGTTTATTCAAATCTGTAAACATTTGCTGACTTCTAGCCAATCCTAAATCCTGATAAAAAACTACTGATATAGTTTCGTTTTCTATTTCTGGATTTTCCTTGATAGCTGCTAATATGGCAGCTTTACGATGTTGGCCGTCATTAATCAATATTTTAGCTCCCATATCGACCTCTAAAATCCCAGTATCTCCACCATCTGAATCCAAAGATATAAATTTATAATTGCCATCTATAGATGCGGCCAGTGCGGAAAAAACATAAGAATCTGGATTATCGATAATATATTTCTTAATCTCAGGGATTCGAGCTTCATTTAATTTTCGCTGTGCTCGATACTCTGGCAAGACATATTCCTCATCTTCGAGAAATATTTTTTCTAACATATTCAACGGAACCATGCCAATATAGTATTCTCTACCGGCTTGTATTCCTCTGACTACAGGAAAACGATAAGTAAATTTCATATCAACCTCCAAAAAAGAACCTACTCAAGTAGTATACTTAAGTAGGTTTAAACTGTCAACATATGATCCCCTTCAGATGATTTTTATTCTCCAAAAATGTCAATCTCTTCTATTGGCAACTCATCAATTTCAAAATTTCTTCCCTCAACAGTGGAGACTAGAAAATTTTTAATATTTTCCATTGATTCTATAGGTGTAGCACCAATTTGTTCAACCAATTTTTCTACGCCGAAATTTGCAAACGATGCAAGAAACGCCATTTTATTAAATTCATTTTTTTCACCAAATGCAAGATCTAATCTCTGCTCTTCTGATAAATTTTCTGTTAAAGTAGATAAAATCGCTGCCTGAAAATAAAAATCTAATTTTCCGTTATCATGATTATTTAATACATTTCTAGGAACTGTTTTAACATCTTCTCCATTTTCTGCTGGTATTTCAATTCGTTTATCATACATAATTCCAATAGAAAGACTTAACATAAACAAACTATAATGAGTTCTTGTTGCAAATATATCTCCTAAATCACTTATCGCTTTATTCCAGGCAGTTCCCTTCAACTGGATATCATTTGTTATCTCCACAATTTTCCCTCCTCAACTTTTGCAACATTTTTTTCATCATTACTTACAATAGTCCAAACACGTCCTATATTTTCCTTTGAAATCACATCATGTAAATCATCTTTTGAAAAAACTATTACTTGTGGTGCGAAAGTAGGTAACATATTTACAACATTTTGTCTTTGATCTGGATCTAATTTTGAGAATGGTCCATCTAATACCAAAGGATATTCCTTTCCCTGCAAATTGTCATCATCTTTGAGCATTTTCAAAATTCCACCTATATATGCAAAGGAAACTACTGCAAACTGTCCTTCTGATTTTGATTCATCATTATAACTATCAGTTACACGGACAGCAAACTCCTGTGATACGGATACATTTCTTCGACTTGTAAGCATATTATCAAGTAAATTTTGAATATTTACTTGCAATTTTTTACTGTATTCTACCGATTCTTTATCAAGTTTATCCGAAAAATATCTCAGTACTTCTTGCATAATTTCAATTTTTTCAGTAGCTATCCTTCCAAGTTCATTAGTCTCCGTTAGTTTATCATAGTCCTTCATCTGTTTTTTTAAATAAGGCTTTGCTTTTTCTATTTGGCTATTTAACCCATTAATCATTCTGTCAAGTTCTGCAACTCTGTCTTCTGCCTTCTGCCTTCCAACAACAAGATCTTCTATATCTTTACTATTTTTTTCAGAATCATCTAATTCTTTTATTTTCTTTTCGCATTCGCTGGCAGAGTTCTGGTTTATCAACACTCTCTTTATTATCTCTTCCACAGATTGTTTATCATAACCATTTCCCCATCGAGCAGCTGTTTTCGTAAAATCTTGATACATGCTAGAATAAGATTTTGGAGGCATCATATCCAAAAATTTTCTTATATGTTCCCGTTCGTCATCGCATAAATCTCGTCCGCATATACATGTCTTAGTATTTAACTTCAACAAATATGAAATTAACCTTCTATTTATTCCGGATGGCAACTGGCTTTTATTAGCTTGCAAATTCAACTTATTTTTTGCATCATTTACAGCTTTTGATATAAGTAGCTGAGGAAACATCGACATAACCTCATCTCCAAATTGATGCTGTGCACTATTCGCATTTTCTAAGAAAACATCTCTTTGTTTCTTTAAATCACGTCGTTGTTTCTCATAATCTGCTTTCGATTTTGTACTGCCAATTTGTTCGGAAATTGTTTGAATAATTTTTTTCTTTTCTTCTTTTTCACCATCACATTTTTCTATTTGTTCAGTTTTTTGTGCGATAAGATTTTGCGCAGTTTCTATATTTGTCTTTATAGCGGATACTTCACTTCCACTCCCAATACTACTTTTACCTAAATATAATTTCCCTAATACAGTGGTCTTTAAATCTGTTCTTCCAATGTGGTTAATAGCAGACTCTATTACATCTAAATCGAACATAGAGTATAAAGCTTTTCTTAATTTACTTGCTGAATCTCTTCCCTTCACTCTTAAATCAGCAATCATACTTTCACCATCAAAGAAAAAATATTCAGCCAATCCAGATGGTAACATTTTTTCAATGGATTCTTCTGGTTTGTCAACTCTCTTCCAATTATAATCGTCATCCATTTTTTGAAGAGATAAATCTTCTCCAATTTTTTCTGAATCATCGACTCCTTTCTTGTAAGTATATGTACGTGTAAGTGAAAATTCGCTTCCTGAATGTTCAAAATCAATTCTTCCCCAAACATTAAAAACTTGACCATAATCTAATTCATTTTCATAAGCCAGATTATATAGATGATCGGTAGTAGTTTTATTAAATTTTACCTGTCCATATATAATCCACTGAAACAATTGATGTAAAGTAGTTTTTCCATCACCATTTTTTCCATAAATAATAGTTACTTTTCCGTCAGTAGAACATTTTATCATTCCATGATCTTTAAAATTTCTAAAATTTTCATATTCTATGTTTTTAATTTTCATGATTTATTTCCTTTTCTAATCTATTCAATATTCCATTAACAATATCCGTTTTAGCTGCTTTGCTATCGTTTGACATTCGTGCAGCTTGAAGATTGCGTTCTTCTTCTTCAATGTATTGAATCATATTTTCAATTATTTCTTCTTTATTCACTCTCATAATCCTCCATTTCTTCATAATCATAAACACCTATATCTTCCTGTGACAATCCATATTGTATCAACAAATCTTCCAATTCATCATGCAATTTATTCCAATTTTTAGCCAACTTAGCATATTCATTAAATCTTCTCAGTTCTATCTTAGCCCACTGATCCATATCTGTTGATGGTAATGCAATAACATCATAAATTTTAGCATACTCTTTACCTTTATATGTTCGTAAAATTCTACCTCGTCGCTGAACAAATTCTCTATAATCATCATTACTGGAAAGAATCAATGCACTTTTTATAGAAGGAATATTTATTCCTTCATCCAAGCATCTTATAGCTGCTAATGCAGAAATTTCCCCTTTATTAAATGAATCAACCAATATCATTCTTTCTTGCATATTTTCGGTAGCTGTAAACTGGCTTGCTTTATATTCAAATTCATTTAACATCTTTTTTACAGATTGAATATGACGTATTTCTTCTCCGGTATTATTATCAAATAGTCTTCCATCACCACAATAAACAACAAAATGATCTTTCTCTGCTATTTGACTAATAATTGAAGGCAATTTATCCTGTTTTTCTCTTAACATTGAAATAATTCTTAATCTATTCCGATGGGCTTTTACAAATGTATCAACATCTATCAATTTACCATTTCTAAAGCAAGATGCCATTATACGGGATTGATTATTGAACTTTCTTTCTTCTTCATCATTAGCTGAAACATAAATAGGATAATAATAATATGGTACCAAAAAACCTTTATTCAAAGCCTCTTCTATTGGCAGATTAAACACTTGTCCGCCAAAAAATTTCATTAGTTCGCTACCCTTAGCAGCAGAAGTTCCACTAAATGGTGTTGCACTAAGTCCCAACATATATGGAAATATTCTTTTTAACGCTTCAGGTCGATTCGTAAATCGATGTGCTTCATCCACAATAAGTAACCGATTTCCAGAATGTTTTAACAAAATATTAACTAGTTTATTTTTAAAAGACGCTATTGTGGATATAACGATTACTTGTGATGTATTATCATATTTTTCTTTGACAATGGCATTTGTTAATTGGATATCCCATTTCGGGTTTTCTGAGGATACCAAAATAATATCAGCTGTTGGAAATGCAGTTATTACATCTTCAGACCATTGTTTTACCAAATGTTTGTATGGTGCACATATCACAATTAGAGCAGATTCTTTTTTCACTAATTTTTTTGCAGCAAAAATAGCGGTCCATGTTTTTCCAGTTCCAGTTGCCATGACGAAAAAGCCTCGATAGTTATTATCTATCCAGGCTTGAATGGCTTGTTCCTGATAGTCTCTTAAAACAATCTCATTCTGCTTATTTTTATTAGTTCTTTTATCGATTATGTCTAGTAATTTTTTTTCTGCAGTCTTTTGATATTCATATACTTCAACAAATTCATTTGTGTTTTGCCATAAAGAATCAAATTCTCTTATTTCTTCCTCTACTATTTCTTTACTTCCAGCTTCCCATCCCTTGGAAATGCGAATCTTTTCATAATTAGATCGGTATCCTCCATAACTAGAATTGGGAGAACCATAGAATACCAACTTATTATTTTCAAAATCCTGTAAAATTCCAAGCTTATCATGATATATTCCACACTGATTCGTAACGGCAATTTTAATATCCAAAATATTTTTTCTTATCAAATCACACAACAAACGTAACTTTTCATCTTCTAATTCTTCTATTTCTCGTTCAAAATCTTCACTAAAAGAATCAATTATATATTTCTGTCTTTGTTCATACCCTAAAGAAATAGCATTTGCATCATCTATAGACAATCTTGGACTTGCAATAAGTTTTATACTTCCTTTATTTCTTGCAAGACGCATAATTCCCGGCATTATTGCTCTGAAAACTCCTGATGAAAAGAAGCCAACGCTACGCTTATATTCTTTTGCACATGATAATATTGGATTTAAAAAAGAATCTGCAATATTATTGTCTCCTTTACTTATATAACTGTGTTTAATATCCATTTCTCTAAAGTTCATCTAATCCCAGTTCCTCCAGGTCAAAATCTCCAATCAAATCATCAATGTTGTTTAAATCATCTGCAATAGCTAAATCTCCACTGCTCGGCATAATATTCACGTTATCTACATGCATTTTCCCTTTTGGCGCAATTAATGGTATGGATTGTTTAAGTTGTGTTTCTGATGCTATTACATCATATTTTTTCCCCCATCTTTTAATGGCACTATAAATTAACCATTCTGACCACGTAACGTTTATTTTAGGGAGCAAATGAACAAGCTTTAGGTTTCTAATAGGCATCGCCTCACTTACTTCTTTATCTAAAATCTTTTCAATATCATTAACTGTTTCCTCAGTTATTCCGATAATATCAATCGAAGCAATTTCAGATGCATTTATTAAAAAATGTGTTTCATTGCAACTATCCAAAAATTCTAAAATATTATTAATTTGATGGTAATTTTTTCTTGCATACCTAGAAATATCAACAATCTCCATAATATCCGATGATTGTACTACTTCCTGCAGCATCTCAAAAGTACTTACTATATCTGTACCATTTTTAGCAATATAAGGTCTTGAAAAATTATACTCATCTCTAAAACAGTATTCTAATAAACTATATAAACCAAAAGGAATGTTGATATAATTCTTTTTTAGAATAATCGGATTATTTTCTATTATATATTCATAAAGGCTTCTGCAATGCCAAGAATCCTTTTTCTCAAGGAATTTTTCAACAACATTTCTCAAATATGTAATATCTTCTTTTGAGAGTTTTAAATTGTCCCCATGAATATAGCTTCCAAATAAGTTTAAAATTTTTATATCGTTCGTTGCTAAATTCAATACAATTTCTGTAATTCCAGGATATTTCTTTTGTATTTCTTGTTTTTTCACTGGATATCCTGTCTTTTTTATGTATGTAACAATCTCCGTATAAATCGAGGTAATTTTTTCATCTTTAGAAATATAGTCTCTTCTAAAGCACCATTTTTTCCCAAAGGTTTCATGAAGAATTCCCTGCAAATAGTATTTATTGTCTACATTTTCAGTTTTTAATTCTTCTTCAAAAACATAAAAAAGTGTATTCATCATAAATATAGAATTATCACTTGTATTTATATATCTCTCTATTTTCTTTAACAAATTATAGGAAATATATTTTGATTGTTTTGCCTTATATGTTCCTCGACCGCATAATATGCCTGCACGGCAAACCTGTGCAACTAAAGCACGATTATTTTCAGGTAACACAATATTTCCATAATCTTTTTTAATATGTAAACGGAACTCTTCTATATCTTTTTCTCCATACACCCATAATCCATTTGGATAATATTTCTTTAGAACAGCATCATAAATAGACTGTAACGTCAGCCTTGATCGATGATATATTTTTTCAGTTCTCTGATATTCCGTATCAATATGTGCACGGATAATTTCTTCTGTCAGATTATATTCCTTTATTCCATGCATAATAATCTCATCAAGTTTTTCTTCGGTGAATGCTTCTGGTAGTTTATCAATGTATGTTTGAGCACGCTCGGCAAGACCTGAACTACCAACAACAAAAACATCTAAATCACTATCATATGTATAAAAAGATGTCTCTGCTCTTCTTAACAAATATAAGATTTGTTCCGTCTTTTCTTCAAAATATTCCGCCAGTTCCGAAGGTGTTAATATTTCGTCTCCATCTCGTTCCGCATATATTTTTAAAATAATTTTGTTCACATTAAGCAATGATTCAAATCGTTTTATTACCTTCTTTTCAATCTGCCTAATTCGTTCTCTAGTAACACCAAATAATTTTCCTGTTGTGTCTAAAGTATTCCCCTTTGCACGGTTGAAAATAATTTCACGTTCTCTATCATTCTTAAACAGCTTCTCAAACATATTATTAACATCTTCTTTAATGTCAAAACTACACCATTTAATGAAGCGTATTATTTCAGTCAAATCCCTATTCTCTGATAAATTGATTCTCATAAAGTCTCTGATGCAAATTATTCCTTCTTCATGAAATTCCTTTAACATTTTATCCCTTATATCATCATCATCGGTGTAACCATAAACAAACCACTTTATATTAAGATTGCGTTTATTCTCAGAAATATTAATATATTCTTTTTGTATTTTGTCTTGAACTTTCTTCCTTTTATTATATGTAGAAACTATATCATTTAGCATATTTAAAACCGGGACTATAGTCTCAGTATTTTCAATAGCACTTATAAGCAAATCTCCATCCACTTCTTCTGTTGCTACTTTTAATCTATCAATCATTACTTGCTCTTCGGCACTAAAAGTAATTTTCTCACAGAATTCATAATTATTATGGTATATTTCGTCCATATGCTCTCTTATAATTTTTTTGATCCTTGGCGTATAATGTATTCCACCTTCATTTTTAACAGTAGTCTGAGACCTCTTCGATATTTTACGTAACACTTCATCAATTCCTATGATGCTTGTTTTACCAAACCCCTTAAGATCCATAAGCTTCGCATATGATAAATTCAGCAATTCACCAACAGAATGAATCCCTAAAGTTCCTTGTAAACGATTCATTACTCGGTTCGACAATTCTAATTCCTCAAGGGCTTTATTCTCATATTCTGTTGCATCTATTGAGTATAACTGTCCCAGAAGAGTATTTACATTATCATCAGCTAAAATATGCTCTATTTTCGGTATTGCTTGCTCATTATTATTAATATTCTTCACCAATTTATTTTGTTCTTTTATTTCTAATACGCCATATTTTTTCTCTACAATATAATTACTTTTGAGTTCATCTGGTTCAAAAAAATATTCAAAATAATTATTGCACAGCCCTACTTCACACTGTGAACCGATTATACTATATTTTATTGCATCCTTCTCACATAATCCATCGATTATCAGTCCATCTGCGGTCAATGGTTTACCGTCATAAAATTTGCTTCCGGAATTGGAAATTAATGTTATTCTTTTTGGAATAATTCTTAACTTTCCACATTTAAATTCAATAGAAAACTGTTTTGTTACATCATCCCCATGCTCATTATATACATTAGGGAACGAATCAATAACATAATCATATTCGCCAACATTTTTACCCTCTGCTTTGGCCAAAATATTTTTCACTATATAATTTATTCCATCAATTACTATATTTTTTTCACAAGGTTGCTCTACCTGTACTTCCATACCTGCATATGTGAATACCTGGTCAGGGTATTCCAGTATGATTGTATATGGTATTTTTCTATCTACAATTTTCAAATTTCCTTCTACTAATTCTATATTATAATTATCTGGATTTGTCATTATTCCAAACGAGCAAACAATACTATTATTCACTTCCCCCGGCAGATAAAGGCTTCCACTACAACTATATATGATATCTTCTCCGTTAACCAATCCATCTCCTTTTATCTCAATGGAATTTAACGAATAGTTTTGACCATCATACTCATGAACTCCCGATGCCGATTGTAAAATAATATTTCGTTTTTCAACACGCAATTCACCTGGTATAATTTCAATTTCAAACTTTTCAGTAACATCCACCCCTTTAGAATTATAAATAGTGACATTTCCCTCTAGTTTAGGTAAATAAGAACCAAAATCTTTTCCAGTAGCCATATAAGAAGCATATCTTACAGAAAAAGTCTTGTTATCAACAAGAAATGTTTCATTTACAAATCCCTCTACCTGGTGAACATTACCATCATATTTTACAACTTTTTTATTTCCGATTAGTTGTATAGTTTTTCTTTTTTGTACAGATTCCAATTTTCCAACAATTGTTTTTATTATCTTTGAAATTCCACCAAGCATTATTTATCCCTCATATATTACATATATAAATATTCCTTCTGACTTATCAATACTGTAAAGTCAACCTGTTAATTTCCATTTTCATTTGCTTCACCACATCATCCGGTCCAACAATTTTTACATCTTCTCCCAACGAAAACACCCATCCCAGAAACTGCCTGCTGACATGCACATCTACATTCACTGTAAAATGCTCATCGTCTGTTGGAATCATCATCACATCTTTTCCAAACCGATCAACAATCACACCTGCAAGATTATTCTTTACCAGCAGCTTTACGGTCTGTTCTTTTCCTCCGAACATTCCAAAACTTTTCTTCGCATAATCCGCCATATCCAGTTTTTTAAAGTGCTCTTTTCCTTCCCGGCACTCGCCTGACAGTTTGATATGTAGCATCTTATCCACCCGGTAATGTTTAATCTGCTCTGCATCTGAATCATAGCCTACCAGATAGTAGTTTTCATCATCCCAAGACAATCCCCACGGACTGATGTGATACCACGCCCCATTATGGCGAAGTTCCATTTCCTTCTTCACATTCCACTGATAATACTGGAATTTAATCTTCTTATTTTCCGAAATTGCATTATGAATCGCATCCACAGTGTAATAGATGCTCTCATTCATTGTTTTAATTCTTCCTGAGACAAACACCTGTCGCTGCAATTTCTGTGCATCATATTTACTGACCAATGTTTCCAGTTTTTTAATCAATGCGTTTGACTTTTTCTCTGTAATAAATTTTGAAGACTGGATAGCATCTACCAAAAGTTTTAATTCTGGAAGTTCAAACGCACGATTTACAACATGATAATGATATCGATTCCCGACAGGTTCACCTTCTACATCTATTCCAAGAACACTCAGATCTCTCAGATCGTTATATACACTTTTCCGGTCTGCTGTTACGTCATATTTTGCCAAGCCTTCCATGATTTCTGGCATAGTGATATAATGCTCATCATCTGTCTGTTCCTGCATAATCTGAGCAAGCCGGTATAACTTGAACTTCTGATTACTTCCCTTCGGCACTTATCCTGTCTCCTTTCACCAAATGATAACTCAAGTATACCATAGGTGGGAGACATATAGTGCATCTTTTCACACAAAACTTGTCGAAAAATGAACTATTTTCAGCTATTGTAATGTACAAAACCTGTCCATTCTAGACCAGTTGTAAATTCAATCCCGCAAGCAATTCTCCAAGATTACTTGAAAGATGTTCTGTCGGCTTCTCCGGCAACTCATAACTGACTAATTGATAGTCTGGATTCAGTTCCAGTTTTTCAATCAGATAACCGGTATTTACTGCATCATCCAGACCATCATGAAACCTTCCTTCCGGTTCGATTTCTGCCCGCCCCAATGCTTCTTCCAAACTAAGTTGTCTGGTTAATTCATATCTCCTTGTAAAAACAGCCTGATAGTCAATCCAGTTCTCTTTTTCTACAAAAGCAAGGATCTTTTCATCTGTGATTTTCTTTGCTTTGATTTCATGTACAATCTGATCTCGGTCAGATTCGCTCCAGGCATAAATCTGATAGTCCCGGTCTCCCAGCCAGTCAATCATATGTAACAATGCTTCCTGTATCCGTGGAGCATTTTTCACCTGTGAATTTCTAATGCCAGTCAAAGATTCAATAAAATGATCGATGACTCCATATTCCGGGTGTACATATTGGCAAAGTGTACTGATTCTTTTAAAATTTTCATCCAATAATACCGCACCTATCTGTATGGTTTCGTTTGCATATTTGTAAGATCTCCGCCTATAATCTCTCGGCACATTACACATTTCCAGATCTATAATCAGATTGTACATGTTGACTCCTTTCTCTTCCTAAGTATCAGTCATCGTAATGGTTCCAGCCGCCTAATATTCCAGGATTACTATGACCGGTTTTATGACCTTTGTCATCATAATGATTTGCTCCACTTAATATGCCTGGTCTGCTCTCACCTGTTTTGTGACCATTTGTATCGTAATTGCTGTATCCTCCCAAGATGTTAGGTCTACTTTCTCCGATCTTTCTTCCATTTGCATCATAATGCTTGATTTCTCCAAATAATCCTTTTCTACTGTATCCTTCTTTTTTACTCATTTGTTCGTTCCTCCTGAAATAAATTCATATGTTGTTTCTTACTGATTTTAATATAACTGCTATGCTGTGGTATAAAAACACCACGAATTCACATTCGATGATCTATCAATCATTATATGCCAGGCTCTTTTTACAAATTTTACAGATTGTCCCGGCCGGTGTGACCAATACCACCCTTGCATATGCAGCATCTCCAATCTTGTCGTAGAGACGTCCAGCACTCATCGATTCACCAATAACAGTATAGGAACTGTTCGCCACATACCCGATTTTTCCAAGGCCTTCATAAGTAACTTTGATTGCTTCCTTGTCATACTCATTATCCGGCTCTTTCTCCAGTCTGATTTTCATACCCTTTTCAAGAAAATCATTTCCAAAATAATGTTTTGTTCCTGTCAGTGTGATAAATACTTTTGCCATTGTAAATGCTCCTTCCTTAGAAATCATATTCATCCGGATCCAGTCCGGCATTTTCCAGTACTTCTCTTCGTTCATCTGCATCCATAAACTCCAATTCGTCCGGATCCAGACCTGATAATTCCAACTCTGTCTGTACTTCAGAATCGTCTTTCAACAGTTCATTTAGGAAGGTAAATTCCATTGCACTTTCCAGTGGACTGATATTTCCATCATGGTTCAGATCAAACATACTTCCGAATATTCCTTTCATAGCAGCTCCTCCTTTAATCGTTCATGTATTCATAGTAATCGGATTCGCTGGCAAACAAGATATATTCACCATCTACCAATCCCATGTAACCATCACCCGTGTTAAAACCTTTCGTTGCCAACGCCTCCATTTCTTTGAATTTTATGTTTTAATCTTCTTTGATGGTTACAGTGTATATCAATAGATGGGGTATAAAAATCCCTGCTCTTTTATACTGCTATCCTTCTATGTCAAAAGGCCCAGAATACCTCTTTCTGAACCTTTCCATTTTGTTGTTTTCAATTATAGATACAGCTATTATGCAACATTCTGATGATCATCATCAAGCTGAGGCAAATCTTCATCACTACCAATTGCTTTTAAACCTAATACTGTTACTGTCACTCCCAAAGCTAATGTTACAACTCCCCCAATCGTCTTTAATACTCGCTCGTGAAATTTCTGCTGCTGTAAATATAATTCCGTTATTTTTTCAGCTTCTTCAATCATTTTTTCAGAAAAGGCTCTTCTTTCTTCCGATGTTAAGTTTTCTTGTTCCAGTTGCTTTGCAAAGGTTTCAAGAACATACTGATGTGCATGGACTGCTTGTTCATATTCTTCTTTATTTGTTTCTAAAATTGTTTTGCATAACTGCGTATACTTTTCTATTGCTGATTCCGCAAACTCTACATATACTGGGAATTGCTTTATTATTTCAATCGCCACTTCCTTTTCCATATATGGAATCATAGATGTGAACTCCATCACTTTATCCTTTGTTAAATTTCGAAACGAGTCAATTTTTAACACTTTTTTTACAGCTTCTTCTGAATGATATCTTTTTCTTATTTTCTTTTCCATAGTTATTCCTCCTACTTTGCTTCTTTGCGAATAGTTCCTATTTTTTTGTCACTTCTGGTATCTCTTCCATTTTTGTTTCTAATAGTTCCTGCCGGAAGCCCAAGCTTCTTTTCTAGCGTCCCTACTCTACAATCGCTTCTAATTCTTCTCATGTTTTTTCTTCCTTTCATATCAACAATGCGCTTGTTGTTTTTTTATGCTTCAAGTATAATGAAATTCATAAAGGAAATACACGTACAGCATGCGGACTTACCACCCGATAATCCTCATGTTTTGCGATATACGGGGAGGTTATTCTCATGGGGAAACAATCTACGAGAGAAAATAAGACAATTTATCAGATTTGCCGGGAAGAAGCCGGTCTTACCAGATCAGAAGCCAGCGAAAAAATGACTGCCGTTTCTGATTCTAAAATTGAAAAGTTTGAGTATGAAATGCAGGAACCTACACCTTACGATATTATCCAGATGGCTGATGCTTACAGGCGACCTGATCTCTGCAATTATTACTGCTCTCATAAATGCGATATCGGTCATCGTTATGTCCCGGAAGTCGAAGTCTCTGACTTATCCAATATAATCCTGGAAACCATTGCCAGTCTCAATGAAATTAATCCCCTTACCACCCGCTTGATTCAGATTGCCCGTGACGGTAAGATCAGTGATGATGAAATCAAGGATTTTGCAGTGATTAGTAAAAAACTGGATGAAATTTCTCTGGCAATAGACTCACTAAATCTCTGGGTCGATAAGACTGCAAGCGAACAGGGGTTAAATATCGAACTACTGAATGCAGAAAAGGAAAAGCTGAAATAACAATGTTTAAGGCAGCGAACCGCTTATGATTCACTGCCTTTATCTTACATACGCTGTAACTGACCAATAATAGATTCTGTTCTTCTGATTGCTTCTTCCACCTGTCGTTTTGCATTATTGATTCGATCCTGCACCATCCAATCCACAACAAATCCATCAAAGAAATAATCTGCAAAGGATAAGAAATCTCCAGTATTGATATTCAGATTACAAGCCATGTTCACATCATTTAATTCTCTGCTGAAATTACGAAGATCATATTTCGCCTGTTCCATATTTTGTCTGGCCTGATCCATCTTGGAGTGTTTCAACATCGTAGAAAAGAATCCCCCGCCAAACATATCCACCAAGCCCCAATTCTTTGCGCTGTTCAGGTTTTCTCTTGCAGTCCGAAGACTACTTAACGCTCGTTGTCCTGCTTCAATCGCTTCTCTTTTTTCTTTTTCTATATCATATCCCATGATTTGTTTCCTCCAATTTTTATGAGTTAGATGATATAAGTGCAATGATTCCACCAATGATCAACAGTGGAAATGCAATATACATTAGTCCGCCAACAACCATTCCTATCAGGAGCACCGGGAAAAATACGACTGTACAGAGTAGCTTTAGAATTCCCCAGGATGCTTTTACGCCAAAGATAAAAAATTTTCCAATAAACCAGATCATGTATATAGCAAATAGTAACGATAACATATTCTACTCCTTCTGACTCCTGTTATAATTTGAGTCATTCATTTTTTTGCTTGTTTTCTTGATGTAAACTCAGATGTATTTCTCACACCAATTTTATTACTGAATTCCGGATTCTTCTCTATTTTTTCAATCATCCGGATTAACCTTATTCTCTGTGCCGTATCCATCCGCTCACCTCATTCTAACAGTTCTGCCTTTTGATATTGCCAGTATAACCGGATAACTTTTCAAAATATATAGCTAATACAAAGAATTGAACATATGTAATTCTCAATTTTCGAGGAATAGAAAAAAGACCCAGAAGAGCCTATCCCTTCTGAGCCTATAGATTATATATCGGTATTTTGTTCAAATAGAATCAGCTTAACGTCTATCCCGTCCAACTCTTCATTAAATTCAAAAGCACCCTCTGCTCTTTTCTGCCTCTTATCATCCATTTCATAATTAAACCATTTTGCGAAATCCAAAATAACAAGTGTATTTTTCGATGTAGCTGATGAACAACTGCAGTATACAAATACAGCATCGTATTTTTCATATTTGCTCTGATTTACTTTTCTTGTAATTTCTTCTCTGGAAATATTCGAATCAAAGTGCATACTTACAAATTCAACAGCTTTTCTCCCCTGAACAAAACGTATAAATTCATCCTCTTCACAATTAATAGCGCATATTCCCGTTGTTGCAATTCTCTGTATTAGTTTCTCACATTCATCAATAATTTCTGTTGCTACTGGAAGTAGCGTCTTTTGATTTCCGTACCATAAATTGATTATTGCTGCCTGCTCAGTTGTTGTTCTTTCCGCTTCCAATTTTTGAAACGCAATATTGATTTCTCTCATATTATCTTGTTCCTTAAGTTTATAGCAATGCGCAATCTGACTTTTTAACTCTTCAATCTTTTTATCAATAAATTTTTCAGTTGATATTCCATCCTGAGCTTTTAAATGTTGATCAATCTCAGCTAATGTAAATCCTGCTTCTTTTAATTTTGATATCTGTCGAAAAATCTCTACTGTATCTTTTTCATAAAAGCGATATCCATTTTCTTCCGAAACATAATCCGCAGGTAAAATTCCCTTATTATCATAGAATCTAATTGTTTTTGTACTTGTATTACAAAGCTTTGCAAATTGACTTATCGTATACATCAGATCACCTTCTACTTTAAACTAGCATTACCCTTAAGGGGAATGTCAAGATATTTCTGTTACTTCCATTCAATCCTATATTCTAAGACATGCCCCAGAATCTCTATAGGTTCGACACCAAAATCAGCTGCAAGTTTTCGGATATTATCATCTATAAGATGTTGATTTTCCTTTTGATATTTGATTATTTCTTCACCATGAAGGAGAAATTCACTCATTCCGTTTTGTACTGCGCCCAGTTTTCTGTGTAGAGCCTGACTCGCATAATTATCTACTTCCACTCTGCTACGAAAAACATGTTCTCCCGTAATCCTGGAAAATTCATCCATAAGCATGGATAATGCCTGAAAGCCATATCCATGTTGTCTATACTTCGACAGTAACTCAATTGCTAATTCTGGTATCTCCCGGGTAATATCCTTGATTCCACAATAACCAACAAAATCATTTGTATCCTTAGTATAAATACAATAATTGGCTACATTTTCCCTTATAAACTCTTCCCATAAATATTTTCGGTAAGTTTCATTTTCGAATTCATGTTTAATAAAAGAGCATTCGTATGATACACTGAGCATATAATCCTTTTGGTCTTCGGATACTGCTTTGAGTAAAATATTGTTATTTTCTGCTAGTAATGCTCCATCTCTAGGCAAGCTCATTCTGTTACTATATTTATCTTCTTTACACATTTTCTCACCCACCATCATTTTTATATGACAATAATTATATAGCAACAGATGTGTTATAAAAGCCCCAGCTTGCCTGATTTTTTTATTTATGTCGTTCCATCTCCTGATCCAGATATTTCGGTATCGGTTTTCCTGATTTTACAGCAATAGCAATCTGCTTCTCACGCAACCTTTTAATCACAGATCTTCTTTTCTTTGGTGCATGGTCACGCTGATTTTGAGAACGTTTTTTATTCATTTGAGTATCCGATACCTCCGCTGGATTTTTTTGATTATTCACCAGACCATCCACCATATCATAATTTGCTTCTGTCCCTGACTCTCTACTCCGCTCATAAGTTCCATTCTGATAATATTTCTGGTAGTGTTCCAGCCTTTGATGATTTTGTCGTCTTATCTGATAAACCGGGTTCTGCGGAATATGCTGCTGAATATACTCATGTATTTTCTGCTTTGTAGCTTCATCAAATCCTCGCTCACATTCTTCTACAATCATTTTTCCGTAAGCATCCAGAATAACTCCCTGTGCCTGATTACCATACTTCTGATGTTCCATCAGATAGAATTGTTCACCATCTATGATGATCGTGTCTGTAGCCATCCAGTTTCCGTTCTTTCCATCAATCTGATAATTCTCTGTATCCATCGTAATCAATGTTCCAGATGTATTGATGCGGATGAAGCCCGCCAGATACTGGGGATAATTTTCATCTACATAGTAACAGTTAATTTCACCATTACGGTTTAATGCCAGTACATCACTGACTTCGCACTGCTTTTTAATCCATTTCCAGATGTCACTGACTTTTTCTTCTCCCTGCATTGGTTGAATGGAAATCAAACGATAGGATTCGATACGGATTGGAACATTTTGTCTGATTGCTTCCTGATATGGCAAGTGCCACAGGACTTTTCCTTTCGTCTGCTGATTTACACGGTAAACTGCAAATTGATTAAGTTTCATACGCATCGTCCTCCAAATTGTTCAGATAATAATTCAGATCCAGAGAATAATAGTATCTGTCTTCAATCTGCTGTAATTTTCCAACAGTGGAATTAATAATCTCAATCAGTTCTTCATTCTCTGGTCCATCTTCTTCCTGCTCCAGTACGTCCATTGCTTCTTTCAGTGTCTGGATGGTTTCTTCTTTTGTCCGCTGTTGGAAGATTGCGGTAATAGTTAATTCATTTTCTTCCAGATTTACGTTTCTCATAGGCACATTTCCCCCCTTTTCTTTTTCGGTATTGATTTCATCTGTATATTCAGATCTTTCTCATTTTTTTCTTCGCTTACGTTTTTCCCGTTATCCACTTTCTCTTTTGATTTCAGAGAGTTTTCCACATTTGGATTCCTTTCTTCCAGGTACTTTTCCACACGGCTTATTGCATTTTGCACCAGTACATTATCCTTAAATGCCGGAATCGAATCGAGGAATTCCCGCTGAATCTTTCCTTCAATCATGAGCGTATGCAATCCTTCATAATCGCTTCCATCCTTGAGATTAAAGCCAACACATTTCAGTCCATGCATACGTTCTGATGGGATTTTCTCATACATATCCAATGCTTCCGGTAATGTCAAGTCATAATGTACTTCACCCATTACAGGAAATTCGGCACATTCAGCCGCATAAAAGCTGATACATGTAAGATCATTTTCATAGTCCACATTTTCTATTTCCGGGACGATATCGAGTATTTTTTCTCTTTGTGCTGCAAATTCCGGAAGTTCTTCATAACCAAATCGATCCACGTAATATGCCTGCATATTCCCGCCTCGGTTTATAATGATTACATCACTGACTGACAAAGAATGTGCTTTATAATCTGCCGGTGGATTGTCATTAAATATGGCATACAAATCGTCCAGCCTTTCGTCTTCATATAACATGCCGGAATAGACACATTTATAATTTGCTGCATCTATTGTAATTCCGTCTTCTTTGACCATTGCCATATTCATAAATAAATGTTGTTTTCCAGGTGTGTCTTCATCTACATGGTAAATCGCATAGCGGTCGCCATTCCCTCTAAACATTTCTTCCTCTAAGGTATAGTCATACTTGAATGGGTACAAAGCCCGATCGACTCTCTCTGAAATATCTGTTCCTTTGGCAATCGTATCTTCCAGCCAGTCTTTGATATCTCCCCATGATTCAAACTGCAGATACCCGGCAATTTCATGAGTCCCATCCGGATCCAGTACAATATGTCCCGGTTTGCTTTCCTGATAATCATAGCGGTATCCGGCTGCTTCCACCGCATCTACCAAAATGCCATATTTTTCATGTAATTCTGTTTTCTGCTTTTCTTCAAGAGCAATCTCCAGTTTTTCAGTCAACTGATCGATCATTTCTCCGGCGGTCTGTCGGATGGTATCCATGGAGGCTTTCATCTCTTTCATTTCCCGATTACTGCTCCATCCTGCGATATAAGGGAAACTATATTCCGATGTATCCAGATTAAAAGAAGAGCATACACAATAAGCAACGGATTCGGCTTCTACCTCTTTTGTCTGACGGTCTTTTTCTACACCAAGACTTTCCATGATCTCTCTATCATGCAGCTTGGCATGTGCAGTTTCATGAATTGCAGTTTTTAACGTCTGGCTTTCACTCATGCCTTTCTGGATTACAATTTCTTTGTTCACTGTATGATAATATCCATTGGCACTGCTATCTATCTCATCGAATCGTATCGGTACTGGGGAGATTTCCCTGATTGCCTGCATAAAGGAATCAAAGTCTTTTACCGCTTCTGTCAGCATTTCCGGTTCTAATGTCTGAATTGGTTCTCCTTTAGTCTGTGCGATATCAAAGACACTCACCGCTTTAAAATGAGGAACTGTAACTTCGACTTTTTCTGTTCTCGGTTTACCGTCCGCTCCCAGAATCGGGCGCTGATTTTCATCCAAGACTTCTCTTTCTCTGATTTTTTTATAAGGTGCCGGTGCAATGATCGTAATTCCCTTTTCGCCTTTCATGACCTGTCTTCCCATAGACTGCCAGTTCTTGTAACTGGTGACAAGTGTTGCGTCGGGGCGCTGCATAGCAATCAGTAACGTATTATTAAAGGAATAATTGTGGAACTTCGCCATCGTTCTCAGATATTCCTGATATCTGTCACTGGTAAATAAAACGGTAACTCCTGTTTCCAGATTTTCCATGATACTGTCCATATCTTTTCCTGGCACGGGAAGCTGTTTGGTTCTTGTGGTTTCTTCACTCATATATAAATATCCTCCTTCTTCTGATATTGGGATCCCCACTGCAACTCTTTGTCACAGTGGGGATTTCTATTGTCTCTTTTAAAGTTCCATATCGTGTTTCTTTGCTTTTGGTTTCTGCTCCGGCTGCTCTTTTCCATCTTTCTCTGTTTTTACAGCCTGTGCTGCTTTTTCTTTCTGACGTTCTGTAAATCTGTCCGCTTTTTCAAATACATGATCTTTCATATCGTAGTGATAGACCTCATCCGTAAGACGTTCTTCTGGTGCTACCTGCGTGGCATTCACTTCTTTTAACATTTCTTTTAACATTTCCGCATCCACTTGCCCGTCATCCGGTAAGATCAGCATTTCATGGATGGATGATGGCAAAATGAAGAAATCATTTCCCAGAAGTTCCCCCATGTTATCCATAAATTCCGGATAAAAGATCACACCAGCCCCATCAACTCTTTCTGTATTTGTAACAACAAAGAATGTCGGCATCTCACTGGATTCCTGCAATGTTTCCTGCAGCATTTCACGCTCATCCGGTGTCAGCATGAGAATATTTTTCTGGTACATTTCATCGATCAATGCACCCATACTTGACACCTCTGGGGGCATGACATGCGGTGAACTTTTTATAGCATCTTCATGAAGCTGTTCAGCAGTGATTCCATACTGTTCCAGAAGATCATTTTTAATGAACATGGAACTTAAACCATCTTGATCTTTACCAACTGCCACATGATACGTGATTGCAAGATCTTCTCTCAATTGATATGGAGCATTCTCCAGTACTTCCTTATTTGCTTCTGCTGAAGATACCCGGATAAACAACTTGTCTTTCACATCCTCATAATTCAAGATGGATTTCAGATCAACCTGTATCGGTGCCACACTCACCATATCTGCAATCTTTCTGCATACAGTTTCCATTGTTACGCCAGGCTGTGTGTTATATGCCTCGTAAAGCTGGTTAAGATTGATTGTTGGCGCAATCATCTCACCTTCTTTTCTTACCACCAGTCCCGTATAGGCACGGTTCAGTTTCAGATACTCCATCACTGATACTTCTGCATTCTCATAATCTTTTGGCAAAAAGAGTTTGATATTTCCTTTTACTTCATTTACAAAATCGTTAAAATTCATCATTCGTGTCCTCCTCTAATCTGTTGTTCTATTTTCTTTTGCTTTTTGATTTCTTCTTTGGGAAGGATAAAGAGAAATTCACCCTTCCGTTTTCATCTGCTTCCATGTGAAGATCTGCCTCAAAATACAAATCTTTCTTTTTGGAGTACAGATCTTTGACGTGTACACTTCCGTTTTTCAAAAGTTCTGCCGCCATATTTTTATCCAGTTTCTTTTCCATGCTCTGCAAGTATCTGTTTTCTTTCCAAAGTGCAAAATGGCAGTCGTGGTTGCTACAATAGAAATTTCTTTTGCTTTCATACACCAGGCTTCCGCAGACCGGACAGGTTCCGATACTTTCTTTTGTCTGGAATCTTCTGGTTTCATCATCGGAAATCTCATCGCATCGGTTGAGCATCATGGTCAGCATTTTGGTAATGCCTGACATGAACTGTTCCGGTGCAATCTCTCCATGTTCCATTAAGAGCAGCTGATTTTCCCATTCTGCAGTCATGCTTGCTGATTTCAGAAAGTCTGGAAGGATCTCAATCAGTACTTTTCCATCATCGGTTGGAAGTATCTGTTTTCCTTTACGGATTGCATACTGGGAATGGATCAGCTTTTCGATGATTCCGGCTCTGGTTGCCGGAGTACCCAGACCCTTCTTTTCTGTATCTTCCTCGAATTCTTTATTTCCTGCTGTTTCCATCGCTGCCAGCAGCGTATCTTCACTGTATGGTTTTGGCGGTGATGTATAATGCTCTGTTTTTTCAGCAGTAACTGCATAAAATTTCTGTCCTTCTGTTACTTTTGGCATCTGCTCTTTCATCTCCTGTGCTGGATCTAGAATTGCCAGTCTATCCGGATTCTTAAAACAGTTTTCATAGATTTTCCAGCCGTCCTGCAACACGCTTTTTCCCTTTGCTTTAAAGCATTCTCCCTGGCATTCCACTTCTACCTCTGTTTCCAGATAAATATGATCCTTGCTCATTGCCATGACCGTATGCACTGCAATCAGAAACAGGATTTTTTCTTCCCAGGATTTCAGCTCATCCAAATGGCAGGATGCAAGCTCCACCGTGGGAATGATTGCATGGTGATCCGTCACTTTGCTGTTATTCATGACTTTCTTCACATCTGGCTGCTCCGGCTGATCAAAAGGACCAGTCAGCTGATATTTTTCATGAATCTGATGAACCACATTTCTTGCGGTCTGTTTCATATCTTCGGTCAGATACTGGCTATCAGTTCGTGGATACGTAATCAGCTTCTGTTCATACAGGCTCTGGGCGGTATCTAATGTCTGTTTGGCTGTCATTCCGTAGATGCGGTTGGCTTCTCTCTGCAGTGTGGTCAGATCATAAAGCTTTGGGGCTTTTACTTTCTTTTCTGTCTCTTTTACTACACTGACAATAGCTTCACTTCCCTGACATCTGCTTATTAACTGTTCTGCCTCATCCGAATCAAAAATCTTTGACTTTACTGCCGAAATTCCGTCACAATCCAATTCCACATTGAAATATTTTTCTTTTTGAAAATTGCTGATCTGTCCGGCACGCTCTACCAGCATGGCAAGTGTTGGTGTCTGAACTCTTCCAACTGTCAGCTTTTTAAAGTATTTCGTGGTATAAGCTCTGGTCGCATTCATTCCTACCAGCCAATCAGCCTGAGACCTGCATACAGCAGCTTCGGCCAGATGGCTGTATTCCTCTGCGGATCTCAAATGCTGCATTCCATCCATGATTGCGGAATCTTCCAGAGAACTGATCCATAATCGTTTCACCGGCTTTTTACTTCCGGATAAATCATAGACATGTTTGAAGATCAATTCTCCTTCACGCCCAGCATCACAGGCATTTACGACGTATTCGATTTCCGGACTGTTGAGTAGTCTTTTTAAGATATAGAACTGATTTTTCTTATCTTCTGAGACTGTAACTTTCCAGTCTTTCGGGATGATTGGAAGATCTTCATATCTCCACTGGCCAAATTTCTCATCGTAGGCATCCGGTGAAACATACTCGGCCAGATGTCCGAAGCACCAGCTGACCATACAGTCGGTTCCTCTTAAATATCCGTCTTCTCGTTCCTGTGCTCCAATTACTTCCGCAATCGCTCTTGATACACTTGGTTTTTCTGCAATAACTAAATACATGATGTATTACCTCCTTCACATATACAAAAGGAGAGACTGCATTTTACAGGCTCTCCGCTAAAAAAATTTTAATTATTCATCTGTTTCTTCAAAATCTTCGTCTTCCTCATCCGGCACTTCTTCCAATCCTTCTGTTTCTAATCCTTCCGGCTGGTCAGCCTCTTCTGCCTCTTTCTTTGGCTTATAAATCTTGAAGTAGTAATATGCTGCCACGCCTCCAAGTGCCAGAATTAGAATTGCTGCCATCGCTCCCATATTGGATTTTGATGCTGTTTCTTTTTCATCCTTTGTTGTATCCTTTGTCACATCATCTGTATCTTTATTTTCGTCAAGAACTACCTGCGAGGAATCTGTCTGTGGCGTTACAACTGTTGCTGTACTATCTTTATCCAGAAACTCTGCCAAATCTTTCTCATCAATCTGAGATAACATATAGACATTCTGTGATGTGGCACTCCGATCAATCACGATATAAAATGTATTATTATTTTTTGTTGTCACTGTCAGAAATTCCTTGCTGGAACTGTCTGTAATATCATCTTTCACTTCTCCATTTCCAGGTGAAGAAAAAGCTGTTCCGGTAGAAGTACTATCTGTATTTTCCGGCAGTACCTCATCCGTACCTGCAGCTTCTTCTGTCTGTGCCTCTTCTTGACTCACTGTCTGTTCTGTCTGAGTTACTTCTGTTTTGGATGCTTCTGCTGATTCATCCACATAGGCAAATGCTGTGGTTGATGCAGTAAAAAGCATCATCACCCCCAGCATAATTCCTGCCATTTTCTTATTCATTTTCTTCCATTTCACCATTCCGATTTTCCTCCTTCTTTACATTTTCTGTGAATACAAAAGAGCCTGCTCCTTTACTGTCAGACTCCTGATTTCCCTGAAATTTTACTGTTCCGTTCTGAATACCATCCAACAGTTCATACAACTGACCGCTCTCCATCTTCATGCCACGGATACATCGGATCATCTCATTGTCTTCTTCCTGCTTTAATGCTGTCTGAACACCTTTCAGATACTGCTGTAATTCAGCTATCTTTTTCTCCGTCTTCTTAATCTCATCCTGATATTTTTTGATTTTCTTATTCAAGCTCTCACCTCCCTTCTTTTCTTCCGTCTTCCTAAGGCAGTCTTCCAAAGCACAGGAAATGCTCCTGCCAGTAGGAAGTACTGATACTGGAATAATGGATTGGATCTCCGCAATGGATCATCATATTATTTCCAACATAAATACCCACGTGACTTGCTCCTGGTGTGTTATACGTTCCCTGGAAGAAGATCAGATCTCCCGGTTTTGCTTCTGCCGGAGAAACATACGTACAGACACCTCTTAAGCCATCTGCTGTCAGTCTTCCATAATTCCATCCATTTCCACAGTGATTGATGACATATGACACAAAGCCTGAACAGTCAAAACCAGATGGGGAATAACCGCCCCACACATACGGAACACCCAGATACTTTTCTGCCTCATGAATCATTCTGGCAAACTCTTCATCCTGCAGTGCTTCCGGTGGAATCTCATAGCTCATTCCATCACCGCCTGCTCCGCTGGAAATGTTATTCACATCCCACAGATAGTTACGATTTCCATAGGTCGTGTTCAGGGCATTGTAAATAATCAGCTGTTCTGCATTTAGATTCGCTTTTGCTACTGCATCAAACCCACCATTTGTCAACGTCACATACAGAATCTTTTTGGTACTGGTATTGGTCACTGTCACTTCCCTGCTTCCGTTATCATCTGCGATAAATGCCTCCCAGGTCTGATGCCCATGTGCCAGTGCGTCACTGTGATTTGCATAATAAACATCAAATTGTACACCATATCGGGCAAATGCTCCGGTATCTTCCACGGTGTATTCCACTCCATTCATCACGACCTTTGTTCCGATCGGCACAAATGGATTTGATGCATCAACGGCAATCGTGTGATTTGCTGTCGGATAGACTCCACTGGCTGTCGGTCCACCTGACCATACACCGCAACAGATTGGACAACTGCAATAACCACTGGTCACTACCTGTCCCAGAGATTCACCAACCCTGACCGTTTTCGTTTCAGTTACAGTCTCTGTTTTCCCTTCTGTTTTCAGATGGTATTGCGCTTCAAATAGATCTTTCACTTCATTTTCAACATCTTCATACGTCCAATCTCCATATCTTGCGGTAAGATACGAAATCAGATGATACGGATCATGACCAATCTCAGCAATGTTGTATTTATACTCGTCATATCCCGGATGTTTGGATTCCATCTCATTGATCTGCTGATTCAGTGCATTCTCCAAGTCGGTATAAGCATTCTCAGCTGCATAGATATCCTGATCACTGCTTGGATAGGTTGTAATACCGATCACAGAACCTGCCCCCTGAATGGATGCACTGCAGCTTCCCAGAGATACCGATATGATCAGAAACAAAAACGTAAAAATGCCAATGCTTACGAACACGGCTCGATTACGCTTTATGATTTCTTTCAACGCAATCTTAGCTTTTACCGTCATGTTCTCAACACCGGCAATGATTGTTGCTCCACCGAGACTGCCTGCAGATTTTCCTGCTCTGGCAGCCCGGTAAGCATCTTTATATCGTTTTTTCTGGAAAAATCGGTTATAGAAATGCTTCTTTTGTTCCGCTTTCTTTATGGACTCAGCACTTTCAAATCCATATCTGACACCCTCCATACTTTCGGGAGAGCCAAATTTCAGCTTCTTTTCCACTGTGGATGCACGGTATCCTCTACGATGAGTTTTTACATCCGTTCTCCTGTTTCGGAGTTGTGCATGACGCAGCCCCTGAACAGCTGCTTCCGCTTCCCGTTCTGCGAATCTGGCACTCTCTACACCAGCATTATCATCTGTTTCTTCCTCATCAGAAGTTATAACTTTCATACCAGAAATCGCTGTTTGTGCTGCTATATACTTTCCGGCTGTCCCTCCCGGTTTCATACCAGCACCTTTCACCATCTGATTTCCTTCATCATCAAAGGATAATCTTCCGGCTTTTGCCTGTTCCATGGTCATCTGCTTTTGCAGCTGCTTCTTCCGGATGCTTTTCTTCTGACTAGTAAAATCCGTATCATCAGGAATCTTTTCAAGCTGATGGAGTTTCTTCCGATAGCCAGATACTTTTTTCTCTGTTTCTGCTTCCACAGCATTCTCTGTCGTCTGCTCCATTGTTTCCTGACGGATCGATGATTTACGGATTTTATCATTCTGCAGCCGCTTTCCTTTTGCGGAATCTGCTTTCTCAGAAGCTTTCTTTTTTCGCTCTCTTTCTGGGACAAATGTCTCACTTGTATCTTCCGGTCGTCCTCTGCTTTTATGGCTGATATCTCTGACCGTTCCATCACGAAGATTTTCTTCTGTCAGACCGTCTCTGGTCATCTTGGTGACTTTTTTATCTCTGCCTGTAAATTCTTTTCCGGCTATAGGTCATCACCTCCTAGCACCACTTTCTCTTTCCGTACCGGTTCAAATCCTGCCTGCCAATAATCGGAAGTCCTGAATATCCATCTGCCTGTGCCTTGATTGCCGGTGAGCTTGCCTGAATATAAAACACCCAGTTCAGTTCACTCGGATTTCTCGGCCAGAATCCATTCATCAGCATCGCTTCTTTGAACTGATTGTTATACAGATAGATCTGTGTACGTCTCTGCAGCACATGCTTCAAGCCATAGCTGCTACTATGTGGGTAAAGTTTCTGTGCCGGATAGAAATTCCAGAACACCCAGTCAAGAACGATATTCTGGATTTCCGGTGGCAGCTCATACAGATGATGATCGTCGTCCACTGTCTTTACCAGATAGATCATCTTTCCATTCGCCAGATGAGCGGTCTGAATATAAGGATTTTTCCCTTTCAAACACTGAATCTGGATCTTATCTCTTTCCTTCATGCTTTTCCGCCTCCATTTCTTTCTCTCGTTTTTCCACTTCCTCCGGTTTTGTTGTCATAAGACTATACAGCTTCAATGATTTATCGAACTTATCTTTGAACGGAATAATGGTTGTTCCATAGAAGAGAAGTCCTTCTCCTTCACCGGAATTCGTTACGTAGGATAACTGATATGGTGAGATATTCAGCTGTTTGGCAAGGATCTGTCGGTCACCTGCAGCCTGGTTCAGCATCAGGATAAAATCACTGTTCTCGAAGATATTTTCAATCTCCCGACTGGCAAGCAAATCTTTAATATTCTGTGTGATACCAGTCGGCACACCTCCCCATTTACGGAACCTTTTCCAGATTTCTACGGAGTAAGCTGCCGTCTGTTCTTCTTTGAGCAGAAGATGGAATTCATCGATATAATACCTGGTAGACTTGATGCCACGGTTAATGGTAACTCTGTTCCACACCTGATCCTGCACAATCAGCATCCCGATCTTTTTCAGCTGTTTTCCAAGCTCTTTGATATCAAAACAGACAATCCGGTTATTCAGTTCCACATTTGTCCGATGATTGAATACTTTCAGAGAACCATTGACATAGATTTCCAGTGCTGTTGCGATTCTCTGTGCCTGCGGTTCTTTTTGAGCCCTGAGACAGTCATACAGATCACCAAGCACCGGCATATTTTCTGGTTTTGGATCTGCAAAATATTTCTGATACACCAGTGGAAGACAGCGGTCGATGACTGATTTTTCTTCTGCTTCGATTCCATCCCTGCTTCCCATGATCAGTTCACACAGAGACAATACAAAGTCTGATTTCACTCCCAAAGGATTGTCATCATCAGAGTAATCCATATTGATATCCATCGGGTTGATATAGTCCTTACTGGTCGGAGAGATATGTACCACCTGACCGCCCAGAGCATGTACCAGCGGATAATATTCTCCCTCCGGATCTCCAATGATAATGTCATCCTTTGTAACGAAGAACGCATTGGTAATCTCTCTTTTTGCTGCAAAGGACTTACCAGATCCCGGTGTACCAAGAATCAGTCCATTCGGGTTTTTCAGCTTCTTTCTGTCCACCATGATCATGTTATTGCTGAGGGCATTCAATCCATAATAAAGGGATTCTCCTGCCATGAATAACTCCTGTGTGGTGAATGGAACAAAAATAGCAGTACTGGTTGTAGTGAGTGCGCGCTTGATTGGGATATGATTAACTCCCAAAGGGACACTGCTCATAAGTCCTTCTTCCTGCTGATAATCCAGACGTTTCAGCACACAGTTATACTTCTGTGCGATGCCTGCTGTCTGAAAGATTGCATTCTCCAGAGCCTGCTTGGTCTTTGCTGTATTTAAAAAGAGCGCTGTTACAAGGAACATACGCTCATTTCGTGACTGCAGGTCTTCCAGAAGACGTTTGGCTTCTCCACCATAGGTGTTCAGATCCGATGGGATAATATCCATATCATATCCAGCTCTCACTGCTTTTTTCTGCTCTTCAATTTTCATCCGGTTAATATCCGTTACTTTACTTTTTACCAGCTTAATCGCTTTCATCTGATCCACAGACTGCACATGCAGATTGACAATCAGATTTTTGTCGATATCCAGAAATTCTGCCAGCATCTTATCTGTCAGCTCCGGAGCAAGGATCTGTAAATAGGAAACTGCTCCAATGGTATTCCCCATCTGAAAAGTATTTCTGTCCTTGAATACAAAGCTGGTCGGTGCTACATAATCTTTGGTGTTGAGTCCAGTCTTGATCATAGATCCATAATCAAATTGAAAATCTGTCATCACATCCGGATTGAACGTTTCATACAGAATCTGCAGTCTCTCCACACCATTGAGCGGATAGGCCGGTACTCCGAGGATCTTAAAGTTATTCAGGATATCCGACTCAATTCGTTCCAGCTTCGGTTTTGCCTCGCGGATATTATCAGCTTCAATGGCGAAGGTGATATATTTTGATTTCACAAGTCCATTATTTCCTTTCGCCAGCTGCTGTTTCAGCATCTTTGCATATTCCATACGAACATCATCAAATGCATCGTTCTGCGGACGGATCTGAATAACCTGCTCGAATTCTTTCATGCTGCTCTTATGATTGATAAAGCTCAGCTGGAACCGGATACTGCTGTCGAAATAATTGAGGAAATCACACCAGTTCTCAAAGATGGCATTCTTATCTTCGTTCTGCGCCAGCTGATAGTTGATATCATAAAAGCGGATACATTTGGAATAAATCTTTCCCTGTACACGGCAAATACCGTCCTTTCCCATCTCTTTATAAGCAATGGACTGCTGGCCGGATAGCTTTTTCTGTCTGCGTTTTTCTTCCTGTTTTTCGTTCTTAGTTTTCTTTTTTCGCAACCGTTTTTCCTCCTTTCGGTTTTCGTTGGTCATGAACCTGATTCTTCATATCCGGATCAGATTCATAATAATTTTCCGTTTCATATTTTCTTACAGACGGACGGATCATTTTTACATTGATCATGTGCATCAGAACATCTTCCAGATGCATCCCGTCTTTTTCATACATGGCAAATAAAAATGCCGGTAACATCACCAGAACCATGATCGTTGCTGCATTGCTGTTTCCAAGTGCATTTCTGCAAAGAAAATAACTGGGGATTCCAACTGCAGCTCCAATTCCGATACAGATCAGATGTCGTTTCGTCAGGTTGAATGCCACCTTATTTTTTACCTTTGTCAAATCTTTCGGTACACTGACATATGCCATGATTTTTCACTCCTTCCTGTAGTTTAATGTGCGTTAAATATGGACTTACTTAAAGATCCGGTCTTAAAGAGACTGAAACACAAGATCACGGTGTAAGCCATCACGCCAAATAATGAAGAACTCAGATTGTCCGAATACTGAATGCCTGCTACTAACACTGCGTAAATTGCAACACACACCATCATCAGAAATGCCTGGAATGCCAGGGCAAAGAGTCCTCTGAAATAATTGGTTCCGATCTGTCCCCACTCCCGGTTACTCATGGTGGCGAACGGAATCGGTGCAACTGAGGTATAAAGGTAAATCTCTATCATACGTCCATACAGGATCACTGTGATCAGTACAGACATGATCTTCATACAGAAGCTGACGAGAAGGGTTTCCAACGCCAGTACAACAAGTTCTCCGATTTCCATGCTTTCCAGCGTACTGGAAAGATCCGTCAAAGCGGAGGAAATATCAATGGCGGTACTTCCTGTAATCAGACCAGCTGCAGAATTTACCACATGCTGTCCTACGTCAAATACCGCCATCGTGATTGTAAATGTATTACTCACCAGATAGACTGCGATCCACATTTTTACAAAATATTTGAAGAACATCCAGGTATCAATATCATGCATGTTGTTCCGTTCTGTCAGCATTGTAATCAGCTCATAACAGAGGACAAACGTGATAATGATACCTGCAATCGGCATGATCACTGAATTTGACAGATTTTCAATCATGCTGAATATACTGCTGTTCCACCCTTGCGGGGTCTGTCCAACCTGGCTTGCGATCTCACCAGTCTTCTGATTGACATCGGTAAACATCCGGTCCAGGTTGGAATTGATCATCCCGGTCAGGAGTCCCCTCATCCATTCCTCAATCGCATCAAAAATTTGACTGAACATGGATCTCTACTCCTTTCTCTTAACCAAATAATCCACTCAATAGCGGAATCAGCTGTGTTCCGATCAGGATAACACCACCACCGCTCATCAGCTGCTTGATTCCCTGGCTTTTCGCGCCAGGATTGTCATTGCCGTAACCTTCCATCAGGTTGATCACGCCCCAGACACCAAGACCTGCACCAATGGCAACGACCAGTGTCTGAAGGATATTGATAGCACTACTGAAAAATCCCATTTTGTTTTCCGAACAAACGCTTTTCTTATGGTCTGTAAGCGTTTGACTCTCTCCTTTCTCATTTATTCAGACCTTTTGATACACCACTGTCTGGTACAGGGTGCACGAATCCATTTACTCATGCTGCCTCCTTCTTTACAGGAGTTCATCCAGACACAACATAAATCTTTCCACATCTACACCAGCTTCTTCAAAATTTAAAAGCTTGTGATCCAGATATCGATACTCTGCATTACCATCAGTACCCTCATATCCGATACACCGGATTACTGCAAAATCACCATTTTCCAGAATCCAAAGTTCTTTTCCTTCTGAAAAGCAAATTTTGTCCTCAAGTACTTCCCCGGCTTCATAATCCAGACATATTCCCTGGTGATCAAAAACGCCTATTTTTAGACTGAACAAGTCTTCTTCATTCTCATCCTTTCCACTCGCTTTCAGAAGCATTTCTTTGTTCTTTTCGACATAATCAAATAGTTTGTCTGCATATGTTTCCATCGCGTATCTGATCACGCTTATATCACCTGTCTCAATTTCCAGATATTCAGATAATTCATCTACATCCATCGATTCAAACCAGTGTTTTAATTTGTATTTGAATAACTCTTTCTTATAATTTTTTTCACTTGGTTCTCTTTTTATTTTGCTTGTACTAAGTTTCATCTTTTTCTCCTTTCTCGGCTTCAACAGCCGCTATCTCTTCTTCTGTTACATTGCATTCATACAATTCAAACTCTGCATCTTTCGGAAGTACCAGCCGGTGTTCCAGATATTTTTCAACATCAAAAGCATTTTTCTTATCATAATCAGCCAGTTCCTTGTAGCGTTTATGCTTGGTGATATCATACTTATTGCTCAGGAACGGCCGTACTCCACGGAGCTGCAGGATACATTTATCACCATCCATGACTGCCAGTTCATCCCGGCTCATCAGTTCTTTTCCAGTCTTTTGATAATTCAGTCCATACGAACGATTGCTGCCTCTGGTATCCGATGTGTTATACAGATCAATTGTCTCTTTTCCCAGCGTCTCAGAGATTTCTTTCAAGGTGGAACTTTCTTTTCCACCAAGGAAAAGTACGGTGTCACAGTTACCCGTGATTGTCTCAGCAGCATCCTTATAGATGGTTTTCAGCTGAGATTGTGACTGCAGAATGATAGAAGCGGAGATTTCTCTGCTTCGGATTGTAGCAATCAATTTGTCGAATTTTGGAATCTGTCCGATATTGCTGAACTCATCTAGGAGCAGACGCACATGGTATGGTAATCTGCCTCCATGCTCATCATCCGCTTTGTCACACAGCAGGTTAAACAGCTGCGTATACATGATTGCCACCACAAAGTTGAATGTATCATCGGTATCGCTGATAATAACGAACATGGCTGTACGCTGATCTCCAATCATATCCAGCTCCATCTCATCGTAAGACATGATTTCTCTTAATTCCTGAATGTCGAATGGGGCTAGTCTGGCACCACAGCTAATCAGAATCGACTTCGCTGTTTTGCCCGCTGCAAGCTTATATTTGCGATATTGACGGACAGCAAAATGCTCCGGATCTTCTGCTTCCAGTTCTTCAAACAATTCATCCACTGCATTTTTAAACTCTTCATCGTCTTCTCTGGTCTCACTGGCATTGATGAATTCCAAGAGCGTAGAAAAGTTCTGTTCTTCTTCCGGTGCTTCATACCAGATGTATCCGATCAGTGCAGAATACAGCAACCGTTCCGCTTTGACCCAGAAATCCTCGGTGGATTTTTCGCCTTCTCCCTTGGTATTCGCAATGATGGTATTAACTAGTTTCAGGATATCTTTCTCACTACGGATATAATGGAATGGATTGTAATGCATGGACTTCTTAAAATTAATGGTATTCAACACCTTGATCCGGTAACCGCCATTCACTAACATTTTCCCGCACTCAACGATGATCGTACCTTTTGGATCTGTCACTACATATGATACGTGGTCTGTCATCTGCATAAGGTTGGGTTTCACATAAAATCTTGTCTTACCGGATCCGGAACCACCAATGACGATCACATTTTTATTTCTGGCATACTTGGGAGCTTTTGGTCTGCTGTTCATGGTCAGACGTTCCGTTTCTGTCAGAATGACATTGTTTTCAAAGACTGGGTCCATGAATGGTTCGATATCTTTTCTGTTTCCCCACCTTGCAGATCCATACTCCACTCCCTGACGGAATTTCTTTGCATTCTTGGAACGGTAATAAACCACCAACCGCATACAGCCTGCAAACATGATTCCAACCGTCAGATCCTGTAGATGCAGACTTGGCAGCCAGCTTAAAAATGCCAGCCGAAAATTGACCAGCATCACGCCAAGTCTCTGCACCATGCTTTCTCCCAGACAATGCCGGTACAGCCAGGATCCTTTATCTGCCACATAGAAAATGGCAAGATATGGGAGATTCAGGATCACCAGCCTCTTGAACTGGATCTTCTGTAATTTCTCCCGGATCATCGTTCCTGCCCTCTGTCTTTCTGTCTCTGCTTCACACGCTGACGATGTTTTGCTTTTCTCTGGACTGCTTTCTGCAGTTTCTTTCTGACAGATGGCTTCTTCGTCTGTTTCTTTTTCAGTTCTACACCTGCATATTCCCGGAATGCAGCGGTCATCACATCCACATCCTTTGCTTTAAAAAACACCAGATACTTCGGTGGATCCACACTGATATCTTTTTTCAGGCTGTAATCAATCCCGTATTTTCTGGCCACACGGTCAAAGGACTTGATATTCTGATCGGTAATCTGAATATTACTGAGCTGTGCTCCCTGCTCTGTCAGCTGTTTGATAGTCTGCTTTCCATGAGGCTTTTTTCTCTCAATCTTCTGTCTAGCTTTCTCCCTTCCTTTCTCCTGAGCCTTTCCAGTCTTCTCTGCCTGTTTGATCTGGATGGAACGCTGTTTTCTCCGATTCTGTACATCCAGAAATTTCCGCATAGCTGCTTTCAGTACATTAGCAGTGATCCTGGCTCCCTGAATGCTCAGGCTGATCACTTTCTGATTTACTTCTTCCTGCAATTACCCACTTCCCTTCTTTGCTCTCATCTCAGAATAAAGACTGGCAATACAATAACCGATGCATGGAACAGGCTTTCCATAAGGGCAGCCATTGCACTTATTAGAAACAGCTGATTCTCTTTTCTTCTCTTTTTCCGGAATCAGATAATGACACTGTTTCAGTCCGCATCCTTTGTTTTTCCCTTTCCACCAGTAGCAGTACTTACATGACCACGGTTTTTCACTGGTATATTTTCTGTCTGTCAGGGATGCATTTTGTTCAATGACCAGATCTTTATTTCTCTTCATTTGTTTCTTCCTCTTTTCTCATCATTTCTGTCAGTTTTTTCTCCGCATGACTTCCGGCCACAATCAGGCAATACAACATCAGAAAAATTGCTGCTGCTCCCAGAAGAGCAATCACAATCATGATATTTTTCATGTGTTCTCCTAACTGAAAAAGCGCCCACAGATTCCTTTCGGTTTCCATGAACGCTCTTTCTTAATCAATTATTTTCTCTTTTTTCTCATAAATGCAAAGGTTCCAGCTCCTGCAGCACTCATCCCAAGAAGCATGAACCATAACCAGAGATTGGAGTTATCACCAGTCTTCGGTGCATCGCTGACTGGTTTTCCACTTTCCGGCGTCTTTTCAACAGGCTTTTCCTCATCCATCATAGTTACATGCTGTACTTCTCCGGTATCTTTCACTTCAAATTCCACATCTTTCGCAATCAGATATCCTTCTGGCGCTGTTTCCTCACGAAGTGTGTATTTACCGATTGGAAGCATCTCAATATAGTGTGCTTTATCCGTACTGGTCCAGCTTTCCACAACTTTTCCATCCTGATCCAGAATAGTCAGTTTTGCTCCTGGAAGTTCTTTTCCGGCAATATCCTGTTTGGAGATTTCCAGTTTCGTTACATCATCCTTCATCTCCACTTTCTGGATATCCGCAGTATCTTCAATCGTGAACTTCACACTTTCTGCTGTCACATAGCCATCTGCAGGTTTTGTTTCAATGAGTGTGTATTCTTTACCAACTGTCAGTTCACGGATCACATGTGCTTCTTTCCCAGAAGTCCATTCATCCACAACATTGCCTTCTGCATCTACGACCTTCAACTTACATCCCGGAAGTTCTTTTCCTGTTGTCAGACTGGATTTTGTAAATTCTACCACGGTCGGCTGATTTTCAAAGGTAAAGTCATAAGTTACGGTCGGCTGATCCTCTCCAGCATAGTCGAAGGTGAATTCCTCGACTTCATCATTCGTCACGAATCCATCTGGTGCATACAGCTCTTTGATATAGTAGGCAACTCCTACCGGAAGATTAGCAGCAAAGGTGATCTTTCCATCCTGATCTGTTGATTTCAGTTCGATGATCTCATCTGCTTCGATCAGAACTTTTCCTGTTGTCTCTGATTTGATATCCTCTTTTGCATATAATCCAAATACAGCACCTTCCAGTGTACGGTCAGTATCTTTTTCTTTCTTCAGGACATTGACTTCTACTCTCTGACGGTTATTCTGCCAGTCTTCATCATAAACAACGACTGGTGTATTCTGATCTACATAGGACAGATCCACATGGCGGATCTCATCGTCCAGTACATGGCCATACGCAGTTCCTTTTTCTTTCACATAGTATTTTCCGAGTGGAAGATTCTCCAGCTTGGCGATACCTGTTTCATCTGTTTTGATAGTAGCAATCAGTTCATCTACTTTATAATAATCTTCACTTACACCATCAGCTGCTTTGATATCTTCCTCAGCGTAAACCTCAAAAGTAACATCTGACAGGTTTCCGGTAATATAGTTGAAGATATGCTCTACCACACCTTTCACTTTATCGATCAGTGTCACGGAATTCAGGAATTCTCCTTTTTTGTTGATGATCAGCTGTCCTACCGGTACTTCATCTTTCATTTCTACTTTCTGCACATCGGCAGTATCTTTGACTGTAAATGTCACATCGTTGGCAACCAGATAACCGTGAGGTGCAAATTCTTCATGCAGGGTATAAGTTTCTCCTGCTTTCAGATATTTAATCACATGCGGTGCATCTTTGGATGATGTCCAGCTGTCTACTACATTTCCATCTTTATCGGTTACTTTCAGATAAGCTCCATCCAGTTCCACACCAGTTGTCACATCTGATTTTGTGATTTCCACTGTGGTCGGCTGATTCTTCTTTACAGATTTTAATGTCACGGTCTGCACATCCTGTCCCTGATAAGAAGCATCAAAAATCAGTACTTCATCGGAAGATACATATCCGTCCGGTGCCTCCAGCTCTTTCACATAATAACTTCCAAGTGGAAGATCCAGTGTACATACTGCCTGTCCCTCTTCATCAGATGTCATTTTCTGCAGAAGAGTATCCGCTTTTACAAGGAGCTTTCCATCCGCGGATTTGATATCTTTACTGTTATAGATACCAAACACTGCTCCAGCTACTGTTTTTCCTGTCTCCTGATCCTGCTTTTCGACTGTGATAGACACTTTCTGTCTTTCATCTGTTACAGAAATCTCTTTTTTTACAACAGCTGTGTTCTGATCTGCATAAGCAAATTCCACATTTTCAGGTACGGTATTCAGGACATAAGATTCCGGTGCATTCTTCTCTTTAACATAATAGCTGCCAAGTGGAAGGTTCTTGACCGTTGCATATCCATCCTCACCTGTTGTAACGGTTGCCACCAATGCATCTTTCGCAAAATACATGGTTCTTTCTCCATTTTCATCTACCTGATGATCTGCTGTATAAATGTTTTCAGCAGCGTAAACTTCAAACTCAGCCCCTGAAAGGCCTCTCATTTCATACTGGAAGTCTTTCTCATATCCAGTCAGCATCTCACCCTGTTTATAGATCTTCAGCTGTCCTTTGACTGGGTGGTTTGTATACTCCACATCGATCACTGCATCTCCTGTAATTGGGTCGATCAGATAAGCGGCATCCGTATCCACAGACACTGTCACATAATTCTTGGAAATCGTGTACCCTTCCGGTGCTGTAACTTCCTCAATCCGGTAATTACCAGGTTTCAGGTTATTCGGCAGTACCAGATATCCTTCTTCATTGGTGAAGTAAGATTTGTGTACGGTCGGTTTTGGATAGGAAATCGTCTGCTCCACATATTTTCCGTTATCCAGATTGTATACTTTAAATTCTGTATTTGCCAGAAGTACGGATTTCTGTGTCTCATCATCTTTTTTGATGATTTTTAATTTTGCTTTAAACTCATTGTCCAGAAGCACACGCCATGTCTGTGGTGTATCCGGCTGATTCTCTGTAATCTTTACGATGAAATCATCAACCGGTGCATAATTGTGTTTGCTTGTGGTCTCTCTAACTACATAAGTTCCATATGGAAGAGGGATTGACTTTGCATATCCTTTTTCGTCGGTGAACATCTCTGTCTGACCATCTGCTGTCAGTACTACCGGCTCATCTGAAGTGAAATCATAGCTGCCATCGTCATTCATTTTCAGATCACTGACCAGCCATGCTGAGAATCCAACTCCCTGCAGAAGATCTGCATCTGTCTTTCCATTATTGGCTACTTTGATAATCTGGAATGGCTGCTTGATAACTGTTTCTTTACATACAGCTGTTCTTTCTACTGTCGGAACCGTTGCTCCCTCATAACTGCAGTCCACCTCATGTTCTGTCTCATCCAGAACATATCCAACCGGTGCTGTCAGCTCTTTCACATAATATTTTCCAAGATAGAGATCTGTTACATCAGCTTCTCCGTTTTTATCGGTTGTCAGGGATGTGATCAGCGTATCTTTTTTATAAAGGACTCCGGTTCTTCCATCTGGATGAACGATATCCTCTCTGGCATACAGACCATAAACAGCTCCCTTTAAGGTTGCATCTCCCTGTGCCTCATTTCCCGTTTCTGCATCCTGCTTTGCAAGACTGATTCTGGCATTGACACGTTTGTCTGTTACATTTTTAATCGTTGTCTTTCCGATGTTCAGTGTCACATTATAAGATTTTGTATCGATCTGATATCCTGTCGAAACACTGATTTCTTTCAGATAAACGACTTCCTGCGTCTTCTCTAATGTAATCTGGGAAGCGCCGTTCTGATCTGTGGCTGGCATCTGAGCGATCAGCTTTGTACAATCCGGATCAGAGTAGATTCCATATACTGCTCCGGCCAGTGCATTTCCAGTATCCTGATCTTTCTTTACAATGGATACCTTACATTCTTTCGTCCATGTCACTTTAAAATTTACATATTTCTCATTGCCAACACCCTCACCAAATACAAGTGCAAGATCCTGTGTTCCGGATCCTGTTACAATCTTATAGGCAGAATATTCTTTATCAATGCTTCCTTTCATTGTTGCTGAAAATTCCGCATTCACATCTTCCGCCTGTGTCAGAGGTGCCGTAAGATAAAACTGTGTTCCACCACTGATTTCAACACTGGCTCCAGCAGCACTTGTCTTTCCAGTTGATACATTCACCAGTTTTACTCCCTGTGGCAGGTTAAATGTAATGGTCTGCAATTGATCTGCCTGGAAGGTAATTGTCTTTGTTCTCTGACTGTTTCCTTCTACATACGCTTTTACATTTGATTCTGAAAAGCTCATGTTTACATCCGGAATATCGGGCATGTTGACACAATAGTTATAGAGTTCCATTGCCAGGTTCTTTCCTGTCGCATTGGTTCCGGATGCCCAGTCACTGGATCCATTTGCATATGCCGCTGCAATATGTGTAATAATGAATCTCTTTCCTGCTGAAAAATCTGGATGTTTCTCATCGAAGAATCCATTTTCTTCACTGGCTTTTGTTCCGTAGTAACATACTTTTGCAAGTGTCTTTCCGTCTTCCAGTTTCTGGATCGTATAAGTCCCATTATCTGGTCCTTTCTTTGATGGCTGAACACAATATGCTGTAGCATTGATATTTCCCCAGGACACATAATATGGACAGGTCAGATATGAACCAAGGCCATAATCTGCGTAATGATACCAAGGTCCGGCTGTTACCGATACAGATTTTACTCCTGTATCACCAGAAGCAAGCATCACCGGCATATCAAATGTCACAGTCTCTCCAACTCCCAGTTCGCTGATTGGAACTTCCTGTTCAGTTGCTTCTTGAAGAACCTCGGAAAGTGTAATCCCAGTTTCTGGATCTACGGTCTCCTGATCTTCCGTTGCTTCAATCTCTGCATCGAATTCTTCATCTGTCAGTTCCGCTGCATTCTCTTTTCCGGCAACTGATTCCTCTATATTCGAATCAGCATCCGAATCTTCTGCCTCTGTAGTATCCGAAGAACCTGCATCCTGATCAGAAGAATCTGCTTTGTTTGACTCATCCGAAGATTTAGCTTCTTTCACCACAATCTTTCGATTGATCTGATAAGTCGGATGATCCGTCGTCTGTGGTTCTACATAATAGACTGCTTTGTAGGTATTTTCATAATCGGTAGAAAAGTCATTTCCATCTGTATCTTTCGCTTCCTGGAATGTTACTTTTACTTTGTTATCATCTAGGATCTCCAGTCCGGTAAAATCACTTTCCACATCAAATGTATCTCCTACATGAAGTTCATAATCATTTGCTTTTACAACCTCATCTTCATCCAGCTGATCCTTAATCTCTTTATAATACGGAACCTTCTTTTGTGTTCCGGTATCATCAGAAGCGTAGGAAACTACCGGTGAAAGAATCGTAGATAGAACCGTTACTGCTGTCAGTAGGCCAGACACGACTCTGCGCGCTTTCTTTTTTACTTTCATTCTCTTAAATCCTTCCTTTCTGATAAATTCTCTATGGTTATTCGTTGTCAGGTCATATTTTTTCTATATGAAACCAATCCCCTCCTTTCCTGAGATTTGTGCTATTCGGGACAGTCAGCACCATGCTGAGATAACAGCACAAATATATGGCGGTATCTGCTTTTCACAAACACCGCCACATGATTTCTACTGTCATCCTCTTTTCAGATTCAGACATGTTATTTTGATTTAAGATTTAAGCGTTTTCCTGTTCTCTTCCCCGGATCCGTTCCTGTATCAGTTTCCATATCTGATACGTTTTCTTCAGTAAGACACGCTGCTGTTTTGCTTAATGCATGTTCAGACTGAGTATCACTCCAGGCAGGCTATTCTCTTTTCAAGGTACGTAAGGAACATTTTTTAACTCCCTCACATATACAAAAGAAGAACGCCCTTTTTACAGGTTCTAAAATGAAATTTTTTTAATTTTCTGATTCACTGAGATGTTTTTTCATGATTTCAATCGAACGTTTTATAGTTCCCCACACCGTCTGTTGACTGATTCCAAGGCATTTTGCAATATCCTGCTGGTTCATCTGCTCCCAAAAATACAGATAGATAATCTCTTTTTGTCTTTCTGTTAATGTTTGCAACAGTTCTTCAATCAGCTCTTTTTCTATCATATCGTCCAGACAATTCCTGCTTGGATCGATCAGATATTTCCGATCTTCCACGACTGCAGAATAAGAGATCAGTCCATGATACTGACTTGTTCTAACCTGATTGATAATCATTCGGTCAGATGCGATTAATAATGGCAGAACATACCAATTTTCATTATCAAAGAATTCACCTTTTACTCTTTTTCTTGTTCCGTCGATATTTTCATATTCATATTCACCGCATTTGTGCAGTGGAAATACGGTGGTCTTTGCTCCTTCCTGATAGAGCACATAACCATTTTCATAAACAGCAATGGTTGTATCTGTATCAAGTATCTCTTTTGTCACAATCTCTGCTCCAGATTCTTTCAACACTTTTGCAGATGGAATGTCTGCCTCCATATCTGCTACTTTTACCACTTTCTTTAATTCTTTCAATGTCAGCATATGAACCGCCTTTCTGCCTTTCGGCTACGGGCAGTTCATGATCAACACTTCTTCAGATTGTTCATGAAAAGCACTCTAATAAGCCACGAACTTGCCCGTTTTTTTTAACGGGAGTCCGTGACTCCAATGCCTTTGTTTTTCCTCTACACATATACAAAAGAAAAAGAGGTAAAAAACAGGTTCTTCACCTGAAACTTTCAAAAATTATTTGAAAACAGAAAAAGCCCGGCAAAACAAATACTTCAACCAGCTCCAAAATCAGAAAATGCTTCTGACTTTGCAGTGTATCTGTAAATGTTTTGCCGGGCTCTTAGTGATTCCAGTCAGGTTCAGCTCCTTGACAAACTCTTGCTGTCCGGTGCGGCCTTGATGGTTCCAGCCAAATTCACCGCCTTCCTCAAACAGCTCATTCTATTCTTTTTCTTTGTTATCTTTTCCCGGATTCATTATCATTCGAGAATAACTTCGCATTCTGGATTTTAACTGTTCATCCCGGACGATCAGCGGTCGAACCGACACTATATCATCCTTCACCAATATCTCCAACGTACTGCGACACTTCCTGCACTCCACTTCTGAGTCGCTTTGTGCACTCTTTTCTATAAATGCTCCACATACAGAGCAGTGTACATGCCATTTAATAGCACCTGATCCCATATAGGCTTCCTCCTTCAAGCAATAAGATATTTCTCAATTTATTACTCAACGGATCAAAGGGAAATCAAATCCGCCATATGAGCTTCATGCTCTCCATTCCGTAAGTGCCAAAGCTACACGGACAGCATGATATCTAATCTTATCAGACCTGCTTTGTCGATCTGCGCCTCCTTCTTCAACCTTTCACCGGCTACCACTCACCCTTTCCGGTATGGAGAATTCTGCTTGTATCTGTTATTCTTTAACACGGTAATTCCAATGCTTCAAACACCTCCCCTGAAAGATCACAGATATCCTGGATCTGTATCTCGGTATCATCAACTCGTAAATAAATCGATGGATCAAAGAACTCTACACTTCCAGTTACTGTATGATATTGACCAATTGTTTTATCTTTCCTGGTCCTTGCAAAAAACGTTACCTGTATCTTCATTCCATATTCTAATATCCTTAATTTCATATCCAACTCATTCTTCTTTTCCTCCGATAAATCCTTTTGAAATTCATAAATGATTTCCTGCTTTTGTAATGTTTTTTCCAATCCCCTAAGTGCTGCAAACGGAGCAAATTGCTTTGCTCTGTGTCCTACATCCATTGGATGCCTCCTGGAAACTGGTCTTGATAAATACATATACTGTTTGTAACTGCTTGCCAGCATTCTGTACACCTCCTGACTATGCCCTGTGACCACCAATCTGGTTATTGCGCTCTATGTAAGTGGAACACTCTAACAGATTCGCCCCACGCATGATCGCATTTTTTCCGTATCGTTGTTTCACACTTAACACCGCCTCCTGTAAATGTCTCTCTTTATCTGTCTGGACTGGATCATCAAACAGACTGTACTGGATATAACTTTCCGGTGCAATCCTGTTGGCACACACGTCCAGTCTGCGGATTCCTGTATGCCGGTCAGCAATCTTTTGATAAAGTTCTACTACTGCTTCTATAATCTCGCTGGAACTATTCGTCGGTTTGGAAAGTTTGACGGTGCCTTTTGATGCTTCGTGTTCATACCGATGATCATAAGCAATCCACAACGTCACAGAATTTGTCACCATCCCTTTTTCAAACAGATCAAGGACCAGATTATCCGTCATCTCCCTTACGATTACTCCGGCTTCTTCAAATGTATAATTCCGCATCAAGACCTGACCATTGGAAAGACTGTGTTCTTCAGAATGATAATTTTTTATATCTCGCATCCTGCAGGTCTCATATCCCCATGCATGGTCAATCAAAAGTTCTGCATCAATTCCAAACATTTTGTACAGCCAGTCTTCCGAGGTAAGGGATGCCATCGCAATATCTCCCATTGTATGAATCCCATATCCAGCCAGTTTCCTCTCTGTCCGTGATCCAATCCTCCAGAAATCACTTAATGGGGTATGTTCCCATAATTGCTCCCGGTAAGAGAACTCATCCAGAATGCCAATATGGTCATCCACATGTTTTGCCACAATATCCATGGCAATCTTTGCCAGATACAGATTTGTGCCGACTCCTGCTGTCGCAGTAATTCCGGTTTCATCCATCACTGCTTTCATCAGTTCTACTGCCATTTCCCTGGCACTGAGATGATAAAGAGACAGATAATTGGTCACATCAATAAAACATTCATCCACGCTGTACACATGAATATCTTCCTTTGACACATACCGCAGATAAATCCCATAAATTTTAGCGGAGTAATCTATATACAGCTGCATTCTCGGCATTGCTGTAATATATTCGATATTCTCCGGGATCTCATGTATCCTGCACCGGTTTCTGATACCAAGTGCTTTCATTGCCGGAGTGATTGCCAGGCAGATTGTTGATTTCGATCTGGTCGGATCTGCAACTACCAGATTGGTCTTAAAAGGATCCAGTCCCCGTTCGACACATTCCACCGACGCATAAAAGGACTTCAGGTCAATGCAGATAATTACCGATTTACTCTCCTTCAAGCTATCCACCTTCCTTTCAAGTTTCCGCTCTCTCTTCCTATATTTCCGGTTTTGTAATTATCGGAATATCATTTTCTTTCCGCTTTTCTTTTTAAATCGGAAAAATTCTGACCATTTTATTGACAAAAGCGGAAGTTTCATGTATGTTATAGGAAAGATGTTTCCGCTTTCTGTGATTCACATTATAGGAAAGATATTTCCGCTTGTCAAGATTAAAATTACATTTTTCGGAAACATGTTTCCTGTTTTGCCTTGGAAACAGACATGACAACTTATATAACAAGGCTTAGAAAGAGGTATGATTATGACATTCGGTGAAAAAATTAAAACATTACGAAAATCGAAAGGCATGAGCCAGTCTGAATTAGCAGCATTAGTAGGAGTATCCGACAGAACACTTCGTTCCTGGGAAGGACAGGGACGTTTTCCAAAGCAGAATAGTCTGTATCAGAAATTAGCAGATGCCTTACAGTGTGATGTGGCTTATCTTATGAGCGAGAATGCAGCGTTTATCACTGAAGCCACCGAACAATTTGGTAACCGCGGGGCAAAGCAAGCTCAGCAGATTCTGGAACAGGCTGCCGCTATGTTTGCCGGTGGATCTTTATCTAATGAGGATAAAACTGCATTTATGGATGAGATCCAGAGTCTTTATCTGGACTCCAAGAAACGTGCAAAGAAATATACACCGAAAAAATATCTGAAAGACGAATAAAGAAGGGGTGATTATTGGACACCTGTTTTGATACCTTATTCCTGTAGAGAACCTGTAGAGAACTCTCTACACCCCTTGAGATATTTATACTTTTGAGGTGATTTTACTTGAGGAACACTTACATATATACAGAAACGAATAAACTGATCAAGAAGTATGGCACCAGAGATCCATTTGAAATTATGGAGCAGATGCATATTGTTGTCGGGGAAACTTCAAGATATCAGAAGCTGAAAGGCTACTGCTTTATGAGTTGTAAGACCATCTATGTTATGATCAGCAGTTTCCTTTCGGAAGAAGAAAAGAAAATTGTTGCTGCTCATGAATTAGGACATATCATTCTTCACCGGTCCCAACTGAAAATGGCACCCATGAAAGATGATACCCTTTATAACATGATGGATAATACGGAATATCAGGCAAATCTGTTTGCTGCAGATCTGCTTATAAATGACGACGATATTGCAGATATGGTACAGAATGAAGATCTGGATTATTTTGGACTATGCAGCTCTCTTAATTCCAGTCCTGAACTGATGAGCTTTAAATTATACAGTCTGACAAAACGTGGTCAGGCTTATCATATGCCAATGGAGATACAGAGCAATTTCCTAGCAAAATAAGAAAGGGGGATTTGATCATGTCAAAACATCATAAGGAAGAAATCGTTTGTCCTGAATGTCAACACAAGGGAAATTTTGAAATCTGGGACAGCATAAATACCGTTTTAAATCCAGAAATGAAAGAGAAAGTGCTTAATCAGAGTATTTTCAGCTACACCTGTCCGAACTGTGGTGAAACTTTCCAACTGGCTTATTCTACTCTATATCATCAGATGGAAAATTTAATCATGATTTATTTAGTGTCCGAATCAGAAGTTAAAAAAACACAAGAATTATTCTGCGGAGAAAATACACTTTTTGATCTCAGCACAGATAAATATTTAAAACGAATTGTTACATCTCCTAATCAGCTCATTGAAAAAATCCAGATTTTTGATGCTGGCAAAGATGACCGCATCGTGGAATTGGTCAAATTAATTGTTACTGACTATCTTCATCAAAATTGTCCGGATCAGGAATTTGATGAACTATTCTTTGCTACGGATGACAGTGAAAACAATATCCTGGTAATTCTTCATGATGGTGACATTACCAGTACCGTTGATATTGATAGTCTTTATGAAAAAGCTGCTTCCAATTTCAGCTTAAAGGATATCCGGGACGATGATGTTGTTATCAATCGAGATTGGATTCTTAACAGACTCAGCGAGGAAGATGAATAATTAATATTTGGTGGCTACACCCCCAAGCCCCTATGGAATCAACAAAGCCGGCACTGGATTTCAAAATCCCGCACCGGCTTTGTTGATTAAAATATTCTGTTTCTTAATCTTCATCGACATCTACTGATACTTCTTTTTTGTTCTTGCTTTTACCAGAAATCATCTTATGACCTGTATAAATAGCCATAATCATACAAATCAGAGAACTTGCTGCAAAGTACTTGTGTCCTTCTTTTGATCCCTTATAGCCTGTATAAAAAGTTCCAATCATTGTAATCAGTGCACCGATAGACCAATATTGATGTGCTTTCATTCAGACGCCTCCTAAAATTCCATTACTTTATAATACATCTCTTTCAAATTTGCTATTTAATAAATTCCATACATTTCTAATAGTTCCTGTTCTGATAACTCAATTCCTGCTTCACTCAACAACTCTTTTCTTTTTGCATATAATTTCCTTATAAGGGGTTCAGCACCTTGCCCATAATGAATTTGATTATGACATGTGCTACATAATGAAACTATATTTTCCTCAACATCTAAAGAAGAATTAAACAACTCTGAATACGCTAAAGGAACCAAATGATGTGCCTCCGTATATGGCACATCTTGATTTTTTCTGATAAAAGTAAAATGACTACTATCTATCTCACATTTAAAATCTGCAAGAATTAATGCATTTTCTGCAATTTTTCTACTTCTTTCAATTTTTTCCTGCATGCTACTACGAACATCTTTTTTTTGAGGAATTCGCTTATAATTAATGGTTTTCTTAGAAAAATCAGCAGTTTCATTGAAATCCACCAAACGTATTCCCTCCTCTTTATTTGTGTCTCTTATTTTTGACTTTTTAACACTTCTTACATCTACAGAAAATGAATACTTCGCTGGCATACAAAAAATATAATCTGTTATTAATGTTAGTGGAAATACCCATCTATATTTCCCCTCTTCTTCGACTTGGTACGGTTTTTTACCTAACACAAACACGCCATTGATAAATCTATAATTCTTATGTCCTTCTTTCCAAAATACATAAACCCTATTCTTGTCTACGGAGTCCGCATTAAAAAGCATTCTATCAATCATAGATAACTCGGTCATGTCTTGTTCCCTTGTATAAGTCTTTTCTCCATTGCAATACAATACAGCCCCATTTTTCCATTTATCAAAAATGCCCTTGGAATAATCAAGCAATTTTACCACTGTTCCATCACTATACAGAAATTTATCTGATATTGCTTTTACTCTCATATCTTGCATAATTTGTTTAACCGTCACGTTAATTTTCTGTCCACCATACTCAAATCTATTATATTCTAATGTCGAATCATATTCTTCCCAAAATCTATCTGTTGGTTCATCACTTGCGAAGCCACCATCATAATATTCATCCCATTTATCATAATCAATCATTTTTCGCACTCCCACCGTAAATTTGGCATTAATTATATCGAAATCATTTCAAAAATATTATTTTTAAAAGCTTCTATTCCTTTGTTTTATTCTACCACATAAATGTCTTTATTCTCCTAAAATTTTTTCAAACAATGCATCCATCACAACAATAAACTTATCTGCTCCATGCCATTCTTCCAGCATCTCTTCCAGTGATTTTTTATTGATATACTTTTCCACATATACCCAACAAGCAATTCCACTGGCCTCAGATATAATCTCAGTTATAATCTTCTGCATGGTTGCCTCAAATTCAGCAATCTCTTCTTTCGGAACAATTTCATAAAGATCCGGTATCTTAAAGTCCGACTTGCCACAGTTCTCATGTACATCAATCAATTCTGCCTTTACTCTTTCCCTTGATTCTTTTGGCAATTTCAGATATTCCCAAATCATTGACACCACTTCTGTTGGTGTATCTCTTTTCATTGGCGGTAACTGTATGTAATCTAAATTCTCACTCATTTTCACGTCTCCTACGATAAAATAAAATCTACGATATTCTCTCTTGTCATATCCAGCAATGTATCAACGAATACTCCCGCAAACAACACCAGATATAACATAGCACTGGCAATTGCCAAAGCTGCCACCTGTACCCAGTCATGGTAACAGATTGCTGTCCCCAGAATCAGTCCCACAAGGAGCACCCCAAAGATTCCATGGACAATAGAATACATTTGCACCAGAATCTTCACTGCAATTCCAATTACAACAAGGACTACCCATACCGGTAGCAATACTATTTTCCCTGCCACTTTTAAAATAAACATATGGACCTCCTATCTTGCCAGTCCTGGCATGTCATGATTCACTTTCGCCTGATAATACCCATTCATCGTAGACGGAGCATTGAATAGTGCAGCAAGCAGATACTTCTTGATATTCTTCACTTTCGTGGTATTGCCACTCATACAGTGAAGGACATACTCAATGTGCGAATACGTCAGCATCAGAAACTTTTTCTTCACCAGTGATGCCGGATACCAGTTGCTTGCAATCAGTATCCTGTCATTCTTACACATTACGGTCTCTATGATCAGATTCACAATTTCATCCACTTGCCTCATATCGTCATGATGGGTTACTTCCAGAGATTCATAGTCAATGGTATCTTTAACCAGATTCTCATAAGCCTGATATTCCTCAGATGGATTATCGCTATCGGATCCTTTCTCATCCGCAGATATGATTAGATCAGATTTATTCTCATTCATTTCAGTATCACTAAGATTAGTATTATTAGGGTTTGAAATGTAAACTTCTAGAAGTTTATTTTCGGGACTTCTTGAAGTTTGTTTTTGGGACTTCTTGAAGTTTACATTTGAAACTTCTGTGGACTGCATTTCTTCACCAGAAGTTTGTTTTGTAAACTCCACCTGTTCTATTTCTTGTTTTTCTGTCTTTGTATGTCCTGGCATAAATGATTTTACATAAATAATATTAACCTTACCAAATCCCTGTCTGCGTTTCTCAATCAGACCGATTCCAGTCTCATCATCCAATTCCTGCATAGATTTGATAGCTTTATTTCTTCCACAATTCAGCAATTCCATGATATCTTCAATGGAAAAGTAAATATATGCTCTGTTTTGATCATCAAACCACTGATTTTTGATAGACAGAGACATTCTGTCCAACATCAATCCATATAAAATTTTAGCATCACTGGATAAATTCTTAAAGTAATCATCGGTGAATAATGCTTTCGGAATACGGTAGAAGCTGAACTGATCAGCTTCTGTTCCGTAAAAATAGTGAAATGTCATTTTCTTCTCCATACGTTCCTCCTTTCGTTTTCTGCTCAGAAGTCCGAATTCTAAACTTCTGTATCTTTCTCTCTTCGTCTTATTTAAATTTATACGTTCTGTTCCTGCATCCATTTTTCCAGTAAAGATTCTATTACCCGTTCCATATCCTCAGCAGTATATGTATCCGGGAAATATTTCGTCAGCTTCTTTTCTGAAAATGTAATGGTTCTTGGTGCATTTTTGACCATCATGCACTTATTAAAAATTGTCAGCATCCCCACCTGATTGACTGATCCTACTTTCAGTTGTTCTCTTAATGCGGAAATCTGATTTTGCTTTATAAATCCAGTGTCTCGGATATACTCATAAATCCATTTCTGAATTTCTTTATCTATGTAGGAAATATCAACAGCGATTGTAAAATTCAGTTTTTTGGCATCTACTAAATCAAGTAGATCTGGAATTAACTCTGTTAATCGTATATACCGCTGAACCTGAGCTCGGCTTTCCCCAACTTGTTTGCTTAGCACTTCATCAGATCTCAACTTCGTCTCATTTTGAGACAAAGTTAAATCTGTTCGGTTTCCTTGTCTCTTCATTGCCTCCAATTTCATTCTATAAGCAAATGCTTTCTCACTCGGCAACAGTTCCTCCCTTTGGATGTTGGCATCTACCATTGCGATTACCGCATCATCATCCGATAACTCTCTTACAATCGCTGGAATCGTTGTAAGTCCTGCTAACTTTGCTGCATGTAATCTACGATGACCGGATATCATCTCATATTCTTCATTTTGATCTACTCTAAGCAGAACCGGTGTCAACACACCGCTAAGCTTTACACTATCCACCAGATCCTGCATCTTCTCATCATCAAGTACTTTGAATGGATGATTTTTGAAAGCATGGATTTTACTGATTTCTATCTCCATTGCAGATTCTTCATTTACAACTCCAAGTAATTCATCAAGACTTGCAAGTTTCACTTTTTCTCCAGTTCTATTTTTCATTTCCGATTACCTCCTGCGTTAGATTTACATATGCCATAGATACTTTTCCTTTTGGACAATGCATATAAATGCTTTTTCCTTCTGCACTGGTTTCAGCTGCCTTTACAGACATTGGAATTACATTTTTGAAAATATCTATCTGCCTTCCATATGTTTCCTCTACACAAGCCGCAATGTCCTTTGCATAGTTCGTTCTGAAATCAACCATTGTCAAAAGAATGCCCTCAATCGTCAATTTCCGATTCAGTCTTTTCTTCACCATAGAAATGGTATGTATCAGCTGTTGAAGTCCTCTAACTGGCAGGTAGGCTGCCTGAACAGGAATTAAAACAGAATCTGATGCAACAAGCGCATTAATTGTCATTAATCCAAGACTTGGCATACAATCAATCAGAATATAATCGTATCGTGATCGCATCTCATCCACATATTCCTTCATGATCATCTCTCTGCTCATTACATTTCCCATTGTTACTTCCAGTGTAGAAAGATCCAGATTTGCCGGAAGAATATCAACCTGTTCATCGTGGTGTAATATTCCTTTATCCTCTTCAAGACTTTCATCATTGATTACTGCCATCATAATTGTCGCCAGAGTAACCCCAAGATCATCCGGTTCTACATATCCCAGACTGGCTGTCAGGCTTCCCTGCGGATCTGCATCGATCAATAATACTTTCTTTCCCTCTCTTGCAAGTCCAATTCCTAAATTTACGGTTGTTGTTGTCTTTCCAACTCCGCCTTTCTGATTCGCAACACAAATTACTTTACACATTATTCGTTCCTCCTGTCGTTATATTGTTAAAAATCTTCGTCTCTAAACGCTTCCAGATATTCATCAATGATATCCAAATTAACAAGCACAATCCTCTTTACGTGATATACGGCTCCGGCATCTTTCGCCAAATTCTGAAATGAATGCAATCCCATGGAATAAAGCATTGCGCCTTCCTCATAACGTACAAACTTTTTTCTCCCTGTCTGAACCATTTTTTCCAATTCTGGAATCTTCTTTCTCCTATTTTTCATGTCGCTTCCTCCTTGATTCTTCCAATCTGGCAACAACCTGTGGATTTTCCTCTAAAAACTTTTCCAGAATATTCAGATCCACAATCGCTGTTTTTCTTATCGGATAATTGGATTGTGCCTCCTTGGCTGCTCTGACAAAAGACCAGTAGGATACGTCATAGAGTTTTGCACCCTGTGCATAATTTACAAATCTACGCCCTTTCCCATCTAGATACTTTTCCAGATCAGGTGCTTGTGCTTTTCTTTTTCTCATCAGTTCCTCCTTGTGTTGGAAATCCTTTAAATTATGAATTTATGGATTTCTTTTTTCGCAGGTGCTAATAGGACGTGCTTTTTTGCAAAACAAAAAGGACACTCCCAATTGGTATTTCTACCAAAAGTGAAGTGTCCTTCAAACACCTTATTCTTGAAAATGCTCCTCAAAAATAATCAATATTTAACTCTTTTTGGACAAATAATGTCAAATAGTCAGGAATCCATAGGACTCCATTTCCTATTTTTTTATAATCCATACAACGTCATTTAAATCCTTACGGGTCCGGGTAATTTCATGTAAGTCCATGTCTATCCATGGAGCTACATTTGCTGATTGGATAATCTTACCCGTTGACCGCAATCGAACATTAGTTCAGCGACTTCATCGTCGGGAAAAGCAGTACGTCTCTGATCGCGGCGCTGTTTGTTAAAAGCATACACATTCTGTCGATACCGAATCCGATACCTCCTGTCGGCGGCATACCGATCTCAAGTGCATTCAGGAAATCTTCATCTGTTGTATTTGCCTCTTCGTCACCTTGTGCCAAAAGTTCTTCCTGAGCTTTGAAACGTTCTCTCTGATCGATCGGGTCATTCAGCTCTGAATATGCATTCGCCATTTCCCAGCCGTTCATAAAGAACTCGAAACGCTCTGTATATTCCGGATTCTCCGGTTTCTTTTTCGTAAGCGGTGAAATCTCGATCGGATGATCCATTACGAACGTCGGCTGAATCAAATGTTCTTCTGCAAACTCTTCAAAGAACAATGACAAGATATCACCTTTCTTATGATGCTCTTCATATTCTACATGATGCTCGTCTGCAAGCTTGCGAGCCTCTTCCAAAGTCTTAACTTCATTCCAGTCAACGCCTGCATATTTCTTCACGGCATCTACCATTGTAATACGTTCAAACGGTTTTCCGAGATCCATCTCAACGCCATTGTAAACGATCTTCGTTGTGCCGAGAACTTCCTGTGCCACATGGCGGTAAAGATTTTCTGTAAGATCCATCATTCCGTTATAATCTGTATATGCCTGATAAAGCTCCATCAATGTAAATTCCGGATTATGTCTCGTATCAAGTCCTTCGTTTCTGAATACACGACCGATCTCGTACACTCTTTCAAGACCTCCGACGATCAGACGTTTCAGATAAAGTTCAAGAGAAATTCTCAGTTTCAAGTCTTCATTTAAAGCATTGAAATGTGTCTCAAACGGTCTTGCCGCAGCTCCCCCGGCATTTGCAACAAGCATCGGAGTCTCCACTTCCATAAATCCTTCGCCGTCCAAATATCTGCGGATCGCACTGATGATCTTAGAACGTTTGATAAATGTATCTTTCGCTTCCGGATTCATGATAAGATCCACATATCTCTGACGATAACGCATATCTGTATTCGTCAGTCCATGGAACTTCTCCGGAAGAATCTGAAGACTCTTGGAAAGAAGTGTTACATGAGATGCATGAATGGAAATCTCTCCTGTTTTTGTCTTGAATACCTCTCCTTCGATTCCGATCACATCACCGACATCAAGTTTCTTAAATTCTTTATAATTTTCCTCACCGATGCTGTCTCTTGCTACATAAGACTGAATATTTCCTTTTAAATCCTGAACATTACAAAAAGATGCTTTTCCCATTACTCGCTTTGACATCATACGTCCTGCGATGGAAACCTGCTTTCCTTCAAGCTCCTCGTAATTTTCTTTTACTTCTACACTGTGATGTGTCTGATCATATTTTGTAATCACGAACGGATCTTTTCCGCTTCCCTGCAGCTCTGCAAGTTTCTCACGGCGTACCTTTCTCAACTGATTCAGATCCTGTTCCTGTACATTCTTCTGCTCCTGTGCCACTTTCTTATCTCCTTTCCCGGATAACTTTTCTCTGTTTTGCTTTATCTCTTATTATTCCGTTACGCTTTTTTTCTCTTTATCTGCCTTTTTCGCCTCTTTAAAACATTCCCATACATGCGAATTCAGACCTCTTAAAAAGAGGTCTGTTTATAATCATCTGTTTACATTGAACGGCTGATTTCAAGCACTTTGTACTTGATTTCTCCCGCCTGTGTTTCTACGCTTACCGTATCTCCCACTTTTTTTCCGATCAATGCCTGACCAACCGGAGACTCGTTTGAAATCTTTCCTACCAAGCTGTTTGCCTCTGTTGATCCCACAATTTTAAATTCCATCTCTTCATCGAATGTTATGTCAAATACCTTTACCGTACATCCGACATTGATCTTATCAAAGTCAACTTCATCTTCAACAACCACTTCTGCGTTTTTCAGGATGCCTTCAAGTTCTTCGATACGCGCTTCGATATCTCTTTGTTCATCTTTTGCCGCATCATACTCTGCATTCTCGGAAAGATCTCCCTGCTCTCTTGCCTCTTTGATCTTAGCTGCAACTTCTTTCCGTTTGACAACTTTAAGAGTTTCAAGTTCATCTTCAAGTGCCTTTAATCCGGCATAAGTAAGTAATCTTTTCTTTGCCTCCGCCATTGATAACGCTCCTTTTCTGTCATTCTTTTTCACTGTTTTTTGTCTATTCCCGACAGGAAAACTTGTCCCTGCACGCTGTCTCTTTTAGTTTATTTCACAATTTCAATATTATAACCATCAACCCCATTAATGTCAAGGTTTTTGGCGTAAACAAGACAGCTTTTACATGATATTGCGCAGAAAATATAGCGCTTATTAACAATACAGCGTTATGCCGGAATTACCGTAAGTTCCCAAAGACACATTCCGGGATTACAGGCGGCTTTCCAAGGTCTTGATCCTTCTGTCTTTCGTTCATTGCCGCTCCAATGCAAACAGGGCCGCCACTAAGTGGCAGCCCTGCATTTTTCCGTACTATTTACGGATAAGGCTTATTTTCTTTTGTTTCTTTTGAAGATTGTCAGAGCCGCTCCGCCTGCAACCGCACCTGCAAGAACTACAAGTCCGATCAGCAGCGTTACGTTAAAGTTATCTCCTGTCTGAACCGCTCCGCCTTTGTCCGGTTTCTCTGTATTCGGTTTCTTATCCTCTGACGGATCTGCTTTCACCGATACAGCTACGTCTGCCGACTGTCCGCCGTATGTTACTGTTACTTTCTTCGTATCCGCTGTCAGTTTTGTATTAAGACTCGGATTAAAGGAGAAATCTTTTGCCGTCTCCGGTCCGTATGCAACAACTTTTGTTGTTCCGTCTGACATCGTTACTGTAAGACTCATTCCCGTCGGATCGAATGTCTCTCCTGCTTTGTATTCTGTCTTAGCCGGATTTGCTTTAATTTCAACTTTTTCTACCGTTGGTTTTTCCGGCTCTACCGGTGTGTCAGCTTTCACTTCAATACCGATGTCTACCGTCTTGCCGGCATATGTTACATCAACTTTGTTCATACCTTCTGTAAGTGCTGTATCAAGTGTCGGGTTAAATACAAAATCTTTTGCTGTTTCGTTTCCGTATGCAACTTCTTTTGTTGTCTTGTCTGACATCGTTACTGTAAGAACAAGTCCGCTCGGATCGAATGTCTCTCCTGCTTTGTAAGTTGTCTTAGCTGGCACTTTCTTAACGGCAATTTTGTCTACCGTCGGTTTTTCCGGCTCTACCGGTGTGTCAGCTTTCACTTCAATACCGATTTCTGCCGTCTTGCCTGCATATGTTACTGTTACTTTCTCATCACTTGTTTTCAGTGCTGTGTCAAGGCTTGGGATGAATGTGAAGTCTGCTTTTGTTGCATCGCCGTAAGCTACTTCTTTATCTTCGCCTTTGTCATATTTCACTGTAAGCACAAGTCCTGTCGGATCGAATTTATCGCCTTCTTTATACTCTGTCTTAGCCGGATTTGCTTTAATCTCAACTTTTTCTACCGTCGGGTTCTCCGGTACTACCGGTGTCTTTTTGTTTACTTTAATTTTGATATCTGCCGTCTTCTCAGCATATGTTACAGTCACTTTTTCATCGCTTGTTTTCAGTGCTGTATCAAGCGTCGGGTTAAATGTAAACTGATCCGCATTTGCTGTTCCGTATGCAACTTCATCACCATAAGAACCGTCACTGTATTTTATTTTTACAGAAAGTCCTGCCGGATTGAACATTTCGCCTTCTTCATACTCTGTTTTTGCCGGTGCGCTTACAACTTCAAGAGCTTCCGGTATAACTGGTTCTGATTCAGATACTGTGATGTTAACATCTAATTTCAAACCTGCATATCCAACTTCTACTTTTGTATAATCTTTTGTCAAAGCTGTACTAAGTGTCGGATTAAATGTAAATTCTCCTGCGTTATCCTGTCCATAAGCGACCTCTTTTTCTGTTCCATCAGAATATTTCACGCCAATAACAAGTCCTGCCGGATCAAATTTCTCGCCGACTGCATACGCCGTCTTTGTAGGCTGTGCTTTCAATGAAAGTTCTGTTGCTGTCGGTGGCACTACTTCTTCTTTTGTTACTTTCACTCTGATTTCAGCAGCACTCATCCACTTGTTTCCGCCTTGGTCATCATGTGTCTCTACACCACTGAAGCGGATATATTTTGCCTGAACCGGAGTTTCGAATTTTGCCATCTTCCATGTGTTGTCAACTGCCCACACTTTTGTTCCTTCTGTAACGGCTACCTCTTTCCATTCGTCTCCCTCTGCGGCTTTCACTTCAATCTTATATGTTTTAACGATACCGTTTTGTCCGCCATTCTGTCTCGGAAGATATCTTAAACCGATTACATTCTGAACATCCTCAAGTTCCATCTCGATCCATCTTTCTGCCGGATTTGTATTATTCCACTGGGTATGCCACAATGTATTCGTATCGCCGTCAAACGCTTTCTCCTTTTCATTTCCGGATTGTGCGCTTCCAACCGTTGAAGTAATCTTTGCTTTATCGTAATCTTTTGAATCATCTGTTGCGTCAGCGTCCAAATTTACAACGAACGTATTTGTTGTCTTATGGTCTTCTGACTCGATAATAATGCGTACTGCATTTTCGTATGTCGGAAGAACTGTAACTGCCGCATTGTCTGCTCCAACCGCTTCTACGGTTTTTGCTTCAACTTCTTTCGTTCCCCAACTTCCTGCACCTGCTGCAAGTACTTCTGCCGGAGCAGATGTTTCGTTGATCTTCAGACTCTCAAGTTTTGCTGTTGTGTTTGTTGTAAAGTCAGCCTGATTTGCAAGATACAGTTCTGCTTCTACAATTCCCGTACATGTAAATCCGCCGCCTTTTCCGCTTGCATCCGGATTATTTACAACATGGATTTTTACAAATACAGCCTTTGTCGGAACAAAATCATATGTATATTCCACGACGCCAATCGCAGGGAGTTCCTCTGGATGTGACTCTGTTGCTGTTACTTCTGTCCAAGTTCCCTCTTCTCCTGTTTCGGAAACATATATTTTTGTCGTATTATCTGCTGGATAAGATGCTGCATGGCTGTCAGATCTGAAGAAAATCTTAATCTGATTAAATATCTGCTGTGTCGCATACTGGAATGTAATATCAGCATCATTGTCTTTGGCATCTTTGCTGTTTTTATAGTTACTCCACATTGTAGAGTTTGTATTACCGCCCTGATTTCCGTCTACTGTTCTGTTTCCATCACGGATTGCTTCCAGATCATCAGACTGCATCTCCTGTGGGATATCCTGCGACAATGTCATCGCTTCTTTTGCAACGTTATTACCTACTGTATATTCTGCTTCCTGAACGCGAACTGTAGCTGTAACCGGCATAGATTCACCAAACACATCTGCCGTTCCTGTTACGTTCACGATTCCTTCTGCATCATATCCTTTTTCAGGAGCTTCCCATTTTACCGGGAATGCGGCTGTAAGAACAGTTCCGTCTTCCATTACTGCCGGTCTTGATGTCGGAAGACTCGGCGCTACTCCGACTGATGTTGTTGTCGAGTAATTCAAAAGCGCTGCTACTGTATCAATCATATTGACATTAACTGACACCGTCTCTGCTTTTTCAACACCTTCCACAGAAACAGTTCCCGTTAAGCTGAACGTACCTGCCTGACCGATCTGCTCTGCTGTCGCTTTCTCCCATGTCACTGTGCCTGTCGTTTTTGTCTTGTCTGTCAGTACAACTTCTACCTGTCCCGGAAGCTGCGGCTGATTGCCGACTTTAACATAATAACTCTTCGACATTTTTACGCTGCTGATCGCCTTTTTGCTCTCTGAACTGTCAGAAGACGGTGTTGTTGTAATCGTTACCGTCTGATCTTCCATTCCTTCTGCTTTCACTTTCACAGTGATTGTTCCGGCAGATTTTGTAGACTGAACGATTCCTACAAGCTGACCGCTGAATGCTTTTCTGTTATCGTCTCTGTAAGACTGATGATCTACAGGTCTTCCGTTATCCACGCCTGCAAGCACACCATCACCGCTGACTTCAAACGTCACCTTATTATCCGCATTCGGTACAAGATTTCCTTTATCATCAGTAACACTTACTGTCAAATAAGAAAGATCTTCTCCATTTGCTGTAATTTTTGTTCGATCAACATCAACTTTTAATTTTTTAGCTTCACCTGCTGTAGTTACTGATGTTCGTCCCTGAAGATTCTCTGTAATTTCTTTACCGTCTTTATCCCACGCTTTTGCGGTAATTGTTCCGGCTTCATATGGAACCATCCATGTCATGTACAGATTCTCATGTTCTGTATTGCTCTTTCCAGTTCCTTCATACATCTGATATGTGTATCCTGCCGTCGTCTTCTTTTCTGTAAATTCTTTTGCACCGAGCGATCTCTGTTCACCGCCGCTTGCCGGAGTAAAGAACAGTTCTACTTTTTTTGCATCGCTGTATACAACTACCGGAACATCATTTCCACTCTTCTTATATACAACTTCTTCATTCCAAGCCGGAAGAATATGAAGTGTATTCACGCTGTCATTCCACTGACTCTGATAGAAGTAATAGCTGTCTTTCGGAAGTCCGGCAGTATCAACGATTCCAAAATAGGAGCTCTTCGGTGCAGGCCATCTCGACGCATTACCCGGTTTGCCTTGTCCTGTTCCATTCCACGGCGTCGGTTCTCCGATATAGTCAAATCCTGTCCATACATATTCTCCCGCAATAAAATCACGCTTGATTACTTCATACCATGCGCTGCTTGCCGTAGCGCCCCAACCAACTGCCGATGTATCATAGGATGTCAGATCATAATCGCCATAATCTGTTTGACTACCCATTCCTTTATAAATGCCTCGGCTATTAACTGCCGATGCAGTCTCAGAGCCATACATACACCATTCAGGATAAGCTTCATGAATCATATCGTAATGAGTCTTTCCTGCATGATTTTTCCACTCCTGAGAGTAGTTCATACCATGTATTCCACCGGCTTTCTGTAATTCCTGACCAAGGGTAATAGCACCTGTCTCATTACTTTTCAGCTTATTATCTCCGGTTGTAACAGGGCGTGTAGTGTCTGCCGCCTTTGCCCATTTCACAAGGTTGTCCTGAGCAGTCTTATAATCATCACTGTATCCGCCTGTTCCTTCCCACATCTCGTTGCCAAGCGACCACATAATAATCGCCGGATCGTTCTGACCACGCTCGATCATTGCTGTAAGATCAAACTGCGCCCATGTCATGTTCTCTGCAGCGCCCATGATCTCGTTGCCGTCTTCAATCTTTTTATTAAACCACTTAGAATAATCGTTCGAGTTACTGTTTTTCGGAGCTACCCATCCGTCAAACGCCTCGTCGATCACTAAGATTCCGTGTTTATTACATGCATCGATCAATTCGTCTGACGCCGGATTATGTGTCACACGGATAGAGTTACATCCCATCATTTTCAATATCTCTACCTGACGCTCTGTAGAGCGGTCATTTGCAACCGAACCAAGCGCGCCCTGATCATGATGCATACATACTCCCTGAAGTTTCATCTTCTGACCATTCAAAGAGAATCCTGTATTATTATTGAAATCAAAATAACGGAATCCATAATCTGTCTCGTATGTATCAACTGTAGTACCGTCCATAAGGACTTCTGTTTTCACAGTATAGAGATTTGGAGTTGTCGTACTCCAAAGCTTTACGCCTGATACAGTAAAATCTGCCTGTACATCTTTTGATTTACCTTTGTCCACAGTCGCAACTTCCGTCTCAAATGTCCCAACCGCCTGCTCTGCCGTTCCGTTTTTCGGATAGATCGTATGTTTTACTTTTACAGATGCATTGTTCTCGGATTCATTTACAACAGTTGTTTTTACTTTTACCGCAACATTGTTTCCATCTGCATGATCTTTCAGATCCGGTGTCTCAATCTTTGTTCCGTTCTTATCTACATGAACTGTATCGGTTACAACAAAGTCTACGTCTCTGTAAATACCGCTTCCTGAGTAAAAACGGCTTGACGGTGTCTGGTGATCTACTTTAACGGCAATCACGTTTTCTTTTCCGAACTTCACATTATCTGTAATATCGAAAGAGAATGGTGTGTATCCGTTCGGATGTGTACCAAGCTTTTTACCGTTTACATAAATAGTTGCATTCATGTAAACGCCGCCGAAGTCGATACTGATTCTCTTACCTTTCAGGCTCTCGTCTACAGTAAAGTTTTTTCTGTACCATCCTGTACCGCCCGGAAGATATCCGCTTTCCGCCTCCATCTTCTGTGAATATTTCTGGTCGATACTGTAATCATGCGGCAGGTTCACCTGATCCCATGAGGAGTCGTCAAATGCCGGAGTCTGCGCTCCGCTTGCGTCTCCTAAATAGAACTTCCAGTTATCGTTGAAGTTCTGCGTTCTGACCGTTCCGCTGTATTTGTTAAGGAACACCTGCTCCGGCGCTGTGTTTGTCTGCGTCGAAGTTCCCCCTTCCAGTTGAACGATCTCACCCTGTGCGTAGGCTGTTGCCGGCAACACCATGCTTCCTGCCAAAGCTGTAGCAAGAACTGCCGAACCTGCTTTCTTCCACTTGAGATTTTTCATAAACTTTTTCGCCCCTATAGTTCCGGAGCACTCCTTCGTTCTGAATTTTCACGCATATTCCATGAAACGAAATAAAGAAAAACGACCTTTTTCTCCATGTTACTATGCGTAATATATAAATTATACAAAACTTTGTTTATTTTGTATAGATTACCGTAACATTTTTGTAAGGTCGTTTTTGCTTTTTGGCATTTTTACTATTTTTATCTTGCCGCTTCACATATTAAAGGATATTTTTTGTGCAGATTTTCATAGTTCTTCCAATAACATCATCAGTTCATCTAATGTCTCTGTCTCATTTACTCTGCGCCGGAGATCTGCCGCTCCTGTCAGTCCTTTCGTGTACCAGGCTACATGTTTGCGCATCTCCCGCATTCCCGCAAATTCTCCGCGATACTGAATCTGAAGCTTTGAATGCCTGAGGATCATATTCCGTATTGCCTCTTTATCAGGTCTGGGCGGAGTTACTCCGTTTTTTTCCTTGCCGATCATTTCCGAAAAGATCCACGGGTTTCCCTGTGCGCCTCTTGCGATCATAATTCCGTCGCATCCTGTCGTTTGAACAAGTTCTTCTGCTTTTTCCGGTGTAGTGACATCGCCGTTTCCGATTACAGGAATGGAAACCGCCTCTTTCACCTGCCTGATAATGTCCCAGTCCGCCTCTCCGCTATAATACTGCTCTCTCGTCCTTCCGTGAACCGCAACCGCCGACGCTCCCGCTTCTTCCGCCGCTCTTGCGACTTCGACTGCATTTACATGCGCATCGTCGAACCCTTTTCGGATTTTTACCGTAACGGGCTTCTCTATTGCTTTAACGATCGCGTTTACAATCTCATAAACAAGAGAGGGGTTTTTCATCAAAGCAGACCCCTCCCCGTTTTTTACAACTTTCGGTACCGGACACCCCATATTGATATCGAGAATCGCAAAAGGACGTTCTTCAATTCTTTTCGCCATCTCGCTCATAATCTTCGGATCAGAACCAAACAACTGCAAAGATACCGGCTGCTCTTCTGGATGTATTTCCATGAGTTTCTCTGTATTTTTATTTTGATACAAAATTGCTTTTGCACTAACCATTTCCATCCCTAAAAGACCCGCTCCCTGTTCCTTGCACAGCAAACGAAAAGGCAGGTCTGTCACCCCTGCCATAGGTCCTAATAGGTATCGGTTTTCCAATTCTACATTTCCTATTTTCAGCTTCTTCATCTTTTTTTCTGCACTTTCTCATGAATCATTCGCAAGCCGTTCAGTGTAAGCTGTGGATCATACAGATCTATGCATTCTGTTTCATCGGCGATAATTTTACCCAGCCCGCCTGTGGCAATCACATAGGCATTTTTATATCCCGACTCTTCTTTCATTTTTTTTACTATATATTCCGTCTGTCCGATCGCTCCGTATACAAGTCCTGCCTGCATTCCGCTAATCGTCTCCGATGCAAGCACGGATTCCGGTCTTCGGATCTGAATCGCCGGAAGCATCGCCGCTCCGTCCCACAGAGAACGTCCTGCCGTTTCAATGCCCGGGGCGATCACACATGCTTCAAGCGTACATTCAGGACCTATCAAATCATACGTCGTAGCCGTTCCGAAATCAACCACGATCGCAGGTCCTCCTGCAATAGCATACCCCGCTGCCGCATTGACGATTCTGTCCGGTCCTGTCCGCGTCGGATTTTCAGTCACAACACGAACTCCTGTATCTGTCTGAGAAGATACGATCATCGGTTCCGTTCCTAAATATTTGATAATACCGCTTGTAAAAGAGTGCATAATGTCGGGGACAACCGACGCAACGATCACCGAATCGATCTGCTTTGAGTCGATTCCTCTGTGCTCCAGTATTCCGCATATGGTGAATCCGTATTCGTCTGATGTCCTCGCCCGTTTTGTCGTCATACGGAACATACCGAGCAGGAACTCTTCCTCGAACACACCCATTGTAATATTTGTATTTCCTATATCAATCGTAAGAAGCATTGTCTTCTTCCTCCCGCTGTACCGAATCTTTTCATCGGTATTTTCCAAAAATATATTCAATATATATTTTCGATTTTATCTGATCGGCCGATCAACATTCTGCCGTCAATATTTCATAACTTTGTTCAAAGCTCTCTCCCGGCTTCACTTTATTGATATATGGTTTTTCCGAAAGTTCTTTGTCAAAGCCGACATCGTCGCACCGTCCCATCCACGGTTCAAGACAGACGAAAGGAGCGTCTTTCACAGACCAAATGCCGAAATTCGGAAATCCTTTACATTTCATGCCTACATATGGTTCTCCACCTTTGTGACAGAGCCATACTTCGTCAAACTGACCGCCGTCAAAAATCAGTGCGTCGTGTTCAAACATTTCCTCATTCAAAGCGCAGAATCCATCTTCCAGCTCCAGCTTGTACACTGTGCCGGGATCGGCTACACATTCGGAGAGATCTACCAGAATATATTCAAGTGCCTTTTTATCCGGAAATCTCAACTTATAATCCGTCTTTTTCTCATCCGCTTTTTGAAAACGGAAAGCCGGATGCCCACCGATCGTAAAATACATATCGTCGTCTCCGGTATTGTGCACTTCCCATTTCACGATCAGGCTGTTTTCTTTGAGAATATATGTAACGATCAGTTCAAAATCAAAGGGATATACTTCTTTTGTTTCTTCCCCTGATGAGAACAAAAACGCTGCCTTATCGGGCTTTGTACAGATGCATTTAAAATCGTTATCCCTTGCGAATCCGTGTCCTGACGTCGGATAAGATATTCCGTTAATCTTTACTTTATTTTTATAGGTTTTTCCTACGTTCGGGAAAAGGATCGGGGAATGTCTTTTCCAATACGTGGGATTTCCCTCCCACAGAAGTTCCGTCTCTTTCTTTTTATCATATATACGGGTAACCTCAGCCCCATGCTCTGAAATCTCAATACAGAGCCGTTCGTTTTCCATTTTCATTGCCTCTGTCTCCTTTTCCCTGAATACTTTCTTTTGCTTTTACACTGCCCGATCCACATCCGGTTCAGGCAGCGCATGTCCTGCCTTCACATATCTCATTTACCGGCATCCGGCACAGATCTTATTTACTGCTGTCTTCCTTGTTATTTGAATTACTGTCGGCATCACTGTCTGAATTTTCTACCTGAACACAATTATCCACAAGGTAATCAAGCACAGCGTCTCTTAAAATCGCAGCTTTCAGCACATCTTCTCCAACCTGTTCTACATAAGCATCCACATCGGCTCCCGCCTGCTCTGCATATTCTTTGAATTTTTCTTTGTATTCTTTTTCTGACGGCTCAAGTTTCTGCTTTTCCGCGATCAGTTTAATTGCCTCGTCAAACGCCGCTGTCTGCTGTGCGCTTTCTTTTACTTTTGAATTAAACTCATCTTCTGTCATCTGCAGATATGTCGTGATGAACTCAGACAATTCAATTCCGTATAATCCTGCCATCTGTGTATAGTAATCTGTCATCTGCTTTTTCTGTTCTTCCACAGCGTCTTTCGGATATTTTTTCACATCGATCTCTTCGAGAAGCGCTTCCTGGATCTCTGATTTTAATGTTGTCTCATTTGCTGTCTCCGCGCTGCTTTCAATCTGTTTACGGACTTCTTTGCGGTATTCGTCCGCTGTTTTTGCCGTCTTGCTGTTGCTTGCCACCCACTCGTCTGTCAATTCCGGAATGTTTTGTTTGTAAATTTCATTCAATACGATGTGGAAACGTGCAACTTTTCCTGCCACATCTGTTCCCGGATAAGAATCCGAAAACTTCACTTCTATATCGAATTCTTCTCCTGTACTGTGTCCGATGATCTGATCTTCAAATCCGGCATAACCGCCCTCTGCTCCGATAAAGCTTCCGCTTCCGAGCTCCAGATCGGATCCCGTCGCTGTTCCCCCTTCAAATGCCACATCATCGATATATCCTGTATAGTCAATGTTTACCCAATCGCCTTTTTCCGCCGCACGATCTTTGATCGGCTCTTTTTCTGCCGCCGCATTTAAGTTTGCCTGAACAGACTGCTCAACCTGCTCATCTGTCACTTCAACCTTTTCTACCTGTGCAACTTCAAGACCTTTATACTGCTTTACCGTTACATAGTCGTTTGACAATGTTTTACTTCCGCATCCTACAACGGAAAGAGCCACCATTGCCGCAAGCATCATTGATACAATTCTTTTTTTCATAATAATCTCCTTTTTTGTCCGCGTTTTATACGCGTCTTTTATTTATATTTATTTTTACTGCATGCATATTTGCCGTACGTTTTTTTGATTTTCACGTACGAGTTCCATCTATATACGCCTGATCTTTCCTTTATCATCCTTTTACAAAAGCGGGGAAAGCAAGCGCGAAAACTGTTCTTTCGCTTTTATGACAAGTCCTCTTTCATCATATACTTTCCTTGTCACCTGCGTACACAGCGTCATATCGTTTTCAAACGCACGTTCCAATCTTTGTACTGTACGCTCGCTGTAAATCACTGCGTTCACCTCAAAATTCAACCCAAAACTCCGAAAGTCCATATTTGCCGTTCCGACACATGCGACCATGCCGTCGATACTCAATGTCTTAGCGTGAAGAAATCCGTTGTTGTACACATAGCATTTTGCTCCGGCGGCAACCATCTCTCCGATATAAGAGTAAGTCGCCCAGTAAACAAACGGATGATCCGGCTTGCACGGTATCATGATCCGCACATCAACGCCTGATTTTGCGGCGATTTTCAAAGCGTCCAAGATCGAATCGTCCGGTATAAAGTACGGCGTCTGGATATAGACATGATCCTGTGCCCTATGAATAAGTCGTAAGTAATTGTCGTGGATCATCTTCGTTTTCGAGTCCGGTCCGCTTGATATGATCTGCACCGGATCTCTTCCGTTTCTCGTATATTGCGGAATTTCAAACAATGAATCTTCTAAAAACAAGTTTTCTTTCGCCGCATAATTCCAATCGAGAACAAACCGGACTGCCAGCGACGTTACCGCCGCGCCTTCGATACACAGATGGGTATCCCGCCAATAACCGAATTTCTTATCCCGTCCGAGATACTCTCTTCCGACGTTAAATCCTCCTACAAAACCGACTCTTCCGTCAATAACAACGATTTTTCTGTGATTCCGGTAATTCACACGAAGCTGCAGCTGCCCAAGCAGCGCCGGGAAGAATTCCGCAACTTGAATTCCTTCTTTTTCGAGGCGCTCCCAGTCACGGTTTTTCATCGTTCTGCATCCCATACTGTCAAAAAGGACACGAACTTCCACGCCTTCTCTCGCTTTTTGAATAAGTACCTTCTCTACTTCCTGCCACAATTCATCGTTGCGGATAATGTAATACTGCATGTGGATATATCTCTTCGCCTGCTTCATCTCTTCTATAAGCGCACGGAACTTCTCTTTTCCGTCCGTATAAACGCGAATATCGTTATTATCTGTCAGAACCGCTTCCCCGGCTTCCAGATTATAAAGAATCAGATCTTTAAACCTTGACATCTCCGGATTCGCCATGCGAAGCCGTTTATAATAAATCGTCTCCTCCTGCCGCCGGACTGCATATTTTAGTTCACCTTCGATCTCTTTTGCTTTAAACATCCTGCTCTTGTGGAAATCCTGTCCGATGATCAAATACATAACAAATCCGAGGATCGGTATAAAATAAAGCAAAAGCAGCCATGTCCAAACAGTCTGCGGGGATCTGCGCTGAAAAAAGACGATGACCAGCGCAAGGAAAATATTGATCAGAACAATATTATCCATAATAAAATTATAGACACTCACCGCTGCGTTCCAAATCATTTCTGCCATAAATAATATAACTCCTTTTTATGTACTTTCATGTACTATAACAGTATACTCGTTCACCTACTCAAAAGTAAACCCCTTTTTACTTGCACTACACAAAAAACAATGTTACAATGATATTTGCGTAAATGCGGAAAATAACATTATACAGTAGGATTTAGGAGGAGTTGTCATGAGTACATTCACCATTGTGATGATCGTCATTCTCGTGATATTGATCGGGGTGCTCGTCGGTCTTTACATTTTCGGAAAGAAGGCCGAGAAAAAACAGGCGGAACAGCAGGAGCAGATGGCAGCGGCGGCACAAGTTGTCAGCATGCTCATCATCGATAAAAAGAAACTAAGATTAAAAGAAGCGGGACTTCCGCAGATGGTCGTAGACAATACGCCGAAGTATCTTCGCCGTACAAAAGTTCCGGTCGTAAAAGCAAAGATCGGCGCAAAGATCATGACTCTTATGTGCGAGAACAAAGTGTTTGAAGTTCTTCCGGTGAAAAAAGAAGTCAAAGCGGTTGTAAGCGGACTCTACATAACAGAGATCAAAAGCGTACGCGGCGGTTCTATCGAACAGCCTGAAAAGAAAAAAGGATTTTTCAAAAAATAATTAAAAAGCAAAAAAACAGACGTCACGAAGGAATATTCCTTTTCTGCTGCGTCTGTTTTTTGTTATTTTTCTTTCCTACCGGATATCCAGCTGCATGGAGACCCCTTTACTGTTTCGCGGCACAATGCTCATATTAATGCGACAGTCTGCCATAGGTTCGTGATTTACATCTAATTCATAAGCGACTTTAACGCCGATCTGATCTTCGTCTACGCTGATCTCCATATTTTTTGTATTTACGCCTACCAGCATCTGACCATAAGGTGTCTTATAATATGTCAGATTTTTTTTATTTTTTTCAAATACCATATGAGAGGAAGTAACTCCGCTTTTCATAATTTCAAGACAGTCCGTTCCCGTGATCTTGATCTTATTTTTAATCGTGCCTGCCATTCCTTCAAGAACTTCATCATAGAGAATATAATGTTTTCCATTCCGGCAGTAATAATTTGCCGGAGTCACAACTTCAATCCCATCTTCTCCGACTTCATATCCCCTTGCAGGATCGTCCATAATATCGATATGTTTCCCCGAAATGCTGACTAATACATCTTTTGTCATCAATCTAATACTCCTCAATATTCACTACATTCGTTGTCGGCACGTCAAACGGCATTACTGTATTTGCGAATCTGCGGAATTTTTCCGCCGCATCACTTACATAAAAGGAGTATACACTGTGCTGTGCATCTGTCCCGTCATTTGCCATTTCTTTTTCATACAAAAGCTTTTTCAGATCCATAGCCGTTTCATATGCCGGATTCACAATCTTGATCTCCTCTCCGAGATAATCGCGGATCTTAGATCTAAGAAGAGGGTAGTGGGTGCACCCCAAAATCATAGCGTCAATCTGTGTGTGCCGCATTGACTCCAAATAATATTCGATCACTTCTTCTGTAACAACATGTTCCTTAAACCCTTCTTCCACCAGCGGAACAAACAGCGGACATGCCTTTTCGATCACTTCAATATCCGGAGCCATGCTTTGGATGACTTTCGTGTACATTCCGCTCTGTACAGTCGCATCCGTTCCTATAACTCCGACTTTCTGATTCCGGGTTGTCTCTACAGCCGCTCTTGCGCCCGGGATCACAACACCCATGATAGGGATATCAAATTCATCTCTCACGGCATCCAGCGCCAAAGCGCTCGCCGTATTACAGGCAATAACGATCGCTTTTACCTGCTTTGTTTTCAAAAAGCGTATAATCTGCTCTGAAAAACGGATGATTGTATTCTGCGACTTACTTCCGTACGGAACTCTTGCCGTGTCTCCAAAGTATACGATATTTTCATTCGGAAGCTGCCGGGAAATCTCCCTCGCAACCGTAAGTCCGCCCACTCCGGAATCAAAAACTCCGACAGGCGCGGTCTTTTTGCAGTCCATTTGCATGATTCCCTCCATCGTGCAAACAGCCGGTATAAATTTATACCGGCATGTTTTTAGAAATATATGTCTGTTTTTTCTTACAGTGCAAGTGTTTTTGCCACTTCGTACTGATACTCGGATACTGTTTTTTTCATAGCCAGAGCTTCTTCGATATCATAGTCTACATACTCGCCGTTCTTATATCCTACTACACGGTTTGTTTTTCCCTGACAAAGAAGATCAACTGCCATAGATCCCATGATCGAAGCATATACTCTGTCTTTACATGTCGGGCTTCCTCCACGCTGCATATGTCCGAGAATAGTCGCTCTCGTCTCAATACCCGTCGCCGCCTCGATTCTCTTTGCCATGTTGATCGAATCGCCGATACCTTCCGCATTGATGATAATGTAATTTTTCTTACCGCGTTTTTTATTTTTCAAAATATCATCAATGATCTCCTGCTCGTCAAAGTCATGCTCTTCCGGCATAAGGATACGTTCTGCTCCATTGGCAATACCGCACCACAAAGCAAGATATCCCGCGTCACGCCCCATAACTTCGATGATGCTGCATCTTTCATGAGACGTCGAAGTATCACGTACTTTATCGATCGCTTCCATCGCCGTATTTACAGCAGTATCAAATCCGATCGTGTAATCTGTGCAGGCAATATCAAGATCGATCGTTCCCGGAATGCCGATCGTATTTACGCCGAGGTTCGCAAGTTTCTGAGCTCCGGCAAAAGAACCGTCTCCTCCGATAACTACAAGTCCGTCGATACCGTATTTTTTACAGATTGCAGCCGCTTTCTGCTGTCCTTCTTCCGTACGCATAGATTTACAACGCGCCGTCTGAAGGAACGTACCTCCGCGCTGGATCTTCTCAGACACATCGCGCGCTGAAAGATCAATGATCTCCTCCTTCAAAAGTCCGTGAAATCCTCTTCTGATACCACGCACTTTCAGTCCTCTTGAAAGCGCCGTTCTTACGACTGCACGAATAGCCGCGTTCATACCCGGCGCATCACCGCCGCTTGTAAGAACTCCGATTGTACGGATCTGATCTTCAATCTCCTCTAAGTACTTTTCTTTTTGATTCTCTGCCATGATTTTTCCACCTTTCTGCAAAGTGTCGCTATTAATAATATTTATTCATTGTAATTTTTTTAACAATAGTCGAAAATTATTCTACATTATTTAGAAGTGGTTTTCAATAGCTTTTTCAACCACTTTTACCCGACTTTCACCAAAATGGTTCATTAACCTGCTTAAAACCTGCTCATTGATCTGAATATTCCGGTTTTTCGGCAGTCGTTTCACTGCCCGTTCTTTTGCGCAATATATAATAACCTCGTCTTCGCCTTCCGAATCTGCCAGGTATCCGTAAACGATCTGTTCTTCATCAAGAAACGTCTCTTTATCCGGAAATTGAATCCACAATTCTCGTTTTGTCCTCTCAAAGGGGATCACTTTCTCACAGATCAGCTTACTTGCCTTCTCGTCTTCTTCCGAAACCCTTCCGCTGATAAACACTTTCTCGTTTATTTCAAGCCATTGACGATTTTTCTCGTAATCTCTCGGAAAAATAACAACTTCCACAGTGCCGAGCAAATCTTCCAGCGTAAGGAACGCCATCACCTGATTCGTCTTTGTGTACTTGACCGTCTTGTCAACGATCATCCCTCCGACAACCGACTTTTCTCCGTCATGCACCTTCGTTCTATTCAGCTCCTCGTCAAACTGAAAATCTGCCGTTGTAGCCGAAATCATCCGCCGCCATCTCTCCTCGTGCTCCTCAAGCGGATGACCGCTTATATAAACGCCGAGCACCTCTTTTTCAAACGCAAGCTTATTTTCTTTTGAATACTCGCCTACATCAGGCATTCTGATCTGAAAATCCGCCTTTTCTTCTTCTCCCACAAGATCAAACAAACTCATTTGACCGGACATGGAATATTTTTTCTCCTGATTCACATGATCCATGATCTGAATATAAATACTCATGAATTGTTTTCGGGTTCCGCCTAAAGTATCCAACGCCCCTGCTTTGATCAGATTTTCAATAGTTCTCTTGTTCAGTCCTTCTTTCGATGAAACACGGGTAATAAAATCTTCAAGATTTTTATATGGACCAAATGTCCTGCGTTCTTCGAGCATCGCCCTAACAACCGGTCTCCCGACACTTTTGATCGCAGACAGCCCGTATCTTATATTCCCTTCGTCAACCGAAAAATCCGCTTCTCCGTTATTAATGTCAGGAGGAAGGATCTGAATGCCCATCTGCCGGCTTGCATAAATATATTCAGCTACTTTCGACGGATTGTCTATCACCGATGTCATAAGAGCCGCCATATATTCAACAGGATAATAATATTTCAGCCACGCAGTCTGATATGCCACAACCGCATATGCGGCCGCATGCGACTTATTAAACGCATAGTTTGCAAAGTCAAGCATCTCATCATAAATCTTATTCGCAACCTGCTCGTCAATTCCGTTTTTTACACATCCCGGAATACCGGAAGCCTCGTCACCGTACAGGAAAATCTGCCGTTCCCGTTTCATCTCTTCGCCTTTTTTCTTTGACATGGCGCGCCTCAAAAGATCGCTTCTTCCGAGGGAATATCCCGCAAGGTCGCGAACGATCTGCATAACCTGTTCCTGATAAACGATACAGCCGTATGTCGAATTCAGGATCGGCTCTAACTGCGGGCAGTCATATGAAATTGAAGAGGCGTCGTTTTTCCCTTTGATGTACTGCGGAATAAAATCCATCGGACCGGGGCGATATAAAGAGATTCCGGCGATCATATCTTCCAGACTGTTCGGTTTCAGCTCTTTCATAAAGCTTTTCATTCCCGCGCTTTCCAACTGGAAGATGCCGTCTGTTTTTCCGGTCCCGATATATTCAAGCACTTTTTTATCATCATAATCCAGCGTGTCCATATTTACCGAAGGATCTTTTTTTCTCGCCATAAGAACTGCATTTTGTATAACCGTCAACGTACGAAGTCCCAGAAAATCCATTTTCAAAAGTCCGAGCTGTTCCAGTGTCGTCATCGTAAACTGGGTCGTCACCGAGCCGTCCGCCGCTCTCGACAACGGCACATATTCGTCAACAGACTTCTGACTGATCACGACTCCGGCCGCATGCATAGAACTATGTCTCGGAAGTCCTTCCAGTCTTTTCGCCATCTCGATAAGATATTTTACTTCCTCATCATCTTCACACATCTTGCGCAGTTCAGGATTTACCTTCAACGCTTTTTCAATCGTCATCTTCGGCTCCTGCGGTATCATCTTCGCAATCGAATCGACAAAAGCATACGGCATATCCATCACACGCCCCACATCTCGAATCACACCTCTTGCCGCCAGCGTTCCGAATGTCACGATCTGAACCACTCTGTCTTTTCCGTATTTTCCCACAACATAATCGATCACTTCCTGTCTGCGTTCATAACAAAAGTCAACGTCGATATCGGGCATGGAAACACGTTCGGGATTCAAAAAACGCTCGAACAAAAGCTGATATCTGATCGGATCGATCGTCGTAATTCCCAGGCAGTAGGAAACAATACTTCCCGCTGCAGACCCCCGGCCCGGTCCGACTGCGATCCCATGATCTTTCGCATATTTTATAAAATCCCACACGATCAGGAAATAGTCTACATACCCCATATTTTTGATCGTGCCCAATTCATAATCAAGCCGTTCCCGAAGTTCATCCGCCCGTTCTGCATAGCGTTTCTCAAGTCCTTCGTAACACAGTTTCCGTAAGTATTCCCACGATGTATATCCGTCCGGGACGTCATATTTGGGAAGCTTTGTTACCCCGAACTCAATCTCCACTAAACAGCGGTCCGCAATCTTCTGCGTATTTTCAAGCGCCTGAAGCGCATACGGAAAAAGACTTTTCATCTCTTCTTCAGACTTGATGTAATACTGTCCGCCTTCATATCTCATCCTGTTCTCATCCGCCAGCCTTTTCCCTGTCTGGATACACAAAAGGATATCATGCGCTTTTTCGTCTTTCGCATAAGTATAATGCACATCATTCGTCGCCACAAGTTCGATCCCCGTTTCCCGGGACATTTTCAAAAGCTGTTGATTTACAAGACCCTGATCAGGCAGACCGTGATCCTGCAGTTCTAAATAAAAATGATCTTTTCCAAAGATATCTCTGTACTCCAACGCAGCTTTCTTCGCTTCGTCATATAAGCCTTTCATCAGATATCTCGACACCTCGCCTGCCAGGCAGGCGCTCAGCGCGATAATGCCGCTGTGATATTTTCTGAGAAGTTCTTTATCTACACGGGGTTTGTAATAGTATCCCTCGACAAAGCCTTTTGATACGATTTTCATAAGATTAGCATAACCTTCGTTATTTTCCGCAAGAAGTACAAGGTGATAATACCTGTCTTCTCCTCCGGTCACTTCTCTGTCAAAACGGGAATTCGGCGCGACATAAACTTCACACCCCAAGATCGGATTAATTCCCTGACTTTTCGCCTCTCTGTAAAAATCAATCACTCCGTACATTACTCCGTGATCGGTGATCGCCGCACTGTTCATCCCAAGCTCTTTCACTCTTGCAACATATTCTTTTATCTTGTTAGAACCATCCAGAAGACTGTATTCTGTATGGACATGCAAATGTGCAAAACTCATCTTTCACCTCGTAAGCCGACCCACAAAAGGTCTATCTGTTCTTGTTTACCGCAAAAATCTTTCCCACCTCGTTGTCGATCTGTATCTTTCCTTGTTTCAGAAGTCTTCCGACCGCACGTTTAAACGCCGCTTTACTCATCCCCATCTCCGACTTAATCCTCTCCGGATCCGCCTTATCTGTAAACGGAAGCATGCCGCCATTCTTTTCAATACGTCCAAACACCTTATCCGCATCCGCATCCATCTGTTCCGGTATCTTCCCGCGTATGCTCAGATCAAGCTTTCCGTCCGGCTTCACAGCCGTCACCCTCGCTTCAATGCGCTGACCGATATACATCTTCCCGTAAACTTCCCGCTTCGGGATCATCGCCGAATACTGATCGTCCACAGCGACAAACACACCGAAATCCCGACTTAATTCATACACTGTTCCGCTGACCATATCGTCTTTTTTGTACGGTGAATCAGTACGAAGAAGCTGATACACTTTCATCGTCGCACACAGTCTGCCGCTCTTATCTATATAAAGACTAACGAGACATCGATCGCCTTTTTCTACTCTTTCCGTCTGTTCTTTGAACGGAAGCAGAAGTTCTTTTTCCAATCCCCAATCCAAAAATGCTCCGATCCTTCCAACATCCGTCACTTCAAGCACAGCCGTCTTTCCGATCGTAAGCTTCGGTTCATTCGTAGTTGCTATCATACGATCTGATGAATCTTTATATAAAAACACCTCTATCGGATCTCCGACTTCTATCCCTTGCGGCACCTGCTTTTTAGGCAGAAGCACCCTCTCTTCGTCGTTGCCCAGATATACGCCGAAATCAACGATCTTCACAACAGTCAGAACTTGTTTTTCTCCCAGTTTCATACATTTTCTCCTTTATTGTTCTGAAACAAAACTTTCTATTTATTGTATCACACCCGGATCGATTGTTCCATACTCTCCGTCAAATCCGGAGTTCCATTTTATCTTCCCTTTCCGAAGTTTGTCAACCAGACATCCCGTCTGTTCCCCTGCCGTCCGGCTGATCTGTTCTACAGGTATCTTTCGCAGCACTTCAAATTCAGGGCCAAGCTGCACAAGAAGCCGCATATACTCTCGTTCTGTACGTTTCCCTTTCACAGCAGATCCATTTGCCATGGCAATCACTTCCTTAAGCGGGATCAGACTCTCAAACGGTTCTTTCCCCGCCGCAGACTTCGCCTCCTCTTCCGATCTGTCTGCCATCTCCTCGATTCTGTGAGCCACTCCTACCGTCACCGCGCGCCCGCATACAGGACATACTCCTCCATGTACTTTCGTCTCCTCAGGAGTAAAACAAACTCCGCATTTTCGATGTCCATCCAAATGATACTTTCCTTCCTGAGGGAAAAATTCAATCGTTCCGCACAAACCGTTTCCCGTCCGAATCGCCTCTGCAATGCCTCTGTAAGAAAGTTCCACATCAAAAAGAGTCGCTTCCCGACCTAAATTTCCCGGAGAATGAGCGTCCGAATTAGAAATAAGCCGATAATCATCCAATACAGATACTCTTCGGTTCATCAACGGATCTGACGAAAGTCCCGTCTCCATAGCATATACATAGGAAGTCATATCGCCGAAACACTCATCGGGCGTTTCAAATCCCGAAAACTCTCCGAATACCGAAAAATGCGGCGTCCATATATGAGCCGGAATATAAATCGAATTCCCACACTCGTCAAGCGCCAGTTCAAGAAGGTCCCGACAGTCAATCCGAAGTGTCGGCCGACCGTCCGAACAGATATTTCCAATCTGTGAAAGACGATCCGCGATCCGCTCTGCCGCCTCAAAATCCGGAAGGAGAAGTAGACTGTGCACCTTCCGGGAACGTCCTTCTTTTTTATACACCGAACTGATTTCCCCACTTATAATAAAACGCGGAATCATCTCTTTTTGTCCACGCCCGTATGCGTCGATTTTTTTCCCGTCCGCTTCATCATAAAGTCTGTATTCTTCTTTCAATATATATAATCCATCTTCCGCAGGAGCCAGCTTTTTTTTAACTCCGCCCGCCATGCCGGATGTGTAAAATCACCTGTCCCAACAATATGAATTCCTTTTCTCCTTGCCCATAAATCAAGATATTCCAGCGTACATGTCTTGCTCGTCGCATAAGAATAGCGGGAATGGATATGAAAATCTGCAATATACATTTTATCTCCCCGATCTGATTTTGCGGTATTTTCCGCATTTTAGGTAAATAGTTCAGCCATACAGCGTCCGTCTATGAGTAAAACAGTGGCATCAGCCACGATAAGCACGCAGTGCGGTTTTACGAATAGAGCGGGCTGAACTGTTACCATTTTAATTCATTTATTTTATAATCCCTTCCGCATTTGATGCCATTGTTCTCCGCCCCAAGATGAATCCGATATCCCTTCATCTTCAAAGCCCATCTTTTTGTACATCTCGACTTTTGCGTCAAGACATGTCAGGATCAACGCACATCTCCCCTGCTGCCTTTGTATCCCGGAATACCGCCGCATCAGTTCTGATGCCACTCCGATTCCCCGGTACTTCGGCAAAACTGCAAGACCGAGTATCATCACGTTATCACCTGTCGGATCATGCAAGTCTGCATTCCTGAAAAATTCATCTTTCAAACAATCCCCGTCTGTTGCCAGACCATTCAAAAAACCTGCCACTTCACCGCTTTTTCTGTCAACCGCCACAAAAAACAATTCCCGAATCTTAAGAGCCCGCCGCTTCATCATCTCTTCGGTACACGCCTCGTTAGGAGGGAAACATACTCTTTCGACAGACGCAGCCTGCACAGCTTCCTCAGAGAATATAGTTCGGAACTCGAATCTTTCTTCAAGCTTTATTTTTTCATTTATTATAATACTTTGCTCAAAATCTCTCATGTCATACACTCCTGCACTCTCTGCCGTCATATAACACAGCAGCAGATCTTCTTTTTAAATTGTAGTATACTGCCTGAGGAAATTCAAGGAAAAGAACTCTCTTCCTCCGTTCCTGTTTGCTTATTTACACCAAACATATTAAACTATACTCAAACCTGCCACTACATAATTACCGGAAACACTAAACGACACATTTCAGTATTGTGAAAAGCCACCGTTCCAGCAAACAGCTCCTAATACCACTGTTCCACCTGACAGTCTGCCCACACCTTATAATGATCCGCTCCTTATAATAATGAGAAACAAGAGGAAACAATGATATACGAAATAAAAGACACAAACAAAATTTCACCTTTATTTGGACACTGGGAAGAAACCCTTATCTGGTCATGCCTGCAGGGAATCATGGGGAAAATATATGCAAACGACCTCACCGCCCCTACTGCGGCTATGGCCGTGATCGGGGATTTCACCTTTTTCGCAGGCGAACCATGCCCGGAACTGATCGCTTATAGACCGCCCCACTGTACTCAAAACTTTATGATCGCCGTTCCTCAAAATAAACTTTGGGAAAACATGCTCACTCAATTTTACGGTAAAAAAGCAAAAATAATTTCTCGCTACGCAACAAAAAAGGAACCTCCTATTTTCAATAAACATCATTTAGAAAAAATCGTCGCTTCCCTGCCAAAACAATATACACTTTCCATGATCGACTCGCACTTTTACAAATTATGCAAATCAGAAGCATGGAGCAAAGATCTCGTATCACAATTTTCAACTTACGAAAAATACCGCCGTCTCGGAATAGGCGTTGTAATATCCAAAGACGGGCTGATCATATCCGGTGCTTCATCCTACTCCAGATATCAAAACGGCATCGAAATCGAAATTGACACACGAAAAGAATACCGGAGAAACGGCTTTGCCTGCATATGCGCCGCAAAACTGATCTTAGAATGCTTAAAGCGGAACTTATATCCCAGTTGGGATGCACATAACAAAGCATCCGCCGCACTGGCAGAAAAATTAGGGTATCATTACAGTCACGCTTATACGGCGTTGGAAATATGGGATTATTAAGATTATTGTAGATTCGGTTTCTAATCCTGCCGGCGACGTGGAGAAAAGAGCAATGGATAATATCTAAAATTCCTGTTTGAACATCGTTCAAATGAACGTATGTCGGATGAAGAATTTCAAAATTATTGTCATTTGATTGTCACTAGACATAGAGAGCCAAGAAAGCCCGCAAAATAGGCATTTCTTGGCTCTAATATATTATTCGAATTCAATCGTCGCCGGGGGCTTCGGGCTCATATCATAGCACACGCGGTTTACGTTCTCGACCTCTGCCAGGATTCTGTTAGTGATTCTGTCGAGAATCTCCCAGTCTACGTGCTCGATGCTGGCTGTCATCGCGTCGATGGTATTGATTGCACGGATGATTACCATGTACTCAAAGCATCTTGCATGATTCTTCATTCCCACAGACTTGAAATCGGGTACTACCGTAAAATACTGCCATACTTTCTTGTCCAGTCCTGCCTTTGCGAACTCCTCGCGCAGGATAGCATCTGACTCACGGACAGCTTCCAGGCGATCTCTTGTGATAGCGCCGAGGCAGCGAACACCAAGTCCCGGACCCGGGAACGGCTGACGGTAAACCATTTCAGCAGGCAGGCCAAGCTCAATACCGCAGGCACGAACTTCGTCCTTGAAGAGCTGCTTTAACGGCTCTACCAATTCAAACTGCAAATCTTCCGGAAGTCCTCCCACATTGTGGTGAGATTTTACCATCTTTGCAGTCTTGGTTCCGCTCTCGATAATGTCCGGATAAATCGTTCCCTGTCCAAGGAAATCGATTCCTTCCAGTTTTCTCGCTTCTTCCTCGAAAACACGGATAAATTCTCCGCCGATAATCTTTCTCTTCTCTTCCGGATCAGATACATTTTCCAGCTTTCCAAGGAAACGCTCTGTAGCGTCTACATAAATCAGATTTGCATGAAGCTGGTTGCGGAATACCTCTACAACGCTTTCAGATTCATTTTTCCGCATCAGACCATGATTTACATGTACGCAGACGAGCTGCTGTCCTATCGCCTTAATCAGCATCGCTGCAACTACGGAAGAATCTACGCCGCCTGACAGCGCCAAAAGAACCTTTCTGTCTCCTACCTGTCTGCAGATCAGCTCTACCTGATCTTCAATAAAGTTCTTCATGTTCCAGTTTGCTTCTGCCTTACATTCATCAAATACGAACTTTTTCAACGTCTCCTGATCCGGCAGGCTGTCAAAACGAACGTCGCATCTGGATGCAGGATAGTCTACGGAAATTACCGGATAGCCCCATGTATAAAGCTCTGGTCTTACTTCCACTTCTTTTCCATCTACCACACGGTTTTCTCCGCCATTTAAAATAATTCCTTTTACATTGTCAAGAGCCTTTATTTCTTCCTCTGTAATATCATGAGGATGAATCTCGCTGTATACGCCAAGTTCACGAATCTCCCGGGCGAGTACCGTATTCTCTGTACTTCCCAGATCCAAAATAACAATCATATCCTGCTTCATTTGTCTCTCCTTTTAACTGGTCAGATTATTTCCAACATTTTTATTTTACTGATTTTCCTTTAGTTTCGCAAGCAATATTTCAAATATTCTCTATCATCCACTGCGGACGCTGTCACAGCTCTTTTTATCGCCTGCTGCATCGCCCTTGCCGCCAGTGTTCCGGCTACATTTACATCGCTTTCTACCTCTCCCACACTGCAGGCATAGATGCTGTCTCCGTCAGCCATAGTTCCAACCGGATTGATGCATCTCGCATACGCATTTCTTGCCATAGAAGCAATTTTATTCAGCTTTGCCTTATCAAAACGTGCATTGCACACGATGCAGCCGATCGTCGTATTTGTATGAAATAAATCCTGAGGCGTCGTCATCATTTCTACAAACGCCTCTTCCAAATCCACAAATTTCGTTCTTTCCGCATCCATAAGGCCTGCTATCTTTTGTCCGTTCTCCGGATCAAAAACATCTCCGAATGCATTAACGACTACGACAGCCGCTATTTTCAGCTCCCCTGCCTGAAGCGCATAGATACCCAGACCGGACTTTGTCGCCCGTTCCATTCCAAACAGCTTTCCTACGCTGGCTCCCGTTCCTGCTCCGACATTTCCCATCGATACATCGCAGCCTTCCATCGCCTTTCTACAGGCCTCATATCCCATATCCGCATCCGGACGGATATCGCTTCTTCCGTATCCCAAGTCAAAAATGCAGGACTGACATACAAGAGGTATTTTGGAAAATCCCGTGTCGTATCCAATCCCCTGCTCCTCCAGACAGCGCATCACACCGTCCGAAGCCGCCAGACCATATGCGCTTCCTCCTGACAACACGACAGCGTTCAGCGGATTATCTGCCGTCATGCTGTCTGTAAGCGGCGTTTCTCTCGACGCCGGACCTCCCCCGCTGATGTCGCAGCCTGCCTGTGCGCCCCGTTTAAAGTACAATACGCTTGCGCCTGTCTTTGCTTCATTATCCTGCGCATGTCCTATGGATACGCCATCTATCTCTGTAATTGCGATTTCCCTTATAAATCTGTCCATCAAATTTCCCTCTCACCCTTTCTGTTCACACCCGAAGCTATTCGGCAACCACTGCCGTTCCGCTTGCCGTTACCATAAGCATTCCGTTACCTGCACCGAGCACCTCATAATCGATATCAACGCCTACAACCGCATTGGCCCCCAAATCTGCCGCACGCTGTTCCATCTCCTTCAGGGCGTTCTGTCTCGCCTAAACAAGCTCTTCCTCATAGCTTCCTGATCTTCCGCCGAAAAAGTTGCTGAAAGAAGCCGCAACATCGCGCACGAAATTTACGCCAGATATGACTTCTCCAAATACAATTCCCTTATATTCCGTAATTCTTCTTCCTTCTACAGACACTGTCGTTGTCACTATCATTCCCATTCCTCCGTTTCTTCCTTTTATAGGGTACTGTGAAAGTAGAAGCTTTCTGTTGATTGTTGCAAAATGCGTTACAAATTTATTATTTATATCATAGCAAAAATCATTTTAAGATACAATCGTTTCCTGGCAGGAAATCCTGCCTGGTTACTAAAATTAAATTCCCCCAAATTTTTACGAAATAGAGGGGTGTCTATCTTTCAATTTCTTGTGTGATACTTTACCGCACATGAACATTGGCAGAGGGAATGAAACAAAAAGACATTGCATTTCAGTTAGGTATCTCTGAAGCCTATGTTACTCAACTCAAAAAAGTTATAGCATTTTTTCTTACTAGAATTAGAGCCATTTTAGGGCCAAAAACCATAAAACAACCCCGGAAATGCCCATTTTATCAGCATTTCCGGGGTTCTGTCCGTTATTCAAACTCGACAATTACTAATCAATTTTGTTTAGAGATTATTCTCTGTCGTGTTTACAGTTCTTTTGATTATTTGATTTATCCATATTATCCTGCCTATACAGGCTAATGTTATCATTTTGTTATCGGTGTTGATAACACTTGCTCTGTAACTGTGGATAATAGCACTATATTCTATTTCAGATCATAAGCGATTTTGCTTAAAAAATCAATCCCTATTCAAATTCATACCATTCCTTAAATCTCAGTCTTTGAGCAAAATACGATTTTTTTTGTATTCAATCATGCCATCTTTCTGCATTTTAGAAAGCTCGTTGCACATAGTACTGCGGTCAACATTCAAGTAATCTGCTAACTGCTGACGGTTATATGGAATCAGAAAAGAATTACTTCCGGCATGTTTTGCGCATTCTGAAAAATAAGACATCAATCGTCCTCGTATGGATTTGGAACTGGTGTGCAAAATCCTTTGTGAAAGTTGCAGACTTTTATGAGCACAGACAGTCAGTAGATTTCGTGCAAGGTTTGTATGAAAAGGGCAGGCGTTTGTGCAGGTAGTCAGAACACGTCCCACATTCATAAACAACACAGAGGTATCTTCCACGGCAGACACTGTAACCAGCATCGGCTGTCCCGGAATACAGGCATATACCTCAGCAAATACAGAACCAGGCGCAACACTTCCTAAAATGCCGGTATTCCCCCAAATATCGTTACAAGATATCATTGCCATGCCTGACAGCACAATGCCGATATTCTCTATAATACTCCCTTCTGAAAGAATTACTTCTCCTTTTTTATAATTGCGTTTTACACTATTCAAACAGCTTAAAAGCGAGGAGATGTCATCTTCTTCTAACCCACGGAATAGCTGCATATCGGATAATTTCATATTTTTTGCCCTTTCGTTGTTATAACAACAGATTTTTATTTTTAATTATAATATACTATGCCCAGAAAGACAAGAGAAAGGATGGTATAAAATGATTCGAAGAATTATCCAAATAGATGAAGAAAAATGTAACGGATGTGGTGCGTGTGCCGAAGCTTGTCACGAGGGTGCAATCGGCATGGTAAACGGCAAAGCAACGCTTCTGCGAGATGATTATTGTGATGGTTTGGGAGATTGTCTGCCAACCTGCCCGACAGGTGCAATTTCCTTTGTGGAGAGAGAAGCTGCCGCCTATGATGAAAAAGCTGTGCAGGAAAATATGAGGAAAAAAGCGAAAAGCAATCATGCCGCTGTTCCCCATACAGGCTGCCCCGGCAGTCGAATGCAGCGTATTCAACATTCACAAGAAACAACTCCTTCTGCCCGGGTACAGACAGAATCACAGTTGGGACAATGGCCATGCCAAATCAAACTGGTACCGACTAATGCACTATATTTTGACGGCGCAAAATTGTTAATTGCAGCGGATTGCAGTGCATACGCCTATGCCAGAATGCACGAGGATTTCATGCGTGGGAAAATTACGATTATCGGCTGTCCAAAGCTTGACAGCATAGACTACAGCGAAAAGCTGACGCAGATCATTCAAAACAACAACATTCAAAGTGTGACGGTTGTACGCATGGAAGTTCCCTGCTGCGGCGGACTGGAATTAGCTGCCAAAAAAGCGTTGCAGGCAAGCGGAAAATTCATTCCTTGGCAGATTGTTACGATTTCGTTGGATGGTAAAATTTGGGAATAAAAGGAGAGATACTATGAGTAAAAAAATGAAAAACATTGCTCAATCAGAAGTACTGACGCTGAGAGAACAAATTTCTTATCAGGAGGGGCAGGTTGTCAGCAAAACTTTGACACAAAACCAGGCAGTAAGTATTACCCTGTTCTCATTCGCAAAGGGCGAAGAGATCAGCACCCATGAATCGGGTGGGGACGCCTTCGTCACCTGCTTGGATGGTATCGGAAAAATCACGATTGATGGCGTTGAATATCTGCTGCACGAAGGAGAATCTATTGTCATGCCAGCAGGCCATCCCCATGCGGTATATGGGCAGGAAGCGTTCAAGATGCTTTTAGTAGTTGTATTTTAATCAAACGCAAAATTGACAAAGGAAGGTGATTTTATGAAAGCAACAAAAGTAGATAAGGATCTCTGCATTGGCTGTGGGCTTTGCTGTGGGATCTGCGACGAAGTTTTCCGTATGAACGAGCAGGGAAAGGCGGAAGCGTATCAACCAGCAAACGCTGAAAATCAAGGTGCTGTACAGGAGGCCATCGACTCGTGTCCTGTGTCTGCAATCGCCTGGGAAGATTAATTCAAACGCGTCTATATGCTTTTTTGATTGAGAAGAAACCACATTATTTCAAATTTTAATAGTTTTTAGGAGGTATATTATGGAACAAAAAATGTTTTGCTATCAGTGTCAGGAAACCGCCGGGTGCAAGGGCTGCACCATGTCCGGCGTATGCGGAAAGAAACCTGATGTAGCGGCCATGCAGGATCTGTTGGTCTATGTCACAAAAGGAATTTCGGCTATTACGACTGCATTGCGTCAGGAAGGTAAGCAGGTATCTGCCAAAATCAATCACTTGATTACTCTGAATCTGTTCACTACCATTACCAACGCAAATTTTGATAAAGAGAGCATTGAATCAAGAATCCGTGCTACACTGACCGAAAAGGAAGTTCTGCTAAAGCAAGTTACCAATCTGACTGTTCTGCCTGAAGCCGCAAAATGGAACGGATCTGAAAACTGGGAAGAAAAAGCCAGAACTGTCGGTGTTCTTTCTACCGAAAACGAGGATATTCGCTCTCTGCGCGAGTTAATCACCTACGGTTTGAAGGGACTTTCCGCTTACTCGAAGCACGCAAATGTGCTGTTGAAGGACAACGATGAAGTTGACGCATTTCTTCAGAAAGCACTGGCTGCCACGCTGAATGACAACCTTAGTGTAGAAGATCTGATTGCTCTAACAATGGAAACAGGAAAATACGGAGTATCCGGTATGGCAATGCTGGATAAGGCTAACACAGACAGCTATGGAAACCCCGAAATTACAAAGGTAAATATCGGTGTCAGAAAGAACCCCGGCATTCTGGTATCCGGCCACGACCTGCGCGATTTGGAAATGCTGTTAGAACAGACACAGGGAACTGGAGTGGATGTGTATACGCATTCCGAGATGTTGCCAGCTCATTATTATCCCGCTTTCAAAAAATATCCTAACTTTGTTGGTAATTATGGGAATGCTTGGTGGAAACAAAAAGAAGAATTTGAATCCTTTAACGGTCCTATTCTAATGACAACCAACTGCATTGTTCCTCCTAAGGATAGTTACAAAAACAGACTTTACACTACCGGCGCTGCGGGATATCCGGGATGTACACATATTCCGGGAGAAATTGGCGAACAAAAAAATTTTTCTGCGATTATTGAGCATGCAAAAAAATGTGTCGCTCCGAGTGAAATCGAAACCGGTGAAATCATCGGCGGATTTGCCCATGCGCAGGTTCTGGCTTTGGCAGATAAAGTTGTAGAAGCTGTAAAAAGCGGTGCAATCAAAAAGTTTGTGGTTATGGCGGGCTGTGATGGTCGAGCAAAGAGCCGCGACTACTATACAGAATTTGCTAAGGCTCTGCCGAAGGACGCTGTCATCCTTACTGCCGGTTGTGCAAAATATAAATATAACAAGTTGTCTTTAGGCGATATCAATGGCATCCCGCGTATTCTGGATGCAGGTCAATGCAATGATTCCTATTCCCTTGCTGTAATCGCCTTGAAACTCAAAGAGGTCTTTGGGCTTGACGATATTAACGATCTGCCAATTATCTATAATATCGCATGGTACGAGCAAAAAGCTGTTATCGTTCTTCTGGCTCTTTTATATCTTGGTGTGAAGAATATCCACCTTGGCCCTACACTTCCGGCATTTCTCAGCCCGAATGTTGCAAAGGTCTTGGTCGAGAACTTCGGCATTGCAGGAATTGGCACCGTGGAAGAGGATATGGAGAAGTTTTTCGGTATTAACGCATAAATAATACTCCGTCAAAAAAATAGATCCAACAGGCATAAAGAAACCTCGGAAACCCTTGTAAAATGGGCATCCGAGGTTTTCTGTCTGTTATTCGAATCTGACAACGCCTAATCAATTTTGTTTAGATATTATTCGTTATCGTGTTTATAGTTCTTTTGATTATTTGATTTATCCATATTATCCTGCCTATACGAGCTAATATTATCATTTTGTTTTCAGACTTGCTTTCCACCATACACCTTTTCTTATTGATAAATCATCTCATTATCCACAATCTCCCTCGCACACGTTTGTATATTACTCATTCTCCCTATCCATTTTAAGGTATCATCTGCCTTTAACTATTCTGTAATCCCCTGCCCCCTGCGCCTGTTTCATCTGCTCTACAATCCTTTCAAAGCGTTCTTGTGCCTGTTCTTCTATATCTGCAAGATAACTATTCAGCCTGCCACTTGTAAGCAGAGTAATATAAGCCGCTCTCTTATGTTCTTTCAAATAGCGTTTATGCCTTTGTCCCCATACACCGATAAATCTCTGTTCTTCTTCCTCCGGCAAGGTAAGACAGGGGATAAGATAATCCCCGTGTCTGATATAAATGCCGCCCATTTCTTCAAATATTGTTTTCTTCATAATCGTTTCCACCTTTCTTATCGTTCTCTATCCATAGATTTTTTCTTAACTGACCGTTTCGGTTGCTGCCTGCCTTCCTGCTGATAGCGGTGCAATTTTTCCAGTACACTCGCTTTTTGGGGCTGTTCTAACGGATTCTCTTTCTTCGGCTTCGTCTGATTTTTCCACGCTCTCAGTTCTTCATTGTATTCCATAATCAGTTCTTCTGCCTTGTTATAAACCTTCTGAAAGGATTGCACATTGGGATAACCTTCCCGTTTTACGATCCGCCCCATACTCCTGTGCAAACGCTTTTCCAAATCCTCTAACAGCTCAATTTTCCCTTCCAGAGATTTTCGTTCTTTGCCTTTAAATAGTCCTCGTAACTCTGACAGTTGCTTTTTCAAAGAAGAAATATCCTGTTGTGTGCGTTTTATCTCCCTTGACTGTCCCTGTAATTCATACATGAGCTTCTGCATATCCTTCCATTCCTGCAAGTCAATCTTTGGCACAGTTCTTGGCGGCAGCTTAAATTTGAAAATCACCTCCTGTAAAAAGTCTTTTGCTCCTCGGATAATCTGACGGAACATATCCGGCAGCCAACCGTGTGTCCTGATAGATTGCAGCGTTTCGTCTGTGATTTTTTCCTGCTTAATCTTCAAAATATCTTCTTCAGGAACACCCTCAACCAATGCCACATCAACTGTCCGATTCCATTCCTGCCTTGCCGCATTGTCTGCCTTTATCTCCTCCGCTTTCGGATTGTTCTTTCCGATTTTCTTCATTGCCAGATAAACACCGCCCTGTTGGAATACAGAAAGTTTTTCTGATTCTTCTTTTACATAACAGTTAATCGTATCGGTAAACAGTTCTTTAACTTCTTTGGTAAAGGCTTTGTTCTTAAACCATTCCTCTTTTTTTGTGAAGATATGACTTTCATATACTTCCCCTTTAGGGATAATACTGCACCCAGCTCGGATATTTCCCTGCACGTCTAAAATCTCTTTTTTCGTGCGTCTATGCTTTCCCTGCTCATCATAAAACATATTTCGGGTGGCAATCTTCACTTCGGGCTGCTCCAACATTTTCCGTTCACTGAATACCAGATGAATATGATAATTCGTCTTTGTCTTGTTGTGATGAAGGGCTGCGCTGCACTCCACGCCATATCTTTTATGGAAAGTTTCCGTAAAAAGTCTTACCACATCATCTGCCCTATACTGAACAAAACTTTCGGGAAGTGCAATAATAAACTCACGCCCTTCGATACATTTCCCTGCCGTTCCTCTCGCCTTAAAATCCAACTGATTTTCTCTTGCAAGATTTTTCCAAAACTCAGGTGTTGCCCCTTCCGTCTGATAGGTAGCATAGAGATGTTCCTGCCTTTTGGGATTGGAAATATAATCAATACGCCCTGCCACATCGGACAGCTTACTTTGTCTGATAAATGAATGTCTGCCTATAAGCATCCTCCTTTCTCGGCTTGCGCCGGCTTTACTGTGAGTAGGTGCATAGGCACCTGTTTACGAACTTATCCGCCTATCGGCGGCTTGCCCCCTGCAAGGGCGAAATACGCCGAGCATAAACGAAGTTTGTGCGATGGGTGTATTTCGCTCTCAAACGCCGAGGGCTTGTTTTTGTTTAACAAAATCCGATTACTTCTCGGACTCATGCTTAGATTTATGGGCGTATCCGCCCTTTTTCTCTGCCCGTATCCGGGCTGCTTTTTCTATGACTGACAGCAGATTATCTACGGTACTTTCTTCCCATCCGGCAAGCCAGATCAGAGTTTTTTCCTCTGCTTTTGTCAGTTCCACGTCTGTCCAGATATTCTTTTCTTGCCCGTTCCCGTTCTTCCTTTGTCGGTGCAGTTTTTGATTTTCCAAACAGGTCACGCATGACCATCTTGTCCAATTTTTTCTCCAACTCCTTCTTAATTTCTTTCTCGCAACTCTCATCTTCAATCAAATGAAAGCGGAGCAGCTGCATAAATAATTCCTGTGATATTTGCACATTTCTCATCGTATCCCATCCTCTCTGTGACGGTATGTGACAGTTGTGACGGTTATTTTAATACTGCCCCCGTTGTCAAAAATACCGTCACAACTGTCACCAACTGTCACGCTGTTTCCGTATCGTCTTTCCAAAACCGTATTTTTCTTCCATCATGGGTACGGTTGTTCTTATAATAAATGCCATGTTCTGCATACAATCTCCCTGAAAGAATGTTCAGTTTTCTTGTAATAACGTGGGGCTGAATTTCTACCTTTATCAGAGAAACCAGTTCCGTTGCTGAACCTTCCCAAGAAGAAATGTCCTTCATAACAAGTTCGGCAATCTCATCCAGTAAAGGTTCAGGCGGCTCTTTCCACAATTCGGTTTCTGCCCTTTGCAGCTCCCACAACAAAGTTTCCGTATTACGGACAAGGTATAGTTTTTGGTCTTGCTGATCCCTGCCTGATACTTCCAAAGTTGCTGCATTGCCTGTCCGTTTTTCTTTCTGAAGGAGAAACGCTCCGTCTGCCGCACCAAGCAGTCCACTTGTCCCCGAAATCATATCAAACTTATCATCCGCCGTCTGTTTCCTTGTGTGGTGTACAAGCAGGATACAAAGACCGTGGGCGTCTGCAAAACTTTTCAATCTTGCCATAATCTGATAATCGTTTGCATAACTATAATTATCTCCGCCAACTTCACGCACTTTCTGAAGGGTATCAATGATAATCAATTTCGTGTCCGTATGCTCTGCCACAAACCTTGCAAGCTGTTCATCCAATCCTTTTCCCAGCTGACCAGCCGAAACAGAGAAGAAAAGGTTGTCTGCACTCTCTGTTCCAAACATCCGGTACAAACGTTCCTGCAAGCGACGGTAATCATCTTCAAGGGCAAGATACAATACCGTTCCTTTTCGGGTGGTATAATTCCAAAGTGGTGTGCCTGTGCTGACATGGTAGGCAAGCTGTGCCATCAGAAAACTCTTTCCCAATTTAGGAGAACCTGCAAAAATATAAGTGCCGGGGTAGAGCAGACCGTCAATTAACGGCGGCTTGCTCTGATACTGGGTGTCAAACAGTTCATTCATGGAAACTGCTTTGAGATAAGAGGGGTCTAAACTCAACTGCATTTCTCTTTGCATTTCCTCAAAACTCTTGATATTTTCTTCATACTCGTATATACTATTTTCAGCGATTTTTTGAATCGGCTGCTCCGTATCTGCGCCAACAGATACATTCGGGGCAGTCATTTCTTTTTTATTTTCCATTCTCATCCTCTCCTTTCAGACCGCCAAGAATAATGGAAATCAGTTCAATTACATTCATCAGTTCCTCATCCACGCTGTTTCCCGCTTCAATCCTTTTTAACTCTGTAAGGACAGAATCAAGTTCTAGTTTGAGTGCCTTATACACTCTCGGATTGCCCTGTACCACCACATCCTGATTCAAACAGCGGCGGTAACAGTATTCCTGTTTTGGCAATCCCGATAAGGCAACCGCCTTGTTAATAAGTTCATTTTCTTCGGGAGATACCCGAAACCCTACCGTAATGTTTCTCCAACGATTTTTGTTATCCCTGTTCTTAGCTGACATTTTCAACCTCTCCTTTCCCTAAATCATCTAATCTATCTGCCATTTCCGTCTGTTTTGACGGGAACAGATGAGCGTACTGGTAAGTGATGTCAATGCTTTCATGCCCCACACGGTCTGCAATCGCCACCGCTGAAAAGCCCATATCAATGAGCAAACTTATATGACTGTGACGGAGATCGTGAATGCGGATACGCTTTACCCCTGCGGCATTTGCCCCTCTGTCCATCTCGTGATGGAGATAACTTTTTGTGACTGTAAAGATACGGTCTTTCTTCTTTAATCCGTAAAGCATACTCAGATATTCCTGCATTTCCTCACAAAGAAACTTCGGCATTTTGATCATGCGGTTGCTTTTCTTTGTTTTCGGTGTGGTAATCACATCTTCTCCGTGTAGCCGCTGATAAGATTTATTGATTCTGACGGTTTCTTTCTCAAAATCGAAATCGGCTGCGGTCAGTGCAAGAAGTTCTCCTTCTCGGATACCGCACCAATAGAGCATTTCAAAAGCGTAAAAGGAAACTGGTTTGTCCATCATTTCAAAAGAGAATTTCTTGTATTCTTCTTTTGTCCAAAACAGCATTTCCTTGTGTTCCTCACTTCCCATATTTCCTACTTTTGCGGCAGGATTGGAACGCAGCTCATAGTAACGTACCGCATGATTAAATATGGCTGACAGTTGATTGTGCAGCGTTTTTAGATAGGTCTGTGAGTATGGCTTTTTCTTCTCATCCCGATAGGCAAGCAGTTCATTCTGCCATGTGATAATCTCTTTTGTGGAAATCTCGCTAATCCTTAACTTTCCGAAATACGGAAGTATCTTCGTGCGGATGATATGCTCCTTTGTCAGCCATGTGTTCTCCTTCAGACGTGTTTTCACATCCCGGATATACAATTCGGTAAAGGCTTCAAAACTCATATCAAGGTCAGAAGCATTCTGTAACTGGAACATCCGCTCCCATTCCTGTGCTTCTTTCTTGGTAGCAAAACCACGTTTACATTTCTGCCTACGCTCGCCTTTCCAGTTCACATACCTTGCCATCACATACCATGTTCCATTGTCCTCATTCTTAAATACCGGCATTATTTTTCCTCCTTTCCTGCTCCGTAGAGCCTTTCATAGAAATACTGGCGGTTCACACGCCCCGCAATCGTAATAAAGCCCTTTTCTTTCAATTCCTCATTCAACTGTCGAATTAACTTATAGGCATAAGGCTTTGATACGCTTAGTTCCTGTGCCACTTCTCCGGCACGAATAAATTTGTTATCCATAGATTGCCCTCCTTCTTTTCTAAACTTATTTGCTTAATTTCGAATTCATTATACTAAGCATATTTGCTTGTGTCAAGCGGTTTTTTGAAAAATATTAAACTTTTTTGTTTTGTATTATCTTGACTTCTCCTAAACATATCTGCTATACTGATTACACTACATATACAAGGAGCGATGATGATGGCTATTGGAGAAAGAATACATTTTTTCCGCATTCTGCGTGGAATGACACAAAAATATCTTGGTACGATTGTCGGTTTTCCTGAACGAAGTGCTGATGTACGTTTAGCTCAATATGAAACAGGAACAAGAAAACCGAAGGCGGAACTTACTGCTGCATTGGCACAGGCACTTGATGTTTCCCCTCATGCCCTCGATGTACCTGACATTGACAGCTATATCGGACTGATGCACACTTTGTTTACCCTTGAAGATCTGTATGGTCTGACTGTCAGCGAAGCAGACGGAGAAATCTGTCTGAAAGTCAACAAGGAAAAAGGAAAAAACGCCCACGAACTACTAAAAATGCTCTATGCTTGGAAAGAGCAGGCGGACAAGTTATCTTCCGAAGAAATCAGCAGGGAAGAATACGATAACTGGCGTTACCACTATCCGAAGTTCGATACCACACAGAGATGGGCAAAAGTACCCTCACAGGAACTTAGTGACGCTTTGGTTGAAATGTTCAAAGACCAACTCAAACCAGATAAATAAAGACGACAAAAAACCCTTAGCCATGAGTTTCATACCCACAGCTAAGGGCTTAGTTTATAATATGGATTTATTTGTTGCACAACCACCTGTCAATCATTCTTTAACCGCAAAACCATTGGATTACAAGAATAATGGCTCTTATGCAACTGTTATCAATTTGTTATCAAAAGACTTCTTGAAGTGCCGCAACCCCGCATAAATACTGGGTTTCTTTGATACTCCAACTTATTC
>ERZ791885.26-NODE-26-length-136667-cov-3.722103_pt1 | contig 136667 bp, 126 predicted proteins | sample MGYA00510159_ERZ791885 | MGnify/ENA primary metagenome ERZ791885 (study PRJEB30046, sample SAMN00792054) | human gut metagenome | study: EMG produced TPA metagenomics assembly of the A metagenome-wide association study of gut microbiota in type 2... | reverse complement strand
AGACGGAGCCGCTCACTCAGTTTTTTTATCTGCGCCCGGACAGACGGACCTTTCCTCTTTGATTTGGCTAAAATTCCTTGATTTCCGGGGCTTTCAGAGGTTTGTCTGACTTGGATGCAGCCGCTGGAAAAAGATGATAAAAAATAACTTGTATAAAATGTTGAAAATTGCTTGTAAAAATTTTCGACATTTAGTAAAATATACCCATGGGGTTCTGGAAGAGATTTTGAGTGGATTGGGGACTTTTACAGAAAACCCGGAAATCGCATAATACGGAGGAATTCAGTATGAACATTTACACAACAGACAAGATTCGTAACGTTGTTCTTCTGGGACATGGCGGATCAGGCAAGACTAGTTTAGTAGAAGCAATGGCGTATTTGTCCGGAATTACATCCAGGATGGGTAAGGTAACTGACGGAAATACAGTCAGCGATTTTGGTAAGGAAGAGCAGAAGAGAAAATTTTCAATCAGCACATCTGTTGTCCCGATTGAATGGGAAGGTGTGAAGATCAATATATTGGATACTCCCGGTTTTTTTGACTTTGTAGGTGAAGTGGAAGAAGCGGTCAGCGCTGCGGATGCCGCCATCATTGTTATTTCCGGTAAGGCCGGTGTGGAAGTCGGCACCCAGAAAGCCTGGGAGCTGTGTGACAGATATAAGCTTCCCCGCATGGTATTCGTAACCGATATGGATATTGATAATGCTTCCTATCGTCAGATAGTGGAAGACATGACCAGCCTTTACGGCAAGAAAATCGCTCCCTTCCATCTGCCCATCCGTGAAAATGAGAAGTTTGTGGGCTATGTTAATGTTATTTCCGAGACCGGCTACAGATGGCAGGGCAAGGAGGTTGTGGAATGTGAGATTCCCGAATATAACAAACCGAACCTTCAGATTTGCCGTGACACCTTGATGGAAGCAGTTGCTGAAACAAGTGAAGAGTTCATGGAAAGATATTTCAGCGGCGAATCCTTCTCCGAAGCGGAGATCAGAGCAGCCCTGCGTACTAATATTGATGACGGAACCATTGTACCCATGTCCATGGGCTCCAATATTCTGGGACAGGGTATTTATACCCTGCTTGATGATATCGTTAAATATCTCCCCAGCCCGGAGGGACGGGAATATGCCGGTATTAATATGAAAACAAAGGAAATTTTCCAGGCGAATTTCGATTTTGCAAAGGCGAAGAGTGCTTTTATCTTCAAGACTATTGTGGATCCTTTTATCGGCAAGTATTCTCTGATTAAGGTTTGTTCCGGTGTCCTGAAAACAGACGATCAGATGCTTAATTATGATAAGGATATTGAAGAAAAAATCGGAAAGCTTTATGTGATGCAGGGAAGCAAGCCGATTGAGGTGAGTGAGCTTCATGCCGGAGATATCGGTGCTCTGGCTAAGCTTACCGGCGCGAGAACAGGAAATACCCTGTCTACCAAGAGCACACCCATTGAATACGGCAAGACGGAAATTTCCGTTCCTTATACTTCCAAGAGATATAAAGCCAAGAACAAAGGGGATATTGATAAGATTTCACAGTCCCTTACAAAGATGACTCATGAAGATTTAACCCTGAGAGTGGTTAATGATTCGGAAAATCATCAGTCACTGCTGTATGGTATGGGTGACCAGCATCTGGACATTGTGGTAAGCAGGCTGCTTAATGAATATAAGGTGGAGATTGAACTGAGCCAGCCCAAGGTTGCCTTCCGTGAAACCATCCGCAAAAAATCAGATGTGGAATATAAGTACAAAAAACAGACCGGCGGCCATGGGCAGTATGGCCACGTTAAGATGAAATTTGAACCTTCAGGTGATCTTGAGAAACCTTATGAATTTGCCCAGGAGGTTGTGGGCGGCGCTGTACCGAAGAATTATTATCCTGCAGTGGAAAAGGGAATTCAGGAATCCGTTCAGAAGGGGCCGCTGGCGGCTTATCCGGTAGTCGGCGTGAAAGCGATTCTGTATGATGGATCCTATCACCCTGTAGATTCTTCGGAAATGGCATTCAAGATGGCAACCATCCAGGCATTCAAGAAGGGCTTTATGGATGCCGGACCGGTACTTCTGGAGCCGATTGCATCCCTTAAGGTAACGGTACCGGATCAGTACACCGGTGATGTTATGGGAGATTTGAACAAACGCCGGGGCCGTGTGCTGGGAATGACTCCTATTGCGGGCGGAAAGCAGATTGTGGAGGCCGATGTGCCTATGACGGATCTGTATGGATATTGTACGGACCTGCGCTCCATGACCGGAGGCAGAGGTGATTATTCCTTTGCATTTGCCCGTTATGAGCAGGCGCCTTCCGATATTCAGGAGAAGGAAGTTGCAGCGAGAGCGGCAAAAGTAGCAGAAGGAAGCGAAGAATAAAGTCTTTTTTAGAGAAGAAAAGCAAAATTGGGGTAAGGGCGCCGAAGATGTTGGGGGATATCTTCGGCGCCCTTTTTATTATAAGAACTTTTCCTGCACGGGTTTGCGGGTTCTTTTTTGTCAAACAAGAAATACATCATAAAAACAATATATTAATTTAATAAAAACAATAAAAACAACATAATATATGTTGTTTTATAAATGATTTGGGTGTATGATAAGGATGCTTACAGAAAAAGAGTGAAAAGAAAGCAATATTCGGGAAGCAGGAAAGGAGACTGTTATGAAGGTTTTGGAATCTAAATTTGTGAAGGATTTTATTAAGATGGCGGATGATGGTTACCGGGAAGGCTGGCATGAACGAAACGGCGGCAATTTGTCCTATCGGATTAAGCCGGGAGAGGTGGAGAGCATCAGGAACCGCCTGAATGATCATAGTGTATGGACGCCTATTGGAGTCCAGGTTCCCGACCTTGCCGGGGAGTTTTTCCTTGTGACGGGAACGGGCAAGTATTTCCGTAATATCATTGTGGATCCGGAAGCCTGCATTGCGATAATAGAGATAGATGAAAAAGGGGAAAATTATTGTATCCGCTGGGGACTTGTGGAAGGCGGCGGGCCGACCAGTGAGCTGCCAACCCATTTAATGAACCATGAAGTAAAGAAGAGAGTGAGCAGCGGAACACACAGAGTCATATATCATGCGCATACTACGAATGTGATTGCGCTCACCTTCGTCCTGCCCCTGAAGGATGAAATTTTCGCAAGAGAGCTGTGGGAGATGGCTACGGAATGCCCTGTGGTTTTTCCGGATGGAGTCGGCGTTATTGGATGGATGGTTCCCGGAGGAAGGGAAATTGCACTGGAAACCGGAAAATTAATGGAGAAATATGATGCGGTCATCTGGGCTCATCATGGCATGTTCTGCTCCGGTGAAAATTTTGACCTGACCTTCGGGCTGATGCATACCATTGAAAAATCGGCGGAGATTCTGATTAAAGTTCTTTCCATGAAACCGGATAAGCTTCAGACAATTACACCGGATAATTTCCGTGATCTGGCGGTATCCTTCCATCTGCAGCTGCCGGAACGGTTCCTTTACGAAAAGCAGGATTAACAGTTACTTTTCCTTATGCCTGTACTTTCCGGCACGGGGCGAAACAGGAGCTTCCGGCAATACGGGAGCTTTGACTTTGTCCCGGGCAAATTCCAGATAGAAGCTTTGTATTTTCAGTTTGTTCTCTTCATACATATCCAGGATCTGATACAGTTCCTTGTAGTATCCGAACAGAATCTTTTTAGTGCGTATAGTCTCCTTGAGATCAATTTTGCTGTCAACCAGGCTTCCCTTTGTTTTTACATAATAATAAAAAGGCGTGGTCAGAACTTGGACATTGGAAGTATACTTCAGGTATTCCAGGTTAAATTTAAAATCCTCACACCAGTCCAGGTCGTGTGAAAAGTACAATTGATTTTCTTTGATGATATCCATCCGGTAAAATTTATTCCAGATTACCCCATAATAGAAATTGGCGGGAGATTTCATCATATATTTGGCGAATTCAGCCCTGCTCATGGAGCTGGATGTGGGGATATGGCCCTTAATCCAGATTCGTCTGCCTATAACCCGGTAATAATCAGAAATAACGAGCTGTGTGTCCGGTTCCATTGCCTGCAGCAAAAGAGAAGTGGCGTCCCGGGTAAGCCAGTCATCCGCATCTACAAATTGAACGAAATCCCCTTTAGCCATCTGCAGTCCTAAATTCCGGCTTTCCGACACGCCGGAATTTTTTTTGTAAATAACATGCAGACGGGAATCTTTCTTTTCATAACGTTCAAGGATAACGCGGCTGTGATCTGTGCTGCCGTCATCGACAGCGATAATTTCCAGATTGGGATAGGTTTGCCTGATGATACTGCAAAGACAACGCTCCAGCGTCTGTTCCCTGTTATATATGGGAATAATAATAGAAACTAAAGGATTATTCAATCGAATTATCTGCCCTTCTTTTGTGATTTGTTCCTATATATTTTATCATGCGCAAAGAGGAGAAACAAGGGCAAAGTACCTGGCTGCAGCCCCATTTGTCCCGTGCTTCGGGCGCAGACCAGGCATTGCTATAGATGGGATAATGTGGTACAATGAATTAATTTGTTAGCAGTCCGGTTTCAAAGGCCGGGACAGGCTGACGAAAGGGATTGCCGGAATGGAAGACCGGCAGGGAGGAGTATTATTTTATATGAAAAAAGGTGTATTATACACAATTTTGGGTGTTCTGGCCGCAGTTGTTGCGTTTATCTATTATTATGTTACGCTGCCGGCCATTAATATTCATTCCAGTGGTTTCTGGTTTTTTATCATGGCAGCTATTGTCGTGGTGATAGTCCTGTATGTCATCCGCAAGGCGGGAAAAGACATGGCGGGCTCAGGAACCGTAGCCTTGAAGTTCAGTCTGAAGGAATATAAACCCTTGAAGTGGATGGGGATTCTGCTGCTGCTGATACTGGCTGCATATATTATCGGAAGCATATTGTCGTCACCCATCATAAATGCAAAGAAATACCAGCAGCTGCTGGCGCTGGAAAACAGGAATTTTACAGATGACATTAAGGAAGTGGATTATCGGACGATACCGCTTCTGGATAAGGACTCCGCAGCGCTGCTGGGCGATCGTAAGATGGGCAGCCTGGTAGATATCGTTTCCCAGTTTGAGGTGGCGGATGATTATACCCAGCTTAATTACAATGGGGTGCCGGTAAGAGTTACCCCGCTTGTATATGCGAGTCCTGTCAAGTGGCTGACCAATCAGAAAAATGGTATTCCGGCGTATATCCGCATTGATATGACAACACAGGATACGGAATGTGTGATGCTGGAGGAGGGAATCAAATATTCCAAATCCGAATATTTTAACCGCAATCTGTACCGTCATCTGCGTTTTCAGTTCCCTACCTATATTTTCGGGGATCAGCTCTTCTTTGAAATCGATGATGAAGGTGTTCCCTACTGGGTATGTCCTGTGAAGAAATTTAATATCGGGCTTTTCGGAGGCGTTACCATAGGGCGTGTTGTCCTCTGTAATGCTATTACCGGAGAATGTACGGATTATGACATACAGGATGTTCCCCAGTGGATAGACAAGGTGTATTCCGCAGAGATGCTGATGCAGCTGTATGATTATCATGGAATATACCAGCATGGATTTTTTAACAGCGTTTTAGGACAGAAGGACTGTCTGGTGACCACCAATGGATATAACTATATCGCTCTGGATGATGATGTCTGGGTATATACCGGTATTACCTCTGTTAACGGGGATCAGTCCAATGTAGGCTTTGTACTGATGAACCAGAGAACGATGGAAACCCGTTTTTATAAGGTGGAAGGCGCTACGGAGATGTCGGCCATGTCTTCGGCGGAAGGGCAGGTACAGAATCTGGGGTATAAATCTTCCTTCCCCCTGCTTTTAAATATTGCGGATGAGCCGACCTATTTTATGGCGCTGAAGGATGCGGCGGGCCTCGTTAAGAAATATGCCATGGTAAATGTGCAGAAATACCAGTGGGTGGCAATCGGGGATACCATTCAGCAATGTGAGAAGAGTTATAATGAGCTGCTGAGTACGAACGGAATTGTGAGCCAGAACACGGATGCTTATCAGGAAGCTTCCGGCAGGATTGAATCCATTTCACCCATAGTTCTGGAAGGAACCACTCATTATTATATCTGTATTGAAGGAAATGAAAATATTTTTGATGTGGATTTATCGGATGATAAGCTCATCGGAATCGTCCGTTTCAAAGCAGGTGACCGGATTACCATCAAGTATCTCGATGAAGGCGGCCTGAATCCGGTACAGGAGCTGAATTAGAAGAAAGGCACTATTGACAAAAGCCGGGAAAAAGGATAAAATTATCCCTAGTTTCCGGGAAAATGGCATATTTTCTGCATTTCCCGGCAAAATAGCAATAAGACAAAGACATGGAAGAGGAATAGTAAGGATTCTGTCCTTTTAAGAGAGCCGCCGGGTGGTGTGAGGCGGTAAGGATAAATCCCCAACTCGCCTTGGAGTCCTCCGGGGGAACCACTTGAAAAAGGAAGTAGTCCGGAGCGGGAGTTCCCGTTACAGAAATTTAAGTGCGCGTCAGGCTGCGGAGAAAGGATTCGTTCTCCCGGGCACAATGACGCGAATTAGAGTGGTACCACGGAAAAGAAGCCCTTTCGTCTCTAAGCAGAAGAAAGGGCTTTTGTTATCCCTATAAGAGGAAAAATATATGAGCAGTAAAAAAGGAGGAAGCTATGGCAGCACCATACAATCACAGAGAGATTGAAGAGAAATGGCGGAAAGAATGGGAAACTAACCCTGTAAACGTCAATGATGGAAAGAAGCCCAAGTATTATTGTTTGGACATGTTCCCCTATCCTTCCGGAAACGGACTTCATGTAGGACACTGGAGAGGCTATGTTATTTCCGATGTATGGAGCCGTTACAAAATGCTCAACGGTGGCCATTACATTATCCATCCCATGGGATGGGATGCGTTCGGCCTTCCGGCAGAAAACTATGCCATTAAAATGGGAGTGCATCCTGCAATTTCCACGGCAGATAATGTGTCAAAAATTAAAAGCCAGATCAAACAGATCGCAGCTTTGTATGACTGGGATATGGAAGTGAACACTACGGATCCTTCCTTTTATAAATGGACCCAGTGGATCTTTGTAAAGATGTTCAAGGCAGGGCTTGCTTATGAGAAGGAAATGCCTATTAACTGGTGTCCTTCCTGTAAAACAGGCCTGGCTAATGAAGAGGTGGTAAACGGTAAGTGTGAGCGCTGCGGAGCTGACGTTACCAAGAAAAACCTGAAGCAGTGGATGCTGAAAATTACCGCTTATGCGGATCGTCTCCTGAATGATCTTGATAAGCTGGACTGGCCGGAAAAAGTAAAGAAGATGCAGACCGACTGGATTGGCAAGTCCTACGGTGCGGAAGTTGATTTCCCGGTTGACGGCAGGGATGAAAAGATCACTGTCTATACCACAAGGCCTGACACCCTTCATGGAGCGACCTTTATGGTACTGGCTCCGGAGCACAGCCTGGCTGCCAGCCTTGCCACGCCGGAAAATAAAAGCGCAGTAGAGAAATATATTTACGATGCTTCCATGAAATCCAACGTGGACAGGCTTCAGGATAAGGAAAAGACCGGCGTTTTCACAGGAACCTATGCCATCAATCCTTTAAACGGAGCCAAGGTGCCCATCTGGCTGTCTGATTATGTACTGGCAGATTACGGTACGGGAGCTATCATGTGCGTGCCCGCCCATGATGACAGGGACTTTGAGTTTGCGAAGAAATTTGATATTCCGATCATCCAGGTTATCGCCAAAGATGGGAAAGAAATTGAAAATATGACGGAGGCTTATACGGAAGCAAGCGGAACCATGATCAATTCCGGAGAATGGAACGGCATGGAGAGCGCCGTGCTGAAAAAGGAAGCTCCGATAATGATTGAAAAGATGGGAATCGGCCATAAAACGGTGAATTACAAACTCCGTGACTGGGTATTCTCCCGTCAGCGTTATTGGGGAGAGCCTATTCCGATTGTTCATTGTCAGGAGTGCGGCTGTGTGCCTGTACCGGAGGATCAGCTTCCTTTGCTGCTTCCTGAAGTGGAGTCCTATCAGCCTACCGGAACAGGTGAATCTCCGCTGGCGGATATTGACTGGTGGGTGAACACCACTTGTCCTGTCTGCGGCGCTCCTGCCAAGAGAGAGACCAATACCATGCCTCAGTGGGCCGGTTCTTCCTGGTATTTCCTTCGTTATGTGGACAACAAAAATGATAAGGAACTGGTGAGCAGAGAAAAGGCGGATAAGTATCTTCCTGTAGATATGTATATCGGCGGCGTAGAGCATGCGGTACTGCATCTGCTTTATTCCCGTTTTTATACCAAATTCCTGTATGATTCCGGCGTGGTTGATTTTGATGAGCCTTTCATCAAGCTGTTCAACCAGGGGATGATTACCGGTAAGAATGGTATTAAAATGAGTAAATCCAAAGGAAATGTAGTTTCCCCGGATGATTTGGTAAGGGATTACGGCTGTGATTCCCTGCGTATGTATGAGCTTTTCGTAGGTCCTCCGGAACTGGACAGCGAATGGGATGACAGGGGTATTGACGGTGTGAACCGTTTCCTGAACCGTTTCTGGAATCTGGTTATGGATAATAAGGACAGCGGCGTACAGGCTGACAAGGAAATGCTCAAGGTACGTAACCGGATGATCCATGAAATCACGACCAGACTGGAAAACTTCAGTCTGAATACTGTAGTTTCCGGCTTTATGGAATACACTAACAAGATGATTGATATGGCGAGAAACGGCGGCATTGATAAAGAAACCCTGAAAACGGCGGTTGTTATGCTTTCTCCCTTCGCTCCCCATATCGGTGAAGAGCTGTGGCGGCAGCTGGGAGAAACAGATTCCGTATTCCATGCAGTATGGCCGGCAGCGGATAAGGAAGCTATGGCGGACGATGAAAAGGAAGTTGCCGTACAGGTTAACGGCAAGACAAAGCTGGTGGTGACCGTACCGGTTGATATCAGCAAGGAGGATGCAATTGCGGCAGGCCGGAAGGCTCTGGAAGATGCCGGAAAGCTGAGCGGGACAGTGGTTAAGGAAATTTATGTTCCCGGTAAAATTATTAATATTGTTGCAAAACCTTAAACCCATGGTATAGAGGTTATGAAAAGCCTGTCGGAGGAACAACTCCGATAGGCTTTTTTTGTTGTGGCCCAGTCATTAATTTTTTGCTGCACTGCTATAGGAGGAAACCCGGTTTCACAGAAAAATCACATATTTTCCAACATTTTTACACAAAAATGGAATACATTTATAACAGTTTATCAGTAGAGTCGGCTTAAAAATGTTGCAAGGAGGATGGAAGATGATAGAGGTGAATCATCTGATAAAAAAATATGGCAGCCATTATGCTGTGAATGATCTTTCTTTTCAGGTGGAGAAGGGACAGATCTATGGATTCCTCGGACCGAACGGCGCAGGAAAGTCCACAACGATGAATATCATTACCGGCTATCTGGCGCCCACCGCCGGAGAAGTGAAGGTAGACGGACATGACATTATGAAGGAACCGGAGGAGGCCAAGCGCTGTATCGGCTATCTCCCGGAAATGCCTCCTGTTTATCCGGATATGACAGTACAGGAATACCTGCGTTTTGCGGCGGAGCTTAAAGGAATTCCTTCCAAAGAACGGGAAGACCGTATGGAAGAGGCCATGAAGATGACCCGCGTCCTGGATATGAGGGGCAGGCTGATCCGCAATCTTTCCAAAGGGTACAAGCAGAGAGTCGGGCTGGCCCAGGCTCTGTTAGGTTCTCCGGAGGTCCTGATACTGGATGAACCAACGGTCGGACTGGATCCAAAGCAGATTATAGAAATCCGGGATTTGATAAAGAGCCTGAAAAATAAGCATACCATAATCCTGAGCTCCCATATCCTTTCGGAGGTAAGCGCCGTCTGTGATAAGATCCTGATTATTTCCAAAGGAAAACTGGTGGCCTGTGACACGCCGGAGGGGCTGACAAGGCTGATGACAGGCGAAGCGGAGCTGGAAATTACCGTAAAGGGCACGAAGGAGAAGCTGCTGACGGTTTTGGAGAAAATCGGGGAAATAGAGGAGCGCAGGCTGGAGACAGTATCTGAAGACCAGACAAAAGCGATCATAAAAACCGGAGAAGATGTGGATATCAGGGAACCTCTTTTCTATCTTTTAGCGGAAGAAAAGCTGCCTTTGCTGGATATGCATATCAGCACCAAATCGCTGGAGGATATTTTCCTGGAGCTTACGGACTCTGAAAAAATGAATGCGGCGAATGAAGAAGAGGAAGAGGTACATACAAAGAAAGGAATCCATTTTTCCGGAAAAAAGGAGGAAAAGAAAATAGAGCAGGAGGAAACGGATAATGAAAGCAATTTATAAAAGAGAACTGAAAGCCTATTTTCATTCTATGACAGGGTGGCTGTTCCTTGCTGCGAATATATTTTTGTCAGGCCTGTATTTCTTTGCACTGAATCTTCGGTTTGGGTATTCCAGCCTGGCCAATACGATTTATAACATTTTATTTCTGCTGCTGATTACCATTCCTATTTTGACAATGCGTATGATGTCGGAGGAAAGGAGGCAGAAGACAGATCAGCTGATCCTGACCTCCCCGGTATCCGTCGGCAGGGTGGTATTGGGCAAATATCTGGCGGCGGCCACCATTTTTACCCTTTCCACACTGGTGATAGCGGCTTATCCTCTCATCCTGTCCCGATTCGGCGCCGTATCCATGGGAGAAAGCTATACGGCTCTGCTGGCTTATTATTTATATGGTCTGACCTGTATTGCCATCGGACTGTTTATTTCTTCCGTGACAGAAAGCCAGGTAATCGCTGCGGTGCTGAGCTTCGGAGCTCTTTTTCTGGGATATATGATGGGCAGTATAACCGGACTGATTTCTTCCACGGGAAATCTGTTTACCCGGATTTTGAATGTTTATGATATGACAAGCCGCCTGGAAGATATGATGCAGGGTTCTATGGAATTGAAATCTGTATTGTATTTCCTTACATATATTCTTGTATTTCTGTTTTTTACCGTACAGTCGGTTCAAAAGAGAAGATACCAGGTGTCTGTGAAGAGCCTGCAGATGGGAGCCTACAGTACGGGAATGATAGCAGTGGCCGTGGCTGCGGCGGTATTTCTGAATCTGGCGGCAGCCGAACTGCCGTCCCGTTTCACCACATTTGATATGACATCACAGAAGCTTTACTCGCTGACGGAGACATCGCAGGAGCTGGTAAAAAATCTGACGGAGGACATCACTGTCTATGTGCTTCAGTCGGAAGAAAAGCAGGATACCACGCTGAAGCAGACGCTGGATCGTTATACGGATCTTTCCGGGCATATTCATGTGGAGTATAAGGATCCTGTTGTAAATCCGAATTTTTATAAGGATTACAGCGACGGAAATATCGGAATGAATTCCCTGATAGTGGTGAGCGGCAAACGTTTCAAAGTCATCGATTATAATGATATTTACGAAACAGAGGTGGATTATACCACCTATAGCAGCAATGTGACAGGCTATGACGGAGAAGGGCAGATAACAAGCGCACTGGCGTATGTAACCAGTGAGGATATGCCGGTTTTCTACACCCTTGAGGGCCAGGATGAGCTTACGCTATCCACGGCTTTTCAGAATGGACTGGAAAAACAGAATGCGCAGCTGCAGTCCATCAATCTGCTTACACAGGAAAGCGTACCGGAGGATGCGCAGGGAGTTCTGATCATGGCGCCTGTCACGGATATTTCTGCGGATGACGCGGATAAACTCATTGCCTATCTGGATAAAGGCGGTAAAATTCTCATGACGACCGCCTATATGGAAGATTTCGCGGAGGAAATGCCCAATCTGCAGAAGGTTCTTGATTATTTCGGCCTGGCCATTGAAAAAGGGCTTGTTATGGAAGGAGACTCTTCCATGTATTACCAGCAGCCCGCTTATCTGCTGCCCGATGTGGCCTATGATACGCTGACGAAGGGCATATCAGGGGAAAAATATATATTTATGCCTTATGCACAGGGAATCCGCTCCGAGGAAAAGGAGGATGTGACCCTGACGCCTCTGCTTACGAGTTCGGAAGCTTCTTATTCCAAACTCAATATGAATCAGGCTCAGAACTATGAAAAGGAAGACGGAGATGCAGAAGGGCCCTTTGATGTGGGTATACATGCAGAAAAGAAGCTGGAAGAAGGAACGGCCGGACTGACACTGTTCACTTCGGAAAATCTGTTTACGGATAACGCCAATTCCATGGTTGCGGACGCCAACCTTATGCTGTTTACCAATACGGTGGCTTCCATGTCCGACAGTAAAGAGAGTGTTTCAGTGCCTGTGAAATCTTATGAGGCTTCCATGATTACGATCAATGACGGTACTGCCTTTACACTGGGCGCCCTGTTCATGCTGCTTCTTCCGTTAGGCCTGCTCATAGCCGGGATCCTTATCTGGATGGAAAGGAGGAAACGCTGATGAAGAAAAAGAGAATACAGCTGATAATACTGCTCATATTGTGCCTTCTCTGTGCGGCAGCCTACCTGATATTCAAAAGTATGGACTTTTCGGAGAAAGATACTGCTGCAAAGGAGGTTACGGTGACGGATTTTGCATCTAAGGATGTCACTTCACTTTCCGTAAGCGGTGATCACAGGCTGAATTTTGCAAAAGAGGAAGATAAATGGGTAAATACGGATGACAGGGAAATGCCTCTGAATCAAACCCTGGTCAGTTCCCTTGTGAATAATATAGCCGGTATTACCACGGAATCCGTTGTGGAGCAGCCGGAGGACCTTTCTGAGTATGGCCTGGATAATCCGGTACGGACCATTAAGGCAACGTTGGAGAACGGTTCCAGCATAATTATATATGTGGGGAACCAGAACGATCTGACAGGAGATTATTATATACGCCTGGAGGGAGATGACCGGGTGTATGGAATCAGTTCTTATGTTGTGACAGCTTTTGATAAGGAACCTGAGGAATTCATAGAAGAAACTGAGGAAGAGACAACATCTGCGGAGGATACGGAAGAAACAGCAGCAGACACAGCGAACGCGCAGGAAACAGAATAGAGGGTCTGTTTTTGTATTAAAAAGAATACTTATCCGGGAAAAGTATACAAGAAGAAAAAACTGAGTTATAATGTACTCGATTTAAACAGATCCGGATATGAAAAAAGTATCGGATAGATCGAAATGAAAAACAGGAGGATAAGTAATGAATACCACAGAATTAAGACCCGGTATTTATGCGGTCGGTGTTGTTGACTGGAATGTACGCAGCTTTCATGGTTACACAACTAACAGAGGGGCTACCTATAATGCCTACCTGATTGTAGATGAGAAAATTGCATTGATCGATACCGTAAAAGCACCTTTTGCCGCGGAGCTTCTGGAGCGTGTCCGTGAAATTATAGATCCCGCCCGGATTGATTATCTGGTTTCCAATCATGTGGAAATGGATCATTCCGGCGCTATACCCGCAGTGATGGAGGCGGCTCCGGGCGCTGTTATTGTTACCAGCTCGCCCAGCGGGCTGAACGGCCTTAAAATGCATTATGGCGACAGTTATGAATATATGCCGGTCAAAGCGGGGGATTCCCTGAGCCTGGGCCGCCATACGTTACAGTTTGTACCGACTCCGATGCTTCACTGGCCGGATAATATGGTTACATACTGTCCGGAGGAGAAAATCCTTTTTTCAAACGATGCGTTCGGCCAGCATTACTCCAGCAGCAAACGTTATGATGATGAGGTGGATTTGGCGGAGGTTATGGCGGAAGCGGAGAAGTACTATGCCAATATACTGATGCCTTACGGTATGCAGATGAAGAAGACCATACCGGTAATTGAAGGCCTGGATATCAGCCTGATCGCGCCAAGCCATGGCGTTATGTGGAGGAGCCACATTGAAGATATCATAAAGGCCTATAAGCATTACTGCGATGAAACACCCGATAAAAAGGCGGTGGTGGTATTTGATTCCATGTGGCATTCCACGGAAAGGATGGCAAGGGCTGTTGTGGAAGGCTTTGCCATGAAGGGCGTTCCTGTCAAGCTCTATGATTTGAAGGTGGATCATATATCCGATATCATGACGGATGTTTTGAAGGCGGAGTATATCGCGGTGGGATCGCCTACAATGAACAACCAGATGCTGCCTACCGTAGCCTCTTTCCTTTGTTATATGAAAGGCCTGGCCCCGAAGAATAAAAAAGCCTTTGCGTTTGGTTCCTATGGCTGGGGCGGACAGAGCGCGGGCCTGGTAAATGCGGAGCTGGAGGCATGCAAATTCCATATTCTTATGGATCCTGTAAAAATACAGTATGTCCCTTCCGAGGAAAGCCTGAAGGAGCTTTCGGATAAAGTGGCCGCTGTGGAATAAACCGGATAAAAGCAGAAATATGTCATATGTAAGGGACACCGCCCGATGCTCTGAATCAGCATTTGGGAGTGTCCCTTATATTTTGTCAGGTAGATTCCTGCCCCTGCCATATTATTTCTTACGCTGCTGCATGAGTTTCATTATCTGATTCATTTTCATCAGTTCCTCGGGAGTGCTGTATTTCTTTATGGCCTCAATGATGGCCGTCATTTCCTCCTGGGTAAAAGTAATGTTCGCCGCCCGGCTTTTCTGGGCAAGAGCCATAAGAAAGGGCATGAGCTCTTTCTGGGAAAGACTGCTGCTTTCAAAAACCATCTTTTGTAAAAAATCCAGCTTCTCCATGGAAATGCCCTTCAAAGAAGGCTCCTGCATCCATTTGGGTTTTTCAGAGGAATTATTTGCACCCGTATAATCTGCCATAATTATTGTTCTCCTTCCGGCGGGCTGTCCCGCGCAATCGTATTATCTGTGGAAGCCGCTTCTGTGTTAAAATCTGACTGGAACATTTGAAACATGGACTGCTGCTCGGGGGACAGCATACCCATCACCATATCCATTGGATTCATGCCGAAGGGATTGCCGCCTGTTTTTTCTTTATTGTCCTGTCCGGCTTCCGGAACAGGGCCGCTGCCGCTGGCCGCAGCTGCAGTACCATCTGCCTCATTTGTACTCATTCCCTGAAATAGATCCATATACTGTTTCATTTCCTCATACATCTGCATGGCATTCTGTATGGACTGGAACTGTTCGAGCATGGAACGTACCTGGGGAGGACAGTAGTTTTTTATTTTATCACAGATGTCACTTAAGGAAAAAGGGACTGCCTCATCCCGAAAACTTTCAGGATGTGAACGGGTAAGACGGAGAGTGTAGTCAAATTCCATGAATTTAATCATGACAGCCAGCCCTCTGCGGCTGTCGGGACTGCAGTAGGGCAGCAGGATTTTCATTATTTGTATTTGGTTGGTTGTATACAGAGCATCAAAGGTCTGTAGATAATCTTTATCATTCTTCTCCATATCCCGGTCCTTTTCCCTTTCATAGAAATACTATGTCGGCGCCGGAAACATAAGAACATAAAAATAGGCTCTGTAACAGAGCCTATTTTCATGTATGTGCCCAATATGGGCGCAGTTACATTAGCAGAAGCCGTTTCCGCCGCCACAGCAGCAAAGCAGAATCAGAATCCAAATCATGCTTCCGCAGCCGGAATTTCCGCCACAGCCGTTGGAATCTCCGCATCCGCAGCCACAGCTGCTTCCGCCGCCAAAGCCATTGCCGCCGCAGCAGCAAAGCAGGATCAGAATCCAAATCCAGCTTCCAGTGCCGGAATTTCCGCCGCATCCGCAGCTCCCGCCACAGTTAGTTGTACAACCACAGCCGGTGTTGCTGGTGCCACAACCGGTATTGCTGCCGCATCCGCAGCCGCTTGCTGTTAAATCACTCATGTTTATTTGCCTCCAAATTGGTTTTTATGGTTTATACTATGCCGTACAGCATGTCAGTGTTTCCAATGATAATAAAAATTTTTTTAATTATTGTTTCTGGTATGGGAAAACAGCTTTCGCTTTATGGAATATCTGAGTCTTCCTTCCGGGATCCTCCATTCACCCACCACCTGCCCCAAACATACTTTAATAGAAAAAGAAAGAAACATACAAAGCAATGGACCGGGTTAAAAAACTGATACATGCGGAAGAAGAAGAGGTATTTCCCTACACCGGCTCCGGCGTCACCGTTGCAATTCTGGATACCGGCATAGCCATGCATCCGGATTTTGCAGACAGAGTTATCGGCTTCCGTGATTTTGTGGGAACCAGCCGCATGCCCTATGATGACTGCGGTCATGGTACTCATGTGGCCGGATGTCTGTGCGGAAACGGAGCCTGTTCGGGCGGCCTGTACGCCGGAGTTGCACCCGGATGCAGGATCCTGTCGGGGAAAGTCCTGGATGATAAGGGAGATGGCACTATTTCCAATATGGCTGCCGGTATTGAATGGGTTCTTGACAGCCGGGAGCTTTATCAAATAAAGATATTAAATATTTCAGTGAGCATGGGAGAAACAGATCATGTAAGAATGATGCAGTATCTGGTGTCCTGCCTGGAGAAGGTATGGGATGCCGGTATTTTTGTGGTAGTGGCAGCAGGCAATAAAGGACCTGCCGCCGGCAGTATTTCTCCTTTGGGAGCCAGCAGGAAGGTGGTGACAGTAGGCTGCCATGACGGGAATTCCTTCCATGGCAGGCAGAATTCCTGTGAATCCTATTCCGGCAGAGGCCCCACCTGCGCGGAATTGAAAAAGCCGGATATTGTCGCACCGGGGACGGACATCATGTCCTGTTCCGCAGGCTTCCGCCAGACCGTAAGAGGCTGCAGAGATGCCTATATTGTAAAAAACGGTACATCCATGTCCACGCCGCTGGTGGCAGGAGCAGCCGCGCTGTGCCTTCAGAAATATCCGGAATACTCCAATGAACAGCTGAAACGGAGGATTCTGTGGTCTGCATCCGATTTGGGAGAATCCTGGAGCAAGCAGGGCTGGGGTATGCTGAATGTGGCACGGTCACTCAGGTGAAAACAGCATGATATAACAGAAATACAGAAAGGGACCGGATAAAACAGATAGCCGGTTCCTTTTTTGCTGCAGTGTTTTGTGATATAATCATTATACTTGCAATTTATTGTAAAAAAGGAGGTTTGCTATGTATTATTCAACAACCTGTTCATCGCCTGTCGGCATGCTTACACTGGCTTCTGACGGCAATAACCTCACCGGATTATGGATAGAAGGACAAAAATACCATGGAAATACCATGGCGGGAGAGATGGTGGAAAATAAGGAAATTCCTGTTTTTGAACGGACAAGGAAGTGGCTGGATAACTATTTTGCAGGCGGAAAACCAGCTGTTTCGGAAATCCCGCTTGCTCCTGTCGGAGGAGAATTCAGGCAGGAGGTATGGAAAATCCTCTGCCAAATTCCCTATGGCAGCGTGATTACCTATGGCGATATCGCAAAGCTGATTGCAGAAAAAAGGAACAGGCCGGGTATGTCGGGACAGGCTGTGGGAGGTGCGGTAGGGCATAATCCTATTTCCATCATCATTCCCTGTCATCGAGTTGTTGGTTCCAACGGAAGCCTGACCGGTTATGCGGCGGGAATAGATAAAAAAATACAGCTGCTCAAGCTGGAAGGAGTGGATATGTCCTCCCTTTTTGTCCCCAAAAAGGGAACTGCGATTTAAAAAATATATGTATAGCAGCTTTGTGAAGTGCATGGCTGATGAGATTTGAACTGGAGGAAAAAATATGTCAATCGAGATAACAAAAGTCTACAAGGAACATTTCCCTGCATTGCGGTTTATTGGTACTTGCTATACAAACGAAGACAGAGATTCTGCGGGCGGCTTTGGTAAGCAATGGGACGAATGGATGAATAATGACAGGTTTTCCAAATTAAAAGCTGCCATTTTATCCGCACCATTTGATGAATCTCCCATCGGGTTGATGACTATGCACGGAGATATGACAGGTTTCACATATTGGATCGGCCTGTTTTTCCCTGCTGATGCTGCGGTACCCGAGGGGTATGCCTCCATAGACCTCCCTGAAAGCAATATTGGAGTGGGTTGGGTGTGCGGCAAAGAAGAAAACGGCGAGATTTATGGCGATGCCCATGGAGAAGTATGCAAGAAACTGGATGAGGATGGTTTTAACAGTTTTCGTAACGATATCACTGGTGAAAATACATACTGTTTTTTTGAGAGATATCATTCTTTACGTTTTACACAGAAAGACGCAAACGGAAATGTTACCCTTGACTATGGAAACTATATTTTATAATAAATCTCTAAATCAGGAAATAGCGGATGCTGAACACGGGCATCCGTTTTTTCTTGAATATAAGGATTTTCGGAACAGCCATATTAAAAAATTATTGACAGGACATGTATAATTGTATACAATTATACATGGATTAAAGGATAAACTATAAGTAGGTATCCGAAAGAGAAGCGGAAGTCCATGACTGTTTCTTCTGAGGGCCTGAGAAATGGAGAGGTGCCATGAATTCGAATGAAACTTTTTCAAACCGTCCGGTAAGCATGAATGACAAAAACAATCTTCTGGAAATAGAAGAGCATATGTACATACTGGATGATGTCGAGAAACCCAATGTTTTCAGAAATATGTTTCCTTATTCGGAGATTCCGAAGATTCCTTTTAATGACAGGATTGTGCCTCACAATATGCCTAAGGATATCTGGATTACCGATACTACCTTCCGCGACGGCCAGCAGTCCCGCGCTCCCTATACCACGGAACAGATTGTGGATATTTATGATTATATGCACCGGCTGGGGGGCCCTAATGGAATGATACGGGCCTGTGAGTTTTTCCTTTACAGCAAAAAGGACAGGGATGCTGTCTATAAATGTATGGAAAGAGGCTACCAGTTCCCTGAAGTGACCAGTTGGATCCGTGCCAGCAAAGAGGATTTCAAGCTGGTTAAGGAAATTGGCATGAAAGAAACAGGTATTCTGGTAAGCTGTTCCGATTATCATATTTTCATGAAGCTGAAAATGACCAGACGGCAGGCCATGGAACATTATCTGAGTGTGATCCGGGAATGCCTTGAGGAAGGAATCAGCCCCAGATGCCATCTGGAGGATATCACCCGGGCGGATATTTACGGCTATGTGGTTCCCTTCTGTCTCGAACTGATGAAGCTCATGAAGGAATATAAGATTCCGATTAAGATCCGTGCCTGCGATACCATGGGATATGGGGTAAATTATCCGGGGGCCGTTATTCCCAGAAGCGTGCCGGGCATTATTTATGCGATTCATACCCATGCCGGTGTTCCCCACGCCCTGATTGAGTGGCACGGCCATAATGATTTTTATAAAGCGGTATCCAATTCCACCACGGCCTGGCTGTATGGATGCTCCGGTGTCAATGCGTCTCTGTTCGGCATAGGGGAACGTACCGGAAATACGCCTCTGGAAGCCATGGTATTTGAATATGCACAGCTTAAAGGGGACTTAAATGGAATGGATACTACGGTTATCACGGAGCTGGCGGAGTATTACGAAAAGGAAATCGGATACCATATTCCGGAGAGAACCCCCTTTGTAGGAAAGAATTTCAATGTGACAAGAGCGGGGATCCATGCGGATGGCCTCTTGAAAAATGAAGAGATTTATAATATATTTGATACGGAGAAGTTTTTAAACAGGCCTGTTATCTGTGCGGTATCCAATACATCCGGACTTGCGGGTATCGCCCACTGGATCAATACCTATTACCGTCTGAAGGAAGAAGATCAGGTAAGCAAAACCTCAGAACTGGTGCATGAGGTAAAGGACTGGGTGGACGAAGAATATGCCGGCGGACGTGTAACTGTACTGACGGATGAGGAATTGATTAAAGTAATTGATAACGCCTGCGAAAAACTTGGCATAAGCTTGGGCGGCAGCCAAAAAAACGCGGCAGGAAAGCTGGACAGGTAAAATATGGGTGACAAAGATGCAAAACAAAGGATGCCGCGCTCCGCGGGCCATCCTTCTGTTCAAAATGAAGTCACGGATAAGTATTCCCTTCGGGGCCGTGTCTTTCATAAGCTCAGGGAGGATATCCTGAGCGGGAAATACAAGGAAAACGAGGAACTGCGGGAAGCTGCGATCGGCGATGAATTAGGTGTAAGCCGTACACCGGTGCGGGAAGCCTTCCGCCAGCTGGAGCTGGAAGGGCTGCTTCAGATAGTTCCGAACAAGGGAGCCTATGTTACCGGTATTACGGTAAAGGATGTAGAGGATATTTATGCCATCCGCTCTCTGCTGGAGGGACTCTGCGCCAGATGGGCCACAGAGAACATCAGCAGGGAACAGATGGAGGAGATGGAAGAGAACATCTATTTATCTGAATTCCATGCCGGAAAAGGCCATGCCGAGCAGCTGGCGGAGCTGGATAACCGTTTTCATGACATTCTGTACGAAGCATCCAACAGCAAAATGCTGGAGCATGTGCTGAGAGAATTCCATGAATATGTACTGCGTGTCAGGAAAAAAACATTATCGGATGACGCCCGGGGCGTACAGTCCAATGCTGAACACCGCCAGATTATGGAGGCGATTAAGCTGCGTGATGCGGATCTGGCCGAACAGCTCGCGAATGCCCATATCCGCAAGGCTTACCAGAACATGGTTAAAAGCGGACTCTACGAGGCTTATGAAGAAAATGAGTCCGGGGATGAGACCCGGGCGGAACAGGAGATGTAAAGAATGAATAAAATTGCGATGAACACACCTTTGGTAGAGATGGACGGGGATGAAATGACCCGGATTCTGTGGAAAATGATCAAAGAAGAGCTGCTGCTTCCTTTTGTGGATCTGAAGACAGAATATTATGATCTCGGGCTGGAACACAGGAATGAAACAAATGACCAGGTTACTGTCGATTCTGCAGAAGCTACCAAAAAATACGGCGTTGCCGTAAAGTGTGCCACCATCACTCCCAATGGCGCCCGTATGAGTGAATATAACCTGAAGGAAATGTGGAAGAGTCCTAACGGAACGATCCGCTCCATTCTTGATGGTACGGTATTCCGTGCTCCTATTGTGGTGAAAGGGATTGAGCCTTGTGTCAGCAGATGGAAGAAGCCGATCACGATTGCACGTCATGCATATGGTGATGTATACAAGAATGTGGAAATGAAGATTGAAGAGGCTGGAAAAGCCGAACTTGTTTTCACTGATAAGAATGGCAAGGAATCAAGAGAGACGATTCATGATTTTAAAGATGCAGGTATTATTCAGGGTATACATAATACAAAGGCATCTATTACCAGCTTTGCCCGCGCCTGCTTCCAATATGCGGTCAGCACCAGGCAGGATCTGTGGTTTGGAACAAAGGATACGATTTCAAAGAAATATGATCATACTTTTAAGGATATTTTCCAGGAAGTCTATGAAAAAGAATACAAAGAAAAATTTGAAGAATTGGGACTGGAGTATTTCTACAGCCTGATAGACGATATTGTTGCCCGTATTATGAAGTCTGAAGGCGGTTTTATCTGGGCCTGCAAGAATTATGACGGCGATGTGATGAGCGATATGATTTCATCCGCCTTTGGTTCACTGGCTATGATGACCTCCGTACTGGTATCTCCTGATGGAATTTATGAGTATGAAGCCGCACATGGTACAGTGCAAAGACATTATTACAAATATCTGAAAGGCGAAGAGACTTCAACCAACCCGGTTGCAACTATTTTTGCATGGACGGGAGCCTTAAAGAAACGTGGTGAACTGGATAACCTTCCGGAGCTTGTGGAATTTGCTGGGAAACTGGAAAAGGCCGCATTAACTACTATTGAAAATGGCGTGATGCCCAAAGAATTAGCGCTTATTACAAGCCTGAAGGATGTAACCATAGTTAATACCCAGGACTTTATCGGAGCAATCCGCAAACAGCTGGAAGCTATCCTGTAGTTTGGCTATGAAAAAGCTGATATCACAAATATTTAAATTCGGGGTTACAGGCGTTATCTGTTTCCTGATCCAGACAGGCATATTGACAGCGTTGACGGAATTATTCGGCGTTCCCTACATGATTTCCAGCTTTATCGGTTTTACTGTTTCGGTTATAGTGAACTATATAATGAGTATAACTATAGTGTTTGAACCGGACAGGCAGTGTGGGAAAGTAAAGCAATTTTCTGTTTTTCTGATATTAAGTATTATCGGACTGGGAATATACCAGATCCTGATGTGGCTCATAACCCCATGGCTGGAAAAATATATGAGCCGTGCTTACATGCTGGTGAACATAGGCGCTACCGTCGTTGTAATGGTATATAATTTTATTACCCGTAAAATATTCATTGAAAAGAAGACGGATGGAATTATAGCAGAATAAAACATATCGATAAAAACAACGGCTTGATTCCTTACGAAAAAGGTGTTACAGTATTACATGCTGGTACTTTAGAACACTAAGTAAGGGGCAGAAGAAAAATGAAAAAACTGATACAGCAGATATTAAAATTTGGAGTGGTAGGATTTTTGTGCTTTTTTATCGATTATGGCATCATGGTTGCACTGACAGAATTATGTGGGATATCCTCTGTTATTTCCAGCGGAATTTCTTTTTCCGTTTCGGTGATTGTAAATTATATTCTGAGCGTTACCGTGGTATTCGATGCAGACAAGGAAGCAAATAAGGCGAAACAATTTGTCATATTCCTTATTCTCAGTATTATCGGCCTTGGTATCAATCAGGTAATTATGTGGGGAGGAACCTCCTGGCTGGATCAGTATATGGAACGTTCCTATATGCTGGTTAAAATTGCGGCAACCGCAGTTGTCATGGTTTATAATTTTATTACGAGAAAGATTTTTATAGAGAAAAAACCGGAAAAAAATTAAGGAAGGTTATTTCAGCGGATGGTATGGCATTATCAGCTATATCATCCGCTTTTTTTATATATTTTCTGGTATTTATTCCTTCTGTTTTACCGTACAGGATGAAAAGCCGGCCTGTCCATGAGCCTGTCGTTCCCCACATAAAGGAAAAAAAGGGAAAGAAAAAAGCAGGTGCCGCATAAACTACATAAAAAAGGTTCAGGTCCTTTTATGCAGATATATATAGTAGAACAGGGGGATACCCTGGCGTCCATAGCAGCGGCTCACTATGCGGATATATTTGGCATTATCTACGACAACCAAATCCCTTATCCCTACCGTCTTGCCATTGGGCAGGCTCTTCTTATTACCGGGCCGGAAGATAGCCGGGCAGTGCCCTATGGCGCCTATGTTAACGGCTATGCTTACCCGTTTATCGGGAATTATGTGTTGGGGCAGACGCTGCCTTATCTGACTTCCCTTTCTGTATTTTCCTATGGCTTTACCACAGAAGGATATTTAATTCCGCCAACGCCGGATGATGTCCCCATGATTCAGGCGGCTGTGGAAGCGGGGACGGCCCCGGTGCTGACCCTCACCCCTTTTGGCCCGGACGGACGGTTTAATAATTACCTCATTTCTGTTCTTGTGAATGACTGGGAGGTGCGCAGGACACTGATTCAGGAACTGCTGTATACGATAGATGAAAAGGGATTTCGGGGAGTGGATATTGATTTTGAATTTATCCTGGCACAAGACAGGGATTCGTTTACTTCTTTTGTGGCACAGGTGCGATCTGAGGTGAATAAACTGGGCTATCCGGTATCCGTGGCCCTGGCTCCGAAAACCTCCGATACCCAGACAGGGCTGCTTTATGAGGGAAAGGATTATGAAGGGCTGGGGGAAGCGGCCGACAGCGTGCTTCTCATGACTTATGAATGGGGATATACCTATGGGCCGGCAATGGCTGTAGCCCCATTGAATAAGGTGAAAGAAGTGGTGGAATACGCCATTACCAAAATACCTCCTGAAAAAATCGATCTGGGGATCCCCAATTATGGATATGACTGGACGCTTCCCTTTGTGAGAGGGGCAAGTAAGGCTCTGACCATAGGCAATGTGGAAGCCGTGCAGATCGCCATTGAGAATGGGGCGGATATCCAATTTGATGAAACGGCTATGTCCCCATGGTTCCGTTATCATAGATATGGAACCGGGCATGAGGTATGGTTTGAGGATGTGCGCAGCCTTCAGGCCAAATTTGACCTGATCAGGAGCTATGGGCTGCGGGGGATGGGCTATTGGCAGATTATGCAGTTGTTCCGTGCGAACTGGCTTTTACTTGACTATAATTTCGGCATCAGAAAACGTTGAATTAATCCGACAGGCTTTCCCATTCTTCCATCTGAAGCAGAAGATTTTCTTCGATTTGTTCTTTCTCTCTGGCTAATTCCTGCAGTTTTGCAACATTAATGCATACGTCGGGATGAGTCATTTCTTCATCAATTTCCATACTGCGTTTTTCCAGACGTTCGATCTCTGATTCACAGCGTTTCAGGGCATTTTCCTTTTTGCGCTGCGCTGCAAGAGCCTCTTTTTGTGACTGCCAGTCTTGTTTCAGGCTTGAAGCGGCAGAGGAGGAGGGATTGCCTTCCCTGCTTCCTCCGGCAGCCGGGGGAAAAGCTCCGTCTGTTTCCGGGGCAGAGAGAGTATTTTCTGCCTTCTTTTCCAGATAATAATCATAATTGCCAAGATATCCGGTAAAAGAACCGTTTTCCAGCTCCAGAATCCGGGATGCGGTGCGGTTGATAAAATAGCGGTCATGGGAAACATAGAGGACAGTGCCGCTATAGCTGTTGATGGCATCCTCCAGGATTTCCTTGCTCATGATATCAAGATGGTTTGTAGGCTCGTCCAGGATGAGGAAATTGGCTTCTGAAAGCATCAGCTTTGCCAGGGAAACACGTCCCCGTTCCCCGCCGGAGAGCATTTTTATCTGCTTGAATACATCATCGCCGGTAAAGAGGAAGGCAGCGAGTACATTCCGGATTTCCGTATTCGTGAGAGTCGGGTATTCATCCGATATTTCTTCAAATAAGGTTTTGTCCGGGTGAAGCACATGATGCTCCTGATCATAATAACCGATATGTACCTTGGAACCCAGCTTGATTTCACCGGCATCTTGTTCCACAAGGCCATTAATGATCTTTAAAATGGTGGTTTTCCCGGTACCGTTATCACCGATGATTGCCACATGTTCGCCGCGCTTTAAGGCAAAGGAAAGATTGGCGAACAGTTTTTCGGATCCGAAGGCTTTTGCCAGGCCTTCCACCTGCATGACATCATTGCCGCTCATAATACGCGGAGTGAGTTCCATACGCATATCCGCCCTGGTTTCCGTGGGCTTTTCCAGTACGTCTATTTTCTGCAGCATTTTTTCCCGGCTTTCGGCCCGGCGGATGGATTTTTCCCGGTTAAAGGAACGTAATTTTTCTATAACCGCTTCCTGATGCTTTATTTCCTGCTGCTGATTCATATAGGCGTTCCATCTGGCGGTACGCAGCTGTTCTTTTTTAACTGCATAGTCGGAATAGTTGCCGGAGAAGACAGAAACTGCCGCGCCGTCTATTTCAATGATCTTAGAGGCTATTTTATCCAGAAAATACCGGTCATGGGAAACGATGAGCACAGCCCCCTTATAATTCAGCAGATAGTTTTCCAGCCAGGCGATGGAAGACATGTCCAGATGATTGGTAGGCTCATCCAGTATTATCAGATCCGGTTTCCGAAGCAGAAGCTTTCCCAGGGCGACACGGGTTTTCTGTCCTCCGGAAAGAGTGGAGGCCTGTTTGGAAAATTCTTCCTCGGTAAATCCCAGTCCTTTTAATACGCCGGTGATTTCACTTTTATAGCTGTAGCCGTCCGCCTGCTCAAACTGGTGGGTGTAAAGCGCGTATTGTTCCATGAGGGCGGTGAGGGCGTCGCCCTCCACATGCCTCATTTCCAGTTCACAGCTGCGGATTTTTTCTTCCAGCAGGATGACGTCCTTTTTTACTTCCAGCAGTTCATCATATATGGTATGCTCACTGTCGGTCTCCGCATTCTGGGCGAGATAACCATAGGAAGTATCCTTTCCGAAAACAACCTGCCCGCTGTCAGCCTCCAGTTCGCCGACGATAATGCGGAGAAGGGTGGTCTTTCCAGCACCGTTAATTCCTACGATAGCAGCTTTCTCGTGATCTTCTATATGAAAGGAGCAGTTTTTGAAAACCTGCTTTTCATGAAATGCCTTATTTATATTTTGACAGGATAGTATCATCGAAACACCTCTTTAACTTATTATTCTCGCCTGAACATTTACAAGTTTACCGTTGAAATAACACACTGTCAAGTAAAGGGTGCAGATAAAAATTCCGGGTGAGAACCGTCGTGTCCCCAGCCCCTGCCGTCCGCCCGTGCGCGCCGTGGCTTTGCAAGGTTCCTTACTGGGGACGCTTTCGCTCGGATAAGCACGCAGCGGTACTAAGGCTGCAAAAGACGCAGCCTTAGTACCGGCGCGCTTATAACGCCCCGTACAGGAATCCTTGCAGGACCACGGCACGCACGGGCGGACGGCAGGGGCTGGGGACACGGCGGCTCTCACCCGGTATTTTTATCTGCACCCTCAAGTGAACTAATTCATTGACATTTTTTTAACATACGTCTATAATAAAACAGGTAAACGATTTGATTTTATTATTGGAGGCGTAAAGTATTGGATAAAGAAATTTCTCAGGCAGTAATAGCACGTCTTCCCAGATATTTCAGGTACCTTGGTGAATTGAAGGACAGCGGGGTGGAGCGTATTTCCTCTCAGGAACTGAGCAGGCTCATGCACGTGACCGCATCCCAGATACGTCAGGACTTTAATAATTTCGGCGGCTTCGGACAGCAGGGCTATGGCTATAATGTGGAGTATCTGTACTCGGAAATCGGCAAGATACTCGGACTGGATAAAAAACATCACTTGATAATTATCGGAGCGGGCAACCTGGGACAGGCTCTGGCAAATTATATGAACTTTGAACGCAGGGGATTTATTTTTACAGGAATCTTTGATATTAATGAAAAGCTTCATGGTAAAATGATCCGGGGGATGAAGGTTCGTCCGATGGAGGAAATGCAGGAATTTGTCAAGGACAATAATATCGATATTGCCGTTCTTACCATACCTAAGGAAAGCGCGGTGGCTACTGCGGAAAAGCTGGTAGGTATGGGAATCAAGGCTATATGGAATTTTGCCCATGTGGATTTGGACGTGCCGGACAGTGTTCAGGTTGAAAATGTACATCTGTCGGACAGCCTGATTAAGCTGTCTTACATGATTAACCAGTATGAAAAAGAACATGATATAGGTGAGGAAGAATAAAGGCTGTAAAATGCGTCAGAGTATTTCACTCCTGACGCATTTTTGCGCGAAAGGAAATGCGGCGCCTGAAAACTTTTAAAGGTTTTCAGGAACTGTCCTGCAGGAAAGGAAGCGAAAATGGAATATCTGGTGACAGCTGCGGAAATGAAAAGATGCGACGGGAATACAATAAAGCATTTTGGCATGTCTTCCATGGTATTGATGGAACGGGCGGCTCTGGCCTGCGTACAGGAGCTGAAAGAGAGGGACAGACAGCTGCAGGAGGCACTACGTCCTTTCGGTCCGGCGCATCCGGGCAGAAGGACGCTGGTGGTTTCGGGAACAGGAAATAATGGGGGAGACGGACTGGCTGTCGGAAGGCTTCTGTATCAGGCCGGTTTTTCTGTGGATTACTGTCTGATTGGAAATGAGGAAGCAAAGCATCTCACGGAGGAGATCTCAGCACAGCTGGCAATCCTGGAACGTTACGGGCATAAGGTCATGCGCAAACTTCCGGAAAAGGAATATGATATAATCATAGACGCTCTTTTCGGAATCGGGCTTACCAGACCAGTGGAAGGGAAATTTGCGGATGCGGTGGATTTTATTAACCGACAGGACGCTTATGTCCTTTCCGTAGATATCCCGTCCGGTATAAACAGCGACACAGGGGCGGTTATGGGCTGTGCGGTGCAGGCGGATATAACGGTGACTTTTGCATACAGGAAGCTGGGACTTGTTTTTTATCCGGGCGCACGGTATGCAGGGAAAGTGGTATGCGCAGATATCGGGATTACGGGGGAGAGCTTTCTGGGGGATTATCCCCGGGTATTTACCCTGCCGAAAGGAGAAGCTGCCTTGCTGCCGCCGAGGCCGGAGGACGGAAATAAAGGTACCTTCGGAAAGGTGGCTCTGCTTGCAGGCAGCCGGGGAATGGCCGGGGCCTGTCAGCTTTCTGCGTCGGCAGTATTACATACAGGGGCAGGGATGGTACGGGTGGTAACGGACGAAGGCAATCGGGTTATTTTGCAGACTGCATTGCCGGAGGCTATGATAACCGCCTATGAACAATGGTCGGAAGCCTTTGAAAAAGAGCTTCTGCATGTTTTTTCCTGGGCGGATATAACAGCCGTCGGCCCCGGACTTGGCCAAAGCAATATGGCGCTGAAGCTGCTGGAAATGGCGGTGGAACATTCAAGAGGGCCGATTGTGATGGATGCGGATGCCCTTAATATTCTGGCCGGACAGAAAGAGCTGCTGCAAAAACTTATAGAAATGCAGCAGGATCCCGAAAGGCGGAGGGAGCTGATTCTGACCCCGCATCCCGGGGAATTCGGCCGGCTGGCGGGGAAAAAGATCCCTGAAATACAGAAAGACGCCATACCCCTGACCCGGGAATGGGCGGAAAAACTGCAGGCTGCCATGATTTGCAAGGGAGCCAGAACTCTTGTGGGAAGCCCGGACGGGAAGCTTTATCTGAACATGACCGGCAACAGCGGTATGGCGACGGCAGGCAGCGGTGATGTACTGACGGGAATACTGGCAGGATTGCTGGCTCAGGGAATGGATGCTTTTTCGGCGGCATGTGCCGGCGTTTATCTGCATGGCTGTGCCGGGGACGGTGCGGCACATAAGAAAAGCGAGTATGGTGTGACGGCAGGTGCGCTGATAGACGAACTGGATCATCTCATGCCGAAGAGGAGTGAATGAGATACAGCAGAAGAATTTGCTGTTTCGCGGTTTATAGGGATGCAGAATAATATGCAGAGGGAGCTGAATTATGAAAAACTATGACAGGGTATGGGCAACTGTAGATTTGGATGCAGTGAAGTATAATATGGTACAAATGAAAAATAATATCAGGGAAGATTCCAAGATTATGGCTGTAGTGAAAACGGATGGCTATGGCCACGGCGCGGTTCCTATTGCCCATGAAATCGAGGATATGCCTTTCCTTCACGGTTTTGCCGTTGCTACCGTGGAAGAGGCCCTGATTCTTAAGGGAAGCGGAATACGCAAGCCGGTGCTGGTGCTTGGCTATACTTTTCCATATTGCTACGAGAAGATGGCCCGGGAAGAAATCCGGCCCACAGTATTCCGGGAGGATATGCTGGAAGAAATGGGAAAGGCAGGCCAGGCATGCGGCAGGCCTGTCAAAATACATATAAAAGTGGATACCGGCATGAGCCGCATCGGAATCCGTCCGGATGAAAGCGGCCTTGCTTTTGTAAAAAAATGTGCGGAAACTCCCGGAGTGGAAATTGAGGGGATATTCACCCATTTTGCTAAAGCGGATGAGAAAGATAAAACTTCGGCAAAAAAACAGCTGGAAACTTTTCTTGCCTTTACAGGGCAGATTCATGATCAGCTGGGAATCCGCATTCCGGTACGGCACTGTTCCAACAGCGCGGGAATTGTGGAATTAAAGGAAGCAAATCTGGATGCTGTCAGGGCGGGAATCACGCTGTACGGACTGTGGCCCTCCGATGAGGTGAAAAGGGATATTATTTCTCTTCAGCCGGTTCTGTCCCTGAAAAGCCGTATCGTATACATAAAAAAGCTGGAGGCCGGCATGGAAGTCAGCTATGGGGGAACGTTTGTCGCCAAAGAGACCATGCAGGTAGCCACAATACCGGTGGGGTATGGGGATGGTTATCCCAGAAGCCTTTCCAATAAGGGCTATGTGCTGATTCATGGCAAAAAGGCGCCGATCCTCGGCAGGGTATGTATGGATCAGTTTATGGTCGATGTATCCCTGATACCGGAAGCCGTGCAGAGTGATGAGGTAACGCTCATCGGCCGGGACGGAGAAGAAAGCATAACCATGGAAGAGCTGGGAGAGCTTTCCGGCCGTTTTAATTATGAGCTGGCCTGCTGTCTGAATAAGAGAGTACCCAGAATTTATACGAGGGACGGTAAAGTCGTATATAGTAAGGATTCCTTCCGGGATTTCCGCTGAAAATCACCTAACCTGAATACCTTCCGAAAAAAGGGCAATAATATTGCAAGGCAGTGAATTGCAGATGCTGCCATAAGGAAAGAAGAAGGAGTGTCAGGAAAATGAGACGCGGAGATATTTATTACGCAGATTTAAGGCCGGTGATTGGTTCGGAGCAGGGTGGGATCAGGCCGGTATTGATTATACAGAACGATGTGGGAAACAAACACAGCCCTACTGTGATTTGCGCGGCAATCACTTCAAAAATGAATAAAGCGAAGCTTCCGACCCATATAGAACTGCGTGCGGGACAGTATGATATTGTAAAGGATTCTGTCATCCTGCTGGAACAGCTGAGGACAATTGATAAGCAGAGGCTGAAGGACAGAGTCTGTCATTTGGATGAACCCACCATGGCCAGAGTAAACCAGGCATTGAAGGTCAGTCTGGAATTAAATACATAAGCTAAGCGTGGTTTCTTGACGTTTTTTTACCGAGATGATATATTAAGGAGAGTAAGGCGGTGTACGCACGTCAGTGTGTGCACCGCCTTGAAAAAGGAGTTGATAGAATGGACGATGGTGGGCCTACTGCCAGTATACCTTTATTTTTGGCGCTTTTGCTCATAGAAGCCTTATGCTATGGCTTTGGCGCTGCGATTCATGGACTGAATGAAAAAGAAGTAGAAAGAAAAGCGATTGAGGAGGGGGATAAGAAATCCCTTCTTTTAAGCAGGATTCTGGAAAATCCGAACCGGTATGTAAATACGGTCCAGCTTGTGGTTACGTTTCTGAATCTTTGTATGGGCGGCGTATATCTGCGGGTTTGGAGCGTGCATATACGCAGGATGCTTCAGCAGCTTGCGGGCAGGGAGGGCGGCCTTTCGCCTTTTGCCGGAGGGCTTATCACAGTGGCATCCCTCATCCTCACGATGATTCTTCTGCTTTACATATTGCTGGTATTGGGGATACTCATACCTAAAAAGATGGCTGCCCGGTCACCGGAAAAATGGGCCTACTGTATGGTCAGGCCGGTTTCCGCAGTCATATCGCTTTTTATTCCCCTCACAGGGCTTTTTGCCGTAACGGCCCATGGAATCCTGAAGCTGTTTGGCATGCATCCGGACGAGGACAGCATGGATGTAACGGAAGAAGAAATCATATCCATGGTAAATGAGGGGCATGAGCAGGGTGTGATCCAGGCCAGTGAAGCGGAGATGATAACCAATATTTTTGAGTTCGGGGATAAGCGTGCGGAGGATATCATGACCAACCGTACGAATATCGTGGCGATTGACTGTGAGAGTACCTTCCGCGATGCGGTGGAATTCATGCTTAACGGCCGCAACAGCAGATATCCTGTATATGAAGAGAATATCGATCATATTATCGGCATTCTTCATATGAAGGATGCTCTGCGCAGACAGGCGCAAACCGATCCGGAAATGAAAATAAGGGAGATTCCCGGGCTTTTACGTGAAGCCAGGTTCATACCGGAAACCCGGAAGGTGGATGCGCTTTTCAAGACCATGCAGTCCACCAAATGCCAGATGGTTATCGTACTGGACGAATACGGACAGACCGCAGGCATGATAGCGATGGAAGATATACTGGAAGAAATTGTAGGCAATATTCTGGATGAATATGACGTGGATGAGTCCTATATCCGCGAAAAGTGCAAGGACGAATATATCATCGAAGGCAAAACGCCTCTGGATGATTTGGAGGAACTTTTGGACATTTCCTTTGATGAGAGCGAATTCGAGACATTGAACGGATTTATTATAGCCAAAATGGAACACATTCCGGAACCGGATGAAAAATTTGATATCCGTTTAGGCGGTTATGAATTCCGGGTACTTTCCGTAGAGAATAAGATGATTAAGACTGTTCTGGTCAAAAAACTTCCGGAAGAAGAATCTTTTGATGAAAACGGCAGGTCTGTATCCGGCAGAGAAGATGAAATGTATTCTTCCGGCCAGGAAACGGCCGGCTGAAAAGCAGCATGTGGTAAAGTTAATGGAACCAAGCAGATAAAAGGAGAAAGAAAAGATGTCAGGACATTCAAAATTTGCTAATATTAAACACAAAAAAGAGAGAAATGATGCGGCTAAGGGAAAGATTTTCACCATCCTCGGCAGGGAAATTGCAGTTGCCGTAAAGGAAGGCGGACCGGATCCGAGCAATAATTTCAAGCTCGCCCAGGTAATCGCAAAGGCGAAGGCCAACAATATGCCCAATGATACCATTGACCGCGGCATTAAAAAGGCTGCCGGGGATATGGGAAATGTGAACTACGAATATGTAACCTATGAAGGCTACGGCCCCAATGGTATCGCGATTATCGTTGACGCTCTTACGGATAATAAAAACCGTACCGCCGCCAATGTGAGAAGCGCGTTTACCAAAGGAAACGGAAGCATAGGAACTCCGGGCTGTGTATCCTTCATGTTTGATAAAAGAGGACAGATTATTATTGACAAAGAAGAATGCGATATGGAAGCTGATGACCTGATGATGACTGCGCTGGATGCCGGGGCAGAAGACTTTTCGGAAGAAGAGGACAGCTTTGAAATCCTGACGGCGCCCGATGATCTGGAGACTGTACAGAAAGCGCTGGAGGAAGCGGGAATCGTAATGGCAAGTGCAGAGGTGACCATGATTCCCCAGAATTATGTGGAGCTTACTGACGAAACGGCAATTAAGAATCTGAACCGTACGCTGGATCTGCTGGATGCTGAAGATGACGTACAGGCAGTATATCATAACTGGGATGAATAATTCCCCAAGGGAGCGGCAAATGAAAAAACCTTATACCAAAGAAACAATATGTATCCAGTCCGGCTGGAAGCCGGGTAATGGAGAACCCCGTGTTCTGCCTATTTATCAGAGCACCACTTACAAATATGAAACCTCCGAGCAGATGGGGCGTCTGTTTGATCTGGAAGAAGAAGGCTATTTCTACACAAGGCTTCAGAATCCCACCAACGACTGCGTCGCCCAGAAGATCTGTGAACTGGAGGGCGGGGTGGCTGCCATGCTCACCTCATCCGGACAGGCGGCTAACTATTATGCCGTATTTAATATCTGTGAGGCGGGGGATCATATTGTCCTTTCATCGACTGTGTATGGAGGAACCTTTAACCTCATCGCAGTGACCATGAAAAAAATGGGCATTTCCTGTACCATAGTGGATCCGGATTCGGATTACGATACTCTGTGCGAAGCGTTTCAGGATAATACCAAATGTGTTCTGGCGGAAACGATAGCCAATCCGGCCCTGGTGGTGCTGGATATCGAAAAATTTGCGAAGGCGGCCCATGCTCATCAGGTGCCCCTCATTGTGGACAATACCTTTGCCACCCCTATTAACTGCAATCCTTTTCAGTGGGGAGCAGACATTGTCACGCACTCCACTACGAAGTATATGGACGGCCATGCCATGTGTGTGGGAGGTGCTATCGTGGATTCCGGTAATTTTGACTGGAGCCTGTATCCCGATAAATACCCCGGATTATGTCAGCCGGATGATTCTTATCATGGCGTAGTATACACGGAAAGATTCGCTAAAAAAGCTTATATCACAAAGGCTACGGCACAGCTGATGAGGGATCTGGGTTCCATCCAATCTCCCCAGAATGCATTTTTACTGAACGTGGGACTGGAAACCCTTCATTTAAGGATGCCCCGGCATTGTGAGAACGCTTTGAAAGTAGCGACCTATCTGGAAAACCATGATAAGGTTGCGTGGGTAAATTATCCCGGCTTAAAGAGCAGTAAATATTATGAACTGGCACAGAGAATCATGCCTAATGGTACCTGCGGGGTCATTTCCTTTGGTTTAAAGGGCGGAAGGAATGCCGCGGAGGTAATGATGGATAAGCTGGAGCTTGCCGCCATCGTGACTCATGTGGCGGATGCAAGGACCTGTGTGCTTCATCCGGCAAGCCATACCCACAGACAGATGAATGATGAACAGCTCAGGGAAGCGGGTGTAAATCCGGATCTCATTCGTTTTTCCGTGGGAATTGAAAATGCAGATGATATCATAGCGGATTTGGAACAGGCGCTGGCTGCTATCTGAAGGCCGGATATATGGGGGTATGATGAGGTATAGCAGATACAGAGTTAATTATATATTGTGGGCGGTATACGGCCTTGTTATCTGTATATATTTTACCGTACAGACTTCGCTTGTCTGCTCCATGCTGGGCCTTGGCTGGATGTTCTATTTCCTCGGCACGGCGGGCTGTGCGTTTCTGCTCATTCTTCTGGTATATCTGCCCATACGTACGCTGGCCGGGATGAAAAACCGGGAAAAACAATGTATGCCGCGCTCTCCGCGCCGTTCTTATGTTCAGGAAGGGGCACGGCATGCCCAGCTTTGGGAATGCCTGTTTCTTATCTTTGCGATAGCTGCAGCACTGGCTCTCAGGCTCTGGATGGCATCGGCAGGCGGAGCGGAGCTGTTTGGTGACAAATCTCTTTATGAAATCGCGGCGGCTGCGGCCGGCGGACATAATGGTTTGGAGGGAATCAATTTCCGGGCTGTTTTTCTGTATCTGCTTACCGGATTGTTTTCCCGGCTGGGAGTATGGGAAAATACCTGTATTCTTCTTCAGATCGGACTCCAGATAGCTGCTATTGCAGTCTTATATCCCGCGATACGCATGATCGCAGGCAGAATTGTGGCAGTTGCCGCAGTTACGGCCGCCGCATTGCTTCCTGTTTATGTGGAATATTGTCTGGCGGCGACCCCTGAAAGCCTGCGGATGCTTTTTTTTGCCCTCGCACTGCTGTTAATAGGGCTGCTGCTTCGTAAATTGAGAAAAAGCGGTAAAAAATCGGCTTCTTCCGGGCTTTTTGTTTTTCTGACAGGAATTGCGGCAGGATTTTTATCTTTTATGGATTATTTTTTCCTGAGCCTGTTTTTTCTGGGATTTCTGGGTATCCTGTATCTGGAACGCAGGTCATCACGCAGAGGAACGGCGGTGCGGGAAGCGGCAGTATTTTTAGCGGCGGGCGCATGCGGCTTTGGGGCGGCAATGGGTCTTCAGCTCTTTTTATTCGGCGGAGAGGCCGGAACGCTTATGCAGGACTGGTTTTCAAGAAACATGGTTTCCCAGTACATAGGATGGGGAAGCTTTGCGAATCAGGAAGAACTGTTTTATTTCCTGCCGCTGCTGTTTTTTGCTTATCTTTACGTGTTTGGTTTTTTTGAACAAAAGGGAAACCTGGGAATTATCTGGATCATACCTTTTGTCTTTCTTCTGGTGAGTGATCTGCTGTTTGGGACCTCGATGGAAAAACAGACAATAACCCTCCTTTTCTGGGGGGTATTTGCAGGAATGGGAGTTCATAGTATGTGCTGTTTTAATGAAGAAAAAAAGAAAAAACAAAAAGTAAATGCTGCAGACATGATACCGCAGGAGCATGTGCGGCAGGAGGAAGCTGTGGAAACAGTGCCGATGCCTGTGCCTCAGCCGGGAGAACCGATCCCAAATCCTCTTCCCGGCCCCAAAAAACATGTTCCCAGAGAAATGGATTATGCCTTCGAACCGGATGAGCAGGAGATGTGTTTTGATATAGAAAATCTGGATGAGAAGGATGATTTCGATCTGCTTTAAATACGGCAGCAACAGGATAAAATATCCGGCAGGAAGCAATTCCTGCCGCTTTTTTGCCTTCAGCCGGCGCATGGCGGCATCATTTTTCAGAATAAAATCTGTTCCCTTTGCAGACAATATCAAAAAACATGCGGACAGTATTTCTCCATAAATAAACAGCAGGATGGCCTGAAACAGGCAGAATCCATTGTTTCCGCAGGACAGGAGCAGATATTATGAGCAGCAAAAAAGCAGAAGAAGAAAAGCAGAGAGATGAGAGAATCGAGCAGACCGGCCAGCTTACCCTGGAAAAGCACGGGGAAGATGAAAAAGCCATTCATATGATAACCATTATCGGCGAGATTGAAGGCCATGACAATTTGGGAAGTTCCTCAAAAACGACCAAATATGAGCATATCCTTCCCCAGCTGGCAGCCATTGAGGACAGCAGCCAGATAGAAGGCCTGCTGGTACTTCTGAATACCATGGGCGGTGATGTGGAAGCGGGGCTTGCGATCGCTGAAATGATTGCATCCCTGAGCAAGCCCACCGTATCCCTGGTTCTGGGAGGCGGCCATTCCATTGGCGTGCCGATTGCAGTAAGCGCGGATTATTCTTTTATCGTTCCGTCAGGAACCATGGTGATACATCCGGTGCGTATGAACGGTACGGTTATCGGGGCTCCGCAGACCTTCGATTATTTTAAGCAGATACAGGACAGGATAACCGGCTTTGTATGTTCCCACTGTGATATCACCAGAGAGCGGATGGAAGAGCTGATGATGGAAACCGGAGTGCTCACCAAGGATCTGGGAACGATTCTGGTAGGGGAAGAAGCTGTGAAAACAGGCATAATCAATGAGGTGGGAGGTATTAAGGAAGCAATCGCCAAACTCCACGAACTGGCGGAGGACTGAAATATTTAAGGATGACAAGGGAACTATTTCGTGGTATACTAATTTAGATTTAGTCTGTAGTTTTACAGATTTTGGAGGCGGTTTAAAATGGCATCAACTTCAGGAAGCAGGTCAGGCGCGGGTAAAAAGAATACTTCATCTTCTTCCAGAACGAGAAGCAGTTCCAATAATAAGAGCAAAACCAGTAAGACAAATTCAAAGAGCAGAAGTCAGCAGACAATACGAACAGAAGAAGAAAGCGCAATCACCAATGAGATTATTCTGATTGGTGTATTTGCGTTAAGTATTCTGCTCTTTTTATGTAATTTTGGTATTATCGGTCCCGTCGGCAACGCCGTCAGCCATGTGATGTTCGGTATTTTCGGCATGATGGCTTATGTGGTCCCCGTTCTTATTTTTCTGGGTATTGCTTTTGGAATTTCCAATAAGGGGAATATGTTCGCTGCATTTAAAATTGCGGCGGCTGTTCTTTTGATACTTTTAATCGGTGTGGTTCTGGAGCTTATTGGCGGACAGGTTCCCTCCATGGAAAAATATTCCGTGGAGCTTTTGTATACCGTAAGCGCGGATTCCAAGGCGGGCGGCGGCGTTCTGGCCGGGTCTCTCGCTTATCTGCTCAATCATTTCATGGGAATGGTCGGCGCGGTGCTCCTTGTTATTGTGCTGGCAATCATTTGCCTGGTAGTTATAACGGAAAAATCCTTTGTAAGCGGAGTCAGGGTCGGCGGGCGCAAGGTTTACGAATCAGCCCGGGAAGAAACGAGAGTCCGGAAGGAAAGGGCACAGAAAAGGAAAGAAGAGCTGGAAGCCAGAAGGGAAGAGGAATACCGGCTCAGAGAAGAAGAAAAAGCCAGGAAAGACGCGGAAAAAATCCTTCGGATGGACAAGAGGGTTTCCGGTGTCATGATAGATACCACACTGGCAGGACAGAGCGGCGGCCAGGCGGAAGAATTGCCGGCGCGTACGAGAAATGATATTCATGAGATTACAGTAGAGGATTTGGCTGCGGAAAAGAAGGAAGCTGTCAAAGTGGCTCCCAAGGCAGACAATATCATCGATTTTGACCGGATACAGATACATACGGCTTCACAGATGACTCTGGAGGAAAATGATAAATTCGGAGAAGGTATGCCGGCGGAAACAGCGCCGGAACCGGATCCTCTCGCGCAGACCTATCGGGATTCCGATGTGTTCAGCGATATGAAGGAGGTTTCACCCATACATATAACCGTCAAGCCTGCGGGTGAGGCGCGCAGTACGATTTTTGACGCGCCGCTGCCTGACAAAGAAAAACCTGCCGGCGGGGAATTGTATGATCAGGTTCCGGAGCAGGAAATCCTTCCATGGGAAGAACCGGATTCCGGGGAACCTCTTCTGCAGGAAGCCATGGCGCCTGCCGCCGGTATGGAACGGCCCAAAGCAAGTCTGCCGGAAGGAAGAGATCGTTTTGCAGGGGGGAAAGCTCCGGGTGTGTATGATACCGGTAAGCCTGCAGGGCAGGCGGCAATGGATGAAATGCGCAAGGAAGGCGCTGCCGCAGTTACTCATACGGAGGCTCCTAAAAAAGAAAGGCCCTATCATTTCCCTCCCCTCAGCCTTCTTCAAAAACCGGGAGGCAAAAATACGGGAGACGGTGTAAAGGAATTAAAAAATACGGCGGCGAAGCTGCAGCAGACGCTGGCTACCTTTGGCGTAAAGGTGACGATTACGGATATCAGCCAGGGTCCTTCGGTTACCCGGTATGAGCTGCAGCCGGAACAGGGTGTAAAGGTGAGCAAGATATTAGGACTCGCAGATGATATCAAGCTGAATCTTGCCGCTATGGATATCCGTATTGAAGCCCCTATTCCCGGAAAAGCAGCAATCGGCATTGAAGTTCCCAACAAGGAAAACACCATGGTAGCCCTCAGGGAGCTGATGGAGAGCAAGGAGTTCCGTGATTTCCCTTCCAAGCTGTCTTTTGCAGTGGGCAAGGATATTGGGGGAAAGGTAGTGGTATCGGATATTGCCAAAATGCCCCATATGCTGATAGCCGGTTCTACCGGTTCCGGTAAATCTGTCTGTATCAATACCCTGATTATGAGTATTTTATATAAAGCCAGGCCCGATGAGGTAAAGCTGATCCTGGTTGACCCGAAGGTGGTGGAGCTGAGTGTTTATAACGGTATTCCCCATCTGCTGATTCCCGTGGTTACGGATCCCAAGCAGGCGTCGGCCGCTCTGCACTGGGGTGTGGCCGAAATGACAGATCGCTATCAGAAGTTTGCGGATCACAACGTCAGGGATTTGAAGGGCTACAATAAAAAGGTGGAAGAACAGAGGGCGAAAGGGGATCCGACGGCGCCTGACAAGCTTCCCCAGATCGTTATTATTGTGGACGAGCTGGCTGATTTGATGATGGTTTCCCCTGGAGAGGTGGAGGAATCCATCTGCCGTCTGGCACAGCTTGCAAGAGCTGCCGGAATCCATCTGATCATAGCAACGCAGCGTCCGTCGGTGGATGTTATTACAGGCCTGATTAAGGCCAATATGCCGAGCCGTGTGGCGTTTGCCGTATCCAGCGGCGTGGATTCCAGGACCATATTGGATATGAACGGTGCTGAAAAGCTTTTGGGAAAGGGTGATATGCTCTTTTATCCCCAGGGCTATTCCAAACCCGCAAGAATACAGGGAGCTTTTGTTTCGGACGGAGAAGTCTCCGATGTGGTTGATTTCCTGAAAAACCAGGTTATAGGGAATGTCTATGATGATCAGATCGTAGAAAAGGTGAAAACCATGGAATCCGCAGGAGGAGGTGCCGGCGGTGCTTCCGGAGGGGGCGGACCGGAAAGGGATGCCTACTTTGAAGAAGCCGGGAAGTTTATTATCGACAAGGACAAAGCTTCTATCGGGATGCTGCAGAGAGTTTTTAAAATCGGGTTTAACCGTGCGGCGCGCATCATGGACCAGCTGGCTGAAGCCGGTGTGGTAGGAGAAGAGGAAGGCACCAAGCCCAGAAAAGTATTGATGAGTCCGGAGCAGTTTGAACAATACATAGAGGAATCTCTTTAAGCTTAGGAGGAAACGAATGAAGACGGATATTGAAATTGCACAGGAAGCGGTTATGGAGCCCATAGTGCGGGTTGCGGAAAAGCTGGGGATAAAGGAGGATGATCTGGAACTCTACGGAAAGTATAAGGCCAAGATTTCCGATGAATTCATAGACAGTATACAGGAGAGGCCGAATGGCAAGCTGGTTCTGGTAACTGCGATTAACCCCACTCCTGCAGGGGAAGGAAAAACGACTACCAGCGTAGGGCTGGGCGAGGCCTTCGGCAAATTGGGGAAAAAAGCCGTGATAGCTCTGCGTGAGCCGTCTTTAGGCCCTTGCTTTGGGATTAAGGGAGGAGCTGCGGGCGGCGGATACGCCCAGGTAGTTCCTATGGAGGATCTGAATCTTCATTTTACCGGGGATTTCCATGCAATCACTTCTGCCAATAATTTATGCGCGGCTCTTCTTGATAATCATATTCAACAGGGAAACGAATTAGGAATTGACACCAGACAGGTTGTCTGGAAAAGATGCCTGGATATGAATGACAGGGTTCTGCGTAATGTTGTGGTCGGCCTGGGCAGCAAAATGGACGGCACGGTGAGAGAGGATCATTTTGTCATTACGGTAGCTACAGAAATTATGGCTGTTCTGTGTCTGGCGGAAGATATGGATGATCTGAAGGAACGTCTTTCCCGTATGGTAGTTGCCTATACTTTTGACGGAAGGCCGGTTACTGCGGGAGATATCCATGCCGTAGGTTCTATGGCAGCCCTGCTTAAGGATGCCCTGAAGCCCAACCTGATCCAGACGCTGGAGCATACCCCTGCCATAGTGCATGGAGGCCCTTTTGCCAATATTGCACATGGCTGTAATTCGGTCAGGGCTACGAAAGCGGCCCTTAAAATGGCTGATTATGTGATTACGGAGGCCGGATTCGGCGCCGATCTGGGAGCTGAAAAGTTTTTTGATATCAAATGCAGGATGTCCGGGCTAAAACCCGACGCAGTAGTCCTTGTGGCTACGGTCAGGGCATTGAAGTATAATGGAGGGTCCGCCAAAGCGGATCTGGGAACGGAAAATCTTGAGGCGCTGGAAAAAGGAATTGTGAACCTGGAGAAGCATATTGAAAATCTGCAGAAATATGATGTGCCTGTGGTAGTCACCTTAAATTCCTTTGTATCTGATACGGAAGCGGAAATCGCGTATGTAAAGAGCTTCTGTGAGGAACGTGGCTGTGAGTTCGCTATTTCCCAGGTATGGGAAAAGGGCGGGGAAGGCGGAATCACCCTTGCTGAAAAGGTTCTGGATACTCTGGAAAAGAAGGAAAGCCATTTCCATGTTTTGTATGCAGACGAGCTTAGTCTTGAGGAAAAGATTAATGCGGTATCCCGGGAAATTTACGGAGCGGATGGCGTGGTATATTCCCCTGCGGCGCAGAAGCAGCTGAAAAAGCTTACAGAGCTGGGATTCGGCGGCCTGCCCGTATGTATGGCAAAGACTCAATATTCTCTTTCTGATAATCCCGACCTGCTCGGAAGGCCTGAGGGCTTTGAAATGAGCGTAAGGGAGGCTTATGTATCTGCAGGAGCAGGGTTTGTGGTGGTGCTGACCGGAGCGGTCATGACAATGCCGGGCCTGCCCAAGACGCCTGCTGCATTTAATATTGATGTGAATGAGGAAGGACGTATAACCGGTCTTTTCTGAGATAATAAACAGTATTTGTGGTATGGACCCCAAAAACAGTCACAGTCTGACAGGCAGGAGGCGATGCTTTATGGCAAAGATAATAGACGGCAAGGCCGTTTCCAAAGCGATCAAGGATGAAGTAAAGCAGAAGGTGGAGGAATTGCAGGCAAAGGGAATTACAGTTACCCTGGCGGTGATTCAGGTGGGAAATAACCAGGCATCCACCGTATATGTGAATAATAAAAAGAAAGCCTGTGAGTATACGGGAATCCGTTCCCTGGCATATGAACTGCCGGAGGAAACTACACAGGAGGAGCTTCTTGCCCTGGTTGAGGAGCTCAATACAAAAGAGGATGTAAATGGTATTCTGGTTCAGCTTCCGCTTCCTTCCCATATGGATGAAGACGCGGTTATACGCACGATTTTCCCGCAGAAGGATGTGGATGGATTCCATCCCCAAAGCGTGGGCGCACTGTGCATCGGCCAGCCCGGATTTGTATCCTGTACGCCCGCAGGGATTATCGAGCTTCTGAAGCGTTCGGATATTGAAATTGCCGGGAAGGAATGTGTGGTTATCGGCCGCAGCAATATTGTGGGCAAGCCTATGGGCATCCTTCTTCTGCGGGAGAACGGCACCGTTACGATAGCGCATTCCCGGACACAGGATTTGAAAGCGGTGGCAAAAAGAGCCGATATCCTTGTTGTTGCTGTGGGAAAAGCGAAGATGATCACCAGTGAGTATGTAAAGCCCGGCGCGGCGGTAATTGATGTGGGCATGGATCGAGACGAAAATAATAAGCTTTGCGGGGATGTGGATTTTGAAGATGTATCTCAGGTGGCGGGAGCCATCACCCCGGTACCCGGCGGTGTGGGCCCTATGACAATTGCCATGCTGATGCATAATTGTCTGGAATCCGTAAAACTGCAGGGAAAGTAACAGGAAGGGTTTTATATGAAATGTCCCAGATGTGGAAATGAACTTAAGGACGGAATGCTGTTCTGCGAACATTGCGGGGAAGAAATCCGGATTGTTCAGGATTTTGAACCGGAAATGGAGATGAACATGGAAACCTTTTCCACGGAAACCTTCTCCGTGGAAGAGGATTTTCCCATGGATGAAATTCTGTCCGACAGGATGGAATCCGCGCGGCCCAAGGATGCCGGAGGTTCCATGAAGGCTCCCGGGACAGAACCTTTCCTGAAAGGAAAAATCCGGCGTATAAAAAAGCGTTTTCTGTCTTTGTCTGTACAGCGGAGAATTGTTACGGTAATCATCCTTCTGCTGCTGGTCTTTGGGGCCGGAGGCTCTGCGGTGGCGGGGGTCAGGCATTTCAGCGCAGATTATCAGTATAATAAGGCGATGGAATACATAGATAAAAAAGATTACGTGAAGGCCTGTGCCTATGCACAAAGAGCGGTGGAACTGGAACCGGACAATGTGGATTATCTGCTTCGGCTGGCCGGCTGTACTTATGCGGCCGGAAATGAAGAGGATACCATATCTCTCTGCTATACAATAATTGAGATGGATAACAGTAACGAGGCGGCCTATAAACGGCTGATATCCATATATGAGAGCAGAAAAGAATATGATATAATTAATGAACTGCTTCTTTCCTGCGGAAATGAACAGATTGTAAATCAGTATCCGGCTTATATAGCCAAGCCGCCTGAGTTTTCTTATAAAGGCGGTGTTTATAATGAAACGCTGTCCGTGAAAATTATTGCCAATACGAAGGGAACCATTTATTATACAACAGATGGGAGTGTGCCGGATGAAAACAGCCTGGTATATTCCTCCCCTATTTTCCTGGAATCCGGGCAGTATGATATCCAGGCGGTGTTCATCAACGCTTATGGTGTAAAGAGCGAGGAAGCCAGTGAATATTATTATGTGGATGTGACTGTACCGGAGGCTCCTCTTGTTGCCCCGGAGGAAGGGGAATATACCCGTCCTGCTCTGATAACGGTGGAAGCCCAGGAGGATTATACGGTTTACTATACTACAGACGGAACGCTGCCTACGGCGGACAGCACGCAGTATACCGGGCCGTTTCCTATGCCCGTGGGTGTAAACACCTTCCGTTTTGTCTGCTACAGTGCTTCAGGGGTGGCGGGAGAAGAAACACAGGTGAAATATTCGCTGAACCTGCATGCATCTCTGAGCATAGAAGCTGCAAGGAACAAGCTTCTTTTTGAATTAGTAAATGCGGGAATTATCCAGAATATGGGCGGAAGCGTAAAGACGGGAACCGGTCACAATGTTTACGGTTATAAATACGCGGTGACCATCGACGGAACGGATTATTATCTTTACCGGGAATATTACGAAGATGATGCGGGAAACCGTGCCGGTACCGGCACAGATTATGTGGTGAGCATCATGGATGGATTGTGTTATAAAGCTGTACAGGCTGTTAAAGAAGCTTCGGCGTCAGGTGTTAAGGCAGACGATTCACAGACTCTGCCTGATTCCGGAGGTGATGAGGGACAGGAAACGCGCAAGGAACCCTGGCCCACATTGACGCTGCAAGATATAAATTCCGGAACAAACCTTCCGGAGGAGTAACTATTATAAGGCATAAATAAACAAATGCAGATGGAGGGAAAAAATGTATCAGATTTTACAGGCAAGAGAACTGACCACGAACATTTTTCTGATGGTAGTGGAAGCGAAAAGGGTTGCAAAATCCTGTGAACCAGGACAGTTTGTAATCGTAAGAAAGGATGCGGATGCGGAAAGAATTCCGCTTACAATCTGCGATTATGACAGAGAAGCGGGAACGATTACCATCGTTTTCCAGATTGTTGGAGCAGGAACCCTTGAAATGTCCTCCCTGAAGGCTGGGGATGCTTTCCATGATGTGGTAGGTCCTTTGGGACGTCCTTCTGAACTTGTGGAAGAGGATTTGGAAACACTGTCCCGTAAAAAGATCCTCTTTGTAGCAGGCGGTGTGGGAACGGCTCCCGTATATCCCCAGGTAAAATGGCTGCATGAGCACGGAATCGCAGCGGATGTTATCGTAGGCGCCAAAACAAAGGATCTTCTTATACTGGAAGAGGAAATGAAGGCCGTAGCTGGTAATCTTTATGTGACCACGGACGACGGATCCTATGGAAGAAGCGGTATGGTTACCCAGACAATCCAGGATCTCGTGGAAAAGGAAGGCAAAACCTATGATGTATGTATTGCCATCGGTCCCATGATCATGATGAAATTTACCTGTAAAATGACTGAAACTCTGAATATCCCCACAGTTGTCAGTCTGAACCCCATTATGGTGGACGGTACGGGTATGTGCGGCGCCTGTCGTGTAACAGTAGGCGGCGAAGTGAAGTTTGCCTGTGTGGACGGCCCTGAATTTGACGGACATAAAGTCAATTTTGATGAAGCTATGAAACGCCAGCAGATTTATAAGACAGAAGAAGGCAGGGCTTTCCTGAAAGCCAAAGAAGGAGCAACCCATCACGGCGGATGCGGAAATTGTGCAGGCTGAACGGAATGAAATGCAATTACGAGTTGATTGACAAAATGGAGGATGATTATGGACGTTTTAAATAAAGTACCTGTAAGGGAACAGGATGCAAAGGTGAGGGCTGCCAACTTTGAAGAGGTGTGCCTGGGTTACAATAAAGAAGAGGCGATGGAGGAGGCTGTCAGATGTATTAACTGCAAGAATGCGCAGTGTATTAAGGGCTGCCCCGTATCCATCAATATTCCCGGTTTTATCGAAAAGGTAAAGGAAGGGGATATCGAGGCTGCTTATCAGGTGATCAGTGAATCCTCAGCCCTTCCCGCGGTGTGCGGCCGTGTATGCCCTCAGGAAAGCCAGTGTGAGGGAAAATGTATCAGGGGAATTAAGGGAGAGCCTATCTCCATCGGTAAGCTGGAACGTTTTGTAGCCGACTGGGCAACAGAAAATAACATTAAGCCTGAAGGCGCAAAAGAGAAAAAAGGGAAAAAAGTTGCCGTTATAGGATCCGGCCCTGCAGGCCTTACCTGTGCGGGTGATCTTGCAAAAATGGGTTATGAGGTTACTATTTTTGAAGCCCTTCATGAGCCCGGCGGTGTTTTGGTTTATGGTATTCCCGAGTTCCGTCTTCCCAAGGAGAATGTGGTTCAGAAGGAAATCGAGAACGTAAAATCTCTGGGAGTTACTATTGAGACAAACGTTATTGTTGGAAAATCGGTAACTATTGACGAACTTCTTACGGAAGAAGGCTTTTCCGCAGTATTTATCGGTTCCGGAGCAGGACTTCCCAAATTCATGGGAATTCCCGGAGAAAATGCCAACGGCGTATTTTCCGCCAATGAATATCTGACAAGAAGCAACCTGATGAAGGCTTTCCGCGAAGATTCCGAAACGCCTATCATGCGCGGGAAAAAGGTTGCTGTCGTAGGCGGCGGAAACGTGGCGATGGATGCTGCCAGAACAGCGCTCCGCCTTGGCGCTGAGGTACATATCGTATACAGAAGAAGTGAAGAAGAGCTTCCTGCCCGTGTGGAAGAAGTCCATCATGCGAAGCAGGAAGGAATTATCTTTGATCTCCTCACGAATCCTGTGGAAATCCTTGAGGATGAAAACAACTGGGTATGCGGCATGAAATGTGTGAAGATGGAGCTGGGTGAGCCTGATGCTTCCGGCAGAAGACGTCCTGTGGAAATTCCGGATTCCGAATATGTAATTGACTGTGATACGGTCATCATGTCCCTGGGAACTTCTCCGAACCCGCTTATTTCCGCCACTACCAAAGGGCTGGAAACCAATAAGTGGAAATGTATCGTTGCCGATGAAGAGTTCGGCAAGACCTCCAAGGAAGGTGTTTACGCCGGCGGTGATGCCGTAACCGGAGCCGCCACAGTAATCCTGGCAATGGGGGCTGGCAAGGCTGGCGCTAAAGGAATCGATGAGTATTTATCCAAGTAATACCATTGCCTGCAATGGGGGCTGGCAAAGCTGGTGCTAAGGGAATCGATGAGTATTTATCCGAATAAGGGAGTTTACTATGGTAAACCATATTGTATTATGGAATTTTAATGAAACGCTGACCGAAGAGCAGAAAGCGGAAGCTGGCAGGAGAATCAAGGAAAGCCTGGAGGCCATTAAGGAAAAGGCACAGGGCGTTATCAGCCTGGAGGTTCGTGTCAATGAATTGGCATCCAGTAATAAGGATATTGCCCTGCTTTCCTCTTTTGAGTCGGTTGAGGCTCTGAATGCCTATCAGATCCATCCGGATCATGTGAAGGCGGGAGCCTATATTAAAGAAGTGACCTGTAACAGGGCTTGTTTTGACTACGAAAGCCTGTAAAAAGGAAAAAACAAGGAGGTAACGCTATGCCCTGGTGCCCAAAATGTAAGAACGAATATGTGGAAGGCGTGAAAACCTGTACGGACTGTGGCTGTGAATTAATAGATTCTTTGGATGAACTTGAGAAAGAGGGACTCATTTTCGGGAGTGAGGAGGAGATGGAGGAATTGCTCGCCTTCTTCTCCTGCAACGGACTGAAAAGCGGAGAAATCCGTTTCGATGAGACAGAGGATTTGTATGAATTGTTCATAGCCTCGGAAGAGAAGGTCAGGGCTTCCCGTTACCTTCAGGTTTTCCAGAAGGAAAAAAATCTGAAGGAGCGGAAGGAAAAGGCCGGTGAAGAAGGCGTTCAACTTTCTGAAGAAGAGACGGCGGCTGAAACGGAAGCTCTTTTGGATGTGGAAGAAGAAAAAGAAGCGGAAGCCGTTGTATCGGAACCGCTTTACGAAGCGGCTTCCCAGAAGGCGGAAAATTTCCGTTCGGGAGCGTATACCCTTCTTGTGGCGGGAATTGCCGGAATGATACTTCTTGTATGTGTTTATGCAGAAGTTTTGCCCATCCGATTCTACGGCAGTGCGCGATATCTTACCGGCGGTGTAATGGGAGCTCTTTTTCTGTTATTTATTGTTATGGGTATCCTTTCCCTGAAATCTTCAAGAAAATTTGAAGGAAAGGCAAAGGAAGAATCTGCATTGAAGGAAGAACTCCGCAGATGGTGTGACGAAAATCTTACCTCATCAAAGGTGGATTCCTCGATACCGGATCTTCCGGAAGAGGAAGAATTACGGTATTTTAAGCGTACGGAGCAAATCCGCAGTATGATTTCCAAAAATTTTCTGAATTTGGAGTCCGGTTATCTTGAAAATTTTGTGGATGAAATTTACCCGGATATTTTCGGTGATGACAAAGAAGATGAATAAAAAACCGCGGGAATAACCTTTCGTTTGAGTCGTCAGGAGTCAGGCGATGCGCGGAATAAAAGGAGCGGACAGCAGCCTCTGAATACTATTCAGGGGCTGTTGAAGCGTATCAGGGATAAATATATGAAAATATCAGTAATATGTGTGGGAAAGGTCAAAGAAAACTTTTACAGGGAAGCGATTGCAGAGTATGCAAAAAGGCTTTCCAGATACTGTAAACTGGAAATACTGGAAGTGGAAGATGAAAAGACGCCCGACCGGCCGAGTGATGTTATGAAGGAGCAGATCCTGAAGAAAGAGGGAGAGCGCATGAACCGCTATATCAGGGATGATGCGTACAAGATTGCTCTGGCGATTGAAGGGAAAAAGATGGATTCTGAAAGGTTCGCATCAAAAATCGGAGGATTGGGAGTAAAAGGCGTCAGCCATATACAGTTTCTGATCGGCGGTTCTCTGGGACTTCATCCGTCTGTCCTGCAGAAATCAGATGAAAAGCTGAGCTTTTCCGATATGACCTTTCCTCATCAGCTGATGCGGGTGATCCTGCTGGAACAGGTTTACAGAGGTTTTCGGATTAATGCAGGGGAACCGTATCATAAATAAAGCCGAGAGCATGTCCGTTTTATAAAAGGCTCCGGGAAACAAAGCCTCCACTTTACCACCAGCCTTTTCGGATGGTTTATACTATATCGGTATTCCATTCAAGTGTGGTAAAGAGGAGGTAATTTCATGGAAAATATGTTTCTTGAGGAAGCTGAATATCTGGATATGGTAAAAGAGCAGCTGGAGGCTGCTCTGGATAAATACGACAAATCGGCAGCCGGGTATGAAGAGGATTATAACAAAGCGAGGCGATATCTGACAGGCTGTTGGAATGAGATGGATCCCATGGAACGCTTTTCCAATGAGAGATCCATAAGCTGTATAGAAGCTACCGGCAATCATACGCTTGCCTCATATAACAGGGTAAAAAAACTCAGAGAGTCTCCGTACTTTGCACACATAGATTTTCAATTTGATGGTGATACAAACGCTGAAGAGATCTACATTGGCCTCTTTGGGTTTACAGACGACCGTGGACGTACGCTTATTTATGACTGGAGAGCCCCTATTTCCGGCATGTATTATGAATATCAGACAGGGCCTGCGGCTTATGAAGCTCCGGCAGGCAGAATTCAGGGGGAAATCGTACGTAAGCGGCAGCTTAAGATAGAAAAAGGTAATCTGGTTTATGTCCTGGAAAACACCATGAATATTGATGATGATATTCTTCGTAAGGAATTAAGCTCCACCTCAGATGAAAAAATGAAGAATATTATCGCCACTATTCAGAAGGAACAAAACCGGATTATACGTAATGTGAATGACGAAATCTTAATTATACAAGGCGTGGCCGGATCAGGAAAAACTTCTATAGCGCTGCACCGGATAGCTTTTCTGCTCTATCGTCAAAAGGAGCGTCTTAGAGCTCAGAATGTCGCGATTATTTCTCCGAACAAGGTTTTTGCAGACTACATTTCAAACGTTCTTCCGGAACTGGGAGAAGAGCCGATTTCAGAGCTCAGTTTCGAAGAGATTGCAAAAATGATTCTTGGAAATAAGATATTCTTTGAAAAATATGCTGTTCACGCGGAGGATCGCTCCCCGGAATGGCTGAAGAAACTGGAATACAAGTCATCTGCAGATTTTGTACGGCAGATAGATGAATATCTTATGGATGCGGAAAAGCGAAATTTTATCCCCTGTGACTGTACAATCGGATGCACGGCTGTTCCTGCTGATTTTATACAAAAACTCTATAACTCTTATCGCAGTTATCCAATCATGCGGCGGTTTCCTAAAATGGCAGATGATATTCTGGAAATGCTGAAAAGGAGGGATATCTTTTCGGAAACAAAAATGCCTCCCAAAGGAGAGATTGTCAGGAAACTGCGTTCTATGCTTAAAATGGACGGAACGCTGGAGCTTTACCGTGATTTTTACTCCCGTCAGGGAACAACGGAGCTGTTTGAACTTGCCGCCGGGAACACTCTGGAATGGCCGGATGTCTACCCATATCTTTATATGTACCTGGCTGTAGAGGGGAATGGTGAAGAAAGTACCATTCAGCATCTTGTTATTGATGAAATGCAGGACTATACACCAATTCAGTACGCCGTCATAAACAAACTGTTCCGCTGCAGGAAAACCATTCTCGGAGATATTGGACAGTCTATTACCCCCTATAACAGCTGTTCTCCCGAAATTTTCCGGCAGATATTCGGAAAAGCAACGTTTGTCAGTCTTACTAAAAGCTATCGCTCTACCTGTGAAATCATTGAATTTGCAAGATCTATCAAGAGTGATCAGCGAATTCAGCCGGTTGAACGCCACGGAGAGACACCGGAAGCAGTCTGCTGTGCGGATCCTGAACAGGAATTAACAATCATCCGCCGAAAGGCTGAAGCGTTTTTAAAAAGCTCCTATGCGACGATGGGAATACTTTGCAAAGATTTCCGGCAGGCAAATCTCCTTTATGAATACCTGTCAAAACAGTATCCGGTTCATCTTTTGAATTATGAGAGTACTCATTTTGAAAATGGGATTCACATTACTTCGATCCCTCTTTCTAAGGGGCTGGAATTTGATGAAGTGCTCATTCCTTTTGTGAATGCGGGCTCTTATCAAACCGAATTTGACAGAAATCTGCTGTATATTGCCTGTACCAGAGCCATGCATAAATTGAGTTTGACGTACTGCGGTACTGTCACGGAATTACTGCAAATATAAGCGTGTTTTTCAACGTTCTGATTTCTGATAAGGAATGTAAAAGGGCAGAGCGGCTTTATAGAGTGAGAATATGTCAGAAAATAGCGGAAAAGAAAAAATATCCCACAGAAACTGCCATGGAGAGATACCTTCCGCAGTTTCTGTGGGATTTCAGTATATCAGCAGACTGTGCGGTTACGCCCGGCCTGGACGCCGGAAATCAGCAATATGAATATCTGTTATTTCATCGTGATAAATGCCTGCATTACATTATGAAAATACATCTGCAGAATAGGTATAATCATTTTATGTAACCAACCGTTTCTGAATTATGATTAGTTATGACTTACTCAATAGATTATAGCACAAAGGAGATGTAAGTCAAGAAGTGGATCAATACCACTATAGTGATGAAAATATAATAACTTATTTCAGGATCATATATTATTAAAAAATACTTTGATTATTAAACATAAATTAACTATAATAAATAGCGGGCGATTAACAGCAGAACTCTAAGGGGAGATATGGTATGGGATTAATTGAAATGGCAAGTGGAAATTCCGTCTGGCGGGGAATGGATTACTACAAAAACAAAAAAGTTATTGCCTGGGAGAAGTCAGGGACTGATACTTATGATGGTAAAGTTTCCGGAAGTGGGAATAGCAAATATTTTGTACATATTGATAAGGCACATCCAAGAAAATCCACTTGTAATTGTCCCTTTGCGGAAGGCAGACGTGTAGTTTGCAAGCATATGATTGCTCTGTATTTTACGGCAGAACCCCAGGCTGCAAAAGATTTTCTCAAAAAGGTGGAACAATGGGAGGCCGAGGAGGCTGAGCGGGAGAAGCAGCATTATGATGATCTTAAGAAGTATGTAAAAGGACTGTCTAAAACAGAATTGCAGGAACAATTGTTAAATGCACTGGTTGAACTGGAAGAACGACGAAATTGTTATTGGTAAGAATTTTTAAAGCAAATAAAAGGAGCACAAAAGATGGAACGGAATTTGATAATGCTTGGTACAGGAAATGCTATGGTAACGAAATGCTATAATACCTGCTTTGCCATTCAGAACGGAGAGGAATATCTTCTTGTGGATGCCGGAGGCGGAAACGGGATTCTGGGCCGTATGGAAAAAGCAGAGATCCCTGTGGATAAAATCCATTACATGTTTGTTACCCATGCCCATACCGATCATGTGCTGGGAGTTGTGTGGGTGATACGGAAGGTAGCCACTATGATGCGCAGCGGCGCTTACGAAGGCAATTTTAAAATATACTGCCATGAGGATCTTGCCGATACCATTATGCAGCTGTGTACGCTTACTCTGGTAAAAAAATTCACTGTCTTTCTGGGAGACAGGATATTGATTAAAAAGGTAAAGGACGGAGGAGAAAAGAAAGCGGCGGGAATGAAGCTCACTTTTTTTGATATCCATTCCACAAAAACAAAGCAGTTTGGTTTTCAGGCCCGCTTCGAAGATGGTATGGTGCTTTCCTGTCTGGGGGATGAACCCTACAAGGAGGTAACCAGACCTTATGTGGAAGGCTGTGACTGGCTTTTGAGCGAGGCCTTCTGTCTGGACAGGGATAAAGAGATATTCCATCCTTATGAAAAGCATCACAGTACGGCTCTGGATGCCGGAAGGCTGGCGGAGGAACTGCATGTATCCAATCTGGTGCTGTACCATACGGAGGATACCTGTCTGGAGAAAAGAAAGGAAGCCTACAGCCGGGAAGCCGCCCTTTCATTTCATGGCACGGTTTATGTACCGATGGATCTGGAAAGAATCCGGTTATGAAGAGGTAAAAACGCTCATATAATGCAGTATGAGTAGAAAAATCAGTGCTTCCAAAAAGAAAAAAATATTGGAAAAGAGCCCGAAGGAGCAACTTGTCGATACCCTCAAACTTCCGAAGGATATGCTTTTGGGCGCTTCCATCCTGACCATGACCGGGAATCATGAGCTATGGGTGGAAAATTACAAGGGGATTATTGAATATACCAGAGAATCTATAATCCTGCAGGCCAAGACCGGACAGATCTCCATCTGCGGATGCGGGCTTGTCATTGATTATTATACCAACGAGGATATGAAGATAATCGGAACGATCCAGTGTATCCGGTATCTTTAAATTGAGGAGGAAATAATCATGAGAGAATTTTTCCGGTATCTGCAGGGATATCTGAAGATAAAAGTATGGGGATATTCTCCTGAACGGTTTATGAACCTGTGCAGCAATCACCATATCCTGTTGTGGGATATTGCAAGGCAGGAGGATTACTATACCATGTATATCAGCCTGTCCGGTTTCTACAAGCTGCGGCCGATAGTGAGAAAGACCGGAACAAGGGCAGCCGTTCTGGAACGATACGGACTGCCTTTTTTTATACGGAAAATGAGAAAAAGGAAGATCTTTGCGCTTGGACTTCCCTGCTGCCTGGCCTTTCTCATAGCCATGTCCCAGTTTGTATGGGCCATAGATTTCGAAGGGAATGTTTCCATTACAGACGATGTACTCATGGATTTCCTGGCGGAAAAGGGAATTGATTATGGGGTGGCAAAAAATAAAATCGATATTGAAGCCTTGGAGGCCAGCCTGCGAGAAAATTTCGATATTGTCACCTGGACCTCCGCCAGAATAGAAGGCACCCGGTTTATTGTAAAAATAAAAGAAAATGATTTGGCGCCGGATGAAGCTCCGGATGAGAAAGAGAACTGGCCGGGAAGCAACCTTATCGCCACGCAGGATGGTATTGTGGTTTCCATATTGACGCGGCAGGGAGTTCCCCTTGTTGCGGAGGGTACCCCGGTTCAGAAAGGGGATGTTCTCGTATCCGGGGCAGTGCCTGTCATGGCGGACGACGGAACAGTCAGAGAGTATCAGTTCTGCCATGCGGACGCGGATGTATCCCTGGTATATGAGATTCCCGTACATGAAGAGCAGCCGCTCATGTACGAATACAAGAATTACACCAACCGGGAAAAAAAGGATGTTTTCTTTTCCCTTGGCCATAAAAGATATGTTTTAAAGCTGGGAGACTGCGGATTTTTAAAATATGACACTGTTCTGGACACCCGGCAGCTTTGCATTTTGAACCAGATTTATCTGCCGTTCTATTATGGCTTTGAGGTACACAGGGAATATCTTCCTGTAGAGGCCGTATACCAGGAAAATAAGGCAGAAGCGCTCCTGAATGAGAAGCTTTCAAAAAATATAGTAAGTTTAGAAGAAAAAGGGGTACAAATAATAGAAAAAGATGTTAAAATAGAAACAGCAGGCAATACGCTGGTTATGGATGGATATATGACGGTGCAGGGAAATGACGGAAAAGCACAGCGTATTGAAGCCGAACAGCCTGTTGCTGAGAATGAGACAGAATCCGGGAGCAGTCAGTAAATTTTATGGAGCAATTTGAAACGATCGTGGAAATGGATGCCGCGCATATCCTGAATGTGTTCGGCGAGTATGATAAATACGTGAAGAAGCTGGAAAAATATCTGGATGTTACCATCGTTGACAGGGACGGCGGCGTGCGGATAAGCGGTTCACGAAAGCATGTGGAGCAGACGGAGGCTATCTTAAGGCAGCTTCTGGAATTATCGAAAAGGGGAAACCAGATTCAGGAACAGAATGTGGATTATGCAATCGAGATGAGCATGGAAAGCAATAATGATGCACTTTTGGAAATAGACGGGGATCTGATCTGCCATACGGTGAGCGGCAAGCCAATTAAGCCGAAGACACTGGGGCAGAAACAATATGTGGACGCCATCCGGAACAATATGATTGTATTCGGCATGGGGCCTGCAGGAACTGGAAAAACATATCTGGCAATGGCAATGGCCATTACCGCGTTTAAAAATAATGAGGTGGAGAGGATCATACTTACCCGGCCGGCTATTGAAGCGGGAGAGAAGCTGGGCTTCCTGCCCGGTGACTTACAGAGTAAGGTAGATCCTTATCTGAGGCCTCTGTATGATGCACTTTACCAGATTATGGGAGCGGAGAGTTTTGTAAAAAATATGGAAAAGGGGCTGATTGAGGTCGCCCCTCTTGCTTATATGCGCGGACGTACCCTGGATAACGCATATATTATTCTTGATGAAGCGCAGAACACCACACCGGCGCAGATGAAGATGTTCCTGACAAGGATCGGCTATGGCTCCAAGGTGATTGTAACAGGGGATGCATCCCAGAAGGATCTGATGCCCGGCGTGAATTCGGGGCTGGATGTGGCCGCTAAGGTGCTGCACAAGATCGATGACATAGCTTTCTGTACCCTGACAAGCAGGGATGTTGTCAGACATCCGCTGGTACAGAAGATTGTCAAGGCTTATGAGGCCTATGAAAATAAAGAACTGTCCAGAGAACGGACAAGGCCCCAGCAGCGGGACACAAAAGATAATTCCTATGCCAGAAAAGGAAAAGGACGATTTAACAGATGACCATTTTTGTTGAAAATGAAACAGACTATATCTTTCCCTTTGATCCCGTTGAAACCGCTTCCCTAGTGGCGGGAGAGGTTCTTGAAGAGGAAAACTGCCCCTATGAGACAGAAATAAATATCCTTATTACGGACAATGAAGGAATCCGGATGTATAACCGGGAATACCGGAATATCGACAGGGAGACGGATGTCTTGTCTTTTCCCAATGTCCCGTTTGAGCTTCCCTCCGATTTTTCGGTGGCGGAGGAAATGGAGGCCGACTGCTTCCAGCCGGACAGCGGGGAGCTGATTCTCGGGGATATTATTCTTTCCTGTGACAGGATTCTGGAACAGGCGGAAAGCTTTGGCCACAGTATCCGCAGAGAATATGCTTTTTTAATAGCACACAGCATGCTTCATCTGTGCGGCTATGACCATATGGAACCCGATGAGGCATCTGTTATGGAAGAAAAACAGAACCATGTTCTGGACAGGCTGGGAATTACCAGAGATATCAGTGATTGACATAATGACTTAAAGAATGGATTACAATACGAATGAGAGTGGCTATGGATAACCATAAGAAAAAAAGAAAAAGGAGAAAACAGGAAGGTATCGGGGGAAACGGCGCTTTTTTTGCGTGCTGCGGAGCCCTGGCAGGCCTGCTCTCCATGATAAAGAGGATTCCTCTTACCAATATCATCGGAGATAATGGAAATGCTTATTTCAGCATGGCTTTCGATACCTATACATTTTTCTTTTTATTCTGCGGCTATGCCGCACCTGCAGTAGTTGCAAAAATGACTTCGGCCAGATGCTCAAAGGGACAGTTCCGGAATACCCGCCGGGTATGGAATGTATCAATGGCCCTTACCCTGGGAGGCGGCCTGTTATGTACCCTTTTAATGCTGTTTCTTTCTGATTTCCTCGCAGGAAGCATTTACGGAGAACCCCTGAGCGCTGTTGCCATGAAGATTCTTTCCATAAATATTGTATTGGCTTCCGTACTGGGCCTGTACAGGGGATTTTTCCAGGGAATGGGTACAATGGTACCTACATCCGTATCCCGGTTCCTGGAGGAGGTGCTCTGTCTTGCAGTGATGCTCATTGCTGCCGGCAATATGGGAGAATATGGGGCCAAGGTAGGCGCCCTGCTTCAGAACAGGAATTATGAACAGGCTTTCGGCGCGGCCGGAGGAGTTCTTGGCCTTACGATAGGAAGCGCAGTGCCGCTTCTGTTTTTACTGGTGGTTTTCGCCATGTTCCAGAGCAGTTTCCGGAAGAAGGAACGTAAGGACATGGGAAAGGGCACAGAAAGTTACCGCAGGATTGTACGAATCCTGGTTCTTTCCACCCTGCCGGTTGTATTGATAGCCCTGGTTACACAGGGAAGTGTAATTGTGGATCAGATTATGTTCCTCAAGCTGAGCCCGACAAGTCGGGATACCATAACACAATGGGGGGTTTTTTCCGGTAAATACAGGATCCTGGCAAATATGCCGGGGGTTGTGATTACCGCCGTATGCGCATCCCTTGTACCGGCTATTTCTGTTTCCAATGCAAGCATGAACATCGGAAGGCTGAAGGACAAGGCGCAGATGCTGATTCGTTTGTCGGTTCTGCTCGCGCTTCCTGCCGCCGTGTTTTTTGCCGTAATGGCGGATACGTTAATTCCCGCCCTGTTTAAGGTAGGGGAAATGGAGCTGGCGGCAAAGCTTCTTCGGATCGGAAGCATTGCCATAGTCTTCCAGGCGCTGTCCATGGCTCTTTCCGGTGTGCTTCAGGGACTGGAAAGGGAACGGAATGTGCTGATAAATTCTTTTATTTCTTTCTGCGTCCATGTAATTACCCTTTATGTGCTTATTGGCAAGGTGAAAATGGATATAACGGGTGTGGTGGTGGCTGTGATAGTACTTTTTGCACTGCTGTTTATCCTCAATCTCGTTTCGATACAGAGAAGGCTGGCTCTGCGTATTGACTGGGGGCGTATGATCGGAATCCCTGTCATTTCCGCCGGAGTATCCGGAGTGGTTATTTTCCTGATTAACAGACTGCTTACGGAAAAAATATCCAGCGGCGTTATGTCATGGATTTGCTTCCTTGTGGGAACACTTATTTATATTGCTTTGATTTTAGCGCTCCATGGAATATCGGAGAGGGAATTAAAGGAAATTCCCGGAGGCGAAATTATTATCTTTTTTGGAAAAGCTTTCCGGCTGATGTAGCCGGAATGGACGGGAAATTTGAGGGACAGCCGCTGTTTGCGGCTGTCTTTTGTATAAATAATTAAAAAAATGCTGATACTTGATACAAAAGGGACAGTAAGAGCAGGAGGTTCTTATGCGTTTGTGGAAAAAAATCAGCATATATATTATTTATCCTATTCTGATGCTTGCTGTAGGCTTTCTGGCCTCTGTAAAGCTTCATGATTTCTTTTATCCAAGCCAGAATGCCAAACAGGAACAGCAGTATGTGCAGGATGGCGGAAATGGGGACACGGCGGAAAACCAGGAAAGTATGGAGGCGCTGGGTACCGGCGGGGCGGTGATTACCTGCGATACCCGTTTTGTCGTAAAAAGCCTGGATCTGACTGATTCCAGCAGGGAAGAGGAGGAAAGTCCGATACCGGAGCAGTATATCGGAATGGACAGAGACGAATTTCTTTCGGCGATGAACAGTTATTCGGAATCGCCATCTTTGAATGACCTGAATAAGGGCTTCCTTTCGCTGGATGTTCAGAAGTTTTCCGCACAGGAAGTGGTTATCCAGAAAAATTATGAAAGCAAAAAGAAATGTACCGAGTTCTACCTGGCCGTGGAAAATAACTATGTAGTGGTTTATGAAGCGGATAAAAAGACAAAGTATATGTCTACAGGAATCCCGCTGCAGAGTCTTTCCGCTGAATTGGCGAAGGAAATTCTTCAGTTCAAATATGTGGGAAGTGAGGCCGAACTGTATAATTTCCTTGAGTCTTATTCCAGTTAGTATTATAATGGGAATAATTTGAGGACAGGAATCGGTATCCATGCAGAGAATAGATATTGGTATTATAGGCGGCGGCGCGTCCGGCCTGATGGCGGCTGTCGCGGCGGCTGACAGTGTGAAGGGGCGGCCCTGTGAAATCATAATTTTTGAAAAAAAGGATAGAGTGGGAAAAAAACTGCTGGCGACAGGGAATGGGAAATGTAATTTAACCAACCTGTCTTTTTCCGTGGAAAAACCCGGGCTTTTTTACAGAAGCCGGAACCCGGAGCTGCTGGCTTCTTTTTTTGCCCGGTTCGGTGCGGAGGATACTCTCAGGCAGTTCGAACGGCTGGGAATGCTGGTAACGGACAGAAACGGCTATGTATATCCTCTTTCAGGCCAGGCGGCAACAGTGCTGGACACCCTGCGATTTGCACTGGAAGAAAGAAAGGTACATATAGTTACGGAATGCAGGGTGGATCGGGCAGTGCACCGAGGGGAAGGACGTAATGACGGTTTTTATGTGCAGACTCCCGATGAGAGCTATTTTTGCAGGCGCCTTATTCTTTCCTGCGGAAGTGCGGCAGGCGAGAAAAATGCCGATTTGGGAGGCTACGAGCTTGCCAAAGGCTTCGGACATACTCTGATAACTCCGCTTCCGGCGCTGGTACAGCTGCGCTGTGCCGGAAACTTCTGGAAAGGACTTGCCGGTGTGCGGACAGAGGCCGGTATCCTTCTTACCATAGAAGGAAAAGGAAAGAAAGAAGAATATGAAGAACAGGGAGAGCTTCAGCTGACGGATTATGGGATTTCAGGAATTCCGGTATTCCAGCTGAGCAGATTCGCATCAGCGGCGCTTTCTCAGGGGCGTAAGGTGAAAGCCACCATTGATTTTCTGCCTGCCTTCCGGGGCAAAGACGATGACTGGCAGGCCCTCATAAAGAAAAAATGCAGGGATTGCCGCCAAAGAAGCATGGAAGTGCTGTTTAACGGTCTGGTAAATAAAAAAATAATCCAGACAATGTGGAAGCTGAACGGGCTGCATGGTGAAGATACTGTCTCGTCCGAGACATTTCCTGCCGTGGAAAAAGTTTTTTTCATGCTGCGGAATTTTGAGGTGACGGTGACCGCTTCCAATCCCTTTGCCAATGCCCAGGTGTGTGCCGGAGGCGTGCCACTTACGGAAGTGGATTCCCAGATGGAATCCCGCTGCTGTCCGGGCTTATATCTTGCAGGAGAACTCCTGGATGTGGACGGAAGATGCGGCGGTTATAATCTCCAGTGGGCCTGGACAAGCGGATATCTTGCGGGACAGGCGGCAGCGCTTTCAATCAAGACTGAGAGGAAAAAATATGATTAGGATACAGCAGATGAAACTGAAACCGGGCCATACGCCGGAGGCGGTGGAAGAAAAAGCCGCCAAGACCCTGCGTCTTGCCCCGGAACAGATCGCTTCCTGCAATGTGGTGAAGCAGTCCATAGATGCCAGAAAGAAGCCGGAGATATGGTTTTCCTATGTAGTGGACGTAACGCTGAAAAACGGCAGTGAGGAAAATGTGATTCGAAGGTGCCGCAATAATAGTGTTTCCCTGGTGAAGCCTGTCGTTTACCGCTTCCCGGAACCTGGAACGCAAAGCGCAAGGCACCGCCTGGTCATTATCGGGATGGGACCCGCGGGGCTTTTCTGCGGATATCTGCTGGCAAGGGCCGGATACCGCCCCATCCTGCTGGAACGGGGAAAGGATGTGCAGTCCAGAACCAGGGATGTGGAGAATTTCTGGGGAGGAGGCCCCTGTCTGCCTGATTCCAACGTGCAGTGCGGGGAAGGCGGAGCGGGAACCTTTTCCGATGGGAAACTGAATACGCTGATTAAGGATAAAGAAGGAAGAAGCGGCGAAGTGCTCCGCATCCTGGTAGAGCATGGGGCTCCGTCCCGGATCCTGTATGAAAACAAGCCCCATATCGGAACGGACATCCTTTCTGAAGTAGTGAAGAACATGCGTGAGCAAATCCTGTCCTGGGGCGGAGAAGTCCATTTTAATGCACGTGTGGATCAGCTCCTTCTGGAAAAGGATGAAATAATCGGGGTAACATGCGCCGACGGACGGGAATTCCTTTCGGAAGCAGTGATTCTTGCCATTGGCCATAGTGCCAGAGATACCTTTGAAATGTTGGAACAAAAGCAAATTCCCATGGAGGCAAAGTCTTTTGCCGTAGGCCTGCGTGTGGAGCATCCACAGGCGCTGATCAATCTGTCACAGTATGCGGACGAGTGGCCGGAGCAGCTTCCTCCTGCCTCCTATAAACTGACGGCAAAGACAGAAGAGGGCAGGGGCGTATATTCCTTCTGTATGTGTCCGGGAGGTTATGTAGTCAATGCCAGCAGCGAAGAAGGAAGGCTTGCGGTTAACGGCATGAGCTACAGCCGGCGGGACGGGAAAAATGCCAACAGCGCCATCATAGTGACAGTCACACCGGAGGATTTCCAATTATATGCCGGTTCTTCCGGGGGACCGCTGGCAGGCATCGCTTTTCAGCGCATGCTCGAGGAAAAAGCCTGGAATATTGGCGGAGGGCGGATTCCGGTACAAAGATATGGAGAGTTTGCCGAAAAACCGAAGGGACAAAAAAAGCAGAGGGTTCCCGCGGATTTTCTTCCCTGTATGAAAGGGGAATATACCTTTGCCGATCTGCGGCCGTTATTTCCCGCGCCGCTGAGAAAGGCCTTTATGGAAGGAATGGAAGCCTTTGACAGAATGATTCCCGGTTTTGCGGATGATGCGGTATGTCTTGCCGGTGTGGAAAGCAGGACATCATCGCCTGTTCGTATTACACGGCAGGATGATTTTCAGTCGACGATAAAGGGGCTGTATCCCTGCGGGGAAGGCGCCGGCTATGCGGGCGGCATCACATCCGCCGCCATAGACGGCATGAAAATTGCTGAAGCTATTGCGAAACGTTATAAAATTATATAAAATAATGGGAAGACTTGAGATAAACGCAACGGAGGACGGTTAAGTGGAGCAGTATCGCGAAAAACTAAAGGATAAAAAGAGAATTGTCGTAAAAATAGGATCTTCATCCCTCCAGCATCCTGAGACAGGAGAGCTGGATTATATCAAACTGGAGGTCCTGGTCAGAGAACTGTGCAATCTGAAAAACCAGGGTAAGGAAGTGGTGCTTGTCACATCAGGAGCCATCGCCCAGGGGAAAAAGGCGATGAATCTGAAGGAAGAGGACATTACGGAGCATAACCGCATAGCTATGAAGCAGGCCTGTGCCGCCATAGGACAGTCCCGGCTCATGATGACCTACCAGCGTATTTTTTCCGAGTATAATCAGGTGACGGCCCAGATCCTCATGACCAAAAATACAATCGTGGATAACCTTAACCGTTATAACGCCCACAATACCTTCTCCCAGCTTCTGCAGATGGGGGTGATACCGGTAGTCAATGAAAATGATACGGTAGCGACCTATGAGCTGGAAATGGACAATGATACACTGTCCGCCATCGTTGCGGCGCTGATAGGGGCGGATCTGCTGATCCTGCTTTCCGATATCGACGGCCTTTATACCGACGATCCCCGGAAGAACCCCGAGGCCAAATTTGTGGAAATCGTGGAAGAACTGAATGATACCTATATGGATATGGGTAAGGGCAGCACAGGCAGCAATGTGGGCACCGGAGGCATGAATACTAAGCTTACCGCCGCCAAAATAGCCACAAAGGCGGGAGCGGACATGCTGATTGCCAACAGCCGGGATATCCGTATTATACATAGGCTGATGGACGGCAGAAATTACGGAACCCTGTTTGTTGCCAAAAGGGATGAAAATTTTGATCTTCCCGGCTTTGTAAGCAAACTGAATAAGTCCAATCCCCCGCAGTGAGCTGATGGGGTATCAAACTTGTAACGCAGCAAGCTGCGGGGAATTGGACCCTCGCGGCAGTCGCCAAGGCCAAGCGAGCTTGGCTTTGGCTCGTTGCTCGCGGGAATAAACCGACGGGAGTGGATTGCCATGGCAGAACCGATGACAATGGATGAAAAAATAAAGAGAATCAATGAACTGTACCATAAATCCCAGGCGGAAGGCCTGAGTGCGGAAGAAAAGGATGAGCAGGCCCGGCTGCGCAAGGAATATATCAACAGTGTAAAAGTTAATCTGCGCTCTCAGCTGAATAACATTAATATCCAGAATGAAGACGGCTCCATCACCAACCTGGGGAAAAAGAATGCTGAATAAAAAGGAATGCCGCAAAGAAGCATTGTGCAGACGATCCGGAATGACCATGGAGGAACGGACCGATGCGGGCCGGCGGATCGCCGGGCTGCTTTTTGCCGACAGCGCCTACCGGAATGCGGAGCGGATACTGATATATGCTTCTTACCGGGATGAGGTGCCGACCTATGAAATCATGGAACAGGCCTGGAGGGACGGAAAGCAGGTTTTCTGTCCTAAAATAGAAGATAGCCCGGAGCCGGAAACCACGGCGGGCGGGAAAAAGAAAACAATGACCTTTTACCGGGTATTCTGCAGGGATGAACTGGTGAAAGGATACCAGGGAATCCCGGAACCGGGAATAACGGAAGGAAGAAGCTGGGAAGGAAGCTCCGGGAAGGATTTGATACTCATGCCCGGAACCGCTTTTGACAGGGAGCGGCGCAGGCTGGGTTACGGAGGAGGCTTTTATGATCAATTTCTCCAAAATGCCTGTTCTGCGGTAAAAATAGCTGTCTGTTTTAACTGCCAGGTGCTTCCGGAACTGCCTGAGGAAGAAACCGATGTACGCCCGGACCGTATTCTGACGGAAGAGGGATGGATTTAGATCAGCCGGTAAGGCGGAAGGTGAGGGAAATGTATGGATCTGACTGAAATGGGAAGAGCGGCCGTCGCTGCAAAATATGAAGTACAGAAAATGACTGCTGAGGATAAGAATGCCTCCCTGAAGGCTGTTGCCGAAGGGCTGCTCCGTGATAAGGCTGCCATTCTTGCCGCCAATGCACAGGATGTGGAACGGGCGGAGAGGGGCGGCATGCATCCGGGAATGGTGGACAGGCTGAGGCTGACGGATGCCAGAATGGAAGCCATGGCGGAAGGCCTGCTTCAGATTTGCGGTCTTCCGGATCCGCTGGGAGAGGTGCTTGAACATTTTACCCGTCCCAATGGGCTGGAAATCGAAAAACGCCGTGTCCCCCTGGGAGTGATCGGCATTATTTACGAATCCCGTCCCAATGTCACGGCAGATGCCTTCGGGCTTTGTTTTAAAGCGGGAAACGCCTGTATACTGAAGGGCGGAAGCGATGCCATTGACTCGAATACAGCCATCACGGAAAGCATCCGGAGATCCCTTACAGAAAGCGGCTCCTGTGAAGATGCCATCCAATTGATTACAGATACAGACCGGGAAACCACTTCCCGTTTCATGAAATTAAATGAATATGTGGATGTGCTGATTCCCAGAGGCGGTGCCGGCCTTATCCGTGCCGTAGTGGAAAACAGTACGGTGCCGGTGATTGAAACCGGCACAGGGAACTGCCATATTTACGTGGATGAATTCGCGGATATGGAAAAGGTGATCCCCATTATACTGAATGCCAAAACCCAGCGTATCGGGGTATGCAACGCCTGTGAATCCCTTGTGATACATGAAAAAATAAGGGAAAAAATCATGCCTGCGCTTGCCGAAGCGCTTCAGCAGGCGAACGTGAAGATCAAAGGAGACGAACGGACATTGCTTTGTGTGCCGGGAGCGGTTCCTGCCGCGCAGGAGGATTTCGGAAAAGAATATCTGGATTATATCCTTTCCGTAAAGACCGTGGACAGTTTGGATGAGGCAATTGCCCATATTAACCGTTATAATACCGGGCATTCCGATTCCATTCTCACGGAAAATGCGGAAAATGCAGAGCGGTTTTTAAATGAGGTTGATTCTGCCTGCGTTTATGTGAATGCCTCCACCCGTTTTACCGATGGTTTTGAATTTGGCTTCGGGGCGGAGATCGGCATCAGCACCCAGAAGCTCCATGCAAGAGGACCTATGGGGCTGAAGGAGCTGACTACCTATAAATATGCAATACGAGGAAACGGCCAAATCCGGCCTTAACAGTCAAATACCCCGCCGCACGCGGGAAGGAAAGCAGCAGGAGGTTTAAATATGAGTACAGTAGTTGATAAATTTTTAAAATATGTAACAATCGATACCCAGTCGGACGAGGACAGCACCACCTCTCCCAGTACGGAAAAGCAAAAAGACCTGGCCCGTCTGCTGGTGGGAGAACTTAAGGAAATGGGCGCCTCTGATGTGAGGATGGATGAAGAGTACGGCTATGTATATGCCACCATTCCTTCCACTCTGAAGGAGGAAGGAAAAGAGGTTCCGGTTATCGGATTCATCGCCCATATGGATACTTCCCCGGCTGTAAGCGGTAAGGATGTCAAGCCCCGCATTGTGGAAAATTATGATGGGAAGGACATTGTCCTGAATCAGGAACTGAATATTATTCTTCCCGTTGAGGAAAATCCGGAGCTTCTGGAATATGAAGGGAAAAAGCTGATTGTTACGGATGGAACCACTCTTTTAGGCGCAGACGATAAAGCAGGAGTTGCGGAAATCATGACAATGGCCCAAACGCTGCTCGCCCATCCGGAAAAGGAACACGGCACCATCCGGATAGCCTTTACCCCTGATGAAGAAGTGGGAAGAGGGGTGGATCATTTTGACGTGGAAGGATTTCAGGCGGATTATGCCTATACTGTGGACGGCGGCGCGCTGGGAGAGCTGGAATACGAAAGCTTCAACGCAGCCGGTGCAAGGCTCCATGTCAATGGATACAGCGTACATCCGGGCAGCGCTAAAAATAAAATGCTGAATGCCATCCTGCTAGCCCAGGAGTTCCAGTCCCTTCTGCCGGTATTTGAAACCCCGGCGGCTACAGAAGGCTATGAAGGTTTTTATCATGCGGACAGAATGACAGGAACTGTAGAAAGTGCGCAGGCAGATTATATTATCCGTGATCATTCCAGAGAATTGTTTGAGAAGAAAAAAGCCTATTTCAGGGAGGCCGCCGATTTCCTCAATAAGAAATATGGAAAAGAAATTTTCACTGTGGAAATGCAGGACAGCTACTACAATATGAAAGAAAAGATTTATCCGGAAAACGCCCATTTGATTGATACCGCTGTGAAAGCGATGGAAGAAGCCGGTGTTACGCCGCTCATCGCCCCCATCCGGGGAGGTACGGACGGCTCCAGGCTCTCCTTTATGGGTCTTCCCTGCCCTAATCTGTGTACCGGCGGAATGAATTACCATGGAAGATATGAATATGTATGTATAGAATCCATGGAAAAGTGCGTGGAAATAATTCTGAATATTATTTCGCTGTACGCGGAGCATGGCATCGAAAAGAAAATAAAGTAAGGAACAAAGGATGAATAACGAAAATTTAGATAAAATACTGGAAAGCATTGACCTTTCTTCACAGCCGCCTCTTGAGGAGCCGGCCAGACAATATTACTTCCTGAAAAAATGCCGCGTTTTTGTGTCGGAGGAGGAAAAGAGGCTTGGCAGGAAGCTGACGGCCTGTGTGACCACCTTTGGCTGTCAGATGAACGCGAGAGATTCCGAAAAGCTTTCCGGCATTCTGGAGCAGGCGGGCTATCAGCTGACGGACAGTGAAGAAGCTGATTTTGATATCTATAATACCTGTACGGTCCGTGACAACGCGGACCAGAGGGTTTATGGACGCCTTGGACATTTGAACGGCCTTAAGAAAAAAAATCCGCATATGAAAATCGCCTTATGCGGCTGTATGATGCAGGAACCGGGAACCATTGAAAAAATCCGGAAAAGCTATCGCTTTGTGGATTTGATTTTTGGTACCCATAACATATATAAATTTGCCGAGCTGCTGGCTTCTTCCTGGGAACAGCAGGGAATGATCGTCGATATCTGGCAGAATACGGATAAGATTGTAGAAGATCTGCCGGTAGAAAGAAAATATTCTTTTAAGTCTGGAATCAATATCATGTTTGGCTGCAACAATTTCTGCAGCTATTGTATTGTACCCTATGTAAGAGGGCGGGAGAGAAGCCGCAGCCCGAAGGATATCATTAAGGAAATCGAAAACCTGGTGGCAGACGGCGTGGTGGAAATCATGCTGCTCGGCCAGAATGTGAATTCCTTCGGCAAAAATCTGGAGGAGCCCATGAGCTTTGCCGGGCTGCTCCGGGAGGTGGAAAAAATAGACGGACTTCAGAGGATCCGTTTTATGACATCCCATCCCAAGGATCTATCAGATGAGCTGATTGAGGTAATGGCCGCCTCCTCCAAGATATGCCGGCACCTCCACCTTCCTCTGCAGTCAGGCTCCACCAGGATCCTGCAGGCCATGAACCGCCGGTATACCAAGGAGCAGTATCTGGAGCTTGTTGATAAAATCCGTATCGCCATGCCTGATATCGCTCTGACCACGGATATTATCGTAGGCTTTCCCGGTGAAACACCCGAGGATGTGGATGAAACGATAGATGTTATCAAAAAGGTTCAGTTTGACAATGCCTTTACTTTTATTTATTCCAAACGGACAGGGACTCCGGCCGCGGCCATGGAGAATCAGGTGTCGGAGGAAGTGGTAAAGGAAGGCTTTGACAGGGTATTAAGGACGGTTCAGGAAACGGCAAGAGAGCGTGTGAGGCTTCTTTCCGGCCTGACTATGGAGGTTCTTGTGGAAGAACGCAACGATCAGGATTCCACTTTGGTCACAGGCAGACTTTCTAACAATACATTGGTTCATTTCCCCGGAGATGCTTCTTTAATCGGCAGAATTGTGCCGGTATATCTGAAGGAATATAAAGGGTTTTATTTCCTTGGTGAAATGGCGGGAGGTGAGGGCTGATGTCCAAAGGCCTGAAAATCTGTCTCTGGATTGTCCTGGTTATGGATATCTTGACCTTTCTGTTTTATGGAAGGACCTTCCTGCTGGCAGATGCTTCTGCAGCAGCGGCCGGCATGATACTTGAACTGATTCAGATTGCAGGTGTCAGCATCCTGTTGTTTAACCGGCGTAAGACAGGCTTTTATATAATCTGTTTGTCGGAAGTGGTTATCTTTGCGGTGAATGTTACGTTGTTCGGCAGCGATATCATCATGTCTCTCATAAATTCCGCAGTAGTTCCGCTTGCGGTTTACGCCTTTATGAAACCCTTCTGGAACACATGGCGGTAAAGAAAGACAGCCGGGAGCTTTTGCTCCCGGCCATATTGCTTTGAATAATGAATTTCTTATATCAGAACGATGTAAAGCAGAGTAAAAACAACGCTGATGACGAGGCTGATTGCCGAAACAATTACGCCTCCCAGCGCCAGTCCCGTATGCTGGCCTGTTTTTATCAGGCTTATAATCCCCATTATAAGGCCTGCTATACTGCATACGAGAGGGATAACGAGTATCCAGCAGAATATTCCGCCCATGATACCGAATACGAGCGAACATACGGCCAGGTTATCTTTTTTATGTTCCAGCTGGTTAATAACCACCGGCCCCTGATAACCCTGATAAGGCTGATTATTTCCCTGGCCGGGATAAACGCCGCCCTGGGGATTGTTGTAATAAGGATTCTGCCCGCCAGGCATCTGGCCCGGCTGCGGCTGCCCGGGAACCGGAGCCCCCTGGGGATATCCGTTTTGAAAGCTTTGGTTATTATCAGGCTGATAATTATAATTATCCATTTAAGTCATACTCCTATGTTCGATCAGGAAAGAAGGAAAGCAACGCCGATTCCCAAAGCAACCTGAAGAATGGAAGCGATGATGAAAGCGACTACGATGATACCATTTTTCTTCTTAAGAGCCAGGTTAAAATACATAACTCCGATAAGTACGCCAAGGCAGAGCCCCAGCCAGCTGTTCATCAAAAAGCCGAGCACACAGCTGATACCTGCGAGAACGGATACGTATACAGGCAGGCTGGCAATAGGCTGATAAGGTTCGCCGCTTCCCAGGTACCGGCCGTTAACAGCCAGGTCCACTTTATTTCCCATAACCACAAGACGGCACTGGGTTTCTCCGAAATTGATGGCATAATCGATCAGCTGAATAAACCAGTTAGATGATTTCAGCGGGTACTTCTGGCCGTCAACAAGAAGGCTGCGTCCCTTGTATTCAATAACATGATTCATTCCATCAGCTGCGGTTACCGTCCATTGTTTTTTCATTTTAATAATTCCTCCTCAGTCATTCATAAATAAGATATTAGAATTATGAAAGAATTCATGGAAATAAGCAACCCGATCGGAAAAAAATGCAGCCTTAGGGGAAAAATTTGCATATATTAACATCAGGAAGGAAATGAGGACTAGATATGGGTCTGGAAGAAATGTCCGTTATTATACTGACCAATGTTCTGGAATGCTATATATGGAACCTGTTTATGAGAAGCTTCTTCAATTACAGGGTTAACAGTACTGCGCAGCGTATTGGAATGAGAGCTGTTATTCTTATTTTCATGTCACTTGTCAATTGCGTGGGGAATGTTCCTGTCAATCTGACAGGGACTGTTTTCATATACATGATATCAGCCCTTTATCTGTTCGAAGGAAACCGGAGACAGCTGCTGTACTTTAATATTATTGAGATCCTTATTGTTATTTTCTGTGAGGACATTGTAATAGGTGCCGGTTATGGAGGAAGATATATCATACCGGATATGAATGCCGGAAAATTCGTCGTAATACTTGCCGCCAAGCTCTTTGCGATTCTGCTGGTATATGCCGTTATCCGTCTCATGCAGGGAAGGCGGCAGAATAAAGAGGCTTCGGTCCCCCTCCCGTTTCTGCTGTGTCCGGCGTTATCCCTTCTGCTGATCCGGATTGTTTATCAGGTGACTCTTTATGCAGATGTGGCTGTTACGGCGGTGGAAAGGCTGATGCTGACGGTTATCTGTGCATTGCTCGCGGTCTTTAATATAGTGATTCTTGAAATCTATAACAGGAATGTGCAGATGCAGACTCAGATAACGGAACAGAAGCTTCTGCAGCAGAAGAACCGCATGGAGACAGAAAACTATGCCCAGCTGGAACGCGTCACCCAGAATTACCGACAGGTGCTGCACGATATTAACAGATATCTGAATACTCTCAGCTATCTGGCAGGAGAAAATCAGGACGATAAAATCCAGGAAATTGTCAGGGATATCCATGCTGATATCTCCAGGGCGGAGGAGACTCATTATTCCGCAAACGGCATATTGAACTTTATTCTGAATGAAAAAAAGCGAAGGGCTGATTCAAAGGGGATATCCATGGATATTTTTGTTGAACCAGGATTCCGGGCAGGAAATATAAAGGATTATGATTTTATCAGTATCATGAGCAATCTGCTGGATAATTCCCTGGAGGCTGCGGAACTATGTCCGGAAGGAGAACGGAGCATAGAACTCAAAATGTTCATGGATACCGATCGCAGCTATGCAGTTATCCGGCTGGAAAACAGCTGTTTAAATAAAGCGGTCAGCGGTCAGGGCCTATTCCTTACGGCAAAGGCGGATCGGACGCGTCACGGGATAGGCCTGAAGCATGTGAAAAAGCTGATAGAGAGCAATCACGGCCTCATAGATTTTGATGTACATACAAATACCTTTTGTGTAACGGTCTGTCTGTCCGTTCCGCCCCGTCAGGCGGGCTGAGGATGTGTATCGGGAAAAGGGAAAGGAAAGGGAAAATGATGTGGAAACGGAGCTTAAGGTAGCGGTTTGTGATGATTCCCAGGCTGACAGGAATATTTTGTCCCAGCTTGTGAAAAAGACCGCTGATGATATGGGAATACCTGTACATATTCAGGAGTATTCTTCCGGTGAGAATTTGATGGAGGATATTCTTTCAGAACATGATATTCTCTTTCTGGATATCCAGATGGAAGGAATGGACGGACAGGAGACTGCCTTCGCTTTCCGAAGCCAGAACAGGAATGCCGTATTGGTTTTTGTTACCGGAGTGGCTGTCCCCACGCCGGAAATGTTTAAGGTCTATCCCTATCGTTATCTCCTGAAACAGGAGCTGCTTTCCAAAGGACGGGAGGATATGTCCGCCATTTTGAAAAAGGCGGCGGAACGGAAGAAGCATGTGTACCTCACGGCTTTTTATAAGGGGAAAATGATGCAGCTTGATTCCGACAGAATCCTTTATATTTCCCTGAAAAAAAGAGGCTGTCAGATTTGGCTGAATCAGGAAAAAGAAGAGTCTCCCATAAACTGTAATTCCCGTCTCGCCGATATTTATGCCGGCCTGGAGATGCATAATTTTGCCTATGCCCACAATAGTTATGTAGTAAACCTGAAATATGTGGCAAAGGTGGAGGGAAACCTGCTTGTTCTGATGGATGGGACAGCCCTCACGATCTCCCGGTCCCGCAAAGAAGAATTCCATAAAGCCTTCACCCGTTATCTCGGAAATAAATATCCGAAAAAACAGTATGACGTATAAAAATAATGAGTCGGCATACTTTTCTGAAAAATGAAACAATGTGTAACAGAAAAACATATGTCCGTTACGTGAGAACACTACTTTTTAGTAGTAAATGAAATAAAATTCATTTTTGTGCACCATTTTAACAAAAAGTGTGTTATAATGCATTTGTTGCATTCCGGATACAGGGGTGCTGCATATTGTGGGTTGAGAATATAGTGCAGAGAACATTGGAGTAACAATTGATAAAAATTGTTTATTTGATATCATTCCCCCAAAATGTATTATCTATTCCAAGCTGTTGCATCAAATATTCTCAACAAACCCACATAGCTTCCGGGTTCAGGGAATGAGTAAGAAAGCAGTTTTGCCGATGTTGTGCAGAACTGTTTTTTATTATGCATTTTTAGGGATTCACACAGCGGGAAGGAATTGAGGACGGCGGGCGGATACATGGTGCCGGGCGGGGAAAACTGCTGTATACGACGTTTCTTACGATTTACATTTTAGCCAAATTGTGCTATATTTTATTGATGTACGTTTGCGGATTTTATTGGGAAATGCAAAGGAGAAACGAAAAACATGGCAGAAATGACGCCGATGATGCAGCAATATATGGAGACGAAAAGGCAGTATGCAGACTGTATTCTTTTCTATCGTCTCGGAGACTTCTACGAAATGTTTTTTGAGGATGCGCTTACGGTATCCAAAGAGCTTGAACTTACGCTTACCGGAAAGAACTGCGGCATGGAAGAACGCGCCCCCATGTGCGGCGTTCCTTATCATGCGGTGGAGGGCTATTTGAGCCGTCTTGTAAGCAAGGGGTATAAGGTTGCCATCTGTGAGCAGGTGGAGGATCCGAAGCTGGCAAAGGGGCTTGTCAAGCGGGAAGTGGTGCGTATAGTCACTCCCGGCACCAACCTGAATATCCAGTCCCTGGAAGAGAATAAAAATAATTTTCTCATGTGCATCGCTTATTTTGCCGGAAAAACCGGCATATCTGTAGCAGATGTCACCACGGGCGACTATCTTTTGACAGAGGTTGAGGATAACAGGAAGCTGCTGGATGAAATTATGAAATATATGCCCTCGGAAATCATATGCAATGATGCTTTCCTGGTCAGCGGCGTGGATTTTGAGGATCTGAAGGAGCGGCTGGGCATTGCCATATATTCTCTGGAGCCTCATTATTTTGATGATGATTTGTGCAGGAAGTGCCTCCTGAAGCACTTCGGAGTCAATTCCCTGTCGGGGCTTGGAGTGGATGAATTCCCTAATGGGGTCATAGCAGCCGGAGCACTTCTTTCCTATTTATATGATACTCAGAAAATACCGTTAAGCCATTTTACTCATATCGAGCCTTATCTTACAAACCGCTATATGCTTTTGGACAGTTCCACCAGAAGGAATCTGGAGCTAACCGAAACTCTCCGGGAGAAGCAGAAGAGAGGCTCCCTTCTCTGGGTACTGGATAAAACCAAAACAGCCATGGGGGCAAGAATGCTGCGCAGCTTCCTGGAGCAGCCGCTGATACATAAAACGGAAATGGAAGAACGGCTGGATGCGGTTGAGGCCTTCTGCAATAATCCTCTTGCGAGGGATGAGCTGAGAGAATATCTGAATCCTATCTATGACCTGGAAAGGCTGCTGGGCAAGGTGAGCTATAAGACGGCTAACCCCAGGGATTTGATCGCTTTCCGTAATTCCATGGAAATGCTGCCTCATATCAAAACCGTTTTAAAGGAGCTGCCCGGTGCGGCCAACCAGAAAATAGAAGAAGAAATTGACGGGCTCGAGGATCTTTTTGCGCTGATAGGTGAATCCATAGAAGAGGAACCGCCCATAACCATCCGGGAGGGCGGTATGATCCGGGAAGGGTATAATGAAGACATTGATACCTTGCGCAGGGCCAAGACGGAAGGAAAGAACTGGCTTGCGGATTTGGAAAATACAGAAAGAGAACGAACCGGGATCAAGAACCTCCGGGTAAAATACAACAAGGTATTCGGCTATTATCTGGAAGTGACCAAATCCTATCTGAACATGGTTCCTGAGGATTATGTCAGGAAACAGACTCTTACCAATGCGGAACGTTATACCACACCGCGTCTTAAAGAGCTTGAGGATACGATCTTAAATGCTGAGGACAAGCTTTGTACCCTGGAATATGATTTGTTCTGTGAAATCAGGGATCAGATAGCTGGTGAAATCGAAAGGATCCAGACAACGGCAAAGGCCGTGGCAAGACTGGATGTTTTCTGTTCTTTTTCCCTGGTGGCGGAGCAGAACCAGTATACCAGGCCCAAATTGAATGAAAAAGGACTGATACATATAAAAGACGGCCGCCATCCGGTGGTGGAAAAAATGATTGAGCATGACATGTTCATCCCCAATGACACTCATCTGGACAACAACACCCGTCAGATTGCTGTTATTACAGGCCCCAACATGGCGGGAAAATCCACATACATGCGGCAGACTGCGCTTATCGTGCTCATGGCGCAGATCGGAAGCTTTGTTCCCGCAAGGCAGGCTGATATCGGAATCGTGGATCGTATTTTTACCCGTGTGGGAGCATCGGATGATCTGGCAAGCGGTCAGAGTACCTTTATGGTGGAAATGAGCGAGGTGGCCAATATTCTGCGTAATGCCACCAGAAACAGCCTTCTGATACTTGATGAGATCGGCAGGGGTACCTCGACCTTTGACGGACTCAGCATTGCGTGGGCGGTGATTGAGCATATCAGCAACAGGAAGCTGCTGGGTGCCAAGACTCTGTTTGCAACCCACTATCACGAACTGACTGAGCTGGAAGGCAAAATGAGCAATGTAAACAATTATTGTATCGCCGTAAAGGAAAAGGGGGATGATATTGTTTTCCTCCGTAAAATCATCAAAGGCGGCGCGGATAAGAGCTACGGAATTCAGGTGGCCAGACTGGCAGGCGTCCCGGATTTGGTCATTGACCGGGCCAAGGAAATTGTGGAACAGCTGAGTGACAACGATATAACCGAAAAGGTGCAGAGCATATCCATAGCGGAAAACAATGCCCCTTCCAAAAAGCAGGAGCATTATGATGAACTGGATCTGGATCAGATATCCCTGTTTGATACCGTTACGGACGCGGATGTGCTGGAAGAACTGAAGAATGTGGAAGTAAGCACTATGACCCCGCTGGATGCCCTCAATACATTGTACCGCCTGCAGAATAAACTGAAAAACAGATGGTAAATGATAAAAAGGCAAGGCTTTTGAAAGGAAAGGAAGCATAATATGGCGGAAATCATGCTGCTTGACAGCAGTACCATTGACAAAATTGCCGCCGGCGAAGTGGTGGAGCGCCCATCCAGCGTGGTAAAAGAGCTGGTGGAGAACGCCATGGACGCAGGCGCCAGGGCGGTGACTGTGGAAATAAAAGAAGGGGGCTGCTCCTTCATCCGTGTGACAGATAATGGCGGCGGAATCGAAAAAGAACAGGTACGGAAAGCTTTTTTCCGGCATGCCACCAGTAAAATCCGTACCGTAGAGGATCTGTACCAGGTAAAAAGCCTCGGCTTCAGGGGAGAGGCTCTTTCCAGCATAGCGGCGGTTTCCATGGTGGAGCTGATAACCAAGACCAGGGATGAGCTGACCGGAATCCATTACCGTCTTGAGGGCGAAAAGGAACGGGAATTCTCAGAGGTGGGAGCGCCGGAGGGCACCACCATCATTGTGAGGGAATTATTTTTCAATACGCCCGTTAGAAAAAAATTCCTGAAATCTTATGCCACGGAAGGAAGCTATATTTCAGACCTGATGGAGCATATGGCACTTTCCCGTCCGGAAGTTGCCTTCCAGTTTATGATGAACGGACAGGTTCGTTTTCATACCTCCGGGAACGGGGATATCAGAGAAATTCTGTACCGCATCTATGGCCGGGAAATCATAAAGGAGCTGATTCCGTTTTCAGCACAGGCAGAGGGCCTCCAGATAGAAGGCTTCCTGGGAAGCCCGTCTGTTGTGCGTTCCAACAGGAACTTTGAGTTCTTCTTTGTAAACGGACGTTATATTAAGAGCCCTTTGCTCTCCAAAGGGCTGGAGGCAGGATATAAGGCATATCTGATGCAGCATAAATTCCCCTTTGCCCTGCTTCATTTTACGATTGATCCGGATCGGATTGATGTGAATGTACATCCTTCCAAAATGGAGATCCGGTTCCATGATCAGCCCGGCCTTTATGCCTTTCTGGAAGAAAAAGTGCGGGAAGCGCTCAGACGCAGGGAAATGATTCCGGATGTGACGCTGGAAGACAGGAAGGAAACGAAAAAGGGGCCGGATAAAGGGGCGGCGAATAAAGAAGGTCTGGATAAAGAAATTCTGAATAAGGAAACTCTAAGTAACGAGACTCCGAATAAAGAAGCCGCTTCGGCTTATGTTCCCAGGCCCATGAGGCCGGTTGCTGAACAGCCTTCAACAGTGAATTCGGAAAGCCCCCAAAATCCAACGGAAGTAGAAGCCGCTGCAATGCCTGTGGCAGCTCCTGCGCTCCATGCGGCAGAAAAACAACCGGAGGCCGTCATTCAGGCTGAAATAAAAAATCCCGCGCCGGAAGTGCCGGAGACATCGTTTCAGCCGGAGCAGACGGAAGAACCATCACTGTCAAGCCTCCCAGCCCCTGTCCAACCGGAAAACGAGGAAAAAGCCGAAGTCGCTGTCCATTCGGAAAACCAGGAAGAAGCCGAAGCCTCTGTTCAATCGGAAGCTCACGAAAGCTCCCCGGCACCGTCCGTCCGCATCAAGCCGGAGGCGCCGCAGCCGTTTGAAACAAGACGTTTAAGCCAGATGCTTAGGGAAGAGGAAGGCCTGTACCAGGTACAGGATGTCAAACAGATGGAGCTTTTTGAAGAAAAGCTTCTGACAAAGGAAGCGGTGCAAAGCTTCCGGATACTCGGACAGGTGTTCGATACCTACTGGCTGGCTCAGTATGAGGATAAGCTGCTTTTTATTGATCAGCATGCGGCCCACGAAAAGGTGAAGTATGAAGCCCTGATCAACAAGATGAAAACCGGGACAGTGGACAGCCAGATGCTCACTCCGCCGATTGTCCTGAACCTCTCAGCCAGGGAAGCCCATCTGCTGGAGCGCTATGAGTCCTATTTTGCGCAGATGGGATTTGAGATAGATGAGTTCGGCGGCGATGCCTATACGGTCCGTTCGGTCCCCTGTGACCTGTACGGTCATTACGAAAAGGAATTCATTGAAGCTATCCTGGATGAATTGGAAGAAGAGCCGCCTCATGGAACTCCTTCCGTCATTGCGGAAAAGCTGGCTTCCATGGCATGTAAATCCGCTGTAAAGGGGAATCATACTATGTCCTTCAGGGAAATGGAGGCTTTGCTGGATCAGCTGCTGAAGCTGGAAAATCCGTATCATTGCCCTCATGGAAGGCCTACTATCATAACAATGAGTAAGTATGAGCTGGAAAAGAAGTTTAAAAGAATTATATAAAAGTACGATTGGAGAAGGCAAATGGAAGAGAAAGAACCTCTCATCATTCTGACCGGACCTACCGCGGTAGGAAAGACAGACCTTTCTCTGAAGCTGGCGAAAAGGGTGGACGGGGAAATTATCTCTGCAGATTCCATGCAGGTATACCGGCAGATGGATATCGGATCCGCAAAAATTAAAAGCCGGGATATGCAGGGAATCCCCCATCACCTGATCGATATTATGGAGCCGGAAGAAGAATTTAATGTGGTCACCTTTCAGCAGCTGGCAAAGAAAGCCATTGCGGATATCAGGGAAAGAGGGAGAATCCCGATCATTACAGGAGGAACCGGATTTTATATCCAGTCTGTGCTGTATGATATTGATTTTACGGAAAACCCGGAGGATACCACCTGCAGGGAAAAGCTGGAACAGGCTGCCGATGAAAAAGGTCCGGAATATCTTCATAAAATGCTGGCTGCCGTGGATAAGGAATCGGCAGAGCAGATCCATGCCAACAATGTGAAACGGGTAATCCGCGCTCTGGAATTCTATATGCAGACAGGTAAAAAAATATCCCAGCATAACGAACAGGAACGCAAAAGGCAGGCCGCATATAATGCCTGCTATTTTGTCCTGGATGATAAGAGAGAGGCCATTTATGACCGTATCGATAAACGAGTGGATAAAATGCTTCAGGAAGGCCTTGTGGAGGAAGTGAAAAGGCTCAGGGAGCGCGGATGCCGCCGGGATATGGTTTCCATGCAGGGACTGGGCTATAAGGAAATTTTAGGGTTCCTGGAAGACGAATATGATTTGGAAAGGGCTGTTTACCTGATCAAGAGAGATACCCGCCATTTTGCCAAAAGGCAGCTTACCTGGTTCAGGAGGGAGCGGGATGTGATATGGGTGGAAAAACCGGAATTTGATTCCGAAGAAGATATCCTTCTCTTTATGCTGGAAAAATGCAGGGAAAAACAAATGCCTTTAAAAATATAAAAGTGTCTGTGGAAGGATTGGAATACACAGCACAAAGGGAGACAAGATGAACGAAAGCAATATTTCTGATTTTTACCGTGAAATGGGAATTTCCGGACAGGTATACCATTTTGGACAGCAAATACTGGAAGAACTGGAAGGCCGGTTTAAAAAAATCGATGAAACCGCGGAATATAACCAAATGAAGGTGCTCAAGGCCCTGCAGGAAAACAAGGTCAGCGAAGCCTGTCTGCTGGGAACCACCGGATATGGCTATAATGATTTGGGAAGAGAAACGCTGGAGGCGGTTTATGCCGCAGTTTTTCATACGCAGGACGCTCTTGTACGCCCGCAGATAACCTGCGGCACCCATGCGCTTGCGCTGGCTCTTATGAGCAACCTTCGTCCCGGGGATGAACTGCTGTCTCCCGTGGGCAAGCCCTATGATACGCTGGAAGAGGTTATCGGTATCCGTCCATCCAGGGGGTCCCTGAAGGAGTATGGGATCAGCTATCGGCAGGTGGACCTGCTGCCGGACGGCGGATTTGATTATGAAAATATAGCTCTCGCCCTGAATGAACGTACCCGGGTGGTTACCATCCAGCGTTCCAAAGGCTATCAGACGCGGCCCACATTATCGGTGGAACGGATAGGGGAGCTGATCGCCTTTATAAAGAAGCAGAAGCCGGATGTTATCTGCATGGTGGATAACTGTTACGGAGAATTTGTGGAACGCACAGAGCCTTCTGATGTGGGGGCCGATATGTGCGTGGGCTCTCTGATCAAGAATCCGGGAGGCGGCCTGGCCCCCATCGGCGGTTATATTGCAGGGACTAAAGAATGTGTGGAAAATGCCGCATGCAGGCTCACATCCCCCGGACTCGGAAAAGAGGTAGGCGCTTCGCTTGGAATCCTGCCTCAGTTCTACCAGGGACTTTTTCTTGCGCCTACCGTTACGGCCAGCGCGCTGAAGGGAGCTGTGTTTGCCGCCAACGTTTATGAGCGTCTGGGACTCCGGGTAATCCCTGACGGCAGGGAAAGCCGGCATGATATCATCCAGGCGATAACCTTCGGCACTCCGGAGGGGCTGATCGCATTCTGTGAGGGTATTCAGGCGGCAGCTCCGGTGGACAGTTATGTAAGGCCCGAGCCCTGGGATATGCCCGGTTATGACAGCCAGGTAATTATGGCCGCGGGAGCCTTTGTATCCGGTTCTTCCATTGAACTGAGCGCGGACGGACCTTTAAAACCTCCCTACACCGCTTATTTTCAGGGAGGCCTTACCTGGCCGCACGTAAAATTCGGCATCATGAAATCCCTGCAGCATTGCGTGGAGGCGAAAGCCGTCCAATTGCCGTAATTAAACAGATCTTCTCCTGCCGATTACGGTAAAGAGGTGTCGATCGCTGTCGGATAGGGCGAAATTTTTTACTTTTAGATTCTATACACAGATCTGGAAGTATGCTAATATAGGTAATGTCAACAAATACAAAGGATGAATGAATGAAGAAAATGAAAAGTAAAAACGGATGGACCTGTTTGTTGCTCGTTTTGGCCGGAATCGTGCTGGGCGGCTTTATCGGAAGCCTGTTTCCTTCGAGTTTTATGAATTTCGGGCAGACCTTCGGGCTGACAAACCCGCTGATTCTGGATTTCGGAATTTTGAGTATCACCTTTGCTCTGACAATTAAAATTACAATCGCAAGCATACTGGGGATAGTGATTGCTTTGCTGATTTACCGCATTCTATAAGCTGTGAGGCCGGTATAAAGCCGGCTTTTAAGTATACATACAGACGGCGGTACCCGTGAGGAGCGTTCGGAATACGTGAAGAAACGGGGTAAAAAATGAATCAAAAGAACCAAAAAGAACCATGCTATGAAGAGATGAAGCCTTATGAAAAATTTCTTGCAACAGGGCCGGAGTCTCTTTCCGAAGCAGAACTGCTGGCCATTATTATCAGGACCGGCACCAGGAATATGGGCTCTCTGCAGCTTGCGGGGCAAATCCTGTCCCTGCCGAAGGGCCGGGATAAGGGACTTCTCGGGCTGCAGCACTTATCTGTTGCGGATTTATGCAGGGTAAATGGCATTGGCCAGGTCAAGGCAGTAAAAATCAAATGCATTATAGAACTGTCACGCAGGCTGTCCATGGCGGATACCCGTGACAGATTGCAGTTTACCAAACCGGAAACTGTGGCAGACTATTACATGAAGAGGATGCGGTACCTGGAGACAGAAGAAGTGATTCTTGTTATGACCGATAATAAGAACCGTATGATCTGTGACCGGGTATTATCCAAAGGGACCGTAAATTGTTCTCTGGTCTCACCCCGGGAGGTTTTCCGGGTGGCGCTTGAGTACCATGCCGTACATATCCTGCTGATACACAATCATCCCAGCGGCGACGCATCGCCCAGCAGGCAGGATATTGAAATTACAAAACATCTGGCTGAGCTTTGCGGCATGATGCAGCTTCCGCTGATTGATCATATCATCGTGGGAGATAACTGCTATGTAAGCTTCAGGGAATCCGGCCTGTTGAAATAAGGAAGGAGAAAATCATTTTGTCTACGAATGCTTTTGGAATCGATTTAGGTACGAGCAATATCAAGATTTACAGTGCGGCGGATGATAAGATCATGATTGAAAAAAACATGATAGCCGTACAGAACAAGAAGAACGTTTTCGCTTATGGGGATTCCGCTTATGAGATGTATGAAAAAGCCCCCGGAAACATTCATATTTCTTATCCGCTGTGCAACGGAGTCATTGCGGATATCAAGAATATGGAAACATTGATCCGTTTCTTTGTAACGGATATGTCCGGCGGAAATATTAAGCCGGCAGATTTTTATATTGCGGTACCCACGGATATCACGGAGGTGGAGAAGCGTGCATTTTATGATTTGATACGCGACGCCAACGTGAAGGCCCGCAAGATCATGGTGGTGGAAAAAGCCGTGGCAGACGGTCTGGGGCTGGATATCGACGTAAAGAATTCCCAGGGTGTTCTTGTAGTGAATGTTGGTTATGATACCACAGAAGTGTCTATTCTGTCTCTGGGAGGCATTGTGCTCAGCCGTCTGATCAAGACCGGCGGCCTTAAATTTGATGAGGCTATCCGCAGCACGGTCCGTAAGGAATTCGGCCTGCTCATCGGCGGCAAAACAGCGGAGGGGATCAAGAAGTCCCTTTCCGAGCTGGAGGAAGCCGGAGTCGGTGCGGAAGTGTTCGGAAGGGATATTGTTACCGGCCTTCCTGTTGAGCGTACTATCCCTACGGAACTTGTAGTATCCTGTCTGGAAGAGCATTTTGATACGATCATTGACAGTGTTAAAGTCATTCTGGAACGTACGCCTCCGGAATTGGGAGCGGATATTTACCGTCATGGAATTTATCTTACAGGCGGCGCATCCCAAATCAGCCATCTTGCGGAGAAGCTGGGTAAAAATACGGGCCTTCGTGTAAATGTGGCGGAGAAGCCGGTAGAAAGCGTTGTTATTGGCCTTTCCAAAGTTCTCAACGATGAAAACTATAAATCAGTTGCCTATGCGATTGAAGGGATGGGTAAATGAGTCCTGTAATAAAGAAAAAAAGAAATAAATTCACCCTGCCAAGTAAATACCTGCTGCTGATTTTGTCAGGTGTCTGTGTCGCCCTGATGCTTGTGACCTTTAAAACAGATTTGTTTGAAGGTCCGCTGCGGGCTGCTGCAGGGTATGTTGTAGTTCCCTTTCAGAAGGGAATCGCTTCCGTAGGCGGTTATCTTTATGACCGTGCGGAGGAAATGGGACAGCTGAAAGAGGTTCTTGCAGAGAACCAGGCGCTGAAGGATCAGGTGGACGCCCTTACCATGGAAAATGCACAGCTCCAGCAGGATAAATATGAGCTTACCAGTCTCAGGGAGCTCTACGAGATCGATAAGGCAACTTCGGAATATGAAAAGACAGGGGCGAGGGTGATCGCAAGTGATTCCAGCAACTGGTTTTATTCCTTTGTCATAGACAAAGGATCCGACGACGGCATACAGGTAGATATGAATGTTCTTGCCGGCAGCGGGCTGGCAGGAAGGGTGGTCAGTGTAGGCCCCAATTATGCCAGAGTGGTTTCCATTATTGCAGATAATGCCAATGTGTACGGCACGATCCTTTCCACCTCAGAAAATCTGATGGTTTCCGGAGATTTGCAGTCTGTTATGTCGGACGGCGTTATCCGTTTTGAACAGCTTTATGATAAGGAAAATAAAGTATCCGAAGGGGATAAGGTGGTCACTTCAAATATAAGCAATAAATATCTTCCCGGTATCCCTATCGGTTTTATCAGTTCTATCAGTACATCCTATAACAATATGACAAAATACGGCTATATCACACCGGCAGTGGATTTCCAGCATATCCAGGAGGTCCTGGTTATAATGGAATTAAAACAGCAGGTTACACAAGAGAAGCATTCCATGGATAAGGAATAGGAAGGAGAAGGCCTTATGAAAAGGAATATAATCTCGGTCCTTCTGGTATTATTCTGCTTTATCCTGCAGACCAGTGTATTGCCGGCGGCTGCCTTCAGCAGCATTATGCCGAACCTGCTTATCATATTAATAGCATCCTGCGGTTTTATGAACGGTGAAAAAAACGGCCTTCTTATCGGATTTTTCTGCGGTCTGCTGGCTGATATTTTCGGCGGTGATGTGATTGGATTTTATGCGCTGCTTTATATGGTGGTAGGTTATGTCAACGGCACATTCCAGAGGATGTTTTATCCGGAGGATATTAAACTGCCGTTGATTCTGATTTTAGTAAGTGATATCGGTTACAATTTCGTATGCTATGTGCTTTTGTTCCTGCTGAGGAGCCGGCTGGATATCGGGTATTATTTTATCCATGTTATTCTTCCGGAAGCCGTATATACGATTGTGATTGCTTTTGCGGTATATCCGCTGCTTCTGTTATTACATAAAAAGCTGGAAGCTGCGGAAAGAAGGAGTAATGAATAATTGTTTGAGAGATTCAGAGATAATTTTTTAAACTTAATAAATTCCAGGCTGATAGTGCTCACTCTCGTTGTGATTCTTATGGGCGGCGTCCTGATACACCGGGTTTTCGTCCTGCAGATCGTGGAGGGAGAAAATTATCTGAATGAATTTTCCCTGAAGATCAAAAAGGAACGTTCTATCTCCAGTTCCAGGGGAAAGATTTTTGACAGAAACGGGAAGCTTCTCGCTTATAACGATCTGGCTTATTCCGTTACCATAGAAGATGTATACGAGTCAGATAAGAATAAAAACAAAAATCTGAACGCCACGCTTCTTGAGACCATTCATATCATTGAAAAGAATGGCGACAGTGTTATCAGTGATTTTAATATCTACCTGGATAAAAACGGAGAATACGCATTTAACGTAACAGACACCAAGCTGCTGCGTTTTCTTGCTGATATTTATGGACATGCTTCCATTGACAACCTGAAAGAGAAGGAAAAAAACGCAACACCTCAGGATGTGATCAATTATATGGCAGAAACCTATGGTATCGGAGAAAGGACGGATCCGGATGACAAGAGCACCTTTGTACCCGGACAGGGCTATACAAAAGCCGAAGTCCTTAAGCTGATTACTATCCGCTATGCCATGAAGGCAAACAGCTACCAGAAATACATACCCACGACGATTGCCACGGATGTAAGTGAAAAAACGGTAGCTGCCGTAAAGGAAAACAATGATGCTCTTCTGGGAATTGATATTGCAGAGGATACTATCAGACGTTATATCAACGGCACTTATTTTTCTCATATAATCGGCTATACCGGTAAAATCTCCTCGGATGAGCTCAAGAGCCTGAATGAAGAAACCAGCAGGGGAGAGGATGAACCGGATCGTTATGAAATGAATGATACCGTGGGTAAATCCGGGATAGAGAAGGTTATGGAAACATACCTTCAGGGTGAAAAAGGCAGCGAAACCATATATGTGGACAACCTGGGGAAGGAAATTGATTCGGAGGGCCGGGTGGATCCGGTCGCCGGAAATGATGTTTACCTCACTTTGGATGCGGATCTGCAGGAAGCTGTGTATAATATCCTGGAACAGAGCATCGCAGGCCTGCTCCTTGATAAGATTGAAAATATCAAGGAATTCAAGCTGGGGGCAAACCAAAAGGCCTCCACAATTAAAATTCCCATAGATGATGTTTATTTTGCCTTGTTTAATAATAATGTGATAAGCCTGGAGCATATGGCTTCTGCCGGTGCGGGAGACAATGAACAGGCGGTACGGACGGCTTTCCTCCAAAAGAAGGAACAGGTCTGGAGCTGGCTCACAGAGGAGCTTTATAACAGAAGGACCCCATATAATCAGCTGGCGGAAGAGTATCAGAGCTATGAAAGCTATATAGTTACTAATCTGTTGATTAATGATACCAAGGTGCTTTCTGTTGACAGCAAGGATGAAACCTATAAAGCCTGGTCTGAGGAAGAAACGATATCCTTAAGTGATTTTCTGGAATATGCCATTTCCCGGAACTGGGTCGATGTAAGCAGGCTGGATATGGATACCCAGTATGCAGATTCCTCGGAGGTTTTTGACAGACTGGTGGATTACATCCGTCTGGAACTGGATAAAACAGCGTTTCATAAAAAGCTGTATAAATATATGATCCGCGATAATTCCATCAATGGAAAACAGATATGTATGGTATTGCTGGAACAGGAGCTTGTTTCCGTATCCGAAGAGGAAAAGGCGGCTCTGGAGAATGGAAGTATCTCTTCTTATACATTTATGAGGAATCTGATTAAGAATCTTCAGATTACTCCGGCCCAGCTGGCTTTGGATCCCTTTTCCGCATCCTGTGTAATTGTGGATCCCAATACCGGAGAGGTACTGGCCCTGGTCAGCTATCCCAGTTATGACAACAATAAGCTGGCAAACGGTATTGATGCCGATTATTATGCCAGCCTGCAGAATGATTTATCACTGCCTTTATGGGATTATGCCACACAGATGAGAAGCGCTCCCGGTTCCACCTATAAAATGGTAGTCGCTTCAGCGGCCCTGATGGATGGAATCATTGATACCAGAAGCACTGTGGATTGTGTGGGGAGCTTTACCCGATACTCAGATATCGTCATGCGCTGCTGGAATACCTATGGTCATGGCAATCTGAATGTTTCCCAGGCGATAACCCATTCCTGCAACTATTTCTTCTATGAAATGGGATACCGTTTCGGCCTGTCCGGCGATCCTGAAAGCGGAACTAATTTTGAACTCGCCAATACCCGTATGCGGGAATATGCGGATGCTTACGGGCTTACGGATAAGTCCGGAGTTGAAATAGAAGAATCCATGCCTCAGTTTTCCATGGCAAACCCTTCTGCGTCTGCAATCGGACAGGGTGAGCATAACTATACCACAGTAGGACTTGCCCGATATGTGGCCACGGTGGCGAACAGCGGGACATGCTATAACTTAAGCCTTTTGGATAAAGTAACCGATCGAAGCGGAAACCTTCTGGAGGATTTCACTCCCGAGGTCCGCAATACCATAGAAATGCCTACCGCATACTGGGATGCTATCCACACCGGAATGAAGGGTGTGGTGGAAGGAAAAAAATACTTTGTGGATGCAGGCATATCCGCGGCCGGTAAAACCGGTACGGCTGATGAAAACAAGCTGCGGCCGGCACATGCACTTTTCCTGGGATATGCACCATATGAAAACCCGGAAATTGCCATTGCAACCAGGATCGGCAACGGATATGCTTCCGACTATGCTGCGCAGATATCCTGTAAAGTGCTGCAGTATTATTTTAATCCTGATAAAGAGGAAGATATATTAAATGGTACGGCCAGCCAGCTGGAAGCCGTTGTCAATACCGAAGATTAATGTTTTTCTGAAATTGCCAAAAACTATCGGGACAGGAGCGGATATGAAAAATGCAGTAATAGTTAAAAGCTTCCGGAATGGGCTTACCCTGTATCTGGACAGCGATTTGGATTTTGGACAGCTGCTTGAAGAGGTGGCCGGCAAATTTAATGAATCAAAAGAATTTTTCTCTGATGCCTCTGTGGCGGTTTCTTTTGAGGGCAGGGAGCTGTCCTTTGAGGAAGAGGACAGCCTGATAGAGACCATAAGGATAAATTCCCATTTGAATATAACCTGCATCGTCGGAAAGGATGAAGAGAAAAACCGTATTTACGGCAAGGCTCTGGAAGAATTCCGGCGAAAAAGGTACGAGGAAGAGTCTGCGGGACAATTCTACCGGGGTACCCTGCGCAGGGGACAGATCCTGGAGACAGAATCCAGCATCATTGTGCTGGGGGATGTAAATCCCGGTTCCAGTGTTATTGCCGCCGGAGATATCGTTGTGCTGGGAAGCCTGCGCGGGAATGCCTACGCGGGCGGAAACGGACGGCCCGGACATTATATTGCAGCGCTTGAAATGGCCCCGCAAAAAATTAAAATCGGGGATTTCAAATATATTGCCAATGAAAAAAGCAAATGGACCTTCGGAACCCATGGACTTTATGGTCTTCATGGAAGTGACCGAAATGCAGGCCATGCACCCAAAATACAGCCGCAGACGGCTTATGTGGAAAAAGAACGCATAATCCTGAAACCAATTACGAATGAATTACTGAACGTTCAGTAAGCTCCAGGAACGCTCAGGGGACAAATATTTCTAACCGGAGGTATTTGCATGAGTGAAGTAATTGTTGTTACATCAGGGAAAGGCGGTGTGGGAAAAACCACCACATCTGCTAACGTGGGCACAGGCCTCGCCGCCATGGGAAAGAAGGTGGTATTGATAGATACTGATATAGGCCTTCGGAACCTGGATGTGGTTATGGGACTTGAAAACCGGATTGTATATAATCTGGTAGACGTGGTGGAAGGGAACTGCAGGGTCAAACAGGCCCTGATAAAGGATAAGCGTTACAGCAGCCTTTATCTGCTCCCTTCCGCACAAACAAGAGACAAAACAGCCGTAAATGAAAGCCAGATGATAAAATTAGTGGAGCATCTTAAGGATCAGTTTGATTATATCATACTGGACTGTCCTGCGGGCATCGAGCAAGGGTTTAAGAATGCCATAGCCGGTGCCGACCGCGCTCTGGTAGTCACGACTCCGGAGGTTTCCGCCATACGTGATGCGGATCGAATTGTGGGTCTGTTGGAAGCTCATGAATTCAGCCAGATAGACCTCGTTATCAACCGCATGCGTTTTGATATGGTAAAACGCGGAGATATGATGACGCCGGATGATGTGGTGGACATCCTGTCCATACCACTGATCGGTATAGTACCTGATGATGAGAATGTGGTCATTGCCACAAACCAGGGAGAGCCTCTTGTAGGGAACAACACGCTGGCGGGACAAGCTTATCAGAATATCTGCCTCAGAGTCCTGGGAAAGGAAGTGCCATTCCTGGATCTGGAACATCCGGTCTCCTTGTGGGCAAGGTTTACCGGAATCTTTCATAAGAGTCAGGAGGGGCGGATATCATGAGATTAAGAAATTTATTCAAAAAGAAAACTTCCAGAGAAATTGCAAAGGACAGGCTGAAAATACTGCTGATATCAGACAGGGCAGGCTGTTCTCCTGAGATGCTGGAGATGATCAAGCAGGATATTGCAAAAGTCATTTCCAAATACATGAAGATAGATACTAACAATATGGAGATACAGATCAGTAAATCCACGGCCAGGGGCAGGGGGAAAAATCCTACCCTCTATGCGGATATCCCTATACTGGACCTTCATAATTAGACTTTTACATACTGCAAACTGCTCTTCAGGCGCAAACTGCTCTTTAAAGCAGTTGGAGGAAAAAATGCTGAAAAGATACAAACTAAGGAATTACGACTTCAAGCTGGTTCTGCTGGTGCTTGCCATATCCATTATAGGTATCATGGCGGTGGGAAGCGCCAAGGAATCTCTGCAGGAAAGACAGATCGCCGGCGTGGCAATGGGAATGGTCATTATGATTATCATATCATTGATTGACTATTCCCAGCTGCTAAGGCTTTACTGGTTTTACTATATTTTTTCTATTGGTATGCTGATTGCTGTTTTAATCTGGGGTGAAAAGGTAAACGGTGCGACAAGATGGATCAATATTCCCCACCTGTTTCAGTTCCAACCGTCAGAAATTGCAAAAATATTATTGATTTTATTCTATGCACAGTTTATTATGAAATATAAGGAAAAGTTAAATACATTCAAAATACTTTTCCTTTGTGTGGGATTGATGCTGCCGGCTATCTTTCTTGTATACAAAGAGCCGAACCTGTCCACAACGATTCTGTACTGTATTTTATTCTGTGTACTGATATTCGTGGGCGGCTTGAATTACAAGATCATAGGAGGCGTTTTAGCTGTTATTGTTCCGTCTCTGGCGGTTGCTTTTTATTTGGTAATGCAGCCGGGACAGCAGCTGATTCAGAATTATCAGCTGACCCGTATTCTGGCATGGCTTAATCCGGAGAAATATGCGGATGCAGAGGCTTACCAGCAGCTCAATTCAGTGATGGCAATAGGTTCAGGCCAGTTATGGGGGAAAGGCCTGAATAATAATGTAATAGCGTCAGTAAAGAACGGCAATTTCATCTCGGAACCGGAAACGGATTTTATTTTTGCCGTAATCGGGGAAGAGATGGGTTTTGTGGGTTCCTGCGTGGTAATTGTATTGTTAATGCTCATTGCCCTTGAGTGTATTTCCATTGCCAGAACCGCCAAGGATACCTCCGGAATGATAATTGCTTCCGGAATGGCCGCAGTAATAGGCTTTCAGAGTTTTATGAACATTGCGGTAACCACAATGATTATGCCGAACACAGGAATCCCGCTGCCCTTTGTAAGCAATGGGCTGACATCTCTTGTCAGTTTGTTTATCGGTATGGGATTTGTACTGAATGTGCGATTGCAGAGAAAAAATTTATACTAGTATAGGAGAAGGTTGCTATGAATATTGCATTGATTGCGCATGACGCAAAAAAGAAGCTGATGCAGAATTTCTGTATCGCTTACAGAGGAATTTTAACCAAAAATGTACTTTTTGCCACGGGTACAACAGGAAGGCTGATTGAAGAGGTGACTAACCTGAATGTCCACAAATTCCTGGCCGGGCATCTGGGAGGTGAGCAGCAGATAGGCGCCCAGATTGAGCATAATCAGATCGATTTGGTTATTTTCCTCAGGGATCCGCTTACACCCAAGTCTCATGAACCGGATGTTAATAATGTGGTTCGTCTGTGCGATATCCATAATATTCCGTTGGCGACCAATCTTGCGACTGCAGAACTGTTAATCAAATCACTTGACAGAGGGGATTTGGAATGGCGTGAAATGTACAAATAAACGGAATCTGAAAGCCCAGGGAAGCCCGGTGTTTTCCCGGCTGAAAAAAATTCTTTCCAGGACTGCCGTCATCTGCCTGTTGGCTTCACTGCCGGCAGGAGCCCTTACCGGCTGCGGGAAAGAAGAACTGCCATTTGCCTACAATCCGGATTATGAGGTGTCCAGCTACCGGGTAGTCAATGAAGTATCCAGTGTTGTTGCAGACTCTTTTGCTGATGATCTCTGTGTGGTAATCGGAGATGTGGGTACGGAGAATGGGGCGGTGGACATGTCGGAGGCTACGGCAGCCGGGCTTTTTGATCTTAACAAGAATAATGTGATGTATGCCAAAAACGTCCATGAACGGCTTCAGCCGGCCAGCCTCACCAAGATTATGACGGCTCTGGTAGCGCTGAAATATGGAAATCCTGATGATATGATAACTGTTACCGACGAGGCCAGCATAACGGAATCAGGAGCTGTGCTGTGCGGCTTAAAGCCGGGGGATCAGCTGACGCTGAATCAGGCGCTGCACGCCCTTCTCATTCATTCAGCCAATGACGCTGCGGCAGCCATTGCTGTCCATATCGGCGGCAGTATTGAAGGTTTCGCAGAAATGATGAATAAGGAAGCGCTGGCAATAGGGGCCACCAACAGCCATTTTGTGAATCCGCACGGGCTGACTGCGGACAATCATTATGTGACGGCTTATGATCTTTATTTAATCTTTAATGAGGCTTTGAAGCAGGACCTTATTAATGAAATTATTCATATGACAAGCTATGAAACGGTATATATGGACAAAGACGGAAATTCCAAATCCATGTCCCTGAAAACAACGAACCAGTATTTGAACGGTAATTTCAAGGCTCCGGAGCAGGTTACTATTATCGGAGGAAAGACGGGAACCACCAATGCTGCCGGGAACTGCCTGATTTTACTTAGTAAAGACACCTCCGGCAACCCTTATATTTCCGTGATTCTCCGTTCCAAGGAGAAACAAATTCTCTATACGGAGATGACAGAGCTTTTGAATGTAATTAATTAAAAAGGTTGTTTTTTAAACAGATATCAACTATAATAATATCATATTTAAGAGGCGTTATAAGCGCCAATTTACTTTAGGAGGGATTACAATGGTTCAGTTAATCGTAGGCAAAAAGGGGAAAGGCAAGACAAAACAATTATTGGATAAAGTAAACACCGAAGTAAAAGAGGTCTCCGGAAACATTGTTTATTTAGACAAAAGTGCGAAGCACATGTATGAATTGAATAACAAGGTCAGACTGATTGATGTAAGTGAATTCATGGTGGAAAACAGTTCTGAATTTTTGGGATTCATCTGCGGTATTATATCTCAGGATCGGGATCTTGAGAAAATGTTTCTTGACAGTTTCCTGAAGGTTGCCCATTTGGAAGATTGTGATATCCTTCCTGTTATCACGAAATTGGAAAAAATCAGTGAAATGTTCCGGATAGATTTCATCCTCAGCATTTCCCTTGATGAGCAAGAGTTGCCGGAAAGCTTGAAATCGAAGATTATTGTATCTCTTTAAATAAAGGAAAAAGGCCCCGGATGTTTTCCGGGGCTTTTTAATGCGGCAGACAGAAAATATTGATATTGTTTTACCCGGAGGTATGTGGATTGGCTGGCAGAGAAAGCGGATCTTCCAATAGAAAAATCAGACAATACAGAAAACCGCTGAATATTAATCTGGGGATTATTATTTTTAGTGTTATTTTCGTATATGTAGTCATCTGTGTTTTTCTTTATTTTACACAAAAGCATATTATGGGTTACGAAGTGAAGAATGGTTCCCTTTCTATCGGGAACGTATACCAGGGAATTGCGCTGAGAGAGGAAACGATTGTCACCAGCAATGATTCCGGATACATTAATTATTATGCACGAGAAGGAGAACGGGTTGGCTTTGGAAAGCTGGTATGCAGCATTGATGAAAGCGGCCAGCTGAAAGAGATGTTTGACGCCGGTAAGGCGGATGATACGCAATTGTCGGATAATAATCTGGCGGATATTAAAAGTGAAATTACAGGCTATATGAGCGGATTTGAGAAAAAGCAGTTCTCCGGAGTCTATGATTTTAAATATTCTCTGGAAGGAACTGCACTGAAGCTTGCCAATATTAATGTGCTTCAGGATTTGCAGTCGCTGAATGGTTCAGGGTCATCTCTGATATCATTGTGCAGCGCTCCGGTTTCCGGTATCGTGGTTTATTCTACGGACGGCTATGAAACCCTTACTGCGGATCAAATTACCCAGGATATGTTCGATAAGGAGGATTACTCTAAAAGACAGTTGATCAACAATGAACTGGTAGCCTCCGGCGATACCTTATATAAGCTCGCGACCGATGAAAACTGGTCCATTGTCATCCAGTCCGATCCGGAAAGGGCACAGGAGCTGCTGGAAGAAGAATATGTCCAGGTGCGGTTCCTTAAAAACCAGTGTACCTCCTGGGCAAAGGTGAATGTACTCAATAATGAGGACGGGAATACATATGTAAAGCTGGACTTCAATAATTCCATGATATCCTTCTGTACGGACCGATACATCGATATTGAGCTTGTTACAAAGGACGAGCAGGGCCTTAAGGTTCCGAATTCCGCCATTGCGGAAAAAGAATTTTTCCTGGTTCCCAAGGGATATGTGACAAAGGGCAACAGCAGCGAGAACGGTGTTCTTAAAGAAACCTATACGGAAAACGGAGAGGCTTCTACGGAGTTTATTGCAACCTCCATATATTTTGAAACGGAAGATGATTATTATATTGATAATTCCGTGCTGGAGCTGGGGAACAATCTGGTCAGGCCGGATTCCACAGATAAATATACCATATCCCGAAGCGCAACCCTCATAGGCGTTTATAATATTAATAAGGGGTATGCAGATTTTAAGGAAATACAAATTCTTTCCCAGAATGATGAGTACGCGATTATCAAGTCCAATACCGCTTATGGATTAAGTGCCTTTGATCGTATTGTACTGGATGCGGAAACCGTAACAGGAAATGAATTTCTTGAATAGAGCGTCCGAAAGGAGTCAGAAATGCTGAAAGAAAATCTTTATCAGGTACAGGAAAATATGAAGGAAGCCTGCCGCAGGTCAGGGAGAGCGGAAAGTGACGTGACACTTATCGCAGTGAGCAAAACAAAGCCCCTGCCTATGCTTGAAGAAGTATATTCACTGGGCATACGGGATTTCGGAGAGAATAAGGTACAGGAGCTGGTTGACAAGGCGGAACAGCTGCCTGACGATATCAGGTGGCATATGATTGGCCATCTCCAGCGGAACAAGGTCAAATATATTGTTGACAAGGTTTATATGATACACAGTGTTGATTCCCTGCGTCTGGCGGAAGAAATCAGCAAGGAAGCGGTAAAGCGGGGTATCATTGTTAACATTTTAATAGAAGTGAATGTGGCTGGCGAAGAAAGCAAGTTCGGCGTCACCCCTGAGGATACTCCCGGACTGGTGCAGGAGATATCCCATCTGCCCGGTATTCTGGTCAGGGGGCTGATGACGATAGCGCCTTTTGTCGAAAATGCAGAGGATAACAGAATATTTTTTAGTGCATTGAAAAAGTTATATGTTGACATAACTAACAAAAACATTGATAATGTACGTATGGATTATCTTTCGATGGGAATGACGGGAGATTATGAGGTGGCAATTGAAGAGGGAGCTTCCTTTGTACGCGTGGGAACAGGAATATTTGGTGAAAGATCCTATCAGGTGGAATAAGATACCTGACAGGTAATCATAAAGGAGATTGGCACGATGGGTGTAATGGACAAGTTTTTGAGTTATATGAAACTGAATGGCGATGAAGAGTATGATGATTACGACGACGATGATTATTATGACGATGATGAACCGGTAGAGAAAATCTCAAAAATAACACCTAAGGCGAAAGCGGAACCATTTATGGAGGAAGACAAGCCCAAGAAATCTTCCCCCAAGGTAACTCCTATGAGACAGCCCCGCCGGACTGCCGGCAACGGGATGGAGGTATGTGTGATTAAACCTACAAGCATTGAGGATGCGAGAGAAATAACGGAAACGCTGCTTGCCAACAGAACGGTCGTGCTGAACCTGGAAGGCCTGGATGTGGATATAGCTCAGAGAATTATCGATTTTACTTCAGGATCCTGCTTCGCAATCAGCGGCAATCTGCAGAAGATTTCCCAGTACATATTTATTATTACACCTGCCAGTGTGGATATTTCCGGAGATTTCCAGGAAATTTTCAGCGGTTCGGTAGATGTTCCCGGATTCACCAGCTGACAAAGAAGGATGTTTTTCAGAAGCGTCGTCGTGAGGCGGCGCTTTTTGAGCGGGATACAGGATAAAAATATCAATAGAACGAGGTGGCATTATGTCGGAAAGAATGACGGTTTCCTACCAGAAGAAGCCCTGCTACGATATTATATTTGAAAGGGATTTTCAGGCGCTGTCTGAAGAACTGAAGGCGTTGGATTTTGCACAGAAGAAGCTGTGTATCGTTACAGATTCCAATGTGGGTGCGCTTTATGCAAGTGAGGTTGAAAAAGCAGTTTCTTCTGTGTGTGCGGATACGGACATCTTTACTTTTTCAGCAGGAGAAGAGAATAAGAACCTGGATACGGTAAAGGCTTTGTATTCTTTTTTAATTGAAAAACACTATACAAGGAAGGACTGCCTTGCAGCGCTGGGAGGAGGAGTGACCGGTGATCTGACCGGTTTTGCCGCCGCCACCTATCTGCGGGGGATTGATTTTATACAGATTCCCACGACATTGCTGTCCCAGGTGGACAGCAGCATCGGAGGGAAAACAGGCGTTGATTTCGATCAATACAAGAATATGGTGGGAGCATTCCATATGCCCAGGCTTGTTTATATGAATCTTTCCACTCTTTCCACTCTGGAGCCCCGTCAGTATTACAGCGGGTTCGCGGAAGCCATGAAATCTGCCCTTATCAGTGATGCCAGGTATTATGAATGGCTGGTTGCCAATTTATATGAAATCTGTGACAGGGAACCGGATGCCATGGAGGAGATGGTACGCCGTAGCTGTGACATCAAACGTAAAATTGTGGAAAATGATCCGACGGAAAAAGGAGAGCGCGCCCTGCTGAATTTAGGACATACCATTGGCCATGCAGTGGAAAAGGCCAAGGATTTTTCCCTTACCCATGGGGAGTGTGTTGCGCTTGGATGTGTGGCCGCGGCTTTTATCTCCTGGAAGAAAGAGCTTCTTTCTATGGAAGAGTATTACGAAATCAGGGATATGTTTGTTCCCTTCAATCTTCCTATTTCCGTAGATGATTTGGATCGGGAACAGATCCTTGCGCTGACTAAATCTGATAAAAAAATGGAAGAAGGACATATAAAGTTCGTACTTCTTCAGAAGATCGGCAGAGCTGTTCTGGATACTACGGTAACAGAGGAAGAAATTCTTGCGGCGATCGACGAAATTAATTTTACGGAAGAGGATGAACATGAATAACCGGAAACAAAATATTCCAAAGAGAATCATATGGCTGCCGGATATCCTGCTGATTCTGGCGGGCATACTGCTTGATCAGTTCACCAAACATCTGGCGGTGGTTTGTCTGAAGGGAAGCCAGCCTGTATCGCTGATACCAGGAGTCCTGGAACTGCGGTACCTGGAAAACCGCGGCGCTGCTTTCGGGATGATGCAGGGAGCCAAAGTCTTTTTTCTCATAATCACGCCTGTTATACTGGCGGCAGTTATCTATGCGCTGATTAAGATGCCTTCTGACGGCAAATTCCGTGTCCTGCATATCTTGCTGGACTGTGTGGCTGTGGGGGCAGTTGGAAATATGATAGACCGTATCAGACTGGATTATGTGGTGGATTTCATTTATATCAGTCTGATTGATTTTCCCATCTTTAATGTGGCGGATATGTTTGTCTCCATTGCCTGTGTGGTAGGAGCCATATTGATTTTATTCAGCAATAAATATAAGGATGAAGATTTCCGTTTCCTGTCATTTAAGCAGAAGCAAAGTATTCCAAAGGAAGAAGACAGTCCAGAAAATGAAAAAGAGTAGGGGATAGCATATGCCGGATTTATTTCGGTTTCAGGTGACAGAAGAATATGAAGATGAAAGAATCGATAAGTATATGGCGTCACTTATCGATTCTTTGTCGCGTTCCTTTATTCAGAAAATGATGAAGGAGCAGAAGGTATTGGTAAATAATATCCCGGTTAAGGCCAATTACAGGCTGCGTACAGAGGATGAAATCTGTTTTACCCTTCCTGAAGCGGCAGAACCGGATATTGAGGCGGAAAATATCCCTTTGGATATCCTGTATGAGGATGACGATGTCCTGGTGGTTAACAAGCCCAAGGGAATGGTAGTACATCCGGCGGCAGGCCATTACAGCGGGACGCTGGTAAATGCTGTCATGTATCATTGCCGTGGCAGCCTTTCCGGAATCAACGGAGTCATGCGGCCCGGCATCGTCCATCGTATTGACCGCGATACCACGGGCAGCCTGATTATCTGTAAAAATGATAATGCTCATCTGTCTATTGCCGCCCAGCTGAAGGATCATACCATTGTCCGGCGTTACCGTGCCATAGTTCATGGCGTTATCAGGGAAGAGGAGCTGTGTATCAACAGCCCTGTGGGAAGGCATCCGACAGACAGGAAAAAGATGGCGGCCGGGGTCAGGAATGGAAAGGAAGCAGTCACCCATATTAAGGTGCTGGAGCGTTTTCGGGCCTATACCTATATTGAATGCCGTCTGGAAACCGGCAGAACCCACCAGATCAGAGTACATATGGACTCCATCGGGCATCCGCTGCTTGGTGATACGGTTTACGGAAACAGGAAATATTCGCTGCCTTATGTTCTGCAGGGGCAGACACTCCATGCCATGACACTTGGCTTTATCCATCCGGTTTCCGGAGAATACGTGGAAACCACGGCTCCTTTGCCTGATTATTTCAGTCATTTGCTTGAGACACTTCCCAGATAAGTGTATTTCAGGACAGTATCCAATAAAAAAGAAGAGGGGCCGCTATGGAAACATCAGAATATCTTGAACAATTGCTGTTAAGATATGAAGAAACCTATGATATATATAAGCCTTACTACATCGATGGTAAGGAATATCCTGCATACGGGTATTTTACTTCCGATATCAGAGAGCAGAACCCTGAAAAAAACGGGAAATTATGGGCATCTGCCGGCTATGAGCATATTTTATTCCTCACAGCGGATAAAATAACGCAGGAGCATGTGAATGAGGCCCTGACTGTTATTTCTGATTATATGGAACCCAGGCTTGTACGAAAGGATGGAAGAATTCCTGACAGGAAACATTTATATAGTTTTCTCACCGTTATTCTGCTTTCCCAGTATCCGCCGGATAAAAATGCCATAAAAGCCGTGAAACGGTATTCTTTTGAAAAAGATTATCATTTTAAGTTGAGAGGCTTCTGTACGGGACAGCTTGTTCTTGCCAGCATGGAGGATCAAAAGATCGTCTGCAGCCATTCTGCGGAAAAAAAGCGGTCTTTTCTGCAGAAGATTTTCGAGGGAAAGAATGCCGTGCAAAGCTGAAAAAAAAGCACAATTTGGCTCCTCTGTTAATCCGGCAGAGGAGATTTTTTCTTTTGTCGTTGAAGTTTTGTCAGTTTTTCTATATAATAAGTTTATAAAAGGTAGTTTACTTACCTTTAAAAAGGAGGTAGTTGTATGAATACAATCATTACAATAGGCCGTCAGTTTGGTTCCGGCGGACGGGAAATCGGCGAGAAGGTAGCAGAATATTTTGGCATTAAATGTTTAGACAAGGAGCTTCTGACTAGGGCGGCAAAGGAAAGCGGCTTTTGTGAGGAGATGATTAAAAACCACGATGAGAGGCCTACTAACTCCTTCCTCTATAATCTGGTCATGGACACCTATTCCTTCGGCTATAATGCATCTTCCTTTATGGATATGCCCATCAGCCATAAAGTATTTCTTGCGCAGTTTGATACAATCAAGAAGGTTGCGGAAGAAGGCCCCTGCATCATTGTAGGCCGCTGTGCAGATTATGCGCTTCATGATTTTAAGAACTGCATCAATCTTTTCATCTATGGTGACGAAGAGGTAAAGATCAAGCGTATCATGCGTAAATACAATTTAACTGAGGATAAAGCCCGTGAAATGATAACCAAGAAGGATAAGCAGCGTCAGAGCTACTATAATTATTATTCTTCCAAGAAGTGGGGCCGTGCAGACAGCTATGACTTCTGTCTGAACAGTTCAGTCCTGGGTGTTGACGGCACTGTGAAACTGATAGTCCAGATGGTCGAAGATTTTGAGGCTTTAAACGGCGTAACCCCTGAGCCGTAATTTTGCTGTGTTGTAATTGGAACTTAAGAAAGAGAAGCGGATCACTTAGAGAAGCTTCTCTTTCTTATTATTAACGGGTAGGTTTACATAAAAATATTATGTAAACTATACTGGTAAAAACAGGCTGTTAAAAGAAAACATGAATATTATTGTCCGGGGAACAATAACTGCAGATGACAATTAACCATAAATTTCAATCAGGAGTAATTCATGGCAAGGAAACAAAAGTCTCTGCTTTATACCTTTTTCTCCCTCGGTACGGCATGTACGATGATATATTTACTGGGGATTCATGCATTCCGAAAAAGCCTGCTGTATTTTCGCACTATTTACTGACAGAGAAGGATAACAAAATATGGATTTTTACAGAAGATTAGCCCTTGCAGGAGAAGCGATTCCTTTTGGAAAGGTGGCAACCTATGGACAGCTGGCGCTTCTATGTGGCAGGCCCAGGAACTCCAGGCAGGTAGGATATGCATTGAACAGAGGAATGGCAGGAGAGAAGCTGCCCGCCCATCGTGTGGTAAATTCACAGGGACTCCTTACCGGAGCCCCTGCTTTTGATACCCCTGACATGCAGAAATGGCTGTTGGAAGGGGAAGGGGTAGAAGTGAAGGACGGAAAAGTGGATTTAAAAAAATATGGCTGGCACAACACGATGGAAGAGGCGATGGCTTTGAAGGAATGCTTTGACAGGCTGGGGATATAAACAGATATCAGGCTCCGTGATAAATTGGAAATTTTTTCATAGGGCTGATAGGCTATTACTGTTTCAAATGTATGGCTCCTGTATCTCTTAGAGACATCCGGAAGATATTTTTTCCGCCTATATACTCGGACATAAAGCGGATATAGTCCTGTGAGGCCCCTGACGGAATGATACTGAGGATCACTCCTGCAAAGCCGCCTCCATGTACACGGCAGGCACCCCGTCCGGCATTTTGGATGAACAGCTCCGACAGAGCCAGGGCAACGCAAACGCTTTCTTCTGTGGTATCAGACGGGATATGACAGTTCTGCAGGTATTTCCAGGAGGAATTGCCGGATTCATTTATAAGCTCCAGCAGTTCTTCCGTATTTCTGTTAATTAAGGCGGATTTGGCCTTATCCACCCTATCATTTTCTTCATAAAAATGGAGAGAACGAAGGAAGGAGCGATCACCGCAGTTTTCCCTGATCATGGGAAGCTTTTTCAGAAGAAGCGGGAGAGACGCCTCCGACAGCACTGTTTTTCCCATCTGTGCAGCCGCCTTTTTCATTTCTGACGGGATTTCAGAATAGTCTCTGCTTAAATCTCCGTGTCCTTTCCCTGTGTTTACCAAAATGATATCATAGCCTTCCAATATGGATTCCGGATCCATTCTTTCCACACTCGGGATTTCAGAGTCGGAAAAATCCAGAAAAATCATGCCGCCGGCTGCACAGGCAAGCTGATCCATCAATCCGGATTGTTTATTCCAGTAATGATTTTCCGCGTAACGTCCTATGCGCGCATAATCAATGCAGGACATTTTATTTTCATTGAAGTAATAATTAATAATGGCACATATCAGCATTTCAAATGAAGCGGAGGAACTGACGCCGGCTGCGCTGAGTACATTCGTTGAAATGCAGGCCTGAAACCCATGTACATGAAAGCCGCAGGCCCGGCATCCCTGAAAGATTCCGGCAAGCAGTGAAAGAGTCCCTGAATCGCCGGGAATGGTCTCCAGATCCTCCAGATTGAGCATAAAAGGCTGTTCATAGCCTTCACTAAATATAGTTACCGTTTCTGTCCGGCTCGGCCCTGCAGCCGCTATAGTATCCATCTGTATACTTGCCGCCAAAACCTTGCCTCCATTATGATCCGTATGGTTGCCGATGAGTTCCATACGGCCGGGAGAAGTAAAATATTCTGGTTCCTCCATATGAAAATATTCTTTGTATTTCTTAGTCAGCGCCATGAAACGTTCACAGCTGTTTTCCTTTTCTCCATAGACTTCCAAGAGACTTTGTTTGAATATGTCAGTAATCTTAAGCATTATTTACCCCTTTCACTTGTTCAGGTTCAATTTATATCATTGTTTACCAAGACGTCTCTGATAAATTCATTATATCTGATTTATGGGGGAAGACCTTAATAATCATGCGCAGTATAGGGAATATATTGCGTTTCTCATATAAAAAGAATTGCATTTATAATTAAGAAATGATACCCTTTACTTAGAAAGAGGAGGGGAGATTTTATGAAAACATCGAAAACAGGAAAGACGCAGATTATAACGAATCCCTCTCAAAAAGAACTTAAAGAACACGGCAGTTATCCCTTTCCCTTTCTGGTGAGCTATGAAAGTCTGTCCGGTTATGATACAGGTTCTTTTCTGTGGCATTGGCACAGCGAAATAGAGTTTACGCTTATCACAAAAGGCCGTATGATCTATCAGGTTAATGACCAGTGTTTTCTTATGAAAGAGGGAGAAGCCTTGTTTGGCAACTCCTCAACGCTGCATTCCGGCCATATGGCGGATGAAACGGACTGTGAATACATTTCCATTACCTTTGCGCCAAGGCTGCTGTATGGGTACGAGGGAAGCCTTATCCAGGAAAAATATGTGGCTCCGGTTCTTCATCACAGAGGATTGGCAGCCATTCATTTTGACTCTTCTGAAAGCTGGCAGGAGGGAATTGTGGAAGGCCTCCGTAATATTATTGAAGAAAGTGAGAACCGCCGTCCGTTTTATGAACTGCGGATTCAGGAACAGCTTCTTCACATATGGCTTCTTATACTGGAGAACTGCAGTGTCGAAGGAACAGAAGGCAGGAGTATAGATGAAAAAAATTACGAGCGGATCCGCTGTATGCTTTCTTTTATACAGGAGAACTATGCCAGAAAGCTGGAGCTGGAAGATATTGCACAGCATGTGCATATATGTAAAAGTGAATGCTGCAGAATTTTTAAGAATTATATGAAGGAATCTTTATTTGATTATATACTGAAGTACCGGATCGATCAGAGTCTTCCTGATGTATTGGACGGCAAAGACAGTCTCACAGAGATTGCATTGAGAGTTGGATTTGCCGACTCCAATTATTTTTCCAAGGTGTTTCACCGGATAAAAGGTTGTTCTCCGAGGGAATACAGGAAGCGAAAGTCAATGATAATGTAGCGTTTTGACCTTAATTCTATTGACGTATGACGGGATGATTTGTAAGGGGGCTGGTTTGCGCTGTATGAGGAACTGGGTAGAATGGCATCAAAGCATGAACTAATGACTATTCGCAAAACACAAGTTTAACGAATAGATGGACTGAAAATGACCCCTGGAGGTGGATGTTTCCCGCGGCTCCCATTTTGGCACGCCTGGGAAAACAGGAGCCGCGGGAAACAGGGTTAAAAACCACGTTCTCTTAAATAATCTATTCCCTCAGTCTTGTCAGACAATTTAGTATAGCTCTCTTAATTAATAGATTTACATTCTTCAATATTATATCAGGATAACAGCCCTGATCGATTTGTGTTGGGGATAAAGCTCTCTCAATGCCTGAGATAATATTGTAGGCTGCACTACATTTATACTTTAAAAGTCATAGCTATTACACATATAGAATTACAACAGCATATTTTAAGTTCTATCCCAATAATCATTGATAAGCCTATACCTGGATTATACCTAATAACAATAAAACTGAGAATCTAAATCATAATTTTACCACCTTCTAATTTTACGATACAAATAAAAGAAATAGTTATCACATTTACTTAATTAATAACCCATAAATAGATTACATACATGAAAAATAAATACTTTACTCTTCCCTTTCGAATGTTAATAAATTAACAAATACCTTTTTCCTCATCATGAAAGACCAGGCAGTTCTCATTCTTCTTCCACCTCATAATATTGTGCCTGAGCATTCCACAGCTTGTAATACATTCCGGATTTATCGTTCACCAACACATTATGGCTACCGCGCTGAATCAGACTGCCCCTGCGGAATACAACGATATCATGGCAGAAACGGCAGGAAGACAATCTGTGCGAAATGAATACGGCTGACTTCTCTCCTATCATTTGATTCATCCTGCTGTATACTTCGAATTCCGCGATTGGATCAAGCGCTGCCGTAGGCTCATCAAGTATGATAAATGGCGCATCTTTATATAAAGCTCTGGCTAGCGCAATCTTTTGTGCTTCTCCCCCGGAAATAGCAACACCTTTCTCATCAAAATCCTTATATAATGCCGTCGCAAGCCCCTTCGGCAGCTTATCAAGGCGTATTCCGAAGCCTGCATCCCGAAGACACTGAGCCGCTTTGTCACAGTCATAGTTCATGCTGCCGGCAACATTTTGACCCAGTTCAAAAGAGAGCAGCCTGAAATCCTGAAACACAACAGAAAACAGCTGCATATATTCGTGATAATTGTAATTTCGTATATCAATTCCATTCAGCAGTATTTCACCTTCGGTCGGATCATATAGCCGGCACAGCAGCTTGATAAAAGTAGTTTTTCCGCTTCCGTTCATGCCTACTACAGCCAGCCTCTGTCCTGCATGAAATGTCATTGATACATTGCGCAGTGCATAATCTTCCTGATCGGGATACCTAAAAGAGACATTACGAAATTCAATTTCATATCCTGTGTCGCTGTTTTGGCTGACACGCGTACCCCCTTTCTCCATTTTGTTCGGCAGATCTAAAAATTCAAACACGGTACGCAAAAATGAGGTATTATTCCTTAAATCACCTAATGTCTCAATCAGCATCGACAAACCGCCGGATAATGCGATAATGGCACTCACGTACTGTACGATTGAACCTATGCCGAAAGCTCCTCCAAGCGCTTTCAGACATACAAAGATATATGCGACTCCTACAAATACCTGCGACACAGCTCCGGACAGGGCACGGTATCCTCCCATAGGTCCTTTTGATGCTTTAGCCAGTTTTGAGGTAGGAATAAACGGGTTATATTTTTTCAAATTGTTTCTACTCAGAATATCCTGACGATAGATGCGTACATCCAGCGCCTTCGAACGGTCATTCCCAAGATTGCCGAGCCAAAATCCGAAAAGCCGATTTCCCAATTGGTTTTCATCCGCATATTTTACCCAGTAGGAACCTGCCTTGACAGCTAACAATGGTGCTGCAAATGTGATGCCGAACATGACGGCAGCAATAAGAAAAATAAAAACAGGGTGATTGAGTATCTTTAATCCGTCGCTTGCTGTGACCGGCAGTATGAATAGCGATGCAGTCAGCAGGAGCGCACCGATAATAGACATAACAGATCTGATAATCGCATCAAAACTATATATGAGTTTATAAAGTCCCCAACCTCCTGAGTCTGTATTTTGCCATATCCGTGAACGAAGTTCCTGTACATGGCCGTCATCCATATCTGCAAAATCCATCGACAGAAGTTTTTCCATGAACACTTTATTCTGTGTATGCCAAAGACAGGCTAACTGAACATTCTTCCATCGGGTCAATCCTGCACAGAGCAGTGTAAGTATAGCAGTTGTACTCATCAATGCCAGCACATATACCTTAATCATCTGCGGATCACGCCCTCCGGCAATTTCATCGATCAATCGAGCCAACAGCCAAATATCTGCATAAGGCGTAAGTGCGTCAATAACCCCGCATATCAGTACGGACAGCAGTATTTGAGGATTTTCTCTCCACCAGACCTTAAATCCGCGAAGTGCGAAGCGAACCGTTTCCTTAAAAGAAACAGAAGATTTATTCTTTTTCATAGTCCGCTCATCCTTTTCTATAATATCTGCCTTGAATCTCAAAGAGATCCGCATAATGCCCCTTCCGGGCAATTAGTTCATCGTGTGTCCCTTCTTCGTCGATACTCCCTTCTGCGATCAAGATTATGCGGTCGCAAAATCTGGTGGAGGCAAGACGATGGGAAATATAAATAGCCATACGGCCATCCGTAAGTTCACTGTATTTGTTATATATTTCACTCTCAGCGATTGGATCAAGAGCGGAGGTCGGTTCATCCAGGACGATAATCGGAGCATTTTTATACAGAGCCCGAGCCAGCATCAGCCGCTGTAATTCGCCTCCCGACAGATTAATGCCATCTTCAAAAACCTTGCCCAGGTGTGTATTCACACCATCAGGCAGGCTGTCAATTTTCTCCATGAGCCCTGCCTGGCCGATACATCGCTTCATCATATCTGTATTTATATTTTCATCAGTTTGTGCGATGTTCTCGGCGATAGTCACATCAAGAACCGAGAAGTCCTGGAATACGGCGGAAAAAAGCCGATAATAATCCCGCCGATTGTATGTTCTGATATCTGTATTATTTAACAGCACTTTCCCATCCGTGGGATCCAGGAAACCGCATATGAGTTTGACGAGTGTTGTTTTCCCCGCGCCATTCAGACCAACAATTGCTAACTTCTCTCCCGGTCTGATCATCAGGTTGATATGAGTGAGTGTATCCTTCTCAGCCCCCGGATAACGGAAGGAAACATCACGCAGTTCAATTTGATAAGGAATATGCAGGTCCGGAGTGATTGGGATACCTTCCTCCATTTTAAATGTTTCGGGATAATCCAGGAATTCCCGAACTGCAGAGATATCGAGGCTTTGTTTCCGAAGAACTGAAAGGCCGGTCAGAATCTTGCCTATGCCGCTGGTAAAAACATTCACTGTATTAAAGTACAACACAAACTGCGCGGCGGACATCTCCCCCTTAATCACAGCTCCAATCAGGAAAAGATAGACAATACCATTTCTCATAAATGAAAGTAATACATCTATAATATTTCCCCAAATATAGATACGTTCTCCGCGGGCGATAAAGCTCCGATACAGACGCAGCATGCTGTTGTATACATCTTCTATCCAACTGCCCATTCCAAAAATACGGATATCTTTTGCAAGCGTGTAATCCCTGGAACTTTCGCTGAGATAATTCATATGCCGGGAGTATTCCGACTCTTCATCTCTATGCCTATATCCCCAGCCATTAAGATAATTGCTCACTAAAAAGCTGACAATGGCAGTGACCAAAACGGCAAGGAGCATGAACGGATTCAATGCAGCAAGCAAAGAAAGAAAAACAATAAACTCCACTGAATTTTTTAATAGATTCATCAATGTCGTCCAGATAGCTTCAGTGGCAGCCGAGTTGCTGGTAACAAGCATGGAAGCTTTATCCATTTTCTTTCTGACATTCGGATCCTCAATATCGGGATATGACATGGTCAGCACCTTATTTTGGATCATAGCTCCGATGGTAAGGCGGACTTCAATACGCCCAAACTGTGCACAGGATGCCAGGTATGCCTGAGCTGCGCTGAGGAATATCAATGCTCCCGTAAACAAGAGTATGATTACAGAAAGTTCTGCAACAGAAACTTTAGCTTCGACTGCTCCGAGTATAGACGGTACTATAAAAAGCTGTGTAAGACTGAGCAGGATCGCAGCCGCCGCCATTATAAGAGTAAGCCCAATTACGCTACGGCGCTGTCTCCACGCAAGTGATATCATATATGTGATGTTCTGCCCTAAACTGTGAGCAGGCGTTTGCTTCGTATTTTCAGCAGTACCTGCCTTTGATGTAATAGACATTGCAGTTATCCCCTTTTTCTCTTTGTATGAAATCCTTTTATTATTATACAGGACTTAAAAGCACATGACAAACTTCCTTTTCAACAAGAGGGGCAACAACGCGTTGCTTGTATTTCTTTTATACTCTATGCTAAGATTACAAAAAGGAGGAATGTATGAATGGAGACAATGGAAGCAATTTTAGAATTACGGAAAAAACTGAATATATCCCAGGATGAGTTTGCCAGGAGATTATCAGTAACCAGACAGGCTGTTTCCCGCTGGGAAAACGGTGACACAATTCCTAATATAGATACACTCAAATTAATAGCTGAAACCTTTGAGGTGTCGGTAGATTATTTGCTGGGACATACGGTAGGACAATGCCAGAGCTGCGGTCTGGTTCTGGAAAAGGACAGTGATAAAGGAACAGAATGCGATGGCAGCAAATCAGAGGAATACTGCTCTTTTTGTTATCAGCATGGAAAATTCGCTCAGGATATTACTATGGAGGAAATGATTGAACTGAATCTGCGGGATTTGGATGAATGGAATAAGTCTGTCGGGCTGCAGTTAACAGAACAGGAAGCAAGATCTGCGCTTATGGAATTTCTGCCAACGTTAAAGAGATGGAAGGATACTTCAGGCACTGCAATAGCTTCTGAATAGCATGCTGCCAAACAGAAAGGAGGCGAAACAACAGTATTTTAAAGCTGTCGTTTACGCCTCCTTTTTTTTATAAATCCTGCGTCCGTCCGGCTCATGCCGGGTGGCTTTCAGAATGCTGTTACATAAGCTCATCAGAATCCAGCACAATTGTAAATGGCCCGTCATTTTCAAGTTCTATTTTCATATGGGCTCCGAAGATACCGCATTCCACAGGATAACCTTCCTTTTTACAGGAATGCTTCATATATTCATACAGCTGTTCGGCATGTTCGGGAGAGCCTGCTTTTACAAAAGACGGTCTGTTGCCTTTTTTACAGTCCGCATACAGGGTAAACTGGGAAACAAGCAGCAAACCGCCGTTTACATCCTTCAACGACAGATTTGTTTTGCCGTTCTCATCCTCGAATATCCGCAGGTTCAGAAGCTTACAGAGCATTTTGTCGGCAATATCCTCCGTATCCGAATTATTTACACCAATCAGAACCAGAACCCCCTTTTGAATGGATCCTACAATTTCCTGCTCTACAGTGACACTTGCATGGCTGACTCTTTGAATAACAAACTTCATGGGGACTGCTTCTCCTGTTCTATATTATTTGTCTTCTTTGGACTGCTTTTCTTCAGATTCCTCAGCCGGATGACAAGGAATGAACTCTTTGCTCGTTTCATCAATTCGGCCCAGTTCCTTGTATTCCTCGGTTTCCGTAGGCAGCTTCTTCTTGGCCAGATTGCGGTTAATCCATCGTCTGCACAGAGCGTAGATAACTGCGAAGGTTGGTACGCCGATTACCATTCCCGGCACACCCATAAAACCGCCGAAAATTGTGATGGAAAAAATAACCCAGAAGCTGGAAAGCCCGGTGGAGTCTCCCAGGATTTTAGGGCCGAGTATATTACCGTCAAACTGCTGCAGAACCAAAATGAAAATAAGGAAATAAAGGCACTGTATGGGATCGATCATCAATATCAGGAGCGCGCTGGGAATGGCACCCAGATAAGGTCCAAAGAAAGGTACGATATTGGTAACACCGATGATAACACTGATAAGCACCGGATAAGGGGTTCCCATAATACTTGTTCCGGCAAAGCAGAGGATTCCGATAAGTAAGGAATCCAGAAGCTTACCGCTGATAAATCCGCCGAAGGTACGGTGTACAAACCGAATGTCTTCAATAAAGGAATTGGCACGCTTGATATCCATGGCGGAATAAATGGCTTTTTTTGCCTGGCCGATGAACTTCTCCTTGCTTCCCATAATATATACGGATATGATCAGGCCGATAATCATGTTCCACAATGCCTTAAGTACGTTAAAAGCATAGTTGGAAACGACCTTGAGAACAGCATTCATCTGAGGCAGCAGGGTATCGTTCATCCAGCTTCTGAGTTCAGGTGTATAAGTGTTTATGAGATCATTAATATAGGATTCCACTTCCGGATTATCCGCCAGAACCTTCTGGAGCCATGCGGTAAGGTTATTTACATAAACGGGGAATTGGAACACAATACTCTGAATGCTCTTGAACAGCTGCGGGAGCACTACGGAGCTGAATGCGTAAATAATAAGAACCACAAACAGCAATGTCAGTACTATTGCGGACATACGCAGATATTTTTTCTGCTTATCTGTCAGGGCCTGCCGTCCTTTTTTGAAAACATGCCTGAGAGCTTGTTTTTCTATAAAGTTCAGAACCGGAGTGAGCAGATAGGCCAGAACCAGGCCATCAATAATCGGCATGGCAATAGAAATAATTTGGGCCACGCCGTCTTTGAAATTGGCGCCCCGGAACATCAAGAAAAAGAGGCATATACTGGCCCCTATGACAAGGAGGGCCGTGATGCCCCAATAAAGATATTTTTTGTCCCAGCGGAATTTCATATAAAATAGTCTCCTTTTACTTGGAATGTTTTGCTTCCATTTATGTAGGTCAGTAAGAACATTATATACCACTGCACTTAAAAAATTAAGCAAAATTAATGAAATTATTCTAAAATAATTGTATAATATCTATTTAGGATTTATAAAGCAGCAAATTTTGTATAGAAGAAAGGATTACATATGAGACTGCAACAGGTTTTAAGCTATGTCCGGAAAGCGGTGGACGATTATCACATGATTGAAGAAGGGGATAAAATTGCTGTTGGGATATCCGGCGGCAAGGATTCTCTGACACTGCTCTACGCGCTTCACGCACTGCGGCGTTTTTATCCGAAACATTTTGATATTCATGCGGTAACCGTGGATCTGGGCTTCGGCAATCTCGATTTAAGCCGTATAGAAGCAATTTGTTCACAGGAACTGCAGATCCCTTATACCATTGTAAAAACAGATATTGCCAATATTATATTTGAACAGCGAAAAGAATCCAATCCCTGCTCTCTTTGTGCTAAAATGAGAAAGGGAGCCCTGAATGAAGCCATTAAAAAGGAAGGCTGCAATAAGGTGGCATATGCTCATCATAAGGATGACGTGGTGGAAACAATGCTCATGTCCCTGATTTATGAAGGCCGTTTCCATACCTTCAGCCCGGTAACCTATCTGGACAGAATGGATCTGACGGTAGTACGGCCGCTGATGTATATGAATGAAGCGGATGTTATCGGATTTGTCAATAAAAACCAGGTGCCTGTTGTTAAAAGCCCCTGCCCTGCCGACGGCTATACCAAAAGGGAATATGTGAAACAGCTTTTGAAAAAGCTGAACCAGGAGAATCCGGGGGTAAAAGAACGGATGTTTACTGCAATACAGGATGGAAATATGACAGGCTGGCCGCCGCCGGATACCCTGCGCAGATAATACTTTTCAATGGAACGGTTTTGCCGGGGAGGATTAAAATGGCCGAAAACAAAAATTACCATGATGAACTGAATAAAAAAAATATTCTGAAGCTCCGGGAGCTGCTGGCCGGCCTCCCGCCCTTCTGCAAACAGTTTTTCCGCGGGATCGAGGATGTGACCGCCTCCCGGACACGGATAGCCTACGCCTATGATTTAAAGGTTTTCTTTGAGTTTATCCATGAAACCAATGGGGTATACCGCAAAAAAGATATTGTAGACTTTCCTCTTTCCATCCTGGATGAAATCGGAAGGGAGGACATAGAGGAGTATATGGAATATCTCTCCTATTATGTTAAGGACGGCGTAGAATACACCAATGATGAACGGGGAAAAAAGAGAAAGCTGGCCTCTCTCAGAAGCTTTTACAATTACTACTTCCGGAATGAACTAATTGAGAACAATCCTGCAGTCCTTGTTCCGCTTCCCAAGCTTCACGAAAAGGAAATCGTCAGGATGGAGCCTAACGAAGTAGCGGTTCTTCTGGATGAAGTGGAGGAAGGAAACAAGCTAACCAAGAACGAGCAGCGTTATCATGATAAGACCAGGGTGAGGGATTTGGCGCTTCTCACTCTTCTGCTGGGGACCGGTATCCGGGTGTCTGAATGTGTGGGGCTGGATATCCAGGATGTTGATTTTGACAACCAGCGCCTGAAAGTACGCAGGAAAGGCGGGTATGAGGATATCGTATATTTTGGCGAGGAGGTTTCCGCGGCCCTGCAGGATTATCTGGAGGAACGGGAACGGATTATTCCTCTCTCCGGCCATGAAAATGCTTTTTTCCTCTCCATGCAGAACCGCAGGCTTACCGTTCGCAGTGTTGAGAATCTGGTTAAGAAGTATGCCTCTAAAGTGACTTCCATGAAAAAAATCACCCCGCATAAGCTGCGCAGCACTTACGGTACGAATCTGTACAGGGAAACAGGGGATATCTACCTTGTGGCCGATGTCCTGGGCCATAAGGATGTGAATACCACCAGAAAACATTATGCTGCCATGCAGGATGAAAATAAACGAAAAGCGGCAAAAGCCGTCAAATTAAGGGAGCCGTAGCTCCCTTTTTTGTATTCAGGCACTAAATTTTATTCTTTCGATAATACTCTGTTTCCGAAAGCTTCGGGCCAGTATCCATGTCAGTCCAAATTGTACGATCATAATGACGAGGAATAAAAGCAGCGTTTGTGCAAAGGGATAATGAAAGCTGACAATACTTAAGAAGCCTGTGTCCCTGGCCCACCGGAAGAACAGAAAACCGGCAATACTGCCAAAAACCAGGGATAAAAGCAGTGTTCCAAGTGTATAAAAAAGGCCTTCCATCTGAAACAGCGTGAACAGCTGTTTTTCCGACAATCCCAGAGCCTGCATCATGCCCAGTTCCCGTCTGCGTACATAAACACTGTTTACCATGGTATTGATCAGATTCATAATACAGATGCTTCCCAGAACAGCCAGGAAAATATAACATACGGCAGATAAAAAAGCTGTCAGTTCTTCCTGTTCCTTCTTCGTTTCCTCAAAGGTATGCAGTTTCAGAAAAGGATTTTCATCTGTTATTGCCCTCAGGCTCTCCTCCACCGGGTTAAGCTTTTCTTTTTCAACCGCTATGGAGAGACTATTGGTTTGATTATTGCTGCATATTTCTTCCAGTACGGATGAAGGAAGCATGAAGGCCGAATAATGATATAGGCTGACCGGAGGATCCGCTATTGCCGCCACCTGGAATTCCATCGGAATTTCTTTTTCTCCGTCCTGGACAATCATCCTTATCATACTTCCAACCTTCCAGTCCGGCGACCATATAAAAGCCTTCTTATTCAGGATTATCTTGTTCCCCTCTAGCAGTTCATCATAGGTAACATTTCCCTCTATGACAGAAGCTTCCATTGTATCGGCCAGTACCCGGGGGATTCCTGAAATGGATGTTCTCCTGAGTGAATCCCCATCATATACATCCTGCAGAAGCACACTGGTATTCTGATGGCTGATAACCGAAGAGACACCGGGCATATTTCCAATACGAAGCATCAGGCTGCCATCCAGAGGATTCTGCTGCTGGATAGCTTTCCAGTCGTATTCAGGCCGCATCCGATCTCCGCTGACAGAATAAATGGAAAGATCCAGATCATACAGAATTTCATCATGGGCAATTTCCTCCGGATTGGCACAGGATAAAATAGTGGAAACCCCAAGAAAAAGAATACCTGTTATACTCAGGGATACAAGTGTTATCAAAGTTCGTTTTTTATTGCGTGAAAGGTTTGCTTTCATAAGCCGGAACAGACTGACATCTTCATAACCCTTTCTGGATTTAGCCTTGCCAGGAGATACCCCGAGTCCATCATAGCGCATGGCCTCCACAGGGGAAATCCTGCCTGCAATATGAACCGGGCGCAGAAGGGATATTGCCGTTGTACATAATGCCATAATGATAGCAAAAATATAAATCCAGGGCTGAAACAGAGCAATCTCCCCGTTCCCGTATATGTCCTTCAGGGTATTGCCTAAAAGATCATCACGGGCAAAGCTGTTCAGCAGGAAGGACAGACCGCTCAGAGAAGCAGCCATTCCCAGGACAATTCCCGGCGGAACAGCGAATACTGCCGTAAAGATTCCTTCCCGGAATACAATGGCCTGCACCTGCCTCTGTGTAGCCCCCAATGCCTTTAATTTTCCGTACTCCTGTACCTTGTACATGGTAGACACATAATAAATACTGTAAATGGTAATGATTCCTGCCAGCACTACCACAATGAGAATACCAATAAGCGTTGTATAAAAGGCCGGGTCGATATAATTGGCCACCAGATACGCAGTATTTTCTGAAAGATTCTCTTCGGGTATGGAAAAAGTGCGGGCAATGGATTCTGCTTTATAAAGGATTTCATTTGTTGTCATATCTTCAGGATTCTGCAGCCGGATCATAGTTCTGTATAAACGATCGGGTTCCCTGAGAGTTTCTTCTACGAAATCCCGGGAAACCAAAGCAGAATAGTAAGCGATATCATCTTCTGCTTCAGGGGTGGGAAGAATACCGCATATGGTGAAGGTTTTCTGCTGTTCATACCCCAGGCCGCTGGCTTCTAATGGCTGAAAGCTGAGAGTTACAGTGTCTCCTATTTTCGCGCTGAGCCCAAGTTCCTGCAGCATCCCTTCCGAAATTGCCATGTCATCTCCCGATGAAGGAAAACGGCCGTCTTCAAGGTCAAGCTTTCCCAGCTCAATCCCGGTTTTATCCAGATAAATAAGGTGGCATCTGGCATTTTCCAGTATTATCTCCGCCGTATCCTGCCGAAGACCCAGGGCTGCAATATCCGCATGATGAGACAAATCCTCAGCTGTTTTTTCGCTGACGCTCCGATACATAAAATGATAGGCAGGATAAAGCTGATTGGCAGCCTCAAACTGCAGACGGATCATTCCGCTGCCCAATGTGGTAATGGTAAAGATAAGAAAAGTCGTCAGCAGTATTGCTATACCCGTAAGAATATTACGGCCTTTATTCTTTTTCAGATTTGCCCAGGCTGTGGCATTAATGGTATTCATTGATTTGCCACCACCCTTCCGTCTTCAATGATGAGAATACGGTCGGCCATTTGCGCGACAGTCTCATCATGCGTTATCATGACCAGAGTCTGACAGTAATCAGCCACGCAGGATTTCAAAAGAGATATGACCTCCATTTCCGTTCTGGAATCCAGATTGCCGGTAGGTTCATCCGCAAGGATAATGGCAGGACGTGAAGCCAGGGCTCTGGCAATGGCAACACGCTGCTGCTGCCCGCCTGACAGGGTGCCGGGAAGAGCCTTTATTTTATCCGCTATACCGATACTTTCAATAACTGAGGTTACGAATTCCCGATCCGCTTTTTTCCCGTCCAGGCCTATAGGGAGCACAATATTTTCCCATACATTCAAAGAAGGCACCAGATTGTAATCCTGAAAAATAAAGCCTATTTTCCTTCTCCGGAATACGGCCAGTTCTTCATCCTTCAGGGAAAAAATATCCTTTCCCTCAATAAAGACCTTACCGAAATCAGGTCGGTCCAGCCCTCCCAGCAAATGAAGCAAAGTGCTTTTGCCTGAGCCGGAACGGCCGACAATGGCAGTGAATTCACCCCGCCGTACCTCCAGGGAGGTATGATCTACAGCTTTTACCACACCCTCTCCGGAACCATAATGTTTGACAAGCTCCTGCGTGTTTAAGATAGAAGTCATATTTTTCATATAAAGTATTCCTTTCCTCTGTAATCCTTTGATAATTCAATGATAACCTGCTTCTCTTACAGGAACATTGCAGAAAAGATAACAGATTTGTAAGAAAACTCTTTATACGTTACCGGAAGGGCGGCCAACGTATCCCATTGGCAGTGTCATCTGGAATATGCTTCCCTTTTTCCCCTTTTTTACCCGTATGCTTCCGCCCTGTTCTTCCAGTATCTTTCTTGTGAGATAAAGGCCTACGCCGGTCCCCTCTTCCTTTCGGACCATGGGGATGTCACCGCGGTAGAAACGCTGAAAAATCCGGGTATATTCCTTAGAAGGAATACCGATACCCTCATCTTCCACTTCAATAAACAGATAGCTTACAGCAGGGTTTACCCGAATTTCAATGCGGCTTCCCGGTAAGGAATATTTCACTGCGTTATCAAGTACATTCACCAGAGCCTCCTGAGTCCAGTGCGGATCATGAGGAATTTCCAGATCGGTAAACTCGTTTAATTCTATGGAAATGTTTTTTTGATAAGCCTTCATATAAATACTGTTTACGGCATTTATAATGGTATTTTTCAGGCTTGCTGCTACAGGCTCCAGATGTATCATTCCCGCTTCCAGACGGGATATCTGAAGGAAACCATCCAGCAGATGTTCTATCTTAATAATTTCTGCAAGTCCCTGCTGAAGGAAACTCTGCCTTTCCTCCGATGTCAGGCAGCCGGTATCAGCCAGTTCATAGCTCATTTTTAAAGAGGCAAGAGGATTTTTCAATTGATGGGAAATATCGGTTATGAGTTCCTTTGTTTTTCCTTCCTCCAGTTTCAGCCTTTCCTGTATAAGCCCATTTTTCGCTTCCTTTTCTTCTGTTAACAGAAGGAGGCTGCTGTAATCCTCTTCCATACACCGGCAGCATTTTCGGTTCTGTATATCCGCATACAGAAACAGAAGGCCTGCGGCACAGGTAAGGCCACAGAACAAGAAAAAATAACGGAGTATAAGGCGCGAGGTATCTCTGCTGCCTGTATCAAATCCATATTTTTGTTCCAAAGCCCGGCCTTTTTCATAGTAAATATCAGAGTAATGACGTTCCGGCTCATTCACCGCTCCTAGAATTTCACTTTCCTGTTCAGGATAAATGGCGGCCATATAACCTAAAAGCATATATTCCTTTTTCTGAAGCTCCCATCCCATAGAAAGGAATAAAATTATAAAAAGTACCAGTATAAAAAGAAGCCCGGCATAGCTCAGGCTTCTTTTACAGCTTCTTTTGTCCATATATATCCCATCCCCCTTACTGTCTGTATCTCTTCGGCAGCAATTTTGTTTCGAAGCCTGCTGATATTAACCGGTACGGTGTTATCATCCACAAACTGTCCGTCCTGGCCCCATACGGCCTCTAAAAGCTGCTCCTTTGTGAGTATCTGCCGGGGATTCTCCAGAAAAAAAGCCAGCAGCAGCCATTCCTTTTTTGTCAGAACAATCGGTTCGCTGTTCTTATATGCTTTCATTTCATGATAATCCAGGCAGATACCGCCGGATCGCAGCCGGTAGGAATCCTTTTTCTCAACCCTTCTCATCAGGGCATTTACCTTGGAAAGCAATATCATCAGACTGAAAGGCTTTGTAATATAATCGTCCGCTCCATAGTCGTAGCCGTTTACAATATCAACTTCCTGGTTCAGTGCGGTAAGGAAAATCAGATAGACATTGCTGGTTTTCCTTATTTCCCGGCAGAAAGAAATACCGTCACCGTCAGGAAGGGAAATATCACTGATAATCAGCGATATTTCCTTTTCCCGGAAAAGTTCTCTTGCCTGGGTTACAGTAAAGGCCTGAAATACCTCATAGCCTTCCCTTTGAAGCCTTAAGGCAATACCTTTATTCAGATTTTCATCATCTTCCAATAATAATATGGTCTTCAAGCTATTCCTCTTTATTGTTCTTCCTGCGTTCCCTTTTCGGCCGTTTTTTCATAAACGTATTCTTTTGAGGCGGCTCCGGTCCCTGAGTGCTTCCGGAATTTAAAGGTACTCCGGAAGGTATGATCCTGTTGTCCTGAGGATATGGGACATTTTGATTCTGCCAGTCCATATTGGGTACGTTTGGCTGGTAAGGATAATTGGGGCGAACCGTATTATTTCCGGGATAACCTCCGTAGTTATTGCTATAAGGAGTACCGAAGCTCCGCCCCGTATTTCCCTGCTGCATGGGACGGGGGCTGTAATAATTGGGATTTCCGTAACCATTTCCCTGCGGACCGCCGTTCTGTGTTCCATAGCCGGGAGTGCCATAATAGCCGTTGTTTCCGGGGAAAAATCCGCTGCCCGGCTGCTGTGTGGTTCCGTTTTTGTCTCCGAACGTCATTGTAACGCCCTGCGCGGCAGCCTTTTCTTCGCCGGATGCAGCACCGTCCGTATTTTTCTTTTTAAACCGCAGGATTACCTTAAACAGGTCTCCGTCGATATCAATTTTCATAGAACCGCCCTGCAGCTCTGCAAAGCTTTTGGCTATGGCAAGGCCAAGGCCGCTTCCTTCCGTATTACGGGCATCATCTCCTCTTACAAAACGTTCCGTAAGTTCTTCCGCAGCTACAGACAGTTCTGTTGCAGAAATATTTTTGAGCTCAATTTGTACATAGTCTGCCTCATTCTTCAGAAGAATATAAACCCGGGTTCCCGAAAGAGCATATTTAACAATATTACTGTAGAGATTGTCAAATATCCGGTAGGTTTTCTGACTGTCCAAAGGAAGAATAATCTTTTCATCCGGAAGGCTGAATTTAAAATCAAGCCCTGCGGAGGAAATCCTGTCATCCTGCTCCAGATAGGCCTGACGCAGAAGGTTGCAGATATCCACGTCCACGATTTGAAGCGTTACGGATTTACTGCTGGCTTTGCTGATTTCGAACAAATCTTCTATGAGCACTTTAAGACGATTGGCCTTACGCTGCAGAATATCCAGATACTCTTTTCTCTTCTCATCCGGAAGGGAAGGATCACGAAGCAGCTCGATATAGGTAATAATAGCAGTTAAAGGTGTTTTCAAGTCATGGGAAACATTGGTAATAAGCTCTGTTTTCATCCGCTGGCTCTTAACTTCTTCATTTACAGCACGTTTAAAGTCCGCCTGAATCTGCCACAGCTGGGACTTATAGCTTTCAAAGATACCGAAATTTTCTGAAAGCGCGGTATCCAGATTCCCCTGAGCAATAGAGCTCGTAGCGTTCAGCAACTTCCGGTATTTGGACTGGATATCCTTTACATATCTCTTCAGTATAAAATATATGATGACTGAATAAATTATCAGGCCGAAAATTCCGGCAAACCAGAAGCAGCAGATTATCAGGAGAATACCGAAGTTTACGGCAATGACCTTCAGTATGATCCTGTTTGCATCGGTACCGATATCATAAGTGACGAGATCTGTATAAAAATCGTGCACCACTTCCCGTACTTTCCCGACGATACGCGTCCAATATCTGCAGATCAGACTGTGTTTCTTCAGATAACCTCTTCCGAAGCCTGAAAGATTGGTTCCTATCAGGAAGGCAAGAAGAAAAACTATCAGTAACAGAAGAAACATTATGGTTTTATCCAGAGGGAGGAAACCGAGTTTCCCATCCAGTCCTATTCCCGCCCTGACATTGCGCAGGAACAGATCGTTCTGAAATTCATATACAAATTGAATCACCTGTGATGATGCCATAAACAGTAAGACGACTGCCGCTGCTGTAAACTCCAGCGGTATCCGGCCGATTTTATTGATAGCTTCCTCATTGTGCAGAATCCGTTTCCGGCACAGAAAGAACCCGATAACGGCAGCAGCCAGAAGAAATAGTAGATAAGCCGGAGCAATCCCTGCCTGATAATAGCTGTTTCTGCCTGCAAAATGAAGACTTTGGAAATTGCTCATATATTCATAATAATTATCCGGCTTCATGAGTTCCGTATACTGGGCCTGAGTCAGACCATATATTACCCTCATATTGGAAGGCGCCATCAGGGTAAGATGGATGGAACCTGTCGCAAACATATCATTATATTCATCATAAACTGTATAATCGGCCATACGTCCGTTAGCTTCATAATTATAGGTATATCCGGATGGCACATCTTCCTGCAGCTTTAACGGAAAATCATGACCGGCATTCTGCACACGGCTTAAGAACTGCTTGGCATTGTCCCTGCACCTCACGTTGACATTGGATATGTTGCCGGCACTGTCATACTGCAGGCTCAGATAATAGAGATACTCTGATTTTTTATCAGCATCCGCCTGCTGTTCGCTCAGCGCATCAGGCAGACTGGTTCCGCTGTTTGAAAGGATTGTACCGCTGTTTAAATCCTCCACATAATAATCCATCATTTCGCCCAGAGAAGACAGCATGCCTTCAAACTGCATACACTGGCTGTTAATCGATTCTCTCTGGGTAGAAAGAAATGTCTGCATTGCCATATCCGTATACGAGTCGGAAAACGACTCCGATTCGTCATCCTCTGTGCGGTTGTAAGTATTCTGGATCTTCGTTTCCAGATAAAGATCGGAATATTCGTATTGCTTCTGATCTGCTTTTTCCCGCAGATATTTATACTGAACCAGATTTACAGCAAATAAATCACTGATGAAATCCTGTTCGGTAAGAGGATCTATATAACTCTCTTCTGCCTTTTTCTGAAACAATGGAAAAAGAGACATGAAAAGAATACTGACGGCAGCACTGATAGCTATCGCCGGCAGTAAAAAGGAACTGTTTTTATTGTTTTTCCATTTTGTATCCAACACCCCACACCACCTTTAAATATTTAGGATTTTTCGGATCAATTTCGATTTTCTCCCTGATTTTACGAATGTGGACCATAATGGTATCTGTGTTAATCGCTTTTTCATTCCAGATACGTTCATATATTTCGTCTGCACTGAATACCCGTCCCGGGTTTTTAATGAGGAGAAGCAGAATCTTGAATTCTATAGGAGTCAGTTTAACCGGGTTTCCATCCACGAAAACTTCTACTGTTTCTTCGTTAACCTCAATGCCTCCCAGACAGTGATAGGTATCATTTTCCGGTTCTGCCGCTTTAGATACAGCATCCAGATATCTGCTGTAACGGCGGAGATGGGAATTGACTCTGGCCAGAAGCTCCATAGTGGTAAAGGGTTTGGTCACATAATCGTCTGCACCCATATTAAGTCCCATGATTTTATCAACTTCCTCTGATTTGGCAGAAAGCATAATAACCGGGAAATCATAGCCTTTATCCCGGACCTTCATCATCATGGTAATGCCATCCATACGGGGCATCATGATATCAACTATGGCAAGATGAATCTCTTCCTGCATAATGACCTGTAAACCTTCTACTCCGTCCCCGGCCTGGAAAACCACATAGCCCTGGTTTCTCAAATATATTTCAATTCCTTCTCTGATATCCTTGTCATCTTCCACTACTAAAATACGGTTTGCTTCCAATTTAAAACATCCTCCCTCTGCTGTCATGTGTAATTTACGGCATATCCGGCCGTATTCTTGTAGTATTATAACATACTTTCCTCTTTTTTTTCTATAAATAAAAACAAGGAACAGATCATTCAGCGTGTAATACAGCCCAAGGATTTCTTACTTAAAAACCCCTGAGGCTGCTGCAATCAGGTTTAAGAATAGAATATCCCTGAAAGCTAAAAAATGGGCACAGAAAAAACCAAAGAATTTCTTAAGAAACCCTTTGGTTTTCTGGAAATTAAGTGTGTGAAGTTTATAGAAAAGGAACGTATGTTCCTTGTTCCCCAGACAGCATGTATTATTCTGCTTCTTATTTAAACTCCGCTGAATAATACGGAACGATCAGATAGTCACCCTCACAGATATTATCATCCAGTAAATGATTGGTCCTGACCACTTCTTTAATAAAGGATTCCTTGGATTTGAAATTCTCATCGGCATAGGCATCCGCAAGCGACCACAGGGTATCACCTGCTTCAATCCGGATGCTGGTATAATATTTGTAATAGACAGGCGTATCGGGGCCCTGTGCTTTAGAAATAAAACTGCCTCCTGCAATTGTGAGGAATATTGTTATGGAGGCGGAAATGATAAAAATAAGGATATGACGCTTCCGTTCCCGCTCTCTTCTGATTTTATTCAATCGGATTCTTTCTTCAAACATTTTCCGCCCTCCAGACATATTCGAACACACGTTCTTTGTGCTTTTTATTATATCGAACATAGATTCGATTGTCAATAGTATCAGCGTAAAAATGGGGTAAAAATCGAACAGTTATTCGGAATATATGTTTGCTTTTTAAAACTCCCTATGCTATACTTAAAAAAACACTATCGGGATTTTAAGGAGGATGAAATATGGCACAGGGCAAGATTACTGCAAAGCAGAAAGAAATCCTGGAATACATAAAGGTTCAAATATTGGAAAGGGGATATCCGCCTGCAGTAAGAGAAATCTGTGAGGCTGTTCACCTGAAGTCCACATCCTCTGTTCATTCCCACCTGGAGACATTGGAAAAGAACGGATATATCAGAAGAGATCCTACCAAGCCCCGGGCTATTGAAATCTGTGACGACAGTTTCCAGATGGTGAGAACAGAAATGATCAGCCTGCCCGTTGTCGGCAACGTCGCTGCGGGCCAGCCCATTCTTGCGGAAGAAAATATTGAGAGCTATTTCCCGATCCCGGCTGAATTCATACCGGGAGGCGATCCTTCTTTTATTCTTAAGGTTCGCGGTGATTCCATGATAAATGCAGGCATTAATAACGGCGACCAGATTTTTGTACAAAGCTGTTCCACAGCCAGGAACGGCGATATGGTAGTTGCACTGATAGATGACTCCGCTACGGTAAAGACCTTCTATCGTGAAAAAGGCCACATCCGTCTCCAGCCTGAAAATGATAACATGGATCCCATCATCGTCAATGACTGTAAGATTTTAGGAAAAGTTTTCGGCGTATTCCGAATTTATCATTAATTTTTAAGCCCGCAGGAACAAACAGCCTGCTGTGGACGAGGATAACCTCCCACAGCAGGCTGTTTTCAGATCTGTCAATATGTAAAAAGATAATCCGGACAGAGAAAGTGCCGCATCACGGCGGCACTCTCAGGAACGGAACATAAAAGAGATTTCACATTCATCTGCAATTTTGCGGCAGATGTTTACCGTATGATCCATGATAAAGCTGAACTTTCCTTCTTCCGCATCCACATCCAGTTCCTTCAGGTCTGCCGAAATTCTTGCGGAATGCATTCCTTCCAGACCATCCATTTCATGAAGGATTTTTTCCGCCTTTCCGGCATCCGATAAATGGGTAAGATGATAACTTCTCAGCATACAGGCAATTTCTTCCTTTCCGGGTTTTACCATTAGTATTCCCGGCTTCAGGAAGAATAAACCAATATCAAAAAGGTTTTCAGATAAAAAAACGTCCGTTCATTTATACCGTATGCACACGATACCAGTAAGTATAAGCTTCTTCAAATCCCAGCCCCTGATAAAGCCTGACTGCCGGACGGTTGGAAGCGGATACATGGAGGAATGCCTTTTGGGCTCCTTCCTTTTTTCCCTCTTCCATGATGGCCCGGCAGATACGTGCTCCTATCCCATTCTGCCGGAAGCTGCTTTCCACACGGATATCATAAATACCGATTTTATTATCTTCCACCACACCAAGGCCGCAGCCCACAATTCTGCCGCAGTCTGCATTACTGCCGTGGGATGTTTCGTTTTCATATAAAGCCGCACAATACACAGGTTTACGGATTGCGTTAAGCATTGCCCTTGCGGTTTCCGGACATATATCTTTATCCATACCTTCCAAAGTAAGGAAGGCTTCCAGCCAGTTGTCATCTATTTCACGGCTGAGGCGGATTTCTGTTTTTACCGGAATATTGTTTTCCTGAGCATCGTCTTCTCCCGTAGGACTGCCGGACGGGAGGGCCTGCGCCTCTTCTGAAGAGAGGAGGTTGTCTTCCGAAGTGAGGCTGCATTCCATAATATATGTTTTGTCTTCCAGCTCGTACTGCCTCATTGCCAGCTGCTGATCCAATGCTGCCGGAACGTTGGGCGTCATCTTAAAAACACAGGGAAGGCCTTTTTCTCTGAATTTATTTTCACAATAATCAATTTTATCTTCATAAGCTCTTGTGGAAAGATAAAGTGGGCTTATACAATTCCCCTGATATCCTTCTCCTCCGGAGAAACGGAGAATCCAGCCATCATAAACTTCCGTATGCAAAACAGGAAATGCGTTAAGCGTAAGCTCTTCATAGCGCAGCGCGTTAAAATTCATACCACAGGCCTCCTCTACTAACTTATATTCTACATGGCATTTTCAATACAAAAAACAGAATTGGTGCTTTCAATCTTGCAAATTGTGCTTTATAATAAACAGAAATGGAGGATTGCATATGGAAAATTACGAAAAGACAGGATATCTGCAGAATGACTTCCGGATTTTTCATCTAAACGATATGAAAAAAATGGAATTTTCCTATCACTACCACGATTTTGATAAAATCGTCCTCTTCCTGAGCGGGGATGTAACCTATTCCATTGAGGGACGGAAATATGAATTAAAGCCCTATGATATTATTCTTGTCAATGCAGGAGAAATACATCGTCCTGTCATTCACAGCTGCCATCCCTATGAAAGGATTATCATCTATGTTTCTTCCGGATTTATGCAGGAATATAAGGATGAAAGCTATGATTTAAGCCGCTGCTTCCGGGAAGCGAAGGCAAAGCATGGAAACGTCCTGCGTATTGATAATATGGAAAAAAGCAGCCTTTTCGCCGTGTGCAGGGAACTGGAGCGCTCTTTCTCCGGAAAAGAATATGCCAATGAACTGTATCAGAAGGTTCTTTTCCTGGAATTCATGATCTGGCTGAACCGGGCCCTGATAAATAACCATGTGAATTATCTGGAAAATGAGGTGTCCAATGAGAAAATCACGGCTATTATAGATTATATTAATTCCCACATACATGAAGAAGTGACGGTTGATGATCTGGCTGATCATTTTTTTATAAGCCGTTCTTATCTGATGCACCTTTTTAAGGCGGAAACCGGATACTCCATAGGCTCCTATATCAGCGAAAAGCGCCTTCTGGCGGCCAAAACACAAATCCAAAACGGAAAGAGTGTGACAGAAGCCTGTTATGCCTGCGGTTTCAGGGACTATTCCACCTTTTCCAGAGCCTTCAAGAAAAAATTCGGGACTACGCCGAAACATTCCGATAATATTATATAGAAACGTATGCCGCCGGGCACATAATAAAAAACGCCATTTATGCTCTTGAAAGACACTTGAACATAAACAGCGTTTTTTTTATTTGAATTCTTCCAAATCCACTCTTTTTCCGTCTCTCCAAATCCTTTCCAGATCATAGAAAAGACGGTTTTCCCTGTCGAAAATATGGACAATGATATCACCATAATCCATGAGAATCCAGTTAGCGGTATCATATCCTTCTATTTGTTTTTTGGCATAGCCTGCACGTCCCAGCTTCTCTTCCACGTTATCGGTCAGCGCCTGGATCTGACTGCGGTTGCTTCCGCTGGCAATCAGAAAATAATCTGCCAGGACGGAAACCTCACTGATATCAATAATACTGATATCCTCCGCTTTTTTGTCCTCAAGAGCGGAAATTGCCAGTCTGGTCATTTCTTTGGATCGGTTATCTGTCATAGGATTTCTCCACCTTTCTGTTCGTATTGGAGCGCTTTATAGTAATCATAGGTCTGTTGAGTTGACATGTCTATTTCCATTTTCGACGCATGAAGATAATCCAGGGTATCCTTCAGTATACGGAACAGACAATCATCCAGGCTGATAAAGGCCAGCTGCCGGACTTCCGGAAGTCCCGGTGCCTGTCGGCGTCCCGGTTCTATATAGTCGGCGATATATATGATTTTGTCAAGTGTGCTCATATTGGGCCGCCCTGTTGTATGATAGGTGATCGCATCCAGAATTGCTTTATCATTGACGCCGTATTTCTCCCGGGCAAGAAAGCTGCCTACCTTTGCATGGAGAAGGAATGGATTTTTTTGTTCTGCGGCATTTATGGGAATTCCATTTTTTTTACAGATGCTGATTCTCTTCTCATTGGTGTAATTCTTGGCACAGTCATGGAGAAGTCCGGCGACCTGGGCCTGGTATACATCTTGTCCGTAACACATGGCAAGACTTGTAGCGGTATAAGCAACGCCCAGAGTATGCTCGTATCTTTTTTCCTCCAAAGCCTTGGCCATTGCCTTACGCAGCGTCATGATTTGCTGAGTCTGTTTCGTATCTTTATTCATGTCTGTTCTCCTGCTTTCCCGGACAGGCAGATACCCGGTAAAGCTGATTTTCTTCGATATACTCCCTCAGCCTGTCATGGACCAGGTAACGTATGGATCGGCCTTCCCTGACCCGCTGGCGGATATCAGAGGAAGAGATATCTATGTTTCCTATGGGCACCTGATGTATTCTTGCCTGAAAACGTTCTGCAAGCTGCTTCGATTTTGCTTCCAGTTCGCCAAGATCCCGCCCTTCTCTCACGGCAGCAAGAATTACAGCCTTTTGGAAAATGACATCAGGATCCTTCCAGTTCTCCATTTGAAAAAGACTGTCCGCACCCATAATGAAATAATAATCACAGTCTGGATTTTCCTGTTCAAGCTGTTCCAGAGTCTGACAGGTGTAGGTATAGCCGCCTCTGTCAATTTCCATGGAGGACAGGGAAAAATGAGGGTTGTCACTGATGGACAGGGCAGTCATATGAAGCCTGGTGGGACCGTCCAGAATCCCCCTGGGATCCTTCATATAAGAGCATCCGCTGGGAATAAAAAGGATTTCATCCAGCGAAAACATGGAATATGCATTTTCTGCAAGAAGCAGATGGCCCATGTGGACAGGATTGAAGGTCCCGCCCATAATTCCTACTTTTTTACGCCTGCCCATAACTGTATCCATGAAGAATCCCTCCGCTGCCGGCTTCCGCATCACTTGGGAAGTTCGATTTTTTTATGATCCTTGCTTTCTTTATAAAGAACTATTTTTTTGCCGATCACCTGTACCACCTGTGATTTTGTCCGCTCTGCAATCATCTGGGCCATTTCGCCCGGATCGTCAAAACAGTTTTTCAGCACCGCGATTTTAATCAGTTCCTTTGTGTTAAAGGCTTCGGAGATCGCTTCCGTGACTTCCGGCGTAAGGCTTCCCTTTCCAATCTGGAAAATGGGATCCAGGCTGCTGGCAAGGCTTTTGAGATAAGCTCTCTGTTTGCTTGTCATTCGTATTTCCTCCCGTATTCGGTTTATTTATAATAATCAAATTTAAGACCATACATGCGGACCGTATCGCCTTCCTGGATTCCCAGTTCCTCCAGCTGTTCAAGAATACCGGTATCCTTAAGGAAGCCCTGGAAGAAAGTAAAGCCTTTCTCAGACTCCAGGTTGGTATATCCCAGCATTTTTTCAATACGGGGGCCTTCCACAACATATTCATTTTCTTCTTCGCTATATTCCACGGTAAAAGGTTCGTTGGAATAGCTGTTGGAAAATTCAGGGAAGTATTCCTGTTCAAAAACCACCGGCTTGTCATCCGTCTTATCCAGAAGTCCGCTCACATGATAGAGCAGTTCCTTCAGCCCTTCTCCGCTGACGGCTGAAATAGGGAAAACCCGGATGCCCTTCGGTTCAAATTCCGCCCGGAGCGCATCAATGGGGTTATTCTCCGTGTCGGTTATGGCATCAATCTTATTCGCGGCTATCACTGTGGGGCGGGAAGCGATTTCCATATTGTACTCTTCCAGCTCCTTGTTAATGGCATAGATATCCGCTACCGGATCCCGCCCTTCCGTACCTGCGGCATCAACCATATGGATGATTACCTTAGTACGTTCAATATGGCGCAGGAATTCATGGCCCAGCCCCACCCCTTCCGAAGCGCCTTCAATCAGGCCCGGGATATCAGCGATGACAAACCCCTTCGCATCGTCCAAATCCACCACTCCCAGGTTGGGAATAAGGGTGGTGAAATGATAATTGGCAATTTTGGGGCGGGCATTGGTTACCCTGGAAAGAAGGGTGGACTTCCCTACATTAGGAAAACCTACCAGTCCCACGTCCGCGATCATTTTCAGCTCAAGAAGCAGTTCCAGCTCCCTGGCGGGCTGGCCCGGCTGGGCATATTTGGGTGCCTGCATGGTGCTTGTGGCATAATGCTGGTTTCCGTTTCCGCCCCTTCCGCCGGTAAGCAGTATGATCCGTTTGTTGTCACCGGACATATCGGCAATAACCTTACCGCTTTCCGCTTCCTTGATAACCGTTCCTTCCGGAACCTTAATCACAATATCTTCCCCGTCCTTGCCGCGGCAGTTGCGTTTCCCGCCTTCCTGTCCGTCCACAGCCTTATATTTACGGACATGCCTGAAATCGGTCAGGGTATTCAGACCTTCATCCACCTGGAAAATGACATCTCCGCCCCGTCCGCCGTCTCCACCGTCAGGGCCGCCGTTAGGTACATATTTTTCTCTGCGGAAGGAAACATGACCGTCCCCGCCCTTACCGCTTCTGACATAAATTCTTGCTCTGTCTGCAAACATATAAAGTCCTTTCAATCCGCAATGAATGCGGCTATAAATTTATAATGGAAAGGGCTTCAAACAAAAAATGTTTGAAGCCCGGCAGATACGTACTTATTTTTCTACAGGATAAACGGAAGCCTGCTTTTTGTCTCTTCCTTTTCTTTCGAATCTCAGTACACCGTCTACTAATGCGAATAAAGTATCATCGCCGCCGCGTCCTACATTAATGCCGGGATGAATCTTTGTTCCACGCTGTCTGTAAAGGATGTTGCCAGCTTTTACAAACTGTCCGTCAGCTCTCTTGGCGCCTAATCTCTTGGACTCGGAATCTCTGCCGTTCTTTGTGGAACCAACTCCCTTTTTATGAGCAAAAAACTGAAGGTTCATTTTTAACATTGTATCTACACCTCCTCGAATTGAAGTTTCAGGTATTTACTACCGTATTGTTCTTTCACTTCCCGTAAGCCAAGCAGCAGGGAATCCATAAGGAGTGTGGTTTTCTCATTAACAGGATTGGCAAATCTGACATCAATTAAACCCTCCTCTTCATTGGTAATTACAGACATCTTCTCCTTGGCAAACTGCTCAATGGAATTGATGGCATTAATTACAAGGACGGAAATGGATGCACAGACAATATCATTGCCTGCCTGAGCAAAACCGCTGTGGCCGATACAGGTAAAACCCGTATAAGCACCTGTGCTTGTCTTCCTGACTAATATCTTCGTCATGATTTCTGATTAAGCGTTGATCTTTTCAATCTTAACCTGTGTGTAAGGCTGTCTGTGACCATTTTTCTTATGATAACCGGATTTTCTCTTATACTTGTAAACGATGACTTTCTTTCTCTTGCCTTCGCCTACTACAGTAGCGGAAACGGTAGCGGAAGCAACATCTGCGCCTGCTTTAAGGCCATTGTCACTCACTGCGATTACCTGGTCAAATGTAACAGTATCTCCTTCTGCTGCGTTCAGTTTTTCAACCTTAAGAACGTCGCCTTCGGAAACTTTATACTGCTTTCCACCTGTTGCAATAATTGCGTACATAGGGCACCTCCTATTTCAAAAACTCGCTAACTGTGGTGATGTCCCAAAAGACATACTTTTACCTCGTTATGCGGCATACTCATATATAATAGCATCGGTGAGGACAGGTGTCAACAAAAAAACAATAAAATTCTGTTGTTTACTCCACACGAACGATCTTCACATCATACTTTGCCAGCATATCTCCCGGCTTTACCGTTTCTTCCGTCAGCATTTCCATATGCCCCACAAGAGCGGAAGGTACCTGCTTCGCCTCATCTCCAAAATTTATTATAAAATAGAAACTGCACCCATCCGCTTTTCTGCAGACGATCTCCAGGCCGTCCGTTCCTTCAAGCACAGGTTTTACTGCAGCATCCGCTGCCGCGCTTTCCAGGATTTTTGCAAGCCCCTCTTCCATTCTGGTTCCTATATAATATGTTATGCCCTTACCATACCTGTTTTTTACCGCCGCAGGCATATCCTTGTAAAAATCCTGACCATATCTGGCCAGGCACTCGGCGCCTTCCAGATGCATGAGCTCACACAGCAGCCCGCAGGAGGCTTTTGTGCCATCCCCGAAGATCACTTCGTTGGACTGCATGGGAGAAAGTGCATCGATTTCCTCCACCCATACGCCGGCAAGAGTTCTTAAAGGTCCCGGATAGCCTCCAAGGTATACATTATCCGACTGATCCACGATACCGCTCATATAGGTAGTGACAAGAACTCCTCCCTGGCTCACAAATTCCTCAAGCGCTTCCTTTACCCCTTCCTTTATCATATAAAGTACAGGGGCTACTACCATCTTATATCTGCCAAAATCCGCATCACAGGGGATCATATGTACTGCAATATTTCTGTCATAAAAGTACTGATAATACTGCTGAATCTGATCCACATAGGTCAGATCCTCAGACGGACCGCTCGTATATTCCAGCGCCCAGTAATTATCCCAGTCAAATACAATTCCCACCTCTGCTTCATTCACAGATCCCGGTATGGCATCTCCCAGCTTCTCCAGTTCGGTTCCCAATTGTCTGACTTCACGAAATACTCTGGTATCCTCCGTTCCCACATGGGCAATTACTGCACCATGGAATTTTTCGCAGGCTCCTTTACTGCGGCGCAGCTGGAAAAACTGTATGGTATCCCCACCGCGCGCCAGAGTCTGATAGCTCTGTGCCCGCATCTGTCCGGGACGTTTCAGAGAATTATATTTCTGCCAGTTCTGCTGGCTGGGCGTCTGCTCCATGAGCATGAAGGGAGCATCCTTCAGACCGCGCATCAGATCATTTCTCAGCGCGGTATAGCTCCAGGGTGTATCATAACGGGGATAATTATCCCAGGAAACGATATCCATTTCCCTTGCCCATTTGAAATAATCCAGTCCCTTATAGGTTCCCATCAGATTAGTCGTGATCGGCGTTTCCCTGTCATAGCGGCGGATGGCATCCCTTTCCATGGTAAAATCAGCCAGTATGCTGTCTGACATAAAACGGCGGTAATCGATGGAAATACCTGCAAACGCCGTTTTGTCTGTTCCTATTCCTTCGCTCAGGGCATTGGGCAGTACAATCTCATCCCAGTCATAAACGGTATGCCCCCAGAATTCCATATTCCATGCCGCATTAAGCGCTTCCAGCGTCCCGTATTTTTTCCGCAGCCAGACACGGAATGCCTTTTCACAATATTCGCAGTAACATTCCCCTCCATATTCATTGTTTACATGCCAGCAGGCAATGTGAGAATTGCTTCCATAGCGTTCGGCCAGCTTCGCTGCCAGCGCCTCCGCATATTTCCGGTATATTGGGGAATTGGGACAGGCATTGTGCCGCTGTCCGAATTTATGCTTTCTGCCTTCATAATCCGTTCTTGCTGTCTCCGGATAATTCTTCACCATCCAGGCCGGAAGCGATGCTGTGGATGTTGCGAGCACAATATCATACTCCTCACGGCTGAGCATGTCCACAATATCATCCAGCTGTTCAAAATCATAGGTTTCTTCCGAGGGCTGAAGCCTGGCCCAGGAAAATACATTCACCGTCGCGCTGTTAATCCCCGCATTTCTGAAAATCCGCATGTCTTCGTCCCAAATCTCCCTGGGCCACTGATTCGGATTATAATCTCCCCCGTATAAAATTCTCTTAAATTTTCCTTCCATCCTGTCTTTTCCTCTCTTTTTATAAATCGTTCCCTTCAACGGCAGCTGGGAAACCGTTTGAATAAAGTGACTGCTGCCAACCCCTTTTTCCTTGGTTTAATGACATTATATTATAGATAGACAACGGAATGTGTAACATGTTAAGCTAAAAAATATAATATTATGAAACAGGAGTAAATCTATGCCAATCATTTTCAGGAGTACGCCGGTCAGCGAGCCTTTCACCTTTGATTCTGTGGGCAATAGATGGAACCAGGAAGACGTAAGGCGTCCCAAGGGCTATCCGCTCTACCATTATCTGCAGACGGAGAAGGGCTGCGGAAGAATTGAAATTCAGGGAAGAAAATATCTTCTGAATGAAGGGGAAGGCGTTCTTATTTCCCCCTTTACCGAACATACCTATTCCGGCAGTACAGAAAGCTGGTTTACCCTTTTTGCCACCTTTGCCGGAACCATAGAAAGCAGTATCCCCACAATGCTGGGAAACAGAACCGCCATTTTCATAGAAAAAGAACAGGGCGCTCAAATCGAGGCCCTGATTCAGGATGTTATGCAAAAATATGAAAACCCGCCGGTGGATGAAAAATCTCTTTCCACAGACTGCTACCGGTTGCTGATGTATTTCGTGGACGGCGTATATACCCGTGACCTGATGCAGGATCCTCTTTATGAAAAGTATGTGGCTCCTGTGGTAAAAGAGATTGAAACAAATTATGGACAGGAACTGACTGTGCTGGATCTAAGCCGCCGGGTTTATATCACTCCTCAGTATCTTTCGCGGCTGTTTGGCCGGTTTCTGGGATGTTCGGCCTACGAATATCTGACTGTTTACCGTATCAATAAGGCAAAAGAACTTCTCCTGACTTTTCCGCGAATGAGTGTACAGGATATCTCTCAGAGAGCAGGATTTACCAATGCCAGCCATTTCACAGCCAGTTTCAAAAAAACAACCGGGCTTACGCCGCTGGAATTTCGGAAGCTGAATGTGCCGGAAAGGATCCAGTGAGGAAACAGGCAGATGCATCATTACCGGGAAGAGGTTTTGCTTCAATCAAAATGATAAATAGTCACCGTATCTGCGATGAAAATATTCCCTTCCCACATGCCTGTCATATATGTACTGCGGGATACTTCCAAATCAGCTTTTGTTCCCGGAGCGCTGGATGAGGTAATCCCTCTGTCTGAGGAAGAGGTGACGGTAAAAACAGTCCGCTCTGTAAAGCTGACGTCCACCAAAGTGCCTTTTTCCTTGGAAGAATAGGCAATCATTCCTCCGTCCTCCTGTTTTTCTTTAAATATCTGGTATACCGTAAAGCCATAGCTGCCTACGGATTGGATGGAACCGTTGAGTTCCTGAGTCCCGGAAGCAGCCGGTACATTTGTCTCTTTTTGAGGAGGATTTTCAGATTCCTGAGTTATTTCTTCAGACGGCTTCGTATCTGAAGTTTCCGTTGTTCCCGGTTCCATTCCTGTTTCCGGGCTTTCCGCCTGACTGCTTTCCTGGCCTGCCGGTAGTGATTCTTCTGGAATCCTTACAAACATATCCTGTGAATTCCTGCAGCCTCCCAGACATGCGGCTGCAAGAAGCAAAATCCCCAAAAGTACGGCGGTCAGGTTTTTCCCGCTCCCCCATATGCCTGCATTTCTTACGTGCCTGTCAATTTCCATTTTTCCATTCCTTTCTCTTCTGTTAATTTACAGTGAAAAAGTCTGCTGTCCTTCAGCATTTTTCACGCTCATAAAAAGGATAGCAGACTTTTCTCTAAGATGACTCTATAGAAAGGATTCTATTAAATAATTGTATGTTCTTAAAGGCGTACATGCTCAAGAAGCCACTTCGCCACGCCATCCTCATCGCACACAGGTATCAGACCCGCAGCATGCTCTTTCAGCGCAGGGGCGGCATTTTCCACGGCATAGCATTCATCGGAGATGCGGAACATGGAAATATCATTCAGGGAATCTCCAAAGGAAACAATGCGGTCACATTCCCACAGTTCCTTCAGTCTGTTTATGGCATTTGCCTTGGTGGCCTTTTTGGGCATGACCTCACACCAGTACTCCGTCTCATACAATTCCTGCTGAAGGGTACAGGTAAAAAGGCCGCTTGCTGCAATTCTTTCATAAAAAGGCTGAAGAGCTTCTTTTTCACCGATACAGGTAAAATAAAAAATATCGCCTGCGTACAGTCTTTTTTCATCCGATACAGGATTAAGCCTCGGATCACCCTTCCTTTTTCTCAGATAATTAAAACAGCCTTCATTTTCCGTCCCTGACATCCAGCTGAGCCTTTCGATTCCTTCCTGGAAAGAATATACAAATGGGTACAGCCGGAAGCTCTGCAGAAGGGATATGATAAAAGCGCTCTCCTCGGGAGTGAAAAACAGGGAATACAGGGGAATCCCTGTCTCTGCATTATAAATAAAGGCGCCGTTATAGGCGATCACCGGAATCCGGGCGGAAAGTCCCCTTGTTACCACGGAAGCGGAAACCAGAGAACGGGCCGTCGCATAAGTAAAAAGCATCCCTTTGTCAACCAGTCCGTTCACCGTATTTATGGTAAACGGGCTTACCGTATCATCGGTACGAAGAAGGGTTCCGTCTAAATCAGTAACATACAATGTTTTCATTTTACAATTCCTCTTTATGCAGTCCGGGCAAAGAAAATCCGTTCGCGAAGAAATAGGCCACCGTCTGGGAACGGGAACTGAATTCTTCTGTTTTCAGCATTTCCCTGATTTCCTCTCTGGAATAAAGTCCGGCTTTGATCTCTTCATTTTCTGAGGTATGGTCGGAAAAACTGCCCTCCGTCTGTACGATCACAAGATAGGTACTGGTATCGGAAAACCCTACCGCAGAATAGGAAGGCGGCAGAATATCCAGGAAACGGGAAACGGAAAGGCCGGTTTCCTCATACAGTTCCCGCCTTGCACATTCCTCCACGCTTTCCCCGTCCTGGATCATTCCGGCACAAAGGTTATAAATGGATTTGTTGATGCTCATCCTGAATTCCTTAAGAAGAAGCAGCCTGTCATCCTGAAAAGCCACTATAGTCACACCGTTCACCTGACGCCCGATATCCCCGGCGCAGGAAAGGCGGCTGCGGCTTACCAGTTCGAACACCTTCTCCCTGCCTCCTTTGTTCAGGTAGGTCAGTTCATAATTATTCAGATATGAACCTTCATGTATTTTTTTCATACGAAGCAGGCGCATGCTGTCACTCTCCTGTCAGTCTGTTTCATTAAGCTGTTCCCGCAGAGGCCTGCGGATTTTTTTCCTTGTTATTTCCACAAGGCCCAGGGGCGTCATATCAACCACAACCGCTTTCACGGGATCCTGTCTGAGTTCCCGGGAAAGGGCCTGAAGAAGTTCCTGTTTATCGGCGCTGTCCTCCATATTGATAAAATCCACAATAATAATTCCGGAAAGGTTCCGCAGCCGCAGCTGTCTGGCGATTTCTGCGGCCGCCTCCAGATTAATCAGGCGGAACGTATCCCTGATAGCCTTTTTACCGCTGTATTTGCCCGAATTCACATCAATAACCGTAAGGGCCTCCGTGGGCTCAACAACAAGATAACCGCCGGATTTGAGCCACACACGCGTCTCTGTTGCCTCCCTCAGCTTAGCCGATAATCCGTACAGATTCATCAGCGTAACACTCGGATCCTGATAAAGCTTCAGCTTATGCAGCTCTCCGGGACACTGCTGTTCCAGAAAAAGCCTGGCCTCCTCATATAAATCCGGAGAATCGGTAACGATAGCATCATACTGATCATGGTATGTATCCCGGATTTCGGTCAGATAAGCGCTCGCCGGACGGTACAGACAGCTGTAGCAGGTACGGGTTCCGGCTACGGAAAGGATCTGCCCGGCAAGGGAATCCAGCCGCAGAATATCCTGAACCAGAGGCTCGCCCTCTGTCAGCTCCGATGCATTGGTACGGATAATCAGGGAAGACCTTTCCAGAACATTTTTTATTTCTTCCCGTTCCAGGAAACCCTTCAGTATCTTCCGACAGGAATTATCCAGCTTACCCGAAAAAATCAGCCTGCCCGGACAGCCTGTGGGAAGAAGAACGGCATACCTTCCGGAAAAGGAAAGCTCCGTGGTAACCACCGGATCCTTTGTTTTTACCGCTTCCTTTTCCACCTGTACCAGAACCTCATCTCCTGCGAGCAGTCTCCCGTCATAGGGACGGTTCAGCAGCCGGGGCTCATTGCGGTTATCAAGGGAAAGGAAAGCCCGCTGCCCTTTGGTGAGTTCAAGAAAAGCGGCATTGATATTTTTTACTACATTATTAACTTTTCCCACATAGATGCTTCCCAGCAAACAGGAAACATTTCCGGAAGTTCCCTCCGCTTCCTCTGCGGGGCCAGCCGCCGGAAGCGGATAGGCATTGGCTTCCAAGAGCCTTCCCTCACATAAAAGGAGGGATAAAATATGCCTTTCCTGTTTCAGGAAGATAAGCTTTGCATCTTTCAAAAGTCCTCACCCACTTCTTCCAGAGATACAAAAACCGGCTGTTCCTGTGTGCCGGTATTGGTATAGATTTCCGTACGTGTCAGCTGAATTCCCAAGAAAGGAGGCTCCTGCTGCATCCCGGCAAATTTCCACAATGCGCCTAAAAGCAGGGCCGGTTTGATATTGCCTCCGCTACTGGCATCCACGGTAAATGCAAGAATACCTTCCGGCGTCACCTTACATTCATAGATCCCGGGACGGATATCCATCTGGGATGTCCCTTTCTTGGTTTCCTTTATTACTATAATACTATCCTGAGCCAGAAAATCATTCATAAAACCTTCCAGAAAATGAAAATCAGAGGCAGAATCCTTGAAATGGGCTGTATATCCGGCTGCTGCCACACTGGCCATTGCATTGCCTGCCGTTTCAGGCAGGGCTTTCACGCTGATCACTTCTATCCCCGGGACACAGGCCTCATTCAGCCGCCTGCAAATCTCGTCTGATTTACCTTCCGCTGAACGTAGTTCCAATGAACGCAGTTCTAATGAACGCAGTTCTATGTCCATATACTCCCCATAGCTGCACATCCCCACCCCGAGCGGCGATGCGAAGCTCATTATCTGGTGAGGGCTGAAGCCTGTGGAATAAGCGACATCTATTCCCGCTCTGCGCAGCGCCTTCTGGAAAAAACGCATGACATCAAGATGGCCTATAAAACGCATATTATCATATTTGGCAAATTTCACACGTACCTTCATGCCTGCACACCTCCTTCCGTACCGGCCGCATATTCCGCCGGGCCGTCACCCGCATGCAGATGCGCATATTCCTTAAGAGTCTGAGCCGCGCCATCCTCAATTTCACCTGCATCATTCCTTTTTTCAAAACAGATCCCTCCGCCGAAACGGGCCGCGCCGCATCCCTGGCACTGCCTTTTACAGTTTGGCGTTACTATTCCCTCCTGGGCGCGGAGCCATTCTCTTTTCAAGAATTCTTTGGAAACGCCGCAGTCAAGGAAATCCCAGGGGAAGATCTCATCCAGCCCTCTTTCCCTGGTGGTGTAAAAATAAATGTCCAGGCCGCATTCGGCAAAGGTTTCCAGCCACACATCATTCTTAAAGAATTCACTCCAGGAATCGTAAAGACAGCCTTTTTCATAGGCCTTGCGTACGACTTCTCCGATCCTCCGGTCACCTCTGGCAAATACGCCTTCAAGCATACTCACATCTGCTTCATGCCAGTTATATTTAATCCGTTTCTGGTTCAATTGTTCTCTCACCGCCGTTTTAGTCAGACGGGCCTTATCCAGGAATTCATCCTTTGTGTTCATTTTTGCCCACTGGAATGGAGTAAAAGGCTTAGGGATAAAGAAAGAGGTACTGGCCACTATTTGTACCTGTCCTGTCCTCTTTTCTTTGGGGACTGTCTCAAAGAAAAGGGCGGCGATCTTATTGGAAAGCTCGGCTATGCCCCTGATATCCTCTTCCGTTTCCGTAGGAAGACCCAGCATAAAGTACAGCTTTACCCTGGTCCAGCCTCCTTCAAAGGCCATAGCGGCGCCTTTCAGTATAACCTCTTCCGTCAATCCTTTGTTAATTACATCACGGAGTCTCTGACTGCCTGCTTCCGGAGCAAAAGTAAGACTGCTCTTCTTCACATCCTGTACCTTGCTCATGATATCCAGTGAAAAGGCATCAATGCGCAGAGAAGGCAGAGAAATATTCACCATACGTTCCCGTCCGGTTTCCATGAGGAAGGTTACAAGCTCCTCCAATTTGGAATAATCGCTGGAGCTTAAGGAACTCAGGGAAATTTCCTCCTGTCCCGTACTATCCAGCATATCCACCGCACACTGCTTCAGCATATCCACATCCCGTTCCCTTACCGGACGGTAAAGCTGACCCGCCTGGCAAAAACGGCAGCCCCGGATACATCCTCTCTGTATTTCCAGAGTCACTCTGTCCTGGGTGATTTTGATAAAGGGAACCAAAGGCTTTCTCGGATAATAGGTTTCCGTCAGATCCATCTGGATCTGCTTCAGAATAGTTCGGGGTACTCCTTCCACCGTTGGTTCAAAGGATGCAATGGTGCCGTCCTCTTTATAAGAAACTTCATAAAGGGAAGGCACATACATTCCCGGCAGACCGGCGGCCTGTATCAGGAATTCCCGGCGGCTGATCCCGTTTTTTTTGTATTCTTTATACATGTCCAGAAGATTCCGGTAAACGGTTTCCCCCTCGCCGATATAGAAAATATCAAAGAATTCGGCAATTGGCTCTGGATTATAAGTACAGGGGCCTCCGCCGATTACAATGGGATGAGATTCATCCCTGTCCTGTGCCAGCAAAGGAATGCCTGACAAATCCAGGATTTGGAGAATGTTTGTATAACACATTTCATACTGAATGGTAATGCCGAGGAAATCAAAATCCTTTACCGGATCCTGGGATTCCAGGGCAAAAAGAGGGATGCCCTTCTCTCTCATGATCTTATCCAAATCTACCCATGGGGAATAAACACGTTCACACCAGGTATCTTCCCAGCTGTTAAACATATCATATAGGATTTGAATGCCGAGATGGGACATCCCGATTTCGTATACATCGGGAAAGCACATCGCAAAGCGTACTTCTACCTTTTCTTTGTCCTTCATGACGGCATTGACTTCATGCCCGATATACCGGGCCGGTTTGTCTATATTTAACAATATTTCATCGCTCAAAGCTAATTTATTCATTACAAAAACACCTTTTTATTGTGTAATTTATACAAGCACAATTTCTCTCATTATTGTTTAATGCTTAGCGTTAATACGTTATATGCTGGTTTCTACAGCCTCTGTTTTTAGCTGTTTCCACATCATTTTCAGGGTTTGGCGACAGTTGCCCCAAAAACCTGATTTTTGATACAAAGTGGTACTGAATGAACATTTAGGAAAAATATAACATGCAGTCTGCATCAGTTAATGGCACAAATAGCTCTTCTATTCCCAATTCAGGTCCGTTTTCAGGGCGAATGTCATCCCACGCTTCTGAAAGAATGGAACAGTCAAAAGCTGTCCCTTCCTGGTAAACATATATATCCTCTGTAAAATCAGGCGAATGGTGCCCAAGAAACTCAGAAACGGCTTTCATATTGTATTGAATGTGGTAAGAACTGATTTGTGCCCCAAAAGTTTACTGATATCCTCTAAGGGAATCCCTTTTTCAATGAGCATTGTTGCAAACTGATGCCTTAATGCATGAAAAGAAATTTGTGGTATGCCGGCATAATTACAGGTCCTCTTAAGTGCATTCCAAAGTGAAGTTTTCTTCTTCCTTTTTCCTGAAGGGGAAAGCACCACATATTCGGAATCAAGATCCTGCTGTCCCTGAGCTAACCGATTCTGGATGATTTTCTCGTTAAAAGCTCTTTTTTTCTCCAACTCATCGAACAGGAAACCTGGTACGTGAAGAAGCCTGAAACTACCTGCTTTAGGGTCTTTTTCCTCCATATAATAACTATATGAATAATCCCCATTATTATTTGCCAGTTGATAATTTGTAGTATACTGTCTTGAAATACGGATCGTATGCTTTTCTGGATCGAAATCATCGTAACGTAATCCCCTGATCTCCCCAGTCCTGAGTCCGGCAAAAAGGCCGAGGAGGATTTCAAAATAATAAACCGGATGTTTGGACGCTTCATTGATTAACTTTTTCAATTCCGCTTTTGGCAACAGTTTTATCTTCGGGACTGATCTTTTAACATTCATTAAATCATCCCTGATATCCCTGGGGATCAAACGATAAGCGTATGCATCTTTGAGCATCTTCCTCAAAAACTTAACAGCAGTTTCTCCTGCAGAATCACATATTGGGATGCAGCTCACAATAATATCATTAATATAATCTGCGGTGATATAATTCAGAAGGATATCCTGTTCAATATTGGGGATAATTAAATTGCGGACAGCCCATAAACCAATTGTCTTAGTACTTGTAGATGTACTTTCGATAAAAATATCAGTTAACCAGTATTCAATATATTCTTTAAATGTATATTGTATATTGGCATTTTTTTTAATCCGCTTTAAATCAAATTCATATTGGGCATCGCTAATTTCCTTAGCATCTTCTGCCTCCTTACGAGAACGGAAACCTCCTTCCTGAGTATAAGAGATCATGAAATTGTTCAAATTAACTGAACGTTTCAAAAATCTCCAACTATTATTTATAAAAACTATTTCTTTCTCCATTTTTTACCTCCGTCAGTATTCCCAATGGAGAAATTGATAATCCATATAAATTGTACTATACGCTTTTTGCAATGTCAAATCGTAGTGAAATGTGTTGTTATGAAATATCCTGCATTGAACCGTCCAGCCAATTATCAAAACTGGACTTGATAATTCTATAGTTGTTGCCAACTTTGATAACACGGAACGGCGCTTTATCCTCATACACTTTTTTGACGTATTCGTAGGCTCTTGTTCGTCCAATACCAAGGATGTCCTTGATTTCTGATATACTTTAGACTTTTGATTCCATATTTTCACCTCACAATCACAATAAATGGTTAAATACAAATAAAATATGTAAGATTTGAGAATGAAAATGGAAGGTACAGGAATTATACGAATATTTTATTTATTTCACCATTGCAGCTGGATACATAAATTTTGTTAAGCATAAATATATATGCCTCAGGTCGATGATAAAAAAGACAGCCATAAAGGCTGTCTCAATGGCATCAACCAGTTTTATTTCATGTAAAACCGATAGACGGGGAACCCGGCATAAATGAACCTTGAAAATTGCAGATATATTTAGACACTGGC